>Ga0233425_10003761_pt1 | contig 26817 bp, 28 predicted proteins | sample Watercolumn_Towu_2_FD_181712 | JGI IMG/M metagenome (GOLD analysis project Ga0233425, IMG submission 181712) | Freshwater microbial communities from Lake Towuti, South Sulawesi, Indonesia - Watercolumn_Towuti2014_140_MG | ecosystem: Environmental > Aquatic > Freshwater > Lake | place...
TCAGATCATGACCGATTTCGCGGCTCGACTGGTCGAAAGCGGCTTTGTCGACCGACAAACAGGTGGTTAGATCCATCCGATGATGCTGGACGTCACAGCCAGAGCGATGCAAACTCAACCCGCTCCAGAAAATGCCGGATCAAACATCTAAGTAAAAAAATCGCCCGTTAAGGACTTCAGAACGATTTCACGACGAGTCCCTGGCCGGTCGGGAGCGACGCAACCATAAATCCGATCTCGCGTCCGAGCGCGTCCATCGCGTCTTTCTGCGGCTGATATCCGTGGTAGGCATAATCGTCGAGCACGATGATGCCGCCTCTCTGAACCTTCGGCCAGAAATACCGCATCGCCGCCACTTCCGGCGCGGCGCAATTCATGTCGATGTGCATGAATGCGATCTGGTCCGCCTTGTTCTGCGGAAGCGTGTCTGGGATCGGTCCGCGGATCATCACGACGTCGTCGAACTCTTCAAAGTTCTTTTTGGTCTGCTCGTAGCATTCCGGATAGGCCCCATCGAACATGTCGAGCCGCCCGATCGCTCGCTCGGCGTCGTTGACGAGTTCCGGCACGAGCCCCTGAAACGTATCCATGAGATAATATTTCCGCTCGCCGTGAGTCGCGTTCCAATCGATATAGGTCATGATGGCGGAACTCGCCTCGCCTCTGTTTACGCCGCATTCGACGAAGTCGCCGGGAATCTTCATGGCGTTGGTCGCAGCCCAGGTCAGTATGTGTGTGCGCCAATGGATGTTGTGATCCTTGTCGGCCTGCACGGCCCGGGCGTATGCGCGGGCGAATTTCGGCGCAGTCATAAAATCGGCGTTATGAATCGTCCAAAGCCCATCCTGCTTATAGGTGAGCGGCCAGTCTTCAATGCGCGGCTAATATGCTTCCGCAGGTTTTTGTTTGAGAAACGAAAACAGTGACATGCGTGGAGCCCCAGTTAGATCGACGCTTTTTTGGCATCTGTGGCGGGCGATCGCAAAGGCACAGCGGCGAGACTAGGCCGCGTGGACAAAGCCGTTCGGCCAGCGCCGCTCGAACAAAAACGCCGCGATCAGGGCGCGTCCTCGCCGGCGTCCTGCGGGCGGGGCGCGGAAGCGAGCGACCCGCCGCGGTCGAAGAGCCTGTGCCGGCGCCGCTTGAAGATCGGGGTCAGCACGAGGCCGGCGGCGATGCCGCCGACGTGCGCCATCCAGGCGATCGCGCCGCCCTCGCCCATCGAGGCGTTGATGAGCTGCATCAAAATCCAGGCGCCGACGAACAGCCAGCCGGAGGCGGCAAAGGAGAAGAGCGGCGCCCGCAGCCCCAGAACCGTCTTCAGGCGCGTCCCCGAGAGCCAGGCCCCGAGCCAGATCGGCGCGAGCGCCAGCGAGAGCGGCGGAAAGATTCCGGCGACCGTCGCGCGCGGATGAAGCAGCAGAAAGGCGGCGCAGACGCCGGAGATCGCGCCGGACGCCCCGACAAGCGGCGCGATCGAATGCGGCGTGGCGTAGATATAGAACACGCCCGAGGCGACGCCGCAGGAGAGATAGAACAACAGATAATGGAGCGAGCCCATCGCGTCTTCGACATTGTCGCCGAAGACGTAAAGGAACAGCATGTTCGAACCGAGATGCACGAGCGACGAGTGAAAGAACAGCGCGGTGACGAGAGTCGCCGCCGCCGGCGGCCCGACGACCCAGTCGGCGAGTTCGGCTTCGCCAAAGAGCACCCGCGGGATGATCGCGAAACCGCGTATCACCGTCAGCGGATCGCCGAACAGTTCGCTTTGCGCGATGAGGAAGACGATGACGTTGAGCGCGATCAGCGTCCAATTCACGATCGGCCGGCGCAGATAGCGCAGCGGCGCGTCGTCATAGATCGGCATCACCATCGGCTCGCTCCCTTCGATCGCAAGCCTAACATATGGCGACGCCGATCCGCCGCGTCACGGGCGGACGAAGCGGCGACCGAGCCAAGTCGCGACGAGATCGCCCATCCCGGCGATGTCGAAAGCCACGGTCAGCAGCCCATAGACGCTTGCGCCGACCAGGATTTGCGCGATGAGGGTGAAAATGCCGGGCGTCATCTCGCGCAGAGGGGTCAGTGCGAGCGACATCGCGCCAGTCGCCACCAGCGCGGCGAACATGTCCCAGAAGGGCGGCCAGACCGGCCGCGTGCGCAGCGCGAAATAGACCGTCGCGACCAGCGCCGCGACATAGGCGCCGCCCTGGGCGATGGCGAGATTGGAGGCGTCCTTGCCCCACGGCAGGATAAACAGCAGCGCGAGGCCAAAGACCACCGCTGCGAGCGCCGCGACGATGAGCGGCCTCGTCTTCTTTTCGATCTGAAACACCGGATTGACGCCAAACAGCATGACGCCCATCGCGAACAGTCCCGGCAGCAGCAGGCCGAGATAGTGGCCGAACGGACCGCGATATTGCGCCGGCACGATCAGCGCTTCGATCGAGGGCATGACGAACCAGAGTCCGGCGCAGGCCGGCATTAGAAAGGCGACGACGATTCCAAGATTGCGCGCGATCTGCGCCTTGGCGCGGTCGGCGCCGTGGCGCTCATGCGTGGCGACGGCGATCTGAAACAGCAGCACGTCGAGCGCGGAGCCGAGCGCCTGCACCGCGCGCAGGCCAAGATCGTACGCGAGCGCGAACTGGCCGGTCTCGGCGAAGCCGAACACGCTCGCGACGATCGAGCGCGCCGCAAGCGGCATCGCCTGATAGAGAAGATGCGCGGCGACGATCGGCGCGCTATAGGCGGCGAGCGCGCGCGCATTCTGACTCGACGCCGCGCGGATGTCGGCGCCGGGATCGAGCAGCGCGCCGCGCCCGAGAATGACCGTGCCGAACAGGCTTGCGACGCCGCCGGCAAGGGCGACGGCGGCCGACTGAAAAATAAAGGCGCCGCCGCCGATCAGAACGAGCGCCAGCGCATTTTTTGCGAGCATCAGCCGCACATAGGCGCGGTCGTGAAAGCGCGCGCGCACCAGCGCGGTGCAATAGTCAAAGAGGCCGTTGGCGACCGCGGTCAGCAGCGCGAGCAGAATAAGGTTTGTTTCGAAATCGAGCGGCGGGCCGATCAGCGCATAGATTCCCGTCGCCGTTCCAAGGAAAAGCGTGACGCCGATGAAGGAGGCGTCGAGAGTCGAGCGCACGACCGGCTCCTTGTCGCGCGTGCGCTTGGAATAAAAGCGCGTCGCCGACAGGCGCAGCCAGTCATAGAGCGCGGTCTGCACGACGACCGCGATCGAGAAGGCGAGCGCGAAACGACCGTATTCCTCGGGGCCAAGAAATTTCGCGACCGTCAGCCCGATGACGAAATTGACGATCGTATTGGCGAGAAAGGCGAGAAGGACGTTCACTTAAGCGCCTGCCCCGCTCCAGCGCCCGAGCGCGACAAGTTCGCGCAACGCCTGCGCGTCGCGCGGCGTCACCTCGGGATAATTCCGGTTTGCCGTCGCGGGATCGAAATATTTCCACGAGCGCGCGCATTTGACGCCGGGCGCGCGTTGCGGAACCACGGCGACGCCCTTCACCTCCGGCAGACGAAAGGCGTCGGCGGGCCCTTCGCCGGCCTCGATCACAATATCGGAGACGATGCAGATTTCGGCGAAATCGACGCCGTCAAGCGCGGCGCGAAGATGGCCGTCGGCGACATAAACGAGAGGCGCCGCCTCGAGCGACGAGCCGATGCGCTTTTGCGCCCGCTCGATTTCCAAAGCGCCGGTGACGACGGAACGGATCGCGCGCACGCCCTCCCATTTCTTCGCGAGCGCCTCATCGCGCCAATGCGAGGGGATGTCCGGGAAGGTCTCGACATGGACCGAAACCGTATCCTTGTAGCGCGCGAGCCACGCCTCCTCGGCGGTGAAGACAAGGATCGGCGCGAGCCATGTCGCGACGCTACGGAAGATACGCTCGATCACAGCGAGCGTGGCCTTGCGTTTGGCGCTCGACGGCGGATCGCAATAGAGCGCGTCCTTGCGCACGTCGAAATAGAAGGCCGAAAGGTCGCTGGTCATGAACGGCGTCAGGAGCGCCACGACTTTCTTGTAATCATAAGCCGCATAGGCCGTGCGAACCTGCGCGTCCATTTCGACGAGCCGATGCAGCATGAACCGTTCGAGTTCAGAGGCATGTTCGAGCGCCGCGTCGTCGCCCGTCTCGTAATGCGCGAGCGTTCCCAGCATCCAGCGCAGCGTGTTGCGCAGCTTGCGATAAAGCTCGACGAAGGTTTTCAGGATTTCCGGTCCGACTCGCAGATCGTCGGCATAGTCGGACGCGGCGACCCAGAGCCGCATGATGTCGGCGCCGGAATCGGCGATGATTTTTTGCGGCGCGACGACATTGCCGAGCGACTTCGACATTTTGCGCCCTCGCTCGTCGAGCACGAAGCCATGCGTCAGCACACTATCATAGGGCGCGCGGCCGCGCGTGCCGCAGCTTTCGAGCAGCGAGGAATGAAACCAGCCGCGATGCTGATCCGAGCCTTCGAGATACATGATCTCGTCCTCGCCGCCGTCGCGTTTGCGACTTATGCCGGCGAGCATCGGGAAATGTTTTGGGTCTTCGAGCGTGAAGGCGTGAGTCGAGCCTGAATCGAACCAGACGTCGAGAACGTCGGAAATTTTCTCGTATTCCTCGGCTCTATAGTCGGGCGAAAGAAAACGCGCCGCGGCGTTCGCTTCATACCATGCGTCCGCGCCTTCTTTCTCAAAAGCCTCGATGATGCGGGCGTTGACGCGCGCGTCGACGAGCGGCTCATGCGTCCCCTTCCTGACGAAGACCGCGATCGGCACGCCCCAGGCGCGCTGGCGCGAGACCACCCAGTCCGGGCGATTTTGAATCATGCCGCGGATGCGGTTTTCTCCGGCGGCGGGCGTCCAGGTCGTGCGCGAGATTTCTTCAAGCGCGATCTCGCGCAGGGTCGGCGCATTGCCCGCCTCCCCCTTGAGGGGGGAGGTCGCGTCGCGGAGCGACGCGGGAGGGGGTGAGGACCGCGAGCCGGCGCCGAGTTCACCCCACCCCGCGCCTTCGGCGCGACCCTCCCCCTCAAGGGGAGGGTGATGGAACGGCTTATCCATCGCGATGAACCATTGCGGCGTGTTGCGGAAAATCACCGGCTTCTTCGAGCGCCACGAATGCGGATATTGATGCTTCAATTTTCCGCGCGCGACGAGATTGCCGGCTTGAACCAGCGCGGTCATCACCGCCTCATTGGCGTCGCCCTTGTCGCCCTTGTCGGTGATGACGCGCTTGCCTTCAAAGCCCGGCGCGTCCTTCGTATAGAAGCCGTCCTCGTCGACCGTATAGGGAATGCGCGTATCGATCCCGCGCGCCTGCAAATCGCGCGCGCTCGCCATCCAGATGTCGAAGTCTTCGCGGCCATGGCCCGGCGCGGTGTGCACGAAGCCCGCGCCTGTATCGTCGGTGACATGCTCGCCGTCGAAAAGCGGCACATCGAAGTCGTAGCCAAGATGCGCAAGCGGATGCGCGCAGATCAGTTCGCTCAGCATCGTCGCGGGCACATCGTGAAGCCGCTCATAGCCGTCGACTTTCGCCGCCTTGAACACATCGCTCGCGAGCTTGTCGGCGATGACGAAAGTTGAGCCCGGCAGCGCCCAATTGCCGTCAGGCGCATGAGTGACGCGATAGAGTCCGTAATCGATCTTCGACGAGAAGGAGATCGCGCGATTGCCGGGGAGCGTCCAGGGCGTCGTCGTCCAGATGACGATGCGCGCTTGGCTCAGCTCGCCCTCCGCGCCGCGCGGAATCGGAAACGCCACCCAAACCTGGTCGCTCGTGTAATCCTCATATTCGACTTCGGCTTCGGCGAGCGCGGTCTTTTCGACGACGCTCCACATCACCGGCTTGGAGCCGCGATAGAGCAGGCCGTTCGCGGCGAATTTCATGATCTCGCGGGCGATCGTCGCTTCCGCCGGATAAGCCATGGTCGAATAGGGATGGTCCCATTCGCCGGCGACGCCCAGGCGCTTGAACTCCTCGCGCTGCACCTTAAGCCAATGTTCGGCATAGGCGCGGCATTCGCGACGAAAGGCAATCATCGCCTCGGGATGCGAGAAGTCCGGCTTCTGCTTTCCCAAAGCGCGGTAATTTTCTTCCTCTATCTTCCATTCGATTGGAAGGCCGTGGCAGTCCCAGCCCGGCACATAGACGCAATCCTTGCCCATCATGCGCTGGCTGCGCGTCACGAGGTCCTTGAGGATTTTATTGAGCGCATGGCCGATATGAATATTGCCATTGGCGTAGGGCGGCCCGTCGTGAAGCGTGAATTTCGGACGGCCAGCGCCCGCTTCGCGCATTTTCTTCTCGAGACCGATCGCCTCCCAGCGCTTGAGCAGTTCCGGCTCGCGCTGCGGCAGGCCGGCGCGCATCGGAAAATCCGTGACCGGCAGATAGAGGCTCTTCGAATAGTCCGGCCCCTTAGGGCTGTCGTCGTTCATCGTCGTGAAAACCGCTCAGGCGACGCGCGGCGGTGAGCCGGCGGGCCCGCGCTGATTAGAGGATTTGGAAAGAAAGCGCCAACCGCGCCAATACCCGGACCCCGGGCGAGCTAATTTAGCTGCAAGCGCGGGCCGGGCAGGTAATTCGAATGCGCCGAAGCAGGGCCATGGCCCTCTCTAACAAGCGGCGGCGGGGCGGCAAAGCTGAAAAAGTGGAATGACTCGGGGATTTGCGCCATATTGTGAAAAATTGGAGCAAGATTGTCCAACGATGGCCGGTCCGCATTATCCTTCAGACGCCGCCGAACATGCGCCGAAAACGCCCGCCTTGGAGATTCAGGCGGCGATCGACGATCTTACCGCGGCGCTTGGCGTCGATCCCCGCGCTGGGCGCGCCGCGCCGCAAATCATGGCGGATGAATTGCCTGGGCTGCTTAAGGATTTCACGCGCGAGGAAATCGAAGAGGTCGTCGCTCCTAGGCGAACGCTCATACGGCGCGCCGCTCAAAAACAGGCCCTGACGACCTTGGAAATCGACCGGGCTCTGCGCCTCGCGCGCATCCGCTTGCAGGCGCTGCGCACCTTTGGCTCGCCTGAAAAGGCCGACCGCTGGCTGCGCAAACCGACCCCAGCTCTTTCGAACCAGATGCCGATGAAGCTCCTGCAAACGGAGACCGGCGCGCAGCAGGTCCAGGAGCTTCTTGTCCAGATTGCGCACGGCATTTTCATCTGACCCTAATTTGCAAAAGCAAGTCTCCGTCAGAGACTGTCGCGACAGACCTCGCTTCAATCTCCGCACACGGATAAGCCTCGAACCGCCCAGATACAGATTTTGACGGGAAAGAAATAAAGAGGCGGACATGTCTGACGCGCCGAAAAGCTTATGGCGCATCTCGAATTTCCCAAGCCTTGAGGGCGTCGGAGGCTTGCTGGCGCCCGGCCGATGGCATAACGCCGGCCGGCCGATCCTCTACGCCGCCGAAACGCCCGCCGGCGCCCTGCTGGAAATTCTCGCTCATCTCGATCTCGAAGATTTGCCAGATGATTATCAGCTTATCGAGATCGTCGGCTCCGAAAAGGCGTCGATCGAAACGGTCGAAGAAGCGTTATCGCCGGACAATTGGCGCGACGACCTTGCGACGACTCGTAAGATCGGCGACGAATGGCTCGCTTCCGGTCGATCGCTCTTATTGCGCGTTCCTTCCGCGCTCGCGCCATTAACCTCAAACTGGCTCATCAATCCGCGTCACGAAGACGTCGCAACGGCGCGCATTGCAAGAGCGATACGCTTTCCCCCGGATGAAAGGCTGCTCCGGCGGTAGCCCCGCAATCAGGAACGGCGTCCGGTCCTCAATAGCAGCGCAAACCGGGCTCAAAAAAGAGGCTGGTCAGCGTGGCCGTCTCAGGCCCAGCAGCCCGGCCAGATAGGCGAGGCCGCCCGCCACGACGGCGAGGACGAGCAACACCAGAAACGCCCCGGACAGCAGCGTGAAGCCGACAAACAGAAACAGCAGCAGCGCCGCGGTGACCATCAGGCTCTGCCAGGGCGAGAGCTTGACCACCTTGACCCTTCCGGCGCGCCCGGTCGCGACCCAGATGCGCGAAGCGTCGGTCTCCTCGCCCGGCAAGATGATTTCGACCCGTCCCTTGGGCTCTTCGTCCATGACGCTTCCCTCCTGTCAGGGATGATGTCTGCAAGCTAGATCGCGCGCAAATATGGCGATCAATCAGGCGCGCGGCCCCGCCGCGCCGTTCTCGGCCAATAGTTTTCGCGCTTCCTCTACGTCGACGCGCATTCTCTCGACGAGCGAGTCGACGCTATCGAATTTCGCCTCGCCCCTTATGTAGTCATAGAAGGCGACTTCAACATCCTTGCCGTAGAGATCGCCGTCGAAATCGAAGACGAAGACTTCGAGCAGCGGCGCGCCATTGTCGAAGGTCGGCCGCCGCCCGAAGCTCGCGACGCCCTGATGGAGCTTACCGTCGACGTCGATCGTCACGGCGTAGATGCCGTGTTTGAGCCGATTGGCGGGATCGAGCGCGATATTGGCGGTGGGAAAGCCCAATTCGCGCCCGCGCTTGTCGCCATGACGCACGACGCCGCGAACGAAATAAGGATGACCGAGAAGACGGCGCGCCAGCGCCGCGTCGCCGCGCTCGAGGGCTTCGCGCGTCGCCGTCGAGGAGACGGCGTCGAGGCTGCCCGCTTCGTCCTGGGTGATGCGGTCGACGATTTCGACGATCATTCCAAGCCGCTCACCCTCGGCGCGCAAAAACTCAGGCCCGCCCTCGCGGCCCGCTCCGAAACGGAAATCATAGCCGGCGACCACAGCCGAAAGCCGCAGCCTCTCGTGCAGGATTTTCTCGGTGAAGACCCGCGCCGGGCTTCGCGCGAATTCCTTGTCGAAGGTGAGCACGATCATGCCGTCGAGTCCCAATCGCGCCGCCTGCGCCGCTTTGGCGTCGTGCGGCGTGAGCCGGAAAATCACGGTCTCGCCGGCGAAGACATCCGCCGGATGAGGCTCGAAGGTCAACAGAATGCAAGGACGCGAGAGTCGTGCGGCGAGCGCTTGGGCGCGGGCGATGACGCCGCGGTGGCCCCTGTGCAGCCCGTCGAAATTGCCGAGCGCCGCGACGGCGCCTTCCAGGCCCGGCGGCGGCGCCTGAGGATCTCGCGCGACGATGAAGGATGCGGACAAGGCGCGGGCCGGAAATTCATGCCGAAGCCGGTTTCTCCTCCAGTGGCGCTGGCGCAGCGGCGCGGATGACTTGTTCGCGGCTCGGCACCATGACGAAGGCCTCGCCGTCGAGCACGACCTTGCCGTCGACCAGGCATTCGCATTTGAGCTTGGCGCGCCGGCCTTTTTCGATCAGCTCCACCACCTCGACGATGACGGTGATGACGTCGCCGATCTTCACCGGGGCGCGGAAGTTCAGGGTCTGCGACAGATAGACGGCGCCGGGGCCGGGCAGATACATGCCAATGACCGTCGAAATCAGGGACGCCGTATAGAGGCCGTGAACGATGCGCTCGCCGAAGCGCGTCTTTGACGCGAAGTGATCGGAGAGATGAATCGGATTGCGGTCTCCGGAAAGATCGGCGAAGGCGATCACGTCGTCGTCCATCACCGCCTTCATCAGCGTCTCGCGCATGCCGACGCTCAGATCTTCGAAATAATAGATTTTGAACGGCGTCGACATGGAGCCACCGGAAGTTGCGTCGCGGATGTGACCGCAGGAGAGGCCTGCGCAGCCCCCCTTTTACCAGAAAAGCTCGCGAGCCAAAGCCGTGGGACGCGCGCCGGCGCGGGCGAAGAGCGATTCGAGCGTCGTCTCGTCGAGCGCGCCGCCTTCTGGATGCAGCTCTTCGCGATGAACCCCATGCATGATGAAGAGGCAATCGATCCCGACGCGGCCCGCGCCGGCGAGATCGGTGAAGGCCCCGTCGCCGATCGCCAGAATGCGCGACTTGTCGACATCGCCGCGCAGATTTTTCAGCCGCTCCATGGCCGCGGCGTAGATTGGCGCATGGGGCTTGCCGAAGGTCAGGACGCGGCCGCCGATCGCCGCATAGCGCTCCGCAAGGGCGCCGGCGCAATAGACGAGATCATTGCCGATCGCGACGACGATGTCGGGATTGGCGCACAGCATGGTCAGGTCGCGCGCCTTCAGCGTCGCCAGCTGTTCGTCGTAATCTGACGGCGTTTCGTTGCGGTCGTTGAAGAGGCCGGTGCAGACGACGTAATCGGCGGCTTCCGGCCCGACGCGCATCACCGGCGCGCCAAGCCGGCGCGCCGCTTCGCGGAACAGACCGTCATCGCGCGCCGGTCCAAGGTGATTGACCGCCTGCCCGACGCGCGCGACGATTTCACGCAGCGCAAGCTCTCCCGCGGACACGAGATCGTCGAAACAGTCCTGCGGAACGCCGAGGCTCAAGAGCTGGCGGCGGACCTCGTCGTCTGGGCGCGAGGCGTTGGTGATCAGCACGACTGTCCCGCCCTTGGCGCGGAAGCGCCTCAGCGCCTCCGCGGCCTCCGGGAAATGTCGCCTGCCGTCGATCAGCACGCCCCAGCCGTCGCAAAGAATCGCGTCATAGCTATCGGCGATCTCGCGTAGGCCGGCGATAAACGGCACTCGGCTCGCGTCCGATGCGCCGGCCGTCAAAAGCGCGCCTCGGCGAAAGCGGCCGAATAGGCCTGTTCGCCGACGGGATTGAACGCGCCGGTCGATTCGTCGAGCAGGAACAGGTGCCCGTCCATGATTCGGAAAAGCGCCCCGTGCAGCCTTAGATGGCGGTGATGTTCGAGCACCTGGATCATCGGGAAGGAACGCAGATTGCGCAGCGTCTGCTTCACCGCCTCAAATTCCAGGCGCTCGACATAGAGACTGTCGTTCGGATTGGGCGCAACGCCAAGGCGATCCGCCGCCGGGCCGAGCATTTTGATCCAGTCGCCGATGAAGTCGCTGTGGCTCAGCCGAGGCGCGTTGGGGTCGGCGGCGATTTGGGCATAGGCCCGGACGCCGCCGCACTGGCCATGGCCGAGCACGACGATGTCGGAAACTTTCAAGGCCATGACGGCGTATTCCAGCGCCGCCGACGCCCCGTGATAATGATCGTCGGGCTCATAGGGCGGCACCAACGCCCCGACGTTTCGCAGCACGAAAAGCTCGCCGGGCCCGGCGTTGAATATCGTTTCGGGCGCGACGCGCGAGTCGCAGCAGCTGATGATCATTGTTTTGGGCGTCTGGCCCTTGACCGCCAGTTCCTCGAATCGCTCGTGGTCGGCGAGAAAGCGCCCGCGGATGAAGGATTCATAGCCCTCCACGAGCGCTTCCGGCAGACCGCTGGCGCCGGACGACGGCTGGTCATCCGCCATTTTTTCATTCCCCTTGTGCGCAGCGGCCGTCCAGATGGCGGACCCCGCGGTTATTGTGTAGATCACGCGGCAGGGTCAAGAGAAGGCCGGATCGTCACTGTTCTGGAGTTTTGAATGATTTCCCGACTGAAGCGTAGCGTGCTGGCCATGCCGGGCTCGAACGCCCGAGCGCTGGAGAAGGGCAAGACCCTCGCCGCTGACGTCCTGATGTTCGAACTCGAAGACGGGGTGGCGGACTCGGCCAAGGCGACGGCCCGCGAGCAGGTTGCTGCGGCGGTGGCGGGCGGGGGCTACGGCGCCCGCCAGCTTGTCGTGCGGGTCAACGCCCGCGGCTCGGAGTGGTACAGGCCCGACATGTCCGCGATCGCCCCGCTCGGGCCGGACGCCATCGTCATTCCAAAGGTCAGTTCCCGCGACGAGATTTTGAAGGCGGCCGCCGACCTTGTCGCCGCCGGCGCGCCGCGCGAGACGCGTCTTTGGGCGATGATCGAGACCCCGCGCGCGGTGCTCGACATCGAAAAAATCGCCAGCGCCGCCGACGATCCGGCCTCGCGCCTCGAAGTTCTGATTCTCGGCCCCAACGACATCGCCAAATCGACGCGCGCGCGCCTGACGCCGGGACGCCAGGCGCTGCTCTCCTGGCTTTCGGCCGGCGTTCTGGCGGCGCGGGTCCACAATATCGAGATCATCGACGGCATCTACAACGACTTCAACGATCTCGACGGTCTGCGGCGCGAGGCGGAGCAGGGCCGCGATTTCGGCTTCGACGGCAAGATGCTCATACATCCAAGCCAGATCGACCCGGTAAATGATATCTTCGCCCCGAGCGACGAGGAAGTCGATTTCGCGCGCCGGATCATCGCGATCTTCGACGAGCCGGAAAACGCCGATAAGGGCGTGGTGCAGATCGACGGAAAAATGGTCGAGCGTCTGCATCTCGACATCGCGCGGCGCACATTGCAGCTTGTTGAGGCGACGGGCTGACGGAGCCGCCCGTTTTGCGGGCGCCGAATGCATCAACTATAAGAAGCCTGTAGCGTAAGGATTAGCCAATGGTCTCGCCGGACGACGAAGAACCGAACCGCATCGACCTCTCTGAAGCGCCGTCCGAGACGGCGGAGTCCCCGCCCGAACCGCCGCCGCCGCCAGCCCCCGTCAAACGCAAGCGCCGCCGCTCCTTTTTCGCCTCGCTGCTGTCGACGCTGCTGCTTCTCGCCTTCCTCGCCGGCGCCGCGCTTTATGCGGCGATCGCTTTCAAGGACAGGGACGAACGTCTGAAGGCCGTCGCCGATTATGCGGAGCCTTATGTCGATCAGGGCTTTGTCGTCTTCGACGAGCTGAAGAACCGGCTCAGCGTCCTGCTTGGCGAGAAGCAGCCGGCCCAAGAGCCCGCCCAAGAGAAAGAAGCGGCGCAAGCGACCGCGGTCCCGCCCGAGGCGCCTCCGGCCACGCCGCCAGAGCCCGCCCAGACTGCGCCCGCGCCGCCCGCCGAAACGGCGCAGACTCCTTCCACGCCGACCGAATCCGCCGAAACGACGCCGGCCAAACCGGCTGAACCGGCGCCGAACGAGCGGCGCCCAGAACCTACGGCCCATGCCGCCGACGAAGCGCAGAAGGCGGCGGTTGCGGCGTTGCAGGTTCGGCTCGAAGCTGCCGAAGAAGTAGCGCGGCGAGCCTTGCGCGCCGCTGAGGCGGCCGGGGCGGCCGCCAACGCCGCTCAGGCGGCGGCCGATGCGGCGGCGAAAGCGCGCCCGACGGTCGACGCCGCCGGAAGCGGCCAGGGAGGCGCGCTCACCTCCAACGAACAGCTGACCGCGTTCGAAGGCCGCATCGACGAACTCGGCGAAGAAATGAAGTCGCTGCGCGGACGGCTTGAATCGCCCAAGAACGAGTCGCGCGCGGCGCCGGAAGCCCCGCCGGCCAAGTCGGCCAAGTCGGTAGAGACGGCCGAGGGACCCGCCGCGCTTGTCGTGGTCGCCTATGCGCTTCAGCGCGAGCTAGAGGCGGGCCAGCCCTATGCGGTGGAGGCGAAGGCGCTGACGAAGCTCGGCGCCGATCCCGCCGCTTTGGCGGCGCTATCGCCCTTCGCCGAAAAGGGCGCGCCGACCGCGGCGCAATTGAAAGCCGATTTCGCGCCCGCCGCCAAGCGCATTCGCGCGCTGGAAAACGGCGATTCCGGCGATCTCGCGCAGCATTTGATGAAGGGCGCGAGCAAGCTCGTGCGGGTTCGTCCGTCCGGAGCGCCCATCGGCGACGCTCAGTCAGTCGATGACAAGGTCGACCACATCGACGCCGCGCTGGCCCATGGCGACCTCGCTCAGGCCGAAGCGCTTTTCGCGGCGCTTCCCGAGAATGCGCGGAGCGAAGCGAAGGACTTCGGCGCCGCGCTGCGGGCGCGCGTCGAGGCGGGACGGGCGGCTGAAAATCTCTTGCATGGCGCGATCGCCGCGCTCGTCGCAACGAAGGAATGAGCAGGATCAATCGCCATGCTGTTTCTCCTCTTTTTCATCATTGCGCTCGCGGCGGTCGCCTATGGCCTCGAATGGCTGATCGAACAGCCGGGTTCGCTGACGCTGGATTTCGCCGGCTATCAGTTCGAGGCCTCGATTCCGGTGGCGGTCGGGGGACTGCTGCTGATCCTCGCCGCGACGATCGTGCTCTGGGCGATCGTCATGGCGGCGCTGCGCATGCCCGGCCGCTGGACTGGCGGCTCGCGGTTGAAGCGCCGCGACAAGGGATTCGACGCGCTGTCGCAGGGCCTGATCGCGGTTGGGACCGGCGACGCCGCCCGGGCCAAGAAGGCCGCCTATGTCGCCGAGCGGCTGCTGCCGAATGAGCCGCTGACGCAATTTCTGAAGGCTCAGGCGGCGCAGCTCGCCGGCGACCGCAGGCTCGCCGAAGAGACTTTTCATAAGATGACGCTGAAGCCGGAAACCAAGCTTCTCGGCCTGCGCGGCCTGCATATCGAAGCGCGACGACGCGACGACGCCGACGCGGCCCATCATTTCGCCAAGGAGGCGCACGCCATCGCGCCGGTGCCCTGGGCGGGCGCCGCGATGCTGGAACATCTCGCCGCGCAGGGCGAGTGGCAGAAGGCGCGCGAGGCGATTGAAGCGAGTCTCGCCGCCAAGGCGCTCGACCCGCAGACCGCCCAGAACCTGCGCGCCGTCGTCGAAACCGCGATGGCGATGGAGAAGGAGCGCGATCATCCGCATGACGCGCTGCATCTCGCGCGCCAGGCGCTGAAGCGCCGGCCGGGCTTCGCCCCCGCCGCCGCCGCCGCCGTGCGCGTGCTCTCCCGCCACGGCGATCGCAAGCAGGCGCTGAAGCTGATCGAGACCGTGTGGGCGACAAAGCCGCATCCCGATCTCGGCGCGGCCTATCTGGAGGCGCTCTCGGGCGAGTCGAACGCCGCGAAACTGGCGCGGGTCGAGAAGCTGGCGCGCACTGCGCCCCAAGCGCCGGAGAGCCGGCATCTCGTCGCCGAGGTCGCTCTTTCGAACCGCAATTTCGCCAAGGCCCGCGACGCGCTCGCGCCGCTCATCGCCAGCGGCCGGCATCCAACCGCCCATACCTGCCTGCTGATGGCGGAAATCGAGGACGGGGCGCATGGGCCCTCGGGGCCGGTGCGCGAATGGCTCGCCCGCGGCTCGCGCGCGCCGCGGGATCCGGTCTGGATCGCCGATGGCGTCGTCTCGAAAAACTGGCTGCCGATGTCGCCGGTCACCGGCAGGCTCGACGCCTTCGAATGGAAGCCGCCGCCGGACTCGGCGCAACATCTGACTGAAGAGGGCAAGCCCAATATTCCGGCCGCCTTTTTGACCGCCCCCGCCGAACCCGTCGCGCTGCCTTCGGGCGATATCTCGGGGGAAGCGGCCGCCGGTCAGTAGGCCACGAGGAACGCCCTACCGCGCCCGGTCGGCCCTCCGGATTCGCACATAGAGCGCGCCTTCGCCGCCGTGATGGCGGGCGGCTTCGCCGAAGCCCACCACCACGTCGCGCAGATTCGGCGCCTCAAGCCACATCGGCACGACGCGGCGCAGGACGCCGCCCTCGTCGCGGGTCAGCCCCTTGCCGGTCACCACGATCGCGATGCGGCCGCCATTCGCCTGACATCGGCGGAGAAACGCGGTCAAGGAGCGCTGCGCCTCGGCCTGCCGCATGCCGTGAAGATCGAGCTTGGCGTCGACCTCGAGCCGGCCGCGCTTGATCTTGGCGAAAGTCCGCGGGTCAATGTCGATCGGCCGCGGCGCCGGCTTTGGCGGCGGCGGGCGGTCGTGAGCGATGGCGGCGGGAGGCGGCGGCGCGCTGGCGTCGACGACGGCCGCCGGCGCCGCCGGCTTCTTGGGACGCGGGCGGGAGGGCCGGACATCGGCGGTCACCGTCATCCACAGCTCCGCCTCGGCCTGCGACAGCCGGCGGCCGTAGCGGCGAGAATTTTCCTCGCTCAAGGACCGTCTCCAACATCCTTCGGCAGCAGCACGATCATCTCGGCGGCGTGCCGAATGTCGCCGGCGCGCCGGCCCGCCGCTTCGCCCGCGCCGAAGAATAAATCGGCCCGTGCTGGTCCAATTATGGCGGATCCGGTGTCCTGCGCGATCATCAGCCGGCGAAATTGCGTTTCCGCCTCGCTTTGCCAGGGGATGCGCGCCGCGACCCAGAACGGCAGGCCATAGCACCAGATCGAACGGTCGACGGCGATCGACCGGAATGGCGTCAGCGGCGCGCCCTGGCCGCCGATCGGCCCGATCGCGCGCGCCTCCGACCTGTCGATCTCGAAGAACACGTAAGATCGATTTTCCTGCATGATCCGGCGACCCGCTTCACCGGGTCCGGCGCCAAGCCTTCGCAGGGTCTCCTTCATCAGATCGAGCGTCATATCGGCCGGCTTAACGAAGCCCCCCTCGATCATCAGCCGGCCGACCGAGGTATAAGGCCAGCCATTGCGCCCGGCATAGGTCAGCGACATGACGCCGCCATTGGGCAGCCGCAGCCGCGCAGACCCCTGCACCTGAATGAGGAACAATTCGACCGGATCGCGGACATAGGCGAGGGGATGCGCGCTCGGGGCGGCGCCTTCCTCTTCGATCGCGCGCCGGTCGGGATAGGGCACGAGCGCGCCATCGGCCTGACGCCGCGCGCTTGTCAGCCTCTCGCCCGAGGGCAACGAGAGCGGCGCCTCGTTCAGCGTGACGAGGTCGAGCGGACGCGACAGGACCGGCGTAATGAAGCCTGGCTCTGGCGACAGTCTCGCGTCGACTTCGACCTCATAATAGGCGGTGACGAAGCCCTTGGCCGTGATGCGGCGAGGCTCGAACCAGCGGCGAAAGAATTGAGCCGGATCATCGACGCCCTGCAGGGCGCGCCGCGCGACCGCGATCAGCGATGGCGGCGGCGGAACGGCGCTGCGCTGCTCCTGCCCATCGGCGGCGATGATCGTCGCCGAGCGGCGGAAGGCGCCGAACGCCGCGGCGAAATCGTCGGCGGAAAAGCCGTCGATCTCTTCAAAGTCGATTTTTTGAACGAGATCGGAAGCGGAAAACTGCGGCGCATTTTCCCGCGACATGCTCAGTCTTCGGCTTGGGTCGCGACCAACTTCCAGTTGGGATCATTCGCCTTCGGGTCGCGCGCAAAAGTCCAGCGCTCGATGACCTTGCGGCTCTGCCCGCCGTCGATGGTTTCGCCGTCGCGATTGCGGCGCAGGCTCATCAGCCGGGCCACGAAGCGCACCGTCACTTCATTGCGGCCGGCGATGGCGCGGGCGGCGTCGACCGTCGCCGAATCGATCGCGACCACGGCGGTCTCCATGGTCTCGCCCTGTTGCTCGCGCCGCGCGATCTCTGTTGCGAAGCCATCAAAGACGTCCTGCGACAGGAGCGGTTTCAGCGTCTCGCGCTCCCCCTTGGCGAAGGCGGTGACGATCATTTCATAGGCCCGCCGCGCGCCGCTGAGGAAAGTCTTGCCGTCGAAACCGGGATCGGAATCCGCGACCGCGTCAAGCCCGCTCCAGGCGGAAGCGACGCCCTTCTCCGCGACGCCCTCCCAACGCTCGGCGCCGCTGGGGCGCGCCTGCGCTTCCGCGACCGGCGCGGCGCCGGGCGCCGGCGATACCGCGGCGGGCGCGGGCGGGCGCGGCGCGAAACGCGTCTGAGGCGGCGCATCCCGATCCACCCGCATGCCGAGCACCGACCGCAGCTTCCAGATGACGAAAACCGCGAGCGCCGCGAAAACGATGAGGCTCGGATCGAACAGGTCGCCGGACGCCGGCATTAGCAACTCCCGAAGAATTCCGTGCTCGGCTATCATGTCGCCCCGGACATGTCACGAATCAAGTGGCAGGCGTATTGCCGCGGACGGCCGGGCGAAACAGCGCAACAGTGGAAAATTCCGTGAATTCAAAGCTTATCGGCGCGGCCCTCGCGGCCTGGATCGTGCTCGAAATTCTTGCTTTCGCGCTCGTCGTGCGGGCCGTCGGCCTGCTCGCGGCGATCGGGCTGGCGATCGGCGCTTCGCTGCTGGGCGTTGCCGACGTGAGGCGTCTTCTCGACTTTCTTCGAACGAGAGTCGCCGCCAGGGCGAAAGGCGAAAGCGCCGCCGCCGACGGCGCGATGCTTGACGGCGCACTGCAGGCGCTCGCCTCGATCCTGCTCATTCTGCCGGGGTTCGCTTCCGATTTCGTCGGATTGGCGCTCAAATCGCCTTCGGTAAGGCAAAGTCTGGCGCAACGGTTGCGGTCTCGCGCCAAGTCGGGCGATCCCCGCCTCATCGACCTTGACCCGCGCGAATGGCGGCGGGAAGCGCGCCGGCCCCGACGAAGCGCCGCGAAGTAGGGTCGAACGACGCGCCTTGTTAGCGTCTGTGAGACGTGTTAGGCGGGCGCCAATTCTCGTTGCAACGGCTCTGCTGGAGGCCCTTATATGACCGATACGAATGGCAACGGCGCGCAAGGAGCGCCGGGCGGCGCTCCGGCCCTCAATTCGCTCGCTCAATACATGAAGGATTTTTCCTTCGAGAATCCCAATGCGCCGCGTTCGCTCGGACCGCAGGAAAATCCGCCGAACATCGCCATCCAGGTCAATGTCAACGCCAAGCAGCTGGCCCCGACCGATTTTGAGGTGAGCCTGACGCTCGACTGCAAGGCCGGCGAGGGAGAGACGCTGCTCTTCAAGCTCGACCTCGAATATGGCGGCGTGTTCCGCCTGCTGAACATTCCTGAAGAGCAGGTGCATCCGATCGTGATGATCGAATGCCCGCGCATGCTGTTTCCCTTCGTGCGCCAGATCGTGGCCGACGCCACGAGCAAGGGCGGCTATCCCCCGCTCTATATCGACCCGATCGACTTCGTCGCGCTCTATCAGCAAAAGGCCGCGGAAGCCGCTGGCCAGGCTCCGGCTCAAGCGAATTAGCCGGAGACCGGCGCGGATTTCGCTTCGTCGCTTTCGAGATAGCGATCCCAGATTGGCGATTTGATCGTCGCGACAAAGGCGCGGTGCGCCTCTTTTTCTTCGCCGCTCAGGCGCGGCGCGAGAGGCTCCGGCCGCTGGCGCAACAGCTCACCGGACGCGGCGATCCGCACCGCATGCACAGTCTGAAGCGACAGCGCCGCCTGCCGCCCGCCGCACAGTTCGGCGTAAACCTCGGCGAGAAGATTGGCGTCGAGCAGCGCGCCATGCTTGTCGCGCCGCGAGAGATCGATCGCATAGCGCTGGCACAGAGCGTCGAGAGAATTGGGGCCGCCGGGGTGGCGCCGGCGCGCCATCGCCAGCGTGTCGACGATGCGCGCGCCAGCCAATGGCGGCATATTCATTAAAGCGAATTCGGCGTTGAGAAAGCGCGTATCGAATTCCGCGTTGTGAATGACGAGCGGAACATCCTCGATAAAGTCGAGAAATTCGGCGGCGATTTCCTTGAAGACCTTGTGCTGCGCCAGAAATTCGTATGAGAGCCCATGCACGCGGAAGGCGTCTTCCGGGATGTCGCGCTCTGGATTGAGATAGCAATGAAAATAGCGGCCAGTCGGGATGAGATTGGAGATTTCGACAGCGCCGATCTCGACGACGCGATGGCCGTTCGACGGATCGAGCCCCGTGGTTTCAGTATCGAGAACGATCTCGCGCATTCTTCATCCGAGCCGCGCTAAAAGCGCTTTCAATATAGCACGCACTTCTTCGCGGGCCGCGTCCAGGCCCTTGTCGGTATGGACCAAGAAATTGGCGCGGGCGCGCTTTTCTCTATCAGGCGTCTGCTTGGCCAGAATGGACGCAAATTTCTCCGCTGTCATGCCCTCGCGGGCAAGCACGCGCCTCCTTTGCACATCTTCGGGCGCGGTGACGACGACAACAGCGTCGAAATCCTTTTCGGCCCCGGTTTCGAAGAGCAGCGGGATATCGAAAACGACGATGCGGTCGCCCTTGTTTCGGCGCTCTTCGACGAGGGCGTCGCGCGCCTCCCAGACCATCGGATGCACGATCTTTTCGAGACGTTCGAGCGCCGCCGGATCGCTGAGAACGCGAGCGGCGAGACGCTGACGATCGACGGCGCCGCCGATGACGACGCCGGGAAAAACGCGCTCGATTTCCGCCGCCGCCGGGCCCTTGTAAAGCTCATGCACGATTTGATCGGAATCGAGCACCGCTATGCCTTCGGCGCGAAACATCTCGGCGGTCGTCGACTTCCCCATGCCGATCGAACCGGTCAGTCCGACGCGCAGCATCTTCGCTTCGCTCACGTAAGCAGCGCTCCTTCGCGACGGAGCGCTTCGAGAAGCGCGAGCAGTGGAAGGCCCATGATGGTCCAGTGATCGCCTTCGACTCTCGAGAAGAGTTGCGCGCCCAATCCTTCAATCTGATAGGCGCCGGCCGAAGTCAGAGCGTTGTCTCCGACCGCCGCAAGATAAGCGGCGATGAATGCGTCGCTTAAGTCGCGCATGGTGAGACCGGCGATCCCGACGGTCTCAAAAATGACGGCGCCGTCGCGCATGAGCGCGATCGCCGAATGCAAGCGGTGCCGCCTTCCGGAGAGAAAGCGCAACAGCGCTTCGGCTTCGCGCAAATTCGCCGGCTTGCCGAAAATCTTGCCTTCGCAGCTCGCCACTTGATCCGCGCCAAGCACAAGACGGCCTTTCGCGGAAATCGCCAGCGCCTTAGCCCGCGCGAGCGTCAAGGCGATCGCGTCGGCGTCGGCTCCCTCGAGTCGCGATTCGATCGCCCGCTCGTCGACATCGACCGCAATCGCTTCAAAGGGAATGCCAGAATGCAACAACGCTTGCCGCCGACCAGCGCTCTTTGAGGCGAGAATCAGCGGCGCCGATTCGCGCCAAAAGGGCGAGGTCAAGCGCTCGCTCACGTCCACAGCCCTCCCGCGTAAGCCGAAGAACGGGGACAAAGCGCCGCCAAAAACCGCTGCGCGTTGGTCATCGGGAATAGATGGGCCCAACGCTCAACAGGCAAAATGCTGTCGACGCAATTCGTGACGATACAGGCGCAGAAGGGATTCACAGGCTATCCACAGATAATGGCCTCGAGAATGTCCGATATAGCGATGATTTAATTTACTGTCCGGAATTTTCCCGCGCTTCTCGAGAGCGCCGGTCGGTCACCGGTTCCTTGTGGGCGATTGGTTAATGAAAATTAACCTTCCCGACGCTCCAGACCAAATGAAGAATTAAATTCCTTTTAAAATGAATTTTGTTTTAACGCCGTTTCGCGCTACGCCGACACCAACAAATGGCACGAAAGAGTTGAAGGCGATGGCGGAGGAAAAAGCGCTTCTTTCGGTTCTACGCGGAGAAGCGCCAAAAATTCCGCCCCTATGGCTGATGCGCCAGGCCGGCCGCTACCTTCCCGAATATCGCGACGTTCGGGCGACGACGAAAAGCTTTCTGGATTTCTGCTATTCGCCGAAAAAGGCGGCGGAAGTTACCTTGCAGCCAATCCGCCGCTTTCACTTCGACGCGGCGATTCTTTTTTCCGACATCCTCGTCGTGCCCGACGCCATGGGCCAGCGGGTTTCCTTCGAAAGCGGGGCTGGGCCGCGGCTCGAACCGATTGAAACGCCGCAGCAGGCCGAACGGCTCGGCGAATTCAATATCGAACATCTTGCGGCAGTCTTCGAGACGATCGAACTGGTGAAATCGGCGCTGGCGTCGGATGTCGCCTTCATCGGGTTTTGCGGCGCGCCCTTCACCGTCGGGAGCTATATGATCGCCGGGCAGGGCACGCCTGATCAGGCGCCGGCGCGTCTCTTCGCCTACCGATATCCCGACGCTTTCGCCAAGCTCATCGATCGGATCATTGCAGCTTCGATCGACTATCTTAAGCGTCAGATTGAAGCCGGCGTCGAAGTCGTCCAGATTTTCGACAGCTGGGCCGGGGTCTTGCCGGCCGAGGAATTTCGGCGCTGGTCGGCGGCGCCGGTTCGCCGCATCGTCGAAGGCGTCAAGGCGCGTTATCCGCAAACGCCGGTCATCGCCTTCGTGCGGGGCGCCGATGCGCATCTACCGATGCTGACGGAGACGATTGGAGCCGACGCTTACGGGATCGATACGGCGCTTGATCCCGCCTGGGCCGTCGCGCATACCGCCGCGAACATTCCTCTTCAAGGAAATCTCGATCCGCTGGCGCTCGTCGCCGGCGGCGATGCGCTCGATCGGGAAGTCGATTCGATTCTTTGCGCCTTCGAGGGCCGGCCGCATATATTCAATCTCGGGCACGGAATATTGCAGGAAACCCCGATCGAGAATGTCGAGCGACTGGTCGCCCGCGTTCGGCGCGCGAGGCTCTGACCATGTATCTGTGGATCAAGGCGTTGCATGTCGTCGGCATCATCGCCTGGATGGCGGGGCTTCTCTATCTGCCGCGTCTTTTCGTCTACCACGCCGGCGCGGCGGATTGCGCGCTTTCCAACACGTTCAAAATCATGGAGCGGCGGCTCTATCGCTACATCATGACGCCAGCGATGCTGGTCGCCTGGGCCACGGGACTCTATCTCGCGGTCGAAAGCGGGGCGCTGACTTCGGGCTGGTTTCACGCCAAGGCGACGCTGGTCGTGCTGCTCACCGCCGCGCATCTTCATGACGGCGCGCTCATGCGTCGTTTCGCGCAAGACGCCAATGTTCATTCGCCGCGCTATTATCGAATCCTCAATGAACTGCCAACGCTGCTGATGGTCGGCGTCGTCATTTTGGTCATCGTCAGGCCGTTCTGATTTCGCGAACCCGTCGGGAGAGCCGTCGCCAAGTCGGCCGAAAGAGGCGCGGGCCTTTTCGGATCGCCTTTTTTCAAAGGCCCGCGCGGCTCTTGATTCATATCTGGAAATTGTCTAAGGGAGCTTATCCCTCTGAGGCCCATGTCTGCTTATAGCGGCATCGCCGGAATTTCCGCCGGCGCTTGGCAAGGCCCCATACCCGCCCCACGGCTGATCCCCGGCTTCTCTCCACCTGCGCCCAAATACCCAAGGTCCATCCTGAATGCGGGAAATTAAACTTTCGGACTTGAAAGCCAAGTCCGCCGCCGAACTCCTCGCTTTCGCCGAAGAGCACGAAGTCGAAAACGCCTCGCTGCTGCGCAAGCAGGAGCTGCTTTTCGCGATTTTGAAACAATTCGCCAGCCGCGACGTCGAAATCATCGGTGAAGGCGTCGTCGAAGTGCTGCAGGACGGCTTCGGCTTCCTGCGCTCGCCTGACGCGAATTATCTCGCCGGTCCCGACGACATTTATGTCTCGCCCTCGCAGATCAGGAAATTCGGTCTGCGCACCGGCGACACGGTCGAGGGCATGATCCGCAGCCCGAAGGAAGGCGAACGCTATTTCGCGCTGCTCAAGGTCAACAGCATCAATTTCGAAGATCCGGAGAAGGTGCGCCACAAGGTGCCCTTCGACAATCTGACGCCCCTCTATCCGGACGAGCGCCTGAAGCTCGAAATCGAAGACCCGACCAAGAAGGATTATTCGTCGCGCGTCATCGATCTCGTCGCGCCGATCGGCAAGGGGCAGCGTGCGCTGGTCGTCGCGCCGCCGCGCACCGGCAAGACCGTGCTGTTGCAGAATGTCGCGCAGTCGATCACTACCAATCATCCGGAATGCTATCTGATCGTTCTTCTGATCGACGAGCGGCCAGAGGAAGTGACCGACATGCAGCGCAGCGTGCGCGGCGAAGTCGTGTCCTCGACCTTCGACGAGCCGGCGGTGCGCCATGTGCAGGTCGCGGAAATGGTGATCGAAAAGGCGAAGCGTCTCGTCGAACATGGCCGCGACGTGGTGATCCTGCTCGATTCGATCACCAGGCTTGGGCGCGCTTACAACACCGTGGTGCCGTCATCGGGCAAGGTGCTCACCGGCGGCGTCGACGCCAACGCCCTGCAACGGCCGAAGCGCTTCTTCGGCGCGGCGCGCAATATCGAAGAGGGCGGTTCGCTGACGATCATCGCGACGGCGCTGATCGACACCGGCTCGCGCATGGACGAAGTGATTTTCGAAGAATTCAAGGGCACCGGCAACAGCGAGATCATTCTCGACCGCAAGGTCGCGGACAAGCGCGTTTTCCCATCGATCGACATCACTCGCTCCGGCACCCGCAAGGAAGAGCTGCTGGTCGCCACCGACATTTTGAAGAAAATGTACGTGCTGCGCCGTATCCTTAATCCGATGGGCACGGTCGACGCGATCGAGTTCCTTCTCGGCAAGCTGCGCGAGACCAAGAACAATCAGGGCTTCTTCGATTCGATGAATACGTAAGGGCGTGGCGACCGCGCTTAGGCGATCGCCACGAACCTGCTACACAGGGCAAGCCGATAGGCTCAACAAGTTATTTGGTTCGTAACCGTCCGCCTCGGTCTTGAGGTATTTGCGTCCATTGTGCCTGGCCACAATGACCCAGACGATATTTCCGGCCACGCTCACATAGAAATTCCAAGAGCGTGACCAAGCAGGTTTTTCGAGTTCCGCAATCGCGGCGTCCTCACTCATAAGCCAGCGTTGACCGCCATGGTTGCCCCGGAGGCTTTCGATGCGCTGGTGAGGGTTTTTGTTTCCGCCGCGTTTGATGATGCAGGTTACTTGAACGTTAGTAGGCATTTCGATGTGCTTTCTATTGAGAAAGCAGCCTTGATTACCGATTCCCGCTGATTCAGACTCGAAACGCCGTCGCAAAAAGGGGGAAGCCCGACGCCGGCCACATCGCGTCGGTACTTTCACGGGAAGGGCTAGTTGGCAGACTGCCCTTCCCGCTCAGTTGTCGGTGCGATTGATTCCCGAGTCGTGCGGCATCGTCAAGATGTTGTGCGCAGCTCTTTTGCTCTCACTACAATTTGTGGATAACCCGCAGGGACATCAGCGTTTCGTCGAGATAATCGCCGTCGCCATTCTTCGCTGCGCGTTCTTCGACGCCATAGGCGCGAAATCCCCATCGCTCGCAAAAAACGCAGCGCGCGGAGATTCGATGAGACGACGGTGAGCGTTACGATTTCGACGTTCTCTCTCGCTTCGTCGATCAGTCTTTTCATGATTTCATCAGCGACGCCCGATTCGCGATGAGGCGCCTTCACATACATGCCGTAAAGCAGCGCCTTGTGGCGCGTCTTGACGCCGATGCTCTGGTTGTGAGGCTTCGGCGTCGAAGACATCAATGACGAAGTCGTGCTGAAGACGCGCGACGACGGCGTCTAACGTCAAATCCACGCAAGACTCCTTGGCTAAAGGCAAAATCCGCCGCCGGCGGAAGTTCCGTCGCCCGGCGAAGAGCCTGGCGCGCGCATGGACGCGCCGACATTCGTGTTTCAGAAAAATATTCTGAGCGCTGTTTTGGAAGCTCTTCCGCGTCATTCGGCGCCCATTCCTCGCGTGGGGACGGAACCAATAAGCTATGGAAAGCGTTGGAGAGTTTGGGCGAAGGAGTGTTCGTCTAAAAGCTTTTATGCGGGCGCCTCGCCTATCTCTATTTGAAATCGAAGGAGTTTACATATGGCCTCTGAAAGCGACGAGCAGGAAGTAGTCCTGCAAATTCCTGATATGGGCCTCTCGGATGGTGAAATCGAGCGGTTGAAGGAAACGTTTCGCAATGGGTTGGTGACGACGCTCGGCGCAAAGACGGCGGCGACGCGGATCGTTGTGGTCCGAATCAGAGTTGTCCGTCAGCTCTAATCACGACGGCCTGACGAACGAGAGGTTTGCGCAGAGAAATTTGCGGAGACCTCTTTACGCATTGAGTAAGCTTGAGTCGCCGGCCCGGAAATTGCGCCGCGGCGAATTGGAGACGTGCCATGAAAATGTGTTTCATCAGCGCTCCGACAGCGAATGATTTTATCGATGAAACGCTGATCGAGGATGATGCGATCAAGGCGATTGCCGAACACGCGCCGCTTGGCATTCTTAGCCTCGCCGCCGTAATGGAGCAGAGGGGAGTAACGCCGGACATCATCGATCTCAATCGATTGTATTACGCCTGGATACATTCTGACGGACGTAAGCTTCACGGAATAAGCTTTAGCCATTATGTGTTCGATTATTTTGGCGATAAAGAATACGATATATTTGGGTTCAGCACGATCTGCAGCAGCTATCCTCTGACGCTGCGGATCGCGCAGGAAATAAAAAGCAAATATCCGACGAGCGCCATCATATTGGGTGGGCCCCAGGCTTCGGTCGTCGATGTGGCGACAATGGAGACCTATGCCGAAATCGACTTCATTGTACGCGGCGAGGCGGAGGAATCCTTACCGAATCTGATCGAAACGCTTAATGCCGGCGGCGATCTGTCGCAAATTCAGGGAATTACCTATCGTGAGCACGGGAAAGTCATCCGCAATGGCAGCACCCCGATACTCAAGTCATTGGATATTTTGCCGTTTCCCGCTTATCATCTCTATCCTTACGCAAGCGCTTGCCAGTCCATTCCGCTCGAGCTCGGTCGCGGTTGTCCATTTGCTTGCACGTTTTGTTCGACGAATGATTTCTTCCGACGCAGTTTCCGCCTGAAGAAACCAGAACATATCATCGGCGAAATGAAGCGCGTCCATGAAACATACGGCATTTCGAATTTCGATCTTGTGCATGACATGTTCACCGTCGACCGGAAGCGGGTCGTTGCCTTTTGCGAAGCGCTGCTGGCGAGCGGCGAGAAATTCTGCTGGGGCTGCAGCGCGCGCACCGACTGCATCGACGAAGAGCTCGTTGCGCTCATGGCTGAGGCTGGATGCGGCGGCATATTTTTCGGAATCGAAACCGGTTCGCAACGGTTGCAGCGGTTGCTGAAGAAAAACCTCGATCTTGAGGAATCAGCCCGAATCATCAAAATCACCGATAAGCATAAAATAAAGACCGCCGTCTCCCTGATTACCGGCTTTCCGGACGAATCGATCTATGGCGCGACAATCTGGGTGAGAGGCGCGCGACAATCAGGATGGCGATCGGCGGTCGCGGCGGGAAGATGATTGTCGCGGAGCGACAATAAGGCAAGCAGATTTTTCGTGACGCGGATTCGATTG
>Ga0233425_10003762_pt1 | contig 26810 bp, 27 predicted proteins | sample Watercolumn_Towu_2_FD_181712 | JGI IMG/M metagenome (GOLD analysis project Ga0233425, IMG submission 181712) | Freshwater microbial communities from Lake Towuti, South Sulawesi, Indonesia - Watercolumn_Towuti2014_140_MG | ecosystem: Environmental > Aquatic > Freshwater > Lake | place...
CGTCCACCAGCAGGCCCAGGGCCAGGATGAGGGCGAACAGGGTGATGCGGTTGATGGTCTGGCCGAACAGGAAGCCCACCGCCAGGACGATGAACAGGATCAGGGGGATGGTCATGGTGACGATGCCTGCCTCGCGCCAGCCCAGGAACCACCACATGAGCAGGATCACCGTGACGATGGCGATCACCAGGTGCTCCACCAGCAGGTTCACCGCCGCGTCTGCGCGGGCGCCGTCGTCGCGGGTGACGGTGACCGTGATGCCTTGGGGCACCGCCTGGCGCTTCAGTTCCTCCAGCTTGCCCAGCACGGCGCGGGAAACCGTGACGCCGTTGCTGCCGGCCTTCTTCGCGATGGCCAGGGTGACGGCGGGGACCGCGGGAGCGCCCGGAGTTCTCGCGCCGGGTCCGAAACCGATCCAGGACGACTCCTCCACGTCGGCAGCGCCGTCTTCGATGACGGCGATGTCCTTGAGGTATACCGGCCGGCCGCCGGATGTGCCGACCACGATGGCACCCACGGCGCGGGCGTCGCCGAGAAAACCATCCAGGCGCAGGGGCCGAGCCAGGTTGCCCTGGGTCAGGCTGCCCAGCGGCGCTGATACGTTGGCGCCGCGCAGAGCCTGGTCCACCCGGTCCAGCGAAAGGCCGGCGCCGGCCAGGCGCTGCGGGTCGATCCAGACATTGAGGGCGGGTGCGCGGCCGCCAACGATCTGGCTGAAGGACACGCCGGGCACGTTGCGCAGGTGTTCCAGCAGACGCGCGCCCACCTCGCGCAGGGTACGTTCGTCGTGGGTCGCGGATGACAACGTCAGGGTCAGGATGGGCACGTCGTCGACGTTGATGGGCCTGACGATGGGATCGTGGGCGCCCGGCGGCATGCGGTCCATGTTCTGCATGAGCTGGTTGTAGAGCTTGACCAGGCTGTCCTCCTGGTTCTGCCCCACCTTGAACTGCACGGTGACCACGCCATAATCGTTCGCGGCGTAGCCGAAGGTGTGGTCGACGCCGGACTGGGCATGCATGATGGCTTCCAGCGGCTTGACGATTAGGTTGTCCACCTCCTCGGCGCCAGCGCCCGGCTTGGCTACGATGATGCTGGCCGCCGGCACCACGATCTGCGGGTTGTACTCGCGTGGCGTCATGATCAGGGCCAGGGCGCCGACCATGAACAGGGCCAGGATCATCAGCGGCGTGATCTTGGATTCCAGGAAGCTAACAGCCAAGCGGCCGGCGATGTTCATCACCGTTGATTGTTCCGACATGCCCGCTCTCCCCGGCTTAAGAGCCGACCTTATCGCCCGACTCGAGCTTGTCGGCGCCACCGGTGACCACACGCTCACCGGCACCGAGGCCGGAGAGGATTTCCACCGTGCCATCTCGGCCTTCGCCGGAGCGCACCATGCGGAATTGGACGATGCCGTCCTGGCCCACCACGAACACGCCGACGATACCGGCGCGGTTCACCAGGGCGGCAGCTGGCACCGTCAGGGCCTCACGCTCGCCCTGAGGGAACAGGGCGCGGGCGAACAGGCCGCTCCTCAGGCCGGCGGCGGGAACGTCCAACTTAACCAGGAAGGTGCGAGTCAGCGGGTCGGCGGCGGGGGAGATACGCGCCACCCGTGCGGCCAGAGGTTTAGCTTGGCCATCGACCTCCACCTGGATCTGGGAACCGGGCTTCAGCCCAGCCAGCACCGCTTCCGGCACCTGGGTTTCCACCTGCAGCTTGCCCGGGTTCTCCACCACAAGCACCGGGTGCCCGGGGGCCGCCAGATCGCCGGTGTTGGCGAGTTTCCTCGTCACCACGCCGGCGATCGGCGAGGTCACCGTGGCGTAGCGCAGTTGGCCGCTCGCCGTGGCGTGGCCGGCGCGGGCCTGGGTGAGGCGGGATTCCGCCAGATCGTGCTGCAGCTTCACCTTCTCGAACTGCTGGCGGGTGACCGCCTCTTCCTTGAAGAGCGCCTCAAAGCGCTTGAATTCCAGCCTGGCGTCGGCCAGGGCGTCCTCGGCCTGCTTGACGCCGGCCCGGGCCTGTTCCACCTGGCCCTCGACATCCACAGGATCGACGCTGAAAAGTTTCTGGCCGATTCCGACCTGCTGCCCCTCAGCAACATGGATGGCGCGGATATAGCCCATCAGGCGGGAAGCGACCTGGACCTGGTTTTCCGCTACCAGGGTGGCGGGCGTGGGGTGGTTGGCGATGGTTTTCACTAGGGCGGCGGTTCCGACCTGGGCCTGGGCGAGACGCGGGGCGGCTGTCTTGGGGGCGCGATCCTCATGACCTCCACAGCCAGCAATAAGGCTGGCGGCAAACAGGGTGTGGACAAGCTTGCGTGCAATCATGGTCGTCCCCTCACAGTTGCTCCGGTTCCAGCAGGCCCGCGGCCTGCAACACCTGGCCACGGCTGACGGAAAGGTCGAAGCGGGCCTGTGCCAGATCTGCGCGGGCGCGGTCGAGCAGAGTCTGGGTAGACAGCAGGTCAACCAGGGTGGTGACACCGTTCTCGTAGCGCAGCCGTGTCAGGCGCTGCGCTTCCTCGGCCTCCTTCACCGCCTCGGCGCGGGCTGCGAGGCGCTGCTCCGCCTCCAAAGCTCGTCGGCGTGCCTCAGTGACCTGGAAGGCGACACCGTCCTCGGCCTGGCGCAGCCTGGCGACCTGCTCCAGGCGCACGGCCTGGGCACGGTCGATGGCGGCGGCGTTGAAGCCGCCGTCGAAGGCGTTCCAACTCAGGGTACCGCCCAGGGTATAGGAAGCAGCGCTCAGGCCTAAGTTGTGGTCGTTCCAGTCGTGCCGCACCATCACATTGACCTGCGGCTTCCCGGCACCGCGGGCGGCGGCGGTGGCGGCCTGTGCAGCCTCCACCTGGCCGCGCAGGGCTTTGAGGGCGGGGTGACCGGCGATGGCCTGTTGCCGCAGTGCCTCGGCATCCTGCGCCGGCAGCACGGGCTGTGCTTCGGCGCCGACTTCGATTGGCTCGTCCAGCCTGCGCCCCGTCAACGTCTTCAGACGATCCAGGGCCGTCGCTTCCTGGCGACGTGCCTCGGAAACGCGCAATTTGGCGTTCTCCAGGTTCACCCGTGCCGACAAGAGGTCGCTTTTCACCGCCATGCCCTGCTTGTGGAGGCTGCCGGTGACCCGCACATATTCGGCCGCCGCCGCCTGTGCCTGCTCGTTCACCTGAAGATAGGCGCGTGCCAGGTGCACGCCCTGATAGGTTTCGAGCAGTTCCAGCAACAGCCGCTGGCGTGACGCGGCATCACCATCGCGGGCAGCGCGCACATGGGCCAGGGCCTCGTCGCGGCGAGACTCGATCTGACCACCGCTGTAGAGCGGCGCCGTCACATCGACCCGTGTATTCAAATTACTTATCGCGGAGGGATGGTTCAGGGTCGCCGGATTGAAGTCGGCCGCGGTAATCCGCTCCTGTCCCAGTTTGAGCCCGAAGGCGGACAGCGCGTCGTTGGTGTGGCTGGCGTTGACCGAGAGACTGACCCGGGGCAGATGTGCCCCCTCGGCCTGACGCAAGCCGGACTCGGCCTGGCGCAGGCGCGCCTGGCTCAACGCCATGTCCGGGTTTCGGCTCAGCGCGGCCTCGGCCGCATGGCGCAGGCTGAGGGTCTCGGCCGCGCACGTGACGCCTGCCACCGCCTGTGCTGCGGCCACAGCTCCTGCAAAGCAGATCCAGCGCAATCGCGAACTCGACATGCCACACCTCACACGGGTTTTCCCGGCCAGCGGAAGACGTTGTATTAGAGATCGCTAATATAACTGATTAAATATTCTTATGGCAAGATAAAAAACTGCCGGGAAGTGTACCCCTCGATGTGTCTTGCATCGACGCGACTTTGAGTCGCACCGTGGATGTGATTGCGGCGGTGCCCTTGGAAAGGATCGCGCCTCACATGCCGACGATCAACGGCTTATTTAGCAAAACCGCAGAATACGTCGCGCATCATGCCGATCAACTGCAGGGTGCGAGTGTCGCCCACCCGGTAATAGACGCGGTTGGCATCCTTGCGGGTACGCAACACGCCCTTGTCGCGCAAGATGGCTAGATGCTGGGAAATGTTGCTCTGGGAAGTGCCCACGTTTTCCACGATATCTTGGACACTGACTTCCTTGTCACCGAGGACACAGAGAATTTTTAGCCGCAGTGGATGGGACATGGCCTTGAGGGCCCGCGACGCCTGTTCGATGTGTTCGTCCTTGTCGATGAGTTCCATGGACTCGGTTGTCATGCTGTCTCCGTGCTGCCAGGTTATGTTGTATCAACGCTTGACGGCCCATTCGGTTTAACCGAACTGTCAGGATCAGTATATCGCTAAAGTATTCAAATATACTAAAATACCGCGCGAAAAAAACGTCCCGAAAAAGATAAAATCCGCTGATGCCAAATCCTGCCGTAAAGCCTGCACTCCTCCTCATCCTCGATGGCTTCGGCTGCCGACATCCCGATACCTACAACGCGATCGCCTGCGCCCACAAACCCCATTGGGATCGCTTGTGGCAAACCTATCCGCACACCCTGATCCAGGCCTCTGAAGCTGCCGTCGGCCTGCCCGCCGGTCAGATGGGCAACTCCGAGGTGGGGCACCTGAACATCGGCGCCGGCAGGGTGGTGTACCAGGAATTCACTCGCATCGACCGCGCCATCCGTAACGGGCATTTCTCCAGCAATAGAGCTTTGCTTGACGTCATCAGCGAGGTCAAGCGTCGCGATACCACCCTGCACATTCTTGGCCTGCTCTCCGATGGCGGCGTGCACAGTCACGAGAACCACATTCATGCCTTGCTCGAAATGGCTATACAGGGCGGCCTGCAGAAGGTATGCGTGCACGCCTTCCTGGATGGGCGCGACACCCCGCCAAAAAGTGCTGAAGCCTATCTGCGCTGTCTGCAGGACAAGCTCGATGCCCTCGGTGCCGGCCGCATAGCCTCCATCGTCGGCCGCTACTACGCCATGGACCGGGACCGGCGTTGGCAACGCGTGAAGGTGGCCTACGACCTGATCACCCTTGGGCAAGCGGAATTCAGTGCCCCCTCGGCCATGCTGGCCCTGGAGATGGCCTATGCACGCGGGGAGACCGACGAATTCGTCAAGCCCACGACCATCGTCCCCTTAGGCGAGTCGCCCGCGCGCATGCGGGATGGCGACGCCATCGTGTTCATGAATTTCCGCTCCGACCGGGCGCGACAGATGACCCGTGCCTTCATCGAACCGGGCTTCGCGGAATTCGAGCGCGCTTTTCTGCCAAAACTGTCCCGATATTGCACGCTGACCAGCTACAGCGAGGATTTCGACGTCAGCGTCGCCTTTCCCCCGGAAAGGGTACGCAACGGCTTCGGCGAATACATCGCCAACCTGGGCCTGCGCCAACTCCGCATCGCCGAGACCGAGAAATACCCCCACGTCACCTATTTCTTCAACGGCGGCGAGGAAACGGTCTATCCCGGGGAAGACCGTATCTTGGTGAATTCACCCGATGTGGCGACTTACGATCTCAAACCGGAAATGAGCGCCCCCGAGGTCACCGACAAGCTGGTGGAGGCCATCCGCAGCCGTAAGTACGACGCCATCATCTGCAACTTCGCCAACTCGGACATGGTGGGGCACACCGGCATCATGGACGCGGCCATCAAGGCCATTGAAACGGTGGATACCTGCATCGGTCGCGCCGTGGAAGCCATGCAGTCGATCGGTGGCGAGGTGCTGATCACCGCCGATCACGGCAATGCCGAAACCATGCTGGATCCCCTCACCAACCAGCCCCATACCGCCCACACCGTCAACCTGGTGCCTTTCCTGTACATCGGGCGAGAGGCGAAGATCCAGGACAGCGGCGCCCTGGAAGACGTTGCACCCACCCTTCTGAGGATAATGGGCCTGCCGCAACCGACAGAAATGAGCGGCCGTGCGCTCATCGATTTCACCTGAGCAGCGGTTTCCATAGGGCTCAAGTGCGCGCGCTGCCTTTCCTGCTGATCGCCCTGTGGGCGGCCGGTGTCCTCGCCGCCCCGGACAGCGGTAAACAACAGGAGTTGAAGGAACTTCGCGGCCGCATCCAGTCGCTACAGGAAGAGTTGGAGCAGGCCCACGAGGACCGCTCCGAGGTCGCCGATGCCCTGAAAAAATCAGAACGCCGCATCTCCGACATGAACCGCGGCCTGCGCGAACTGGAATCCCGCAGGCGCCTGCTTTCCCGCGACTTGCAACAGCTCAATTCGGACACACGCCTCACCCAGGGCGAGATCGCCGACCAGCAGAAGCGCTTGGCGGTTCTGCTCAGGGAACGCTACATCCAGGGTAGCGGCGATGCCATGAAGCTGCTACTCAACGGCCAGAACCCCGGTGAGGTAGCGCGCAATCTGGAGTACTACGGCTACATCGGCCGCGCCCGTGCCGAACTCATCCGCCAGCATCGCCAGGCCCTGGGCCGGCTTCGCTCCCTGCAGGATAAGACCCGGCAGCAAAACGACAATCTGAACCAACTTCGGCAGGAAAGGGTCGCGCAAAAGAAGACCCTGGAGGCGGAAAAAGGCGCCCGCCAGCAGGTGCTCTACAAGCTCTCGGAACAGATCCGCCAGCAGCGCAAGGAAATCGACACCCTGGTCCGTGACGAGAAACGACTAACACGGCTGATCGAAAAACTGTCCCGCCTTTCCGCCGCCAAGCCTACCTCGACCGCCAAGTCCGGCCAGAAAGTCGACCGCGTGGCAGACGCCAGCCTTGACGGACTCGACTTCGACCGCTTGAGGGGCAAGCTGGCACTGCCCGTGGCCGGGGAGATCCTGCATAAGTATGGGCAAAGTCGGGAGGGCGGCGGTCCCGCCTGGAAAGGCCTGTTCATCCGCGCCCGTCAAGGCCAGGACGTGCGCGCCGTAGGCAGCGGCAAGGTCGCCTTCGCCGACTGGCTGCGCGGCTTCGGCAACCTGCTGGTTATCGACCATGGCGACGGTTATCTCAGCCTATACAGCAATAATGAAAGCTTGTATAAACAGCCGGGCGAGCCCGTGCGCGCGGGGGATGTGGTGGCGGCCGTCGGCGCCACCGGCGGCCAGGACGAGCCCGGCCTCTATTTCGAACTGCGCCACCAGGGCAAGCCCTTCGATCCCCTCGCCTGGGTACGTTGAACTTCGGGCGATCCGCATCATCTAGAGGCAGCATGACAAGCAAGTTCAAGCAAATCGGCCTGATCGGCATCGGTGTCGTCTTCGGCGCCGCGCTTACCCTAAATTACTCGGCTGTCGCTGATCGGGAGCCGCAGCCGCTTCCCATCGAGGACTTGCGCGCCTTCAGCGAGATCTTCGGCAAGATCAAGAGCGACTATGTCGAGCCGGTGGAGGACAAGAAGCTCATCACCGAGGCCATCAACGGCATGCTTTCGGGCCTCGATCCCCACTCCTCCTATCTCGACAGCGAAGCCTTCAAGGAACTTCAGGTTGGCACTCAGGGCGAATTCGGCGGCCTGGGGATTGAAGTCGGCATGGAGGATGGTTTCGTCAAGGTGGTGGCCCCCATCGAGGACACCCCTGCCTTCAAGGCCGGCATCAAGAGCGGCGATTTGGTCATCAAGCTGGACGACAGCCCGGTCAAGGGCATGACCCTGAACGACGCGGTGAAGAAGATGCGCGGCAAACCCGGCACCGATATCGTCCTGACTGTGGTGCGCAAGGGTGAGGCCAAGCCACTGACCATCACCCTCACCCGGGCCGTCATCAAGATCAAGAGCGTGAAGCACAAGCTGGTGGAGCCCAACTTCGGCTACGTGCGCGTCACACAATTCCAGGAACACACCGGCGAGAACCTGGTGGCCTCCCTCAAGGATCTGCAGGAGCAAAACAAGGGCGCGGCCATCAAGGGCTTGGTGCTGGACCTGCGCAACGATCCTGGCGGCCTATTGAACACCGCCGTGGCCGTGGCCGGCGCCTTCCTCAAGGGCGGCGACCTCGTCACCTACACCGATGGCCGTACCGAGGACGCCAAGATGCGGCTGACCAACAGCCGGGAAAACTACCTTCGCCCGTCAGAAAGCGACTATCTGAAGAACCTGCCGGCCTGGACCAAGTCCGTGCCCTTGGTGGTGCTTGTCAATGGCGGCTCCGCCTCCGCTTCGGAGATCGTCGCCGGCGCCCTGCAGGACCACAAGCGCGCCCTGGTGGTGGGCACCCAGACCTTCGGCAAGGGCTCGGTGCAGACCATCCTGCCCCTGAACAACGGCACCGCCATCAAACTCACCACGGCCCGCTATTTCACCCCCAACGGCCGTAGCATCCAGGCGAAGGGCATCTCCCCCGACATCACCGTCGAGGATGCAACCGTCACCGCCGGTGATGGCATGAAGCTGGAAGTGCGCGAAGCCGATCTGGATAAACACCTGGCCAACCCAGCCGACGGTGATGCTGGCAAGGACACCAAGCCGAAGGACGAAAAGGCCAAGGACGATAAGGCAGGCGCGAAGAAGGATCCCAAGGCCAAGCTGGAGCCGGGCGAAGTGGTCAGCAAGAATGACTACCAATTCAACCAAGCCCTCATCCTGCTGAAAGGTCTCTCTTTCTTGCAGACCCGCAAGGACTAGGCGGCGCGGATGACGTCTCCCAGCGACACCGAGAAGCGCCGCGAGATCGTCTTCCATCCCCTGCCCCCCGGCCAGGTAGATCACGCCTTGGTCCTGCTTGCCGAGATGCCAGGCTTGACCGCAAAGCGTACTGGCCCGCTGAGCCTGGAGATCACATACCGCGTCGCCGATTACACCCTGCAGGATCTTGAGGCCGCCCTGACCACCCAGGGCTTCCATCTGGAAGCCACACTGCTGATCCGCATCCGACGCTCCCTGGCCTACTACAGCGAACGGGTGCAGCGGGAAAACATGGTCAAACCGGCACCCCGTACGAAAAACTACCAAGCCCACATGGAAGCTTGGACCAAACGCCCCCACGGCGACCACGACGAGACCCCCGCCGAGTGGCGGCAGTACAAGTAGTCGTCGGCTGCCAGCTGCGTCAGTCCGCTGTACACAGGGCCGCGGCCAGCAAAGTCCACTGGCTATCCCACTGTCCCAGTGGCGGGCGCGTGAAACCACTCTTCACGAACTGCTGCCAGCGTCCCTGAATCCAGCACAGCAACAGGTTGGCGGCGGTCGCGGTATCCAGTTCCGGCGCCACAGCTCCTTGGCTGGCGGCAATGCGCAGCGCCTGCTTGAGGCTGGCCTCCACCCGATCGTGCAGCTGGTTCACACGCGCCTGCAGGCGCATGTTCTCGTTCACCAAGGCCTCGCCGGTAAGCACTCGGGTCATGCCCCGATTTTTCTCGGCGAATCCCAGCAGGAGCTGCACCATGGCCTTGGCCTGCGCCAACCCATGGTTCTCTTCGGCGAGAATGCGATTGATCAGTGTGAACAAGGTCTGCTCAATGAATTCTATGAGGCCCTCGTACATCTGGGCCTTGCTGGCGAAATGACGGTAGAGGGCGGCTTCCGAAACCTCCACCCGCGCCGCCAGAGCCGCTGTCGTGATCTTTTCCGGCTGGGGTGTTTCCAGCATGCCCGCCAGGGTTTGCAGGATCTGGACCTTACGTTCGCCGGGTTTGCTCATGCATTCCACCTGTCTTATCGTTCGGCCGCGCAGTCAGCGGGGACGTGGGTGTCGTCGATGAAGCATTCGAAGCAGCGCGCACCGTCCAGGAACATCTCGACGTCATATTTATCCAGGGCCTGGTCCAAGAGCCGCTCGAAGGCCTCCGCATCCACCACACCTTCATAGACTTCCATCCACAGGCATGGCTCGTCGCGCTTCTTCAGCAGACGCCCGGATACGCCACTGCGGCAGCCCAGTCGAGCCAACATGGTGCGGACGATGAGTTCGGCCGCCGCTTCGTCCCGGTCGACCCGGTACGAGACAAAGAAATCGAAGGCCAAGCGTTCAGGCGACCGGATAGGGCAGGGGCTGGAATGAGAGTTTGGCGCCATCCCTGCTCTTCAGCCGGACCTCGCCCGCCTCCACGCAGGGATTCAGCACCACCGCCAGCACATCCCAGCCTCCTCCGGGTGCAGGCGCTGCATTGGCGACGAGGCCGGCAGCCTGATCGGCTGGATCGGGGGCATACAGTTCGTCGCCAGGACCTGCCTCCGCGTCCAAGTGGGCCAGATGCAGACGTCGCTTCACCTTGCCCAGATATTGGCTGCGGGCGACGATTTCCTGGCCGGGATAACAGCCCTTGTTGAAACTGATGCCGCCCAGAATTTCCATGTTGGCCATCTGGGGCACGAAATGATCCTGGGTGGGGGGCAGTACGACCGGCACGCCAGCCCGCACCATGAGCCAGTCCCAAGCTGGAACGCCTACAGGACGGGCGCGGGCCGAGATGCGTTCCCAGGCCGCGGGCGCGGCATCCGGGGTAACGAAGAGGTCGAAGCGTCCCTCGCCCAGGCGCAGGGCAAAGGACTGCTGGCCATGGGCCATGGCCAATATGCCTTCCGGCGCCGCGCAACCCAGCACCTCGGCCACCAGAGCCGCTGCATCCGGGCCATTGATGCCGAGGCGAACCCATTCGTCTCCCGCATTCCTTGCCTTGACCTTGCTGCGCAGGATAAACATTGAAAGGCGTTTCTGGATGCCTTCGCGGACGGCTTCGGGAAGCATCACCAGCACGTCCGCGCCCCGCCTCAACACCAGAAAGTTGGCCAACATGCGCCCCTTGGGCGACAGGTAGCCGGCAAAAACCGCCGCGTTCTCGCTGAGGCCACGCAAATCGTTGGTGATCTGAGCATGCAGGAAAGCTTGAGCCTCCTCACCTGAAAAGGCGATCAGGCCAAAGTGGGACAGGTCGGCAACCACAGTCTGTCCACCGGCGGCAGCCAGTTCACCATCGGGATCGCCGAAGGAGGCGACGACATAGTCGTCCAGCCGGGCGCCGCGGCTTGCAAGAAAATCGGTCCAGGAAGTCATGTCAGATCCAGGCAAATGAAAGTCCGGGGAAGATGAGGAAACACCCCGGGAATACAAGCGGACGCTAAGTTAGCCCCATGCCCGGAACATGACAAGGTGAGCATTCACTTGCGACCCCGATCTGGATGGTCGCAGCCTTCCCGGCAGCCGAGCACGGAAAAATAGCGTAACCAGAACCAGGCGAGAAAGGGGAAGGCGAGCACCCCCAACCAGTCGAGCAAACCCGTGGGCTCGCCTTCGATCCAGCGCACTACGCTGCCGATGGAGGGAAACAGCAATAACAGCAGGAAAAATAGCAGTACCGGCTTCCAGCGGCGGCGCGCAGCCATCACAACAGGCTGGCCTGGGGCAGGCGGGTCACCTTCAGGGTGTGCAGGCGGCGGCTGTCGGCGCGCATGACATGGAAACGGAAGCCCGTGATCTCCACCGTTTCACCGCGCTTGGGAAGACGGCCGAATGCATTGGCGACCAAGCCCCCCACGGTATCGAACTCGTCATCGGCGAAACTGGCGCCGATCGCCTGGTTGAAATCACCGATCTCCGTCTGAGCCTTGACGCGGAAGGTGCCGTCGGACTCGGACAGGATGTTGTCCTCGGCCTCGTCGTAGTCGTACTCGTCCTCGATGTCGCCGACGATCTGCTCGAGTACGTCCTCGATGGTGACCAGCCCTGCCACGCCACCATACTCGTCAACGACGATGGCAATGTGATTGCGCGAGGCGCGAAAATCCCGCAGCAGCACATTCAGGCGCTTGGATTCGGGGATGAACACCGCCGGCCGCAACTGGTCGCGCAAGTTGACCTCCTCTCCGGAAAACAGCCGGAGCAGATCCTTGGCCAACAGAATGCCCACCACGTGGTCCCGGTCGCCGTCGACAGCCGGAAAGCGGGAGTGGGCGGTCTCGATGATGAAGGGCAGCAGTTTCTCGGGCGTCTCGTTGATATCCACCACGTCCATCTGTGCACGGGGAATCATGATCTCCCGTACCTGCATCTCGGACACCTGCATGACCCCTTCGATCATGGATAGGGCGTCGGCATCAAGCAGGTTGTTTTCGTAAGCGGCATGGAGGAGTTCGAGCAACTCCTCGCGATTGTCGGGCTCGCGTGAGAGCCAGGAGGTGAGACGTTCGATGAAACTCGGTCGCGAACTACTGTCGTCGTTCATAAGTTATTGATAAGGGTCGGGAAATCCCAACGCTTGCATGATAAAGCTTTCCACCGCTTCCATGGCAAGCGTGTCCGCCTTGCCGGTCTCGTGGTCGTAGCCTTGGAGGTGGAGCATGCCGTGGACGGTGAGGTGAGCGTAGTGGGCGGCGAGGGGCTTGCCCTGTTCCTTCGCCTCCTTCTCCACCACTGGGGCGCACAGCACGATGTCGCCGGTCAGGGCTCCTGTTTCCGGGTCCGGGCCATATTCGAAGGTGAGCACGTTGGTGGCGTAGTCCTTGCCCCGGTAGTCCCGGTTGAGGGCCCGGCCCTCCTCGACATCGACAATGCGCAGGGCGGCGGCCACGTCGCCCTGGAGGGCTGCTTTGGACCAGCGGCGGAAGTCGGCGCGGCCAGGCAGCTCCGCTTTCACCGCGAACTGGATGGCGAGGTCAAGACTTGGTCTGGTAGGCGTCATAGGCGTCGATGATGCGGGCCACCAGGGGATGGCGCACCACGTCGTCGTTCTGGAATTCTGTAAAGGCGATGCCGCGCACGTCCTTCAGCACTTCCCGGGCCTCCACCAGGCCGCTCTTCTGGTGGCGCTGGAGATCGATCTGGGTGACGTCGCCGGTGACCACGGCGCGGGAGCCGAAGCCGATGCGGGTGAGGAACATCTTCATCTGCTCGGGCGTGGTGTTCTGGGCTTCGTCCAGGATGATGAAGGCGTGGTTCAGGGTGCGACCGCGCATGAAGGCCAGGGGCGCCACCTCGATCATCTGCCGCTCGAAGGCCCGGTTGGCCTTGTCGAAGCCCATCAGATCCCACAGTGCGTCGTAGAGGGGGCGCAGGTAGGGATCCACCTTCTGCACCAGGTCGCCGGGCAGGAAGCCCAACCGCTCGCCCGCTTCCACCGCCGGGCGTACGAGGACGATGCGCTTCACCAGGTCCCGTTCCAGGGCGTCCACCGCCCCAGCCACGGCCAGATAGGTCTTGCCGGTGCCGGCCGGGCCGATGCCGAAGGTGATGTCGTATTCCTGGATCTGGCGGATATAGGCGTTCTGGCGGGCGGTGCGGCCATGCAGGCCGGCGCGCCGGGTCATGAACACCGGGATGTTGTCCTCGTCCGGCGCCTGGCCCTGGCCCGGCGGCGGCTTGTGGGCCACTTCCACCAGGGCGAGCTGGACGTCATCGATGTCAAGGGGCCTGCGCGCCCGCTGGTAGAAATCCTTGAGCAGGCGCGCCGCCTCGGCAGCCTTGTCGCCCTCCACCTGGAACACCTCGCCGCGGCGGGCGATGCTGACATTCAGGGCCGTCTCGATCTGGCGCAGGTTCTCGTCCAGCACGCCACACAGGTTGGCCAGGTGGCTGTTCTCGGCGTCGTGGAAGGTGACGGTTTCGGTCATCTCAGCCGGCGGTGACCACTTCGCCGCGCAGGCTGTGGGGCAGTGCCCGGGTGATGCGCACCTCCACCATCCGGCCGATGAGGCGGGGCGGGGCGGGGAAGTTCACCACCCGGTTGTTGTCGGTGCGGCCCGCCAACTCGTTGGGATCCTTGCGGGAGGTGCCCTCCACCAGCACCTGCTGCACCGTGCCCACCATGGCCGCGCTGATGGCGGCGGCCTGGCCATCCACCCGGGCCTGCAGGCGATGCAGGCGCTCCGACTTCACCGACTGGGGCGTGTCGTCGGAAAGTGAGGCGGCGGGAGTGCCGGGCCGGGGGCTGTAGAGGAAGCTGAAGGAGGCGTCGAAGCCCACCTCCTCGATGAGCTTCAGGGTGGCCTCGAAATCCGCCTCGGTCTCCCCCGGGAAGCCGACGATGAAGTCGGAGGCCAGGCACAGGTCGGGCCGGGCCGCCTTGAGCTTGCGCACGATGGATTTGTATTCCAGGACCGTGTAGCCCCGCTTCATGGCGGCCAGGATGCGGTCTGAACCGGACTGGACCGGCAGGTGCAGGTGGGACACCAGCTTGGGGATGCGGGTATAGGCGTCGATGAGGCGGGGCGTAATCTCCCGGGGATGGGAGGTGGTGAAGCGTAGCCGCTCGATGCCGGGTATCTCCGCAACCAGTTCCAGCAACAGGGCGAAATCAGCGATTTCGCCCTCCGCCATGGCGCCGCGATAGGCATTGACGTTCTGTCCCAGCAGAGTCACTTCCTTGACGCCCTGGGCAGCAAGGCCAGCCACTTCCGCCAGGACATCGTCCAGGGGGCGTGAGACCTCCTCGCCCCGGGTGTAGGGCACCACGCAGAATGTGCAGTATTTGGAACAGCCTTCCATGATGGAGACGAAGGCACTCGCACCCTCCACCCGGGCCGGGGGCAGATGGTCGAACTTCTCGATCTCCGGGAAGGAGATGTCCACCTGGGGCCGGCCGGAAGCCCGCCGCTTGTCCATCATCTGGGGCAGGCGATGCAGAGTCTGGGGGCCGAAGACGATGTCCACGTAGGGCGCCCGCTGCACAATGGCGGCGCCCTCCTGGCTGGCGACGCAGCCCCCTACGCCGATGATCAGGTCCGGATTCTTCTGCTTGAGGTGGCGCACCATCCCTAAGTCGGTGAACACCTTTTCCTGGGCTTTTTCCCGCACAGAGCAGGTATTGAACAGGATGACGTCAGCCTCCTCGGGTCTGTCGGTCTGCTCGAAACCTTCGCCAGCCGTCAGGACGTCGGCCATCTTGTCCGAGTCGTACTCGTTCATCTGGCAACCGAAGGTGCGGATGAAGACTTTGCGGGCCATGCGGGGAGGAGGGGGGGAAGGTGGTGGTGATGGGCAGAATCGAACTGCCGACCTGTGGGTTATGAATCCACCGCTCTAACCGTCTGAGCTACATCACCACGGCAGAAAAGAGGCGCGGATTATCCGGGCAGCCCCCCCCTATGTCAATGATTGGGCAAGGGAATGCCTGATGCAGCCCGGAGGATAAAAAAACCCTATGTATATCGCAGTTGAATTTATCTGAGTTAATCACTATGGTATTGGCCAAGGCGCTACCCAACGCGCCTTTCTTTGGACCCCATATATCAGTATTTGCTTATTTACTTGAGGAGAATGCGATGTCTGCCTTGATCAACGGCTTCAACAGCGACGGCGTGGTGACCATCAACCGGGTGATCCTGCGCCCCGAATACAGCACCGACGACCTGGAAATGCGGGTGGCGGAACTGTGCGAGAACGTCAAAACCTACCACTCTGAGACCGGCTTTGTGGGGGGCTTCGTGGCCATGAACTCGGGACAGGTCTCCAACGAGGGCTCCACGGTGGGCCAGGCGGTGGACAGCCCCATGAAGGGCAGGGAAGCCCTCATCGTCACCTTCTGGCAGTCCTTCGAGGACCACGAGAAGAGCCACCGCTCCGACACCTTCCAGCCCCTGTTCGCCAAGGTGCTGGAACTGTGCGAGAACGGCAACGAAGAGATCGCCTACAACATGCTGTGGTCCGGCAAGGCTTACAGCACCGAGGAAGCTCGTGAAGCACGTGCTATGAAGGAACGTTACCTCAAGGCGGCTTAATCGGGCCTCAGGGCAGCCTGACGCTGGCTGGCTGCCCTGCCAACAGGCCGCCGTTGCGAGGGATGGCCACTTCTAGGGCGTAGCGGCCATCAGGCAGGGCAGCCAGCCCGGACACAGTGCCTTTAACCGGCTTGCCTCCCACCACCACCTCCACCTCAGCCCCTAAACGCGAGGACCGGGCCTGAGCAGCATCCAGCGAAACCCGGGCGACAAGTTCATCCGCACGCGCGACACTGAACACGGCGGGCGGCTGGCACTGGCTGGCGACCACCCATCCCGGTTCACCATGACGCGCCAGAATCAGGGCGTCGAAGGGCGCGCGCAATTCGGATTCGGCCAGCAGGCGGCGCGCCCGCTCGACCCGGGCCTGGGCGGCAGCAAGGCCTGACTGGGCGCGGGCTAAACGCAGCTTGGCGGCATCCAGTTCACTGGTGGGTGAGACCGTCCGTGCGTAGAGCTCCCGCGCCCGCTCAAGATCGCGCTTGGCATCCGCGTGCTCTTCGACCAGGCGGTCCAGTTCGGCGCGACTTTCCGCCACGGTGGCCTTGAACAGGGTGGGGTCCAGGCTGGCCAGCAGTTCACCTTTGCGCACCGTTTGTCCAGGCCGGACCGACACGGCCTCGAGCACGCCGGAAACCGGGAAGCCCAAGCCAACCCGCCCGGACCAGTCCAGCACCGCGGCGTGCTCGGCAGCACGGGCAAATGGCAGGGACAGGCACGCGACCAGAGCCGGCACGGCAATCTTGCTGATCACTTTTTCTCCTCCTGTTTGGTGGCCTCGACCAGACGGGTCAACGCTTCAGCCCCCCCGAGCAAGGACTCCAGGCGCACCCAGGCAAGGGCCAGGCGATATTCCACAGCGCGCTGGCGCAGGCGGGCAACCTGGGTTTCCGCCATGCTGCTTCCGAGATGGGTTTTCAGTTCCAGTTCATATTCGGCGCGAGCCCGCTCAAGGGCCAGGTCACGGTATGCGCTGTTCACGGCCATGCCGCGCCGCTCGCTGTCCCGTAGATACTCAATCTCCTCGCGAGCCTCCAGCACCGCCTGGCGCAGCTCCATGACCAGCTTGTCATGCTCGGCCTGAAGTTCGTGAAAACGGGCCTGTTCCCTGCCGATGCGAGCGTCGATGCGACCGCCCTGCCAGATCGGCCAGACGAAATTGAGCCCGGCGCGCAGATCGTCCCGGTTGACGCTATCCCGGGACCAGGCGGCAGCCTCGGCCTCGAATTCCAGGCTCGGACTGTATTCCGCGCGCGCCGCATCAAGCCGCCCGCGAGCGGCGGCCAGCAATCGCCCTTGCGCCTGGAGGCGGGAATTGCTGGCAAGAACCTGTGACAGCAGCACCCCAAATTCCGGCGGCGCACGATCATTGCCAGCCAGCTTGGGGTCCACCAGATCCTCCAGGACGCTGCCCGGGCGGTTCATGGCGGCAGCGAGCAGCATGCGCTTTTCCCGCAGCTGGCGCCGCGCGTCGTTGCGGCGGCTGCGCGCGTCCATGTAGCGATTCTCCAACTCCGCAAGCTCCCAGGCAGCCATCTGCCCCAAGGCCTGGCGATCCTTGGCATGGTCCCAGGCGACATAGGCAACGGCCAGGAACTCAGTCTCGGCGACTTCGCGCATGTCGGCCAGCAGGACGTCGAAATAGCGCGCCATCAGGGAGAGCCGGCGCTGGGCCCGCACATCCATGAGTTGCAGGCTGCGCGCTTCGCCCTCCTGACCGCCAGCGAGGTCGACGGCCTCCTGGCGGCCGGCATCCCATAGGGTCTTGCGGGCATTGAGTCGGAGAAAATGGTCGGGCTGATAGCGATCGCGGTAGAGATCGTTGCGACCGCCACGCAGGCTGGCATCCAGCGTCACGCGGAAATCGTTCAGGCTGGTTGCGGCCTGGATCTCGGCTTGCGCTGCTTGCAGGCGAGCGAGCGCCAGATCCAGGTCGGGGTGGTTGGTCTCGGCCGTCGCCAGCACGGCCTCCAGTGTCAACGGCGGGCCGGCGCCCCAGGCCACCCCGGCCCCCAGAGCCATGATGCACAGCCAGGCGCGGCTCATTGCGGCTGGCCCTGCTTCTTGTAAACGTTGAACGGCACCAGGGTCTTGTAGACACCCTCTGTGACATAGCGGCCGAGCATCAGGAATTCCTCAGGGGTCTGGGTGGCCCCGGTGAAGCGGGCGACGGCCGTGCCCTCCAGATCGAAGAAGACGAAGAGCGGCGTGGCGCGCGCCCGATTCTCCAGGGAAAAGGCCTTTTCGGTGGTCGCCTTGCCCTTGAAATCGGTCATGGGTGCATCGCCCTTCACATCCACGGCGTAGATCAGGAAATGCTTGCGGAAATACTCCTGAACCGGCCGCTGGTTGAGGACATTGGCTTTCATCCGGGCACAGAACGGGCAGTCCTCCATTTCGAACATGACCAGCACGCCCTGCTTGCCCTCTTGCCTGGCGGTGGCTAGTTCATCCTTGAAATCGCCCAACTTGGACATGAAGAAATGTGCGCTGGGGTCGCGGGTCTCGGCCAGGGCCAGCGGCGATGCAATGGCAAAGGCCAGGGTGAGGATCAGCCAACGCATCGCGTTCTCCTCATTTCTTGCTCGCGATGTAGCGCTCCACCGCCGCCCGTGTCAGGGCACCGACGTTGTAGGCCACCACCTTCCCCTCGGGGTTATAGAGATAAGTGGTGGGCAGGCCGGGCACAGCACCGATCTGGGCGGCCATCTTCTGGTCACCCAGGATGATCGGGTAGGACACCATCATCTGCTCGGCGAATTCCAGCACATGCTTGGAATCCTTGTAGTCCAGCGCCACGCCCAGTACCACCAGCTTGTTCTTCTTGTTCTCATGCAGGGCCACCAGATCAGGAATTTCCTCAAGGCATGGCGGGCACCACGTTGCCCAGAAATTGACCAGCACCCACTTGCCCTTGTACTGGGCGAGGCTATGGGTCTTGCCCTTGCTGTCCACCATGGTAAAAGCCTGGACCGGGACAACCATGAACCACAACAGCGACATTAGGATGAAACGAAGAAACATATGCGGATTTCCTAGAAGGGTCCAAGCGATGGGAGTCGGCGGGATGGCGCGAGTTCAATGCATGGGCGGATAAACGGCGACCTGGCAAGTCCCTGGGAGCAAGCCAGGTAAGGCTTTCACAGTGAAATCCATATATCTGCTCTGGGAAAAGCCTTTCCGGGCGAAAAAGGCGGAAGGTAGAATCCGGCGCGAGGAGACACGATATACCCATGCTACCCAGATACGTCCTGCCAGCCCGTGAATCGGGGCGGAATATAAACTTGGAGACGAAGCCCAAGCAAGTTGAGGCTTGGCTGACGCGCCTACCGCTCTCCAACCCGCCCGAGGCCGCAGAGGAAATGGCCGATTATCTGGCCACCCTGAACAGCATCGAGGTCTCCCACGATCTACGCGGAAAAATCGTCGAGCGCCTGGCACCGGCCGTCGAGGAAATTGTCGCCGCCCTCTATGAGCAATATGGCAGCGTGCAGGCCCCCCTCCCTCCCAAGCAGCACCGCAGCGCCACGCTGGCACAGCGCCTGCTGCGCGGCATGGCGGACAGCTACAAGATCCTGCTGGTGGACTGGCTGAAACGCCGCTTCCATCTGTTCGGCGGCAATCCGGCGCCCTTGTACCTGCAGCGCATCCTTCTCGCCTTGCAGGCGGCGCTGGAAATTAGCTTCGAAACCCACGATCCCATGCCCGAGGGCATCTGGGTCGATCTGCATCAGACCTACAACTACGCCTTGCGCAGCGGGCTGAAGGACGTAATTCCCGAAGGGGGCGCCAAGATGCTCTCCCTGGAGCAGATATACAAATCCACACTGCTCATGGCGCTGGCCGACCCCTACCACTTCCCCCAGATTGAGCTACCCTGGGCCAAGGACATCATTGCCCGCTTCTCCAACCTGGCCAGCATCTTCCCGGCGGAGGAGACCATCAAGGGCCATGCCGGCCTGTTCATCGTCGAAGTCAACACCGATACGCCGCCCAAACCCATCGCGCGTGAAGCCCACCCCATGAATCCGCGCTGGGACCTGATCCTCAACACCACCGAGCTCGCCAAGCATCTGGCGCTGATTGCCTCCCAAATCAAGGGCCGCGAGGATCACGACAAGCTGGGCCTGCCCGAAGCCGCGCGCGACCCTGCCTATCCATCCATGCTGCGCCGCCTCAAACTCAACTGGGGCGCCTCCCTGCAGCGCCAGTCACAAAGGCGGCGGCACCAGGACGGCAAGGAATTCGAGGTGAGCTTTGGCCTCAAGTCGGTGCACCAGCTCATCTCGCCGCCGGGCCAGAGTGACACCATCCACTATGGCCTGTCCGGCAGCGATCCGGCACCGGTCATCCTGCGCTGTAAAACCGTCAACGACAGCATGGGCGGCCTGGCCCTGAGCAAGAAAGGTGTCCAGGGCATGCAGATCCGCGTGGGTGACGTGGTGGGCGTGCGCCAGGGTACCGGAAGTTGGAATGTCGGCTTGGTGCGCTGGTTCAGGGTACCCGGGCAGGGCGAGGTCTGCTTCGGCATACAGCTCCTGGCGCCCAAGGTGCTGGCCATCCAGGTCCGCCGCCTGGATAACGGCCGCCAGTGGCCGGGACTGTTGCTGCATCCCAACCCGGCCAGCCAGCAATCCCCCATGTTGCTTGCCCAGCCCGGCTGCTTCATCCCGGAAAGCGCGGCGGAAATCCGCACGCCCAAGGGCAACCAGCCGGTACGCATCGAAAAACGCCTCGAATCCACGCCCAGCGTGGAGGTCTTCCGATTCCAGCTGGAAGTTCCCGGGACGCAGTGATCTGGTCGCCCGGCCTCAGCGCGCGGCCGGCGGCGCCACCGTGCTTGGGCTGGCTGGTGCGGGCCTGTCGGCCAGGGGCACCCCTTCCTGCAAGGCGATTTCCTTGGCGCTGCCGCCCACCTCGTTGAGGATGAGCACATTCACCCGCCGGTTGCGGCTGCGCCCGTCGGGCGTGGCATTGGTGTCCACCGGGCGGTTGTCTGCGTAACCAATGGCCACCATGCGCGCTGCCGGCACGCCCTGCTCGGCGAACAGGCGCACCACACTGCCGGCGCGAGAGGAGGACAACTCCCAGTTGGAAGGGAAGCTGGGGCTGTTGATGGGCACGTTGTCGGTATGCCCCTCCACCTGCACAGGGTTGTCCACTTGCGACAGCACCCGCGCCACCGCCGCCAGCGTGCCGGTGGACTGGGGCTGCAGTATCGCCTCGCCGCTCTTGAACAGGACGCTGGCATTGATTTCCACGGTCACCCCGCGCGGCGACTGGGTCACCCGGACCTGACCGTTCTGGATCAGGGGCTGCATCGCCTCCAGGACGTTCTTCGCCACCTTCTTCATGCTTTCGGCGGCGCGCTGGCGCTCCGGTGTCTGGGCGTCGGCATGGGGTTGCTGCTGCATCTTGCCGATAGGCTTGCCGGTACCGGTCAGGACTTCCGGATGCTTGCTGGCCATCTCGATCAACTTATCAGAGCGTGGCGACTCCTTGAAGGCGCTGACCAGGGAATCAGACATGACGCGGTATTTGCCCTCGTTGATGGAGGAGATGGCGTACATCACCACGAAGAAGGCGAAAAGCAGGGTGATGAAATCCGCGTAGGAGACCAACCAGCGCTCCAGGTTCTCGTGTTCCTCGTGGGGCTTCTTGCGGGCCATGGCTTCGCTGGGTGCGTCAGGGCAGATAGCCCTGGAGCGTGGCTATGATGATGCGCGGATTTTGGCTACATCCGGCGCTGCGCGCCTTAACAACGACGGAGTGGTTGTTAGCCCCCGCCGTAATCCGCGCGGCAAGACTCCAGGAGATCGATGCCTGGTCGGTCATGACAAGTAACCTTGCAATTTGGCCTCGATGATGCGTGGGTTTTCGCCGTTGGCAATGGCGACGAGGCCCTGGATGAACAGCTCCTTGTCCGCCACCTGTCGCCCAACCCAGTAGCGCAGCTTGCCGGCGATGGGCAAGAAGAACAGGTTGGCGCCACCGACACCGTAGATGGTGGCGACGAAGGCGACGGCGATGCCGGCCCCCAGCTTGGAGGGATCGGACAGGTTCTCCATGACATGGATCAGGCCCATCACCGCGCCCAAAATGCCGATGGTGGGCGCGTAGCCACCGGCAGCCATCCAGACCTTGGCAGCCTCGAGGCGATGCTGTTCGTAGGCCTCCAGGTCCAGTTCCAGGGTTTCCCGCAGCACCTCAGGTTCGGCGCCGTCCACCAGCATCTGCAGGCCGCGCCGATGAAACAGGTCCGGCAATTGGTCGATGAACGGTTCCAGGGCCAGCAACCCGCCGCGACGGGCCTTCTGGCTCCAGTCAAGGACCATGTCCAGGGTTTCCTGGGTGGCGACGCGGGGCGGCTGGAACACCCACTTGAGCATGGACAGGCCGTCCAGGAAGACCTTCAGGCTGCTTTGCAGCATGACCGCGCCCAGGGTGCCACCGATGACGATCATGAAAGCCGTGAACTGGAGCAGGGACCCCATGTGGCCGCCCTCCAGTATCTGGCCCACCAGGATGGCGACCAAGCTGAGGGTGATGCCGACCAGACTGATGATGTCCATGACGCGGCGCGCGATTGAACTATTCGGAAGCGGCAGACCAGTCCCGCAAGCGGCCACGCAAACGGGCGATGGCTTGGCTATGCAGCTGACAGACTCGAGACTCGGACACCCCCAGGACGGCACCGATCTCCTTGAAATTCATGTCCTGTTCGTAATACATGCCCATGAGTTGTTTTTCCCGCTCGGGCAGAATGCTTACCGCCTGGGCCAGGGCGCCCTTGAAGTGGCGGGACGCCAGGATGTCGAAGGGCGCCTGGGTATGGTCGTCGGCGAAGCGCTCAAGGAAATCGTCGCCGTCGACGTCGTGCAGGTCCTCGTAGTAAACCAGTTGGGCGCCGCGCGCATCGCTGAGCAATTCGAAGTAGGCCCGAATGTCCATGCCCATCTCCTCGGCGATTTCCTGCTCGGAGGGGGGGCGCTTGTGCCTCTGCTGCAAGACGTGGATGGCGTTCTCGATCTGGCGCCCGGCCCGACGCACGTTGCGCGAGGCCCAATCGGCGTCGCGCAGTTCGTCCAGCATGGCACCACGCACCCGCTGGGTGGCGTAGGTCTCGAAATGGGCACCCTGTTCGTCATCGAAACGCTCCACCGCGTCCAGGAGGCCCATGAGCCCGGCCTGGACCAGGTCGTCCACCTCCACGCATGCCGGCAGACGGGTCATCATGTGATAAGCGATACGCTTGACCATGGGGAGGTAGGTCCTCACCAAGGCATCCTTATCGCTGACCGGAGCTCCAACGTACATTCTGTACCCTCTTGGTCGCTGTTTCCTTGCCGGGGGATTCTGCCGCCATGCGGCTGTGCAACCACATGCGTTGCCAATACTGTTCGAAATCCACCCGCCCTTCATCAGGGCGGCTTGCCGGTTCTCCGGCCAACCGCTCCATCAGGCCGCCATCCAGGGGAGACGGCAACAGGCCCGCACGCTCCCGAGGCAGATGCCCCAGGAATTGCGGAACGATACCTAGGAATCGTTCCGCCGTCTCCCCGAGGGAGGCGAACAAGCGTTGCGCTGCTTCCGCTTCGACGCCATCCACCAGAACCCACCAGGCAAGTCCGGATCGGAGGGCATGGGCCGCCTTCATGACCGCGTAGGCTTCCGCAAGCCGTGACTTGGCGCCAGACAGCACCAGCACCCGTTCGTCGGCCGTTGCCGCCAGGCCTGCCTTCACACCGCCCCTGCCACCGTTCACCAACAGCCATTCCGGCGCTTCCTCCCGGGCGCACCAACCATCGGCCAAGTCGCGCAGGGTGGATTCGGACAGCGCCGCCAGATTTCTCAAACCGTCAGGCGCAGACAGCAGCACGATGCCGTCGCCGGCGGGCTGGGCGATGTCCACCAGGCCAAGCCGGCCTGCGTCTGCAAGGGTATGACGAGTCAGGATGCCGAGCAGGCCGCCAACATGGTGGGGCGGACCCGCCTCGTCCAACACCATCACCCGTTCACCCCGGCGTCCAAGTCCACGCGCCAGGGCGACGCAGGCCCGGGCGCTGACTCGGGGGTCGGCCCCGAGCACGCCCAGGGCGCGGAACGCCGGCTCGGGGGTGAACAGGCGACGCAGCCCGGTCGCCTGGTCAACGGGCTCAGCCAGCCGCACCCAGCGCGCCCTCGGTGACTTCCTGCATGGCCGAACTCTGCTGGGCGGCGGCCATCAGGATCGGGTAATCGCCCTCGTCCTGGGTGAAGGGGGAGTCCGGCTGGTTGATACGGAAGGCCCGGTCCGCCAGATAGGTGGCGTTGGCCAGGTGCAGATCCTCCGGCACACGCTGCCCGTTGGTGACGTAATGCACCGGCAACTCGTGGCGGATGGCCACATCCAGCACCGGACCGTAGGTCAGCGCCTCGTCGATTTTTGTGAGGATGCAGCCTATCAGGCCGGGGCCGCTATAGGCGCGCGCCACTTCCTCCAGTGTCACGCCCTGGCTGGGGGCGCCCAGCAGCAGCAGACGCTTAACGTCTCGCTCCTCGCCGCAGAGCATGGCCACCTGTTCGGCCACGCGCTTGTCGCGCTGGCTCATGCCGACGGTGTCGATGAGCACCAGATGCCGATTGGATAGGTCGGAAAGGGTCAACTCCAAGTCGTTCTCATCTCGTACCGCGAAAACCGGCGTGCCCAGGATGCGTCCGTAGATGCGCAACTGGTCCTGGGCGCCGATCCGGTAGGTGTCGGTGGTCACCAGGGCCACCTTGGCGGCGCCGTGGCGCAGCACCGCGCGGGCCGCAAGTTTTGCGACGGTGGTCGTTTTGCCGACGCCGGTGGGGCCCACCAAGGCGTACACCCCGCCCCGCTCGACGATGTCATCGGCGCCGGTGGCGATCTTCAGGTTATGGGCGATGGTGGACTTGAACCACTTCATGGCATGCGCCAGGTCCGCTTCCTCCCGCGGCAGACGATCCAGCATCTGGCGGGCGAAGGCAGGGGAAAAACCGGCTGCCAGCAGGCGCTTCATGGCCTCGGCGCGGAGAGGGTCGCGCCGGGTCAGGTCGTTCCAGGCGAAGCCGGCCAATTGGCCCTCAACCAAACCACGCAGCAGTCGGACTTCCCGCGCCAGTTCCTGCACCGCGGCCGGCGGACTGGAGTTGGCCTCGGCAGTGCCCGCAGAACCATTGTTGGACGCGTGGGCGGCCCTCGCCGGGGATGGCCGGATCAGACTGGCTTCCTCCTTCTGCGCCAGGTATTCCGTCAGGCTGGCCAACTGCGGCTTGGCCTCGTCAGGTATGGCTGCTGTAGTGCGGGACACTGGCGGCTGCCGGGCGGGTGCTGCGGTCTCGGGCGGTCGCACCGCCGGACGGGAGTCCCGGGCCGCCGCCCACAGGGCCGGTTCCGCCTGGGAAGTGAGGGCGGCCATGTCCATGTCGGCCACGGCAATGATCTCGATGCCCCCGGCCACCTGCCGGTTGGACAGGATGATGGCGCTGGCCCCCAGGGCGTCGCGCACCTGGCGTAGGGCGTCGCGAGTGTTCTGGGCGTGGAATTTTTTTATCATGCGCCGCTACCGATCAGGGACACGATGCGGATGGTCTTGCCGTCCGGTACTTCGGCATGGGAGAGCACCCTGAGGGCGGGGGCGGAGCGGCGCAGGAAGCGCGCCAGCACGGGACGGATGGCGGGCGGGGACAGCAGGACCGCGGGCAGACCCGCGTTCTCCTGTCGCTCCACAGCCTGGACCGTTTCCCGCACCAGCCGATCCGCCAGCCCGGGTTCCAGTCCGACCCCCGTGTCGCCACGGGAGGCCAGGGCCTGCATCAGGATGTGCTCAAGGTTTGGCTCCAGGGCCAGCACCTGCAATTCCTGCGCTCCTCCAAAGGTTTCGTGGATGATAGCACGCCCCAGAGCAGTTCTCGCCGCAGCGGTAAGTTCGTCCGCATCCTGGGTTCGGCCCGCGTGTTCAGCCAGTGTTTCCAGGATGGTGCGCATGTCGCGGATGTGAACCTGCTCCTCCAGCAAGTTCTGCAGGATCTTCTGCACCGTGGCCACAGACAACAGCTTGGGTGTGAGGTCCTCGACCAGCTTCGGATATTGCTTGGCGACATGGTCCAGGAGTTGCTGGGTCTCCTCCCGGGCCAACAATTCCGGCGCGTGCTCATTGATGATCTTGGTCAGGTGGGTGGCCACCACGGTGCCGGCATCCACCACGGTATAACCGTAAGTCTGGGCCTGGTCGCGCTGGCCGGCGTCGATCCATACCGCCGGCAGTCCGTAGGCCGGGTCGGTAGCGGCCTGGCCGGACAGCGTACCCAGCACCCGTCCCGGGTTGATGGCCAGATATTTGCCGGCCACCGCCTCACCCTCGGCCACGGCAACGCCCTTGAGGGTGATGCGGTAAGCGTTGGGCTTGAGCTGCAGGTTGTCGCGGATGTGCACGGCGGGCACCAGGAAACCCAAGTCCTGGGCGATCTTCTTGCGGATGCCGCGAATGCGTCGCAGCAGTTCGCCGTCCTGGTGCTTGTCCACCAGGGGCACCAGTCGATAACCCACTTCCAGGCCCAGCCGATCCACCTGGGAGACGTCGTGCCAACCCACTTCCACCGGTTCTTCCTGCCTGATCGGCACCGGCTCCACCTGCGGCATGGCCGCTTCTCGCTGCCGCAGCTGCATCAGCCAGTAGCCGGCACCGCCCAGGATGCCGCCCATGAGCAGAAACGCGGTATGGGGCATGCCCGGGATCAGCCCCAGCAGGGAGAGGATGCCGCTGGTGAGGAACAGGGCCTGGGGCCGGCCAAACATCTGGCCCATGATCTGCTGGTTGAGGTCCTGCTCACTGGACACCCGCGACACCACGATGCCGGCCGCCGTCGAGATCACCAGGGCGGGAATCTGGGCCACCAGGCCATCACCGATGGTAAGCAGCGTGTAGTTGTTGGCGGCCGTGGCGAAGTCCAGGTCGTGCTGCACAACGCCGACGATGAGGCCGCCGAAGATATTGATGAGCATGATGATGATGCCGGCGATGGCATCGCCGCGCACGAACTTGGAGGCACCATCCATGGAGCCATAGAAGTCGGCCTCTTGGGCGATCTCCGCCCGGCGCCGGCGCGCCTCGTCCTCGCCGATGAGGCCGGCGTTGAGGTCGGCGTCGATGGCCATCTGCTTGCCGGGCATGGCATCCAGGGTGAAGCGGGCGGACACCTCGGCGA
>Ga0233425_10003763_pt1 | contig 26809 bp, 30 predicted proteins | sample Watercolumn_Towu_2_FD_181712 | JGI IMG/M metagenome (GOLD analysis project Ga0233425, IMG submission 181712) | Freshwater microbial communities from Lake Towuti, South Sulawesi, Indonesia - Watercolumn_Towuti2014_140_MG | ecosystem: Environmental > Aquatic > Freshwater > Lake | place...
GCTGGTTCAAGCCGGTGAGCTATACGGTGCGCAAGCAGGATCAGCGTATCGACATGGATCAGGTCGCCGAGCTCGCCAAGGAGCATAAGCCGAAACTCATCATCGCCGGCGGCTCAGGCTACTCTCGCATCTGGGACTTTGAAGGCTTCCGCAAGATCGCCGACAGCGTCGGCGCCTATTTCATGGTGGACATGGCGCATTTTGCGGGTCTCGTCGCGGCTGGGCTCCATCCGTCGCCCTTCCCGCACGCTCATATCGTCACCACGACGACCCATAAGACGCTGCGCGGTCCGCGCGGCGGCATGGTGCTGACGAATGACGAGGACATCGCCAAGAAGATCAATTCGGCGGTGTTCCCCGGCTTGCAGGGCGGTCCGCTGATGCATGTCATCGCCGGAAAGGCCGTGGCCTTCGGCGAGGCCCTGACCCCCCAGTTCAAGACCTATCAGCAGCAGGTCAAGGACAATGCGCAAACGCTCGCGCAGACGCTGGTGGACGCCGGCCTTGCGATCGTCTCGGGCGGCACCGACAACCATCTGATGCTTGTCGACCTGCGTCCCAAGAAGATCACTGGCAAGGCGGCCGAAGCCGCGCTCGGCCGGGCGCACATCACCTGCAATAAGAACGGCATTCCCTTCGATCCGGAGAAGCCTTTCGTCACCTCCGGCATTCGTCTCGGCTCGCCGGCGGCGACGTCGCGCGGCTTCGGCCAGGACGAGTTCAAAGAGGTCGGGCGGATGATCGTCGAGGTGCTCGATGGTCTCTCTTCAAAGGGCGAGGAAGGCAACGCCGCGACCGAAGCCGCGGTGAAGGAAAAGGTTCACGCGCTGACCGCGAAGTTCCCGATTTATTGACAATAATGGCGCTTCCTTCTCCCGCTTGCGGGAGAAGGCGCCACGCCGAAGGCGCGACGGATGAGGGTTCTCTCCGCCGCGAGAACTGTGATAGCCCTCACCCGACCCCGCTTCGCGGGGCCACCCTCTCCCGCAAGCGGGAGAAGGAAAAGGCGCCCGACATGCGCTGTCCCTATTGCGGCTCCGCCGACACGCAGGTGAAGGACTCCCGTCCTGCGGAGGACTCGTCCTGCATTCGGCGCCGGCGCGTCTGTCCGACCTGCGGCGGCCGCTTCACGACATTCGAGCGCGTGCAGCTGCGCGAAATCATCGTCATAAAGAAATCTGGCCGCCGGGCGCCGTTCGATCGCGACAAGCTGACGCGTTCGGTCGAAATCGCATTGCGCAAACGTCCGGTCGAGCCGGAACGCGTCGAGCAGATGATTTCCGGAATCGTTCGCCAGCTCGAGAGCCTCGGCGAAGTCGAGGTGGAAAGTCAGCGCATCGGCGAATTGGTCATCGAGGGCCTGCGTTCGCTCGACGCCGTCGCCTATGTGCGCTTCGCTTCGGTCTATCGCGATTTTCGAGAGGTCCGTGATTTCTCCGCGGTGATCGACGAATTGGAGAGCGGCGGCGACGGCGTGGCTCTTGCTACGAACGCCGACGACCCAGAGAAAGCATGACGATCCACAAGTCCTTTCCGCAGACGGCGACCGACGACGCCTATATGGCGGCGGCCCTTGCGCTCGGCCGGCGCAATTTGGGCCGTACCGCCCCCAATCCAGCAGTCGGCGCGGTGCTCGTGCGCGATGGGGTGGTTGTGGCCCGCGGCTGGACGGCGCCGGGCGGTCGCCCGCATGCGGAAGCGATCGCCATGGCGGCGGCGGGCGAGGCGGCGCGGGGCGCAACCCTTTACGTGACCTTGGAGCCTTGCGCGCATCACGGAGCCACGCCGCCTTGCGTCGACTCCATCATCGCGGGCGGCGTCGCGCGAGTCGTCGCGGCTCTAGAGGACCCTGACCCTCGCGTTTCTGGCGACGGCCATGCGCGGCTGCGCGAAGCGGGGATTGACGTCCTCATAGGGCCGGGCGCAGCGGCGGCGCGCGCCGATCATCTCGGGCATATTTTGCGGGTCACGCATCGTCGCCCGATGATTACGCTCAAGCTGGCGCAGACCGCGGACGGCTACGCCGCGGGCGCGGCGCATGATCCGCGCCTCCACATCACCGGACCTGTCGCTGACGCCTTTACCCATGTGCAGAGATCATTGCACGACGCGATTATGGTCGGCGGCGGCACGGCGCGCGAGGACGATCCGCTGATGACCGTGCGTCTTCCCGGCATGCAGCAGTGCAAGCCGCTGCGCATCGTGCTCGATGAAAAATTATCGCTGTCGGCTCGTTCCCGTCTGGCGTCTACGGCGCGCGAAACGCCGCTGCTCGTGATCGCCGGAGCGGATGTCACTGATCAAGCGGTCAAAACTTTCGAAAGCGCCACTGGCGCCGAAGTTGTCCGCATAGGGACGAAGGAAGGCCTGCTTGATCTTACAAGCGCGCTCAGACTTCTCGCCGATCGCGGCGTCACTCGCGTTTTTAGCGAAGGCGGTCCGCGCGTCGCTGAAAGCCTGCTCATCGCCGATCTGGCCGATGAGGTGATCCTGCACACCGGCGTAAAGCCATTGGGAAGGGCGGGGCGCCCTGCGCTGACGCCCGCGGCGCGCGCCGCTCTCAAGGACGACTCGCGTTATCGTCTTATCGAAACGCAGACGCTCGGCGCCGACGCCATGACCCGATACGCCCGGGTCGACTGATGTTCACCGGCATCGTCACCGATGTGGGCGAAGTCGTTTCGATGGAGCCGCGCGGCGAACTGCGGCGCCTGCGCATCGCCTGTTCATATGAATCGGATAGCATCGCCCTTGGCGCGTCCATCGCCTGCTCGGGCGTGTGCCTGACGGTCGTCGAGGTCGCCCGCGAGGGCGCACGAACGATCTTTGAGGTCGACGCCGCCGCCGAGACTCTCGCCGTAACGACGGTCGGAACCTGGGTTAAGGGAACCCGCATCAATCTCGAACGCGCGCTGAAGATCGGCGATGAACTCGGCGGCCATATCGTCACCGGCCATGTCGACGGCGTCGCGCGCATTCTGTCGCGCGACGACTTCTGCGATAGGGCGCCCGAAGGACGCCCGTCCGAAGAAACAATCATGTCCCGATTCTGGATAGAGGCGCCGCGCGAGCTGTCGCGCTTCATCGCCAAAAAGGGATCCGTGGCGCTCGACGGCGTGTCGCTGACGGTGAACGAAGTCGAAGGCGATCGCTTCTCCGTGCTGCTCATTCCGCATACGCTGGCGGTGACGACGCTCGGCGCGCGCAGGGCAGGGGACGCGATAAATATCGAAGTCGATCTGATGGCGCGCTATGCGGCGCGGCTGTGCGACGCGGGTTAGCGAGGCTGACAGGCGCACCGCCTTGTGACATAAGGCGCACCGAAGAATGAAGGGCGCGACAACCCTCTCCCTTGGGGAGAGGGTCGGTCCGAAGGACCGGGGTGAGGGGTGTCACATTTGAACGAATGCGCTTGATCGCGCTTTGGCGTTCCGCCTCGACTCTCAAACACGTTGTCGCCCCTCACCCGGCTGCTTCGCAGCCACCCTCTCCCGATGGGAGAGGGTTGCGCGCATTCCTGGAGTCGCCTGAATGGCAGGTTTTGCACCCGACGACGCTGACGCTGCGCCTGTGCCGGGCGCGCATATTCTCGTCGTCGCGACCAAGTTCAACGGCGAAATCGTCGCCATGCTGCGCGAAGGCGCGCTTGACGCGTTACGCGCGCTCCAGGCCCACGCGACGGTCATCGAAGTGCCGGGCGCACTGGAGATCGCCACCGCGGCCGCGATCGCGCTTGATGAAGCTGCGACTGCCGGGCTGCCCTATGACGGCGTCGTTGCGCTCGGCTGCGTCATACGCGGCGAGACATATCATTTCGAACTCGTCGCCAATGAAAGCGCGCGCGCGCTGACGGATCTCTCCGTCTCGCGTCGTCTGCCGCTCGGCAATGCCGTGCTCACTGTCGAGAATGAAGCGCAGGCGATCGTCCGCGCCGATCCAAAGCAGGGCAACAAGGGCGCTGACGCCGCCCGCGCGGCGCTCGCCCTGGTGCGTCTCAAGCGAGGCGTCGCATGAGCGTCGATCAACGCTCGGCTGCGCGTCTGGCGATCGTGCAAGCTCTTTATCAAATGGAGGTCGCCGGCAAGGGTCTCAACGAGATTTTCGCCGAGTTCGAGTGTCACTGGATCGGGCGCGAGATCGAAGGCGCGCAATATAAGCCGGCCGACGCCGTTTTCTTTCGCGACGTGCTGCAGGGCGTGCTGACCGATCAGGTCGCCATTGACCGGCAGATCGATCATGCGCTCACGGGCGGCTGGCCGCTTTCGCGGCTAGAGGCCGTCATGCGCGCCGCCTTGCGCGCCGGCGCCTATGAGCTGCGTTCCCGCAAGGATGTTCCAGCGCGCGTCGCCATCAAGGAATATGTCGACGTCGCCGGCGCCTTTTTCGGACCGACCGAATCGGGAATGGTGAACGCGGTGCTCGACAGAATCGCGCATGAGGAGCGCGCCGAGGAGCTGAGTTAGAATTTCGGGCGTTCCTTCTCCCGCTTGCGGGAGAAGGTGTCGTCACGAAGTGACGACGGATGAGGGCCCTCACCCGACCCGGCCAAAAGCCCGTCGTTAGCGACGGGCGTCTTTACAGACGCCCTTTGGCCGGGCCACCCTCTCCCGCAAGCGGGAGAGGGAAGTCAAAGGCTTCACATGTCCCAGCGCTATAGCGAAGACGAAATCATCGCCCGCGTTTTCGCGCCAATTGCGGGCGCGGCCGCGCTGGGGCTTGAGGACGACGTCGCTCTTCTCGCGCCGGAAAGCGCGCCGATCGTCGTCACGACTGACATGGTCGTCGCGGGCGTGCATTTTTTCGCAGATGATGAGCCGGCGCTGATCGCCAAAAAGGCGCTGCGCGTCAATCTCTCCGATCTTGCCGCCAAAGGCGCTGAGCCGATCGGATTTCTGTTGGCCTTGGCGCTCCCAGGCGACTGGACCAATGACTGGCTCGAAGCTTTCGCCGCGGGGCTCGCCGAGGACGCGCGCGATTACGGAGCGCCTCTGATCGGCGGCGACACGGGGGCCACTCCCGGCCCGCTGACCATTTCGATCACGGCGCTCGGGCGCGCGCCACGCTTCGTATCCCGCGCCGGCGCGAAAGCCGGAGACGCAATCTTTGTTTCCGGCCCAATCGGCGACGCTACGTTGGGCCTCGCGCTGCGGCGCGACCCTGCGCTCGCGCGGCGTCTCTCCGCCGACGCGCGCGACTATCTGATCGGGCGCTATCTGCTGCCTCAGCCGCGCCTCGATCTCTCGGCGTGGCTTACTGCCAACGCCAGCGCCGCCATGGACATTTCCGACGGGCTCGCCGGCGATCTCGCCAAGCTCTGCCGCGCCTCTGGCGTGAGCGCGATGGTCGATCTTCCCTCCGTGCCGCTCTCGGCGGCGGCGCGCGAGGCGATAGCGATCGACCCTTCGCTGTTTGAAGCTGCGGTAACCGGCGGCGACGACTACGAAATTCTCATCGCCGGACGCGAAGCGGCTCCACCCGCGCCTGCTTGTCGCATAGGCGAAATTGTGGCGGGAAATGCGCCGCCGGTCTTCCTCGACGCTCAGAAAACGCCCGTCCTTTTTAAAAAACCGTCCTTCCAGCACTTCTAAAGATACGAGCGTGCGCCGCATTGCCGCGCGGCCACGTTTCTGGCAGAAAGCGCCCCGGAAAGCCGCTGTCCTCGCCCGATTCGCTCGGCGGGGCCGCTATTCCTTTTTCCGTTGCGCGACATCCGCTCGCGGCGACGCGACCAATTCGACCATCCGCGGTCAAGGAACGAAAAGGCGAAGCCAAAATGGTTCTGTTTCTAACCATCGTCTTCGGACTGATGTCCGTCGTCTACGGCGTGAAGACCTCTCTGGAATTGCTTGCGGCCGATCCGGGGTCGGCCCGGATGCAGGAAATTTCTGGCGCCGTCGCCGAGGGTGCGCAGGCCTACCTCAATCGCCAATATAAGACCATCGCCATGGTTGGCGGCGTGATCTTCATCATCCTCGCCATTCTGCTCGGTTGGGCGGTGGCTTTCGGATTCATGCTCGGCGCCGTGCTCTCCGGCGCGGCTGGCTATATCGGCATGAATGTTTCCGTGCGCGCCAATGTCCGCACGGCGCAGGCGGCGACGAAATCTCTCGCGGGCGGCCTTGACATCGCCTTCAAGGCCGGCGCGGTCACGGGACTTCTCGTCGCTGGCCTCGCGCTGCTTGGCGTCGCGGTTTACTATGCGATCCTCACCTGGTTCGTCGGCTATGCGCCTTCGGATCGCACGGTTGTCGACGCGCTGGTCGCGCTCGGCTTTGGCGGATCGCTGATCTCGATTTTTGCGCGTCTCGGCGGCGGCATCTTCACCAAGGGCGCTGACGTCGGCGCCGATCTCGTCGGCAAGGTCGAGGCCGGCATTCCCGAGGACGATCCGCGCAATCCCGCCACGATCGCGGACAACGTCGGCGACAATGTCGGCGACTGCGCCGGCATGGCGGCGGACCTCTTCGAGACCTATGCGGTCACGGTCGTCGCGACCATGGTGCTCGCCTCGATCTTCTTCGCCGGTCAGGAGGGACTATCGTCGGCGATGATCTATCCGCTCGCGATTGGCGGCCTGTCGATCCTCACCTCGATCGCTGGAACCTATTTCGTGAAACTCGGCGACGACGACACTGAGTGGGGCAAATTCGCCGCGCCCTATTTCAAGAAGCTCGACATCGACGACTCGATCATGGGCGCGCTTTACAAGGGCCTGATCGCCGCCGGCGTGCTGTCGGTCGCGGGCCTATTCCTGGCGACGACCTTCACCGTCGGCTGGGGCGAGATCGGCAAGGTCAATGGCGAGGCCATTCACGGCTACGGCCTGTTCCTCTCCGGCGTTCTGGGCCTGATCGTCACAGGCGCCATCGTCTACATCACCGAATATTACACGGGCACGGGGAAGCGTCCGGTCGTGTCAATCGCTCAGGCGTCGGTGACCGGCCATGGCACCAACGTCATTCAGGGCCTCGCCGTGTCGCTTGAATCGACCGCGGCGCCGGCGCTCGTCATCGTCCTCGGCATCATTCTCACTTACGAGTTTGGCGGGCTTTATGGCACGGCCATCGCGGTGACCACGATGCTCGGCCTCGCCGGCATGATCGTCGCTCTCGACGCTTTCGGCCCGGTCACCGACAACGCCGGCGGCATCGCCGAAATGTCGGGCCTGCCCAAGGAAGTGCGCCAGTCGACCGACGCGCTCGACGCGGTCGGCAACACCACGAAAGCTGTGACCAAGGGCTACGCCATCGGCTCGGCCGGCTTGGGCGCGCTGGTGCTCTTCGCCGCCTACACCAACGACCTGAAACATTTCATCGAGGCGGGCGTGCCCTTCTTCAAGGGCATCGACAGGGTCGATTTCGAACTGTCCAACCCGTACGTCGTCGCGGGCCTGATCTTTGGCGGGCTCATTCCGTATCTCTTCGGCGGCATCGCCATGACGGCGGTGGGCCGCGCGGCGGGTTCGGTGGTCGTCGAGGTGCGACGGCAGTTTAAGGAAAAGCCCGGCATCATGGCGGGCACGGATCGGCCGGATTACGGCCGCGCCGTCGACATGCTGACGCAGGCCGCGATTAAGGAAATGATTGTCCCCTCGCTTCTGCCGGTGCTGGCGCCGATCGTCGCCTTCCTCATCGCCTGGATTTTGGGCGGCAAGGCCAACGCCTTCGCGGCGCTCGGCGCGCTGCTGCTGGGCGTCATCGTCAACGGGCTTTTTGTCGCGATTTCGATGACGTCGGGCGGCGGCGCTTGGGATAACGCCAAGAAGTCCTTCGAAGACGGCTTCATCGACAAGGACGGCGTGAAGCATGAGAAGGGTTCCGACGCCCATAAGGCGGCGGTGACGGGCGACACGGTCGGCGACCCCTACAAGGACACCGCCGGTCCTGCGGTGAATCCGGCGATCAAGATCACCAATATCGTCGCGCTTCTGCTGCTGGCGATCCTCGCGCACTAAGGAGGACGCCTTGGCGTAAACGGAAGGGCGGGAGAACTCCCGCCCTTTTGCTTTGTTGGGCGTAGTCTGCGAATTTTTGCACGATCGCTGTATGATCGCGTCATGACTCATCCTTTCTACTGTCTGCACACGCATGGCTTTGTCCGAGTCGCTGTCGCGACGCCGCGCGTAAGAGTCGCCGATCCGGCGTTCAATGTCGCGCGGACCATCGAATTGGCCCGAGACGCCGATAAGCACGGCGCGTCGCTCGTGCTGTTTCCAGAGTTGGGAATGTCCTCATATGCGATCGACGATCTCTTGCAGCAGGAGGCGCTGCTCGACGCCGTCGACGCGGCGCTCGTCGAACTCGTCGAGGCGTCTCGCGGCATCCATCCGCTGATCGTCGTCGGGGCGCCTCTACGTCATCGCGGCCGTCTTTATAATTGCGCCGTCGCAATCCTGCGCGGCAGCGTGCTGGCGGTGACGCCGAAGGTTTACCTGCCGAATTATCGCGAATTTTACGAACAGCGGCACTTCGCCTCCGGCGCTTTCATCTCTGGCGAGGACATCGAGGTCGCCGGACAACATGCGCCCTTCGGCTCAGACACGCTTCTCGAAGCGACGGATTTCCGCGGCCTCGCAATCCATATGGAGATTTGCGAGGACGTGTGGGTTCCGATCCCGCCCTCGGCGCGCGCCGCGCTCGCAGGCGCGACCGTGTTGCTCAATCTCTCGGCGTCCAATGCGATCGTCGGCAAATCGGACTATCGCGAGACGCTCTGCGCGGCGCATTCGGCGCGCTGCCTTTCGGCCTATCTCTATTCGGCGGCGGGGCAGGGCGAGTCGACGACGGATCTCGCTTGGGACGGAGAAGCGCTGATCTGCGAGAAGGGCGATGTTCTCGCCAAGGCGCCGCGCTTTTCCGACGAGCCGCAACTGACGCTCGCCGACATTGATATCGGCCGCCTTCTCGCCGAGCGGATGCGGCAAGGGACATTCGCGGCCTGCGCCGACGTTGAGCAGGGCGCGACGCACTATCGCCGCGTCGCTTTCGAGCTCGCCGCTTCCTGCGACCGCGATCTCGGTTTTCTGCGCGAGGTCGGGCGCTTTCCCTTTGTCCCGGCCGACGAAACGCGGCTCGCCGAACTTTGTTTCGAGGCGTTCAACATACAGTCGCATGGCCTCGAACAACGACTGCGCGCCACGCACATAAAAAAGGTGGTGATCGGCGTCTCTGGCGGGCTCGATTCAACCCAGGCGCTATTGGTGGCGGCGACGGCGATGGATGCGCTCGGCCTGCCGCGCGAGAATGTGCTCGGTTTCACTCTGCCGGCGTTCGCCACAAGCGAACGCACCAAGGCGAACGCCTGGCGGCTGATGCGCGCTCTCGGCGTCACCGCGCAAGAGATCGATGTCACCGCCGCTTGCAAGCAGATGCTCATCGACATCGATCACCCGGCTGCGCGGGGCGAGGCGGTTTACGACGCAACATACGAGAACGTGCAGGCGGGGGCGCGGACGTCGCTGCTGTTTCGTCTCGCCAATCGCCATGGCGGGCTGGTCGTCGGCACTGGCGACCTCTCCGAGCTCGCGCTTGGCTGGTGCACGTATGGCGTCGGCGATCAGATGTCGCATTACAACGTCAACGCCTCAGTCCCAAAAACGCTTATCCAGCACCTCATCCGTTGGTGCGCCCGGGACGCCCGCTTTGGCGTGGAGACGGTGGCTGTGCTCGAAGATATTCTCGCGACGGAAATCTCGCCGGAGCTTGTCCCCGGCGAAACGAAACAGCGGACAGAGGAGACGGTCGGACCTTACGCGCTGCAGGATTTCAATCTTTATTACGCGACGCGCTACGGATTTGCGCCTGCGAAAATCGCGTTCCTTGCCTGGCGCGCGTGGCGGCATACCGCTGCGGGCTCATGGCCTGTAGGCATCGCTGAAAAAGACAAGATCGACTATGACCTCCCGACGATCAAGCATTGGCTCGGCGTTTTCGTGAAACGCTTTTTTGAGGGAAGCCAGTTCAAGCGTTCGGCGCTGCCAAACGGCCCTAAAGTCAGTTCCGGAGGATCTCTGTCGCCGCGGGGGGATTGGCGCGCGCCATCAGATTCGGTTGCAGACGCGTGGGTGAGTTCGCTCGACGATATTCCCTGACCACGCACAGTCGAGCCGGCCGCCCCATGAGCGCCCGGCTCGTGACTACTCCGACAGATATGACAGTCAGGCGCGCCGGATAAGGCCGAGAAGGACCGAAACGACCAGCAGAACCAGCGCGAGCCAGAACAAGATGCGCGCGCCGTCCACCGCGACGCCGGCGATGCCCCCAAAGCCCATGAAACCAGCGATGAGAGCGATGACCAGGAACACGACGGCCCAATACAGAAGGTTGCCCATTTTGACCTCCGCTTTCGAACTTACGTCCTAGAACGCGTCTGCTGCGGACATGTTCCGAGGCCGAAAAACGCGGTACTCTACGGCGCGCATTGCTCAGGTCTCGACGGTGTCATAATCCGCGTTAAAATAGTTGAAAGCATCCGCTTCACCTGCCTTTAGACGTCATGTGCTACTCGCTCGAGGCAAGCGTTACCGCTGGGCTTGGCCTGGGACTGGCCGGCTACGGCATGGTTTCAAAAGCGCTGCGTCATGACCGGCGCATGTTGCTGTTCGCCGCGTTTCCGCTGGTGTTCTCGGCGCACCAGTTCGTCGAAGCTGCGGTATGGCTCACGCGCAACGATCCCGTCGCCGGCCAACCCTTTCGCTATCTCTATACGCTGATCGCCTTTACGATGTGGCCCGTGCTGACGCCTTTCGCCGCCGCCTATGCGGAATCCGATCCGGAACGAAAGCGTCATTGGCTGACGATGGGCGGCATAGGCTTCGTTCTGGCCGCCTATCTTATCGCCAAACTTGCCGGCGCTGAGGGCATCGACCTATCGGTGTATCGGCATTCGCTCGCCTATGATCCGTTATTTGAGCGTCCGCCGCTCGTGACCGATTTTCTCTATCTCCTGCTGACCGTGACGCCGCTGATCTTCAGCGAGCGGAGGGCAATTAATTTTTTTGGCGTAGCGGTTTTGACCACCTTCTTTATGGCGCTCGCCATAAACCGACCAGCTTGGTACTCCGTCTGGTGCATCGCTGCGGCGGTGTTCAGCCTGGTCATCGCGCTTGCGATTGAAGAGGAGCGCAGCTCCGACTACGACGAATTGGAAATTCAGCGCTAGCTGGTCACGGCCGCGTTCGTCGCCCATTCGACATAGAGCGCCCGAAGCAGGCGACTCTTCTCGCCCGGCTTGCCCGACCCGACGGGACGGTCGTCGATTGACACGACGGGCAGAACGAGATTGGAGGCGCTGGTGAGGAAGGCCTCCTTCGCCTCATAGGCTTCTTCGACCGAAAAGCCGCGCTCCTCAACAGCAATTCCTTCGCGCGCCGCGAGCGATTGCACGACTTTGCCCGTGCAGCCCGGGAGAATCGCGGCGGAGTTCGGACGGGTCACGAGCACGTCGGCCTTGGTGAGGATGAAGGCGGTTGAGGACGAACCTTCGGTCACGAGGCCGTCGCGATCGATCATCCATGCTTCCTGGCAACCGGACTCGAGCGCCGCTTGCTTCGCCAACACCTGCGCGAGAAGCGCGATGCTTTTGATGTCACGCCGAGCCCAACGCAAATCGGGAACAGTGAGGACGTTCACTCCGGTTTCGGCGGCGATCGAGGCGATAATGTTCTTTCTTTGGGTGAAAGCGACGAACGTCGGCGTCGTATCGTCGGGAAAACCGAAGTCGCGATCGCCGGCGGCGCCTCTGGTGATCTGCAGATAGACCAGTCCCTCGCTCAGGCCGTTTTTTGCGACGAGTTCGGCCTCCACTGCCGCAATGCGCGCCACCGAAACAGGACTCTCGATACGCAGTTCGCGCAGCGAACGTTCAAGGCGCGAAAGATGCGTTTCATTGTCGATCAGCCTTCCGCCGATAACGGCGGCGACTTCGTAGACGCCGTCGGCGAACAGGAAGCCGCGGTCGAGAATCGATACACGCGCTTCAGCGATCGGGATGTAAGTTCCATTCACGTAAGCGATGTCAGGCACGGTCGGCTCCGAGCGAAGGCGCCCAAATCTACAGCAGCGCTTGCGGCTTGTCCCGCCGGCGCTCTCGGCTCTATCGATAAGGCTGGAACGGCTTACATTAGAGTGATCTGCGGCGGATCGGCCTAAAGCCTCCTCGCGACCCCTGGTCGCGAACGCCGCTGCGCTTACGGCGGAAAGGGGAAGTCTTGGGCGAAGAAATCACAGCGACGGGATTCACCCCGGCCGATAAGGCGCGCTTCGCCGACCGCCTTGCGCAGGAGACCGATCTCGCCCGGACGCTCTATGAGCAGGACAGATTTTCGCGCGATGGCCACATGGTGGGTTTCGAAGTCGAAACCTGGATCGTCGACCACAATTATGCGCCTTCGTCGATCAACCAGGATGTACTTGAAACCCTCAATCACCCGCTCGTCGTGCCAGAGCTGTCGCGGTTTAACCTTGAGTTGAATTGCGCGCCTTTCCGCCTCACAGGCGACGCGCTGACGCAAGCGCATGAGTCGCTGACGAGCCTGTGGGCGACATGCAACGACGTCGCCCACCGGCTCGACGCCAATCTCGTGATGATCGGCACGCTGCCGACGATCCGCGACGCCGATCTGACGCTCGCCAATATGTCGCCGCTCAACCGCTACTATGCGCTGAACCAGGAAGTGCTGCGCTTGCGCGGCGGGCAGCCGCTGCATGTCAACATCGCTGGCCGCGACCGGCTCGCCTCGGTGCACGGGGACGTGATGCTCGAGGCGGCGACGACGTCCTTTCAGATTCATCTCAAGGCCCCCGCCGATTTGGCGCATCTCTATTACAACGCCTCGGTGGCGGCGTCGGGACCGATCCTCGCCGCCTGCGGCAATGCGCCCTTCTTGTTCGGCAAGGCGTTGTGGGAGGAGACGCGCATTCCGCTGTTCGAACAGGCGGTGAAAGTGCCGGGCCCAGCCCGGGTTTGCATGGGCTCCGGCTATGCGACCCAGTCTCTTATCGAAATCTTCGAGGAGAACTTGCGCGACTATGACGTGCTCCTCCCGATGGCCTATGACGATCCGCCGGAGGCGATGCGCCACCTGCGCCTGCATAATGGCGTCATCTGGCGCTGGAATCGCCCGCTGATCGGCTTCGACGAGAGCGGCGCGCCGCATTTACGCATCGAACACCGCATCCTGCCGGCGGGCCCGACCTTCATCGATATGATGGCGAACGCTGCGCTTTATCTCGGCCTCGCGCGCGCGCTCGCCATGGCCGGAGACGGCGGCGCCGGAGGCCTCGCCTTCGACGACGCCAAACGCAATTTCTACGCTGCGGCGCGTTTCGGCCTCGACGCCGAGCTCTATTGGCCGGGGGAGGGGGAAATCTCGGCCGATCGTCTGCTGCTTGAGCGTCTCATTCCCGACGCCCGGAAAGGGCTTCGTGACTTAGGAGTCGCCGAGGCCGATTTCCTCGATATCATTGAGGCGCGGGTGCAAACACGCCAGACTGGATCAGCTTGGCAGCGAAAAGCCCTTGAGGCGCGCGGCGGCGACCTTTATGGCCTGATGGCGGCCTATTGCGAGCGCCAGCGGAGCGGCGCGCCCGTCCATCAATGGGAGACATGAGGAGAACAGTGACTGACGCGCCTTGCGCCTTGCTCGACCGGCTGCCTGATGGATTTCTCGACTGCCCCGCCAATCGCCTGAAGGACATCCTGCCCCGACCGACCCTGTTCGACCTTCCGGGCCGCGATCCACAACCCTTATTCGTGTCCACGTTGCTGCACGGAAATGAGACGAGCGGGCTCGCCGCCGTGCAGGAAATATTGCGCCGTCACGCCGCGCGAGGGCTCAATCGATCGCTCATTCTGTTCATCGGCAATGTCGAAGCCGCGGCGGAGAATGTGCGCACGCTGCCGGGTCAGCGCGACTACAACCGGGTGTGGCTCGGCACGGCGTTTCCTGATGATCCTCTCGCGCATATGGCGCGCTGGATTTATGACTACGTCAAGAAGCGAGAAGCTTTCGCCGCCGTCGACATTCACAACAACACGGGCTTTAATCCCCACTACAGCTGCATCAGCAAGCTCGAGCCGAAATATGTCGCGCTCGCGCAGCTCTTCTCCCGCATCGTCGTGCTTTTTCAGCGCCCCCGCGGCACCTGCGCGGCGACCTTCGCCGAACTTTGTCCGGCGATCACGGTCGAGTGCGGCAAGTCCGGGCTCGAGGCGGGCGCCGTGCATGTCATCGAATTGCTGGAAGCCTGTCTCTCCATCACGCAGCTTCCCGACCATCCGCCGGCCGCGCACGATGTGGATTTGCTGCGCACTTGCGCCATCGTGAAGCCGCCCGCCGGCGCAAGCTTCTCATTTGATGGAACGCCCGCGGATTTTCTCTTCCGTCCGGACATCGACCATCTCAACTTCAGCGAATTGGACGCAGGCGCATCCTTCGGCGCGCTAGGCGTTGAAGACGCGCGTCTCGAAGTTTTGCCAGGCGACGGATTCGATTTGCAGCCGGTCAACTATTTCGATTACGCCGGCGGCGAGATCAGACTTGCGCGCCCGGCCATTCCGGCGATGCTGACCGTCGATCGGAGGGCGGTTCAGCAAGATTGCCTGTGCTATCTGATGCACCGCATCGGCATGGACGGCATGAAATAGCGCTCGTAAGACGAGCTACGGCTTTTCCGGCTGAACATCCTCGATGACATAGAGACCTTTTGCGTCGCGGCTTATCGTGAATTTGATCTTCATGCCTTTCGACAGGCTCGAGAGATCTACATTCGGCGCGACGCGAAACGCCATCGTCATGGGCGACATTTCAAGCGGTCCGGAGACCGGCCCATGCGTGATCATGAGCCTTCGCTCATCAGCGTCGACGGCCCTGATGACGCCCTCTCCGCGACCTATCGTTTTTTCAGCCTGCGCCACGGCGAAGCGCGACGAGTCGTTGACCGCCGCGCCGGCTGAGGCGCCGCCAATCCCAGCGGAAATGGCGGCGCAAGCCGCGACGCTCCAAATTAAAGAACGCATAGTCTTCACTGAGGTCCGGCCTTGTTTTTGTGAAGTCGCTAAACTTTACGGCACTCGTCGGCGCATTTCTGGCACGCTTTGCCGCAGGCCACACATTCGGCGATCTTGGGGAACTTGTCACATTGTTTCTTGCAGTCCTCGCAAATCAGGGCAACCGTTTTCGCGAACGCGCCAACATGAGAAGAGTTGACCGCGGCGAGCGATGCGAGCGCGTTGCATGCGGCGACAAGCTGAAAGGCGGCGTCCGCACACTCAGCCATACTCGTGTCTTTCATCGCGAACATGCCGAAACAGTGACGAAGGCAATCATTGCCGGTCGAGACGCATTCGATGGTCGCATTTTCCAGGTTCTTATACAGCGCCGGATGCATATCCTCCATTTTGGCCGCGCCGGCCGGTTGGCCGGTCGCCTGAGCAAATGCTTGACTGGCGGAGGCGACGGCGGCGGCGGTTCCGACGGCGATGAATTCGCGACGTTGCATGGTCTTTCTCCCAAGTGTGCTGCACTGACACGTAAATCCCGAAGAGACCCGTCAGGGTTCCAGCAGGATGGCTGCGCTCATGTCATCTTAGAGTCTCGCGGACGCATTCGCGAACAGGACGCTCGTGTCGAAGGCTGTTGCGCACAGGCGTTTTGTCACGTGCGGCGAAAGATGACGCTGAGATTATTGGCGGGCATGTCCACGATTTGAGGCTCTCCAAACCCTTTCTCGCGTGCGCAGGCCGCGACATCTTCGGAATCGCGGAGGCCCCACGCGGCGTTGCGCGCGCGAAGACTCGCGTCGAATTCGGCGTTGCTCGGCGCGGTATGCGCGCCGCCGCGCCTGTATGGACCGTATAGATAGAGCGGCGCGCCTGCCGGCAAGGTCCTGCCTGCGCCCTCGAACAAGGCCTCTGTGGCGCTCCACGGCGAGATGTGGGTCATGTTGATGCAGATGATAGCGTCAGCGCCGTCGATGGGCCAAGGGATCTCTTGGACGTCGAGCGCGAGCGGCGCATGCACATTGGCGACTCCACTCGCGGCGATCCAAGCCGAAATGCTTTGGCGCGCCTCGGCGCTCGGGTCCGACGGACAGAACGTCAGGTGGGGGAAATTCGCCGCAAAAAATGTGACATGCTCTCCTGCGCCGCTCGCAATTTCGAGCACTAACCCCTTCGCCGGCAGAACATTGCGCAGGACGTCGAGAATCGGTTCGCGATTGCGAGCGGTCGATGGCGCGAAGATGCGCGTGTCGCTCATGTTGCTCTCATGAGTTGCGCGAGCAACGTTGTCGCCAGAGCACTAGCGCTGTTCGATCGCAGTCTCATGACATGTGTCCAGCGGCACGATTTCTCAAAGTTCAGTTAGTTGTGTACGTCGCCGGCGGGCTACGTCGTAGGGCGGCAGCGTCAGGATACGCAGCAGATTTATATGAGCCCGGTCGCCAGCGATCATGATATTGAGCAGGCCGCTCCGACGTAAATCGCTTTAGGGTTATTTCGAAGGATATGGCGCGCGAGGCGGATTGCGAGGCGGCGGCCCCGGCGAGGCCGTCATCACTGTAAAGAGTCTCTGGAAGAAGCACCTCGAATCATAGGGCGCCACGCCCATGTTGCACTCAGGGTCGGGAATATAGAGAGGCGGTTGGAGCGTATCGGATAAGGCGATGCAAACGGGGTCCTTATAAGGAGCTCCCACGTTGTCTTTGACAATTAGGTGACCGCATTGGTCGACAGGCGGCGGCGCCTCTTCGCCTTGAGCGCTGGAGAGCGCGGCGGCCAAAATAGCAACGACAAAAGCGCTTCTTTTGAACCCAGCGCTTCGATGTCGATCTCGTCGCCAACGCACGGCTGAGACCACGAGACGAGCGCCTTCCAGCTGAGTCCTCACGATGTTCCTCTCGAAACCCACAGCGGCGACTTGATGAATTCAGAGCGAAAATGCTGAGCTAAGCAATTGTCTTTATGATGGCAGGAGTGGAGGGCATAGCCAAGAGCCCATTATCTCAAATGGTTATGGGTGGCCCACCAGCGAAATAGCGCCATTTGAAATTAAAGCGCTTTACTCGGAAGTGGCCCACCATTGCGTGGCGCCCAAAAATGAAACCGCCGCCCCGGGTGAGGACCGGTGCGGCGGTGAAATTCAGATAGAGACGAAGGCGTCGAACCTTCATGCGAAAGACTACGATGGTGCAGGCCTTTTCGCAAGTGCGAAATTTCCGAACCGCGCTACTCTCGCCCGCAAGTGGCCAAAGCTCCGCATCAATCGATTGACGTGGCGGTGGCGCGACGACGCCAGCGGCGCGCATGGGGCCGACGTCGCGTCGCTGTTGGCCTACATCGGGGAGGTCGCGCGGTGACCGCTCCCGCCCCGAGTGAGAAAGGTCCCGAGTTCGGACAGCCCCGGACGTTCGCCAGCGAGGCGGCGGCCGCCCTTTACACCGCCATCGCCGCCACGACCGGATCCGAAAACCTCGCCGATCTCGCCAGCATGCTTTGGCGCGGCTATGGCGAGGGCGCGATCAATGACGACGATGCAGCGTTTTTGCAGTCCTACATTGATCGCCGCAGGCCGCCAGGAAGCAGCGCGTCGCGCAACGCGCCTGGACACCCCATAGGCAAGTTTGTCGGGCGCGCAATCGAGCGCGCATATGGCCGCTTCATGCCACGCCGCCGCCGAGTGCTGACCGACGAGCAGAAGCTGGCCGCGCGCGAGCGACGGCGCATGCTCGGCAGCTCGTCCGTCATGCCGTCGGATCTCCGCTGCCAATACACGGAAGGCGAGCGCGCCGTTCTCGCCATCATCGCCGGCGAGGTCAAACACAGCGGCAACTGCGATCTCCCGATCGATAAGATCGCAGCGCTCGCGGGCGTATGCCGCACGACAGTTCAAAACGCGCTTCATGAAGCGCGCCGCCTCGGGCACATCAATGTCACTGAACGCCCGCGGCCCGGCCGGAAGAGCCTCACCAACATCGTGCACATCGTGTCGGTCGAGTGGCTGATGTGGATCAAGCGCGGACCAACGGCGCATCGCCCTGGCCGGACTGGGTCCAATTTGATTTTCGATGAAAGTTTGGTGAGCCCGACCAAGAACATACATTTAAATAATTCTTACGGAAAAGAGCAGTTGCGAGGCGCTGGGCCACCTCAAACGAGGTGGAGGCGGCGAGCATGATGCGCCTCCAAAGCCCCCAACGTCATCGAGATGCAGAAGAGATCAAAGCAAGGCGAAGTCGCGCGCATTTGCGCGGTTCAGCGCGCGACATAGCCTCGATCTTGGCCTCGTTGTCGGCGCGCGCCGCTCAATCCGGTTCCAATGCCTGCAACTTAGCGTTGGGGTGCCTACCGGAGTGGGGGTCTTCCTTTCTCGCTCGCATAATGCATTGTAATATTGAGAAAAAGAGCCAAAAAGCGGTGTTCGATGCGAAAAACTGAGAAAATCGCCGAAAATGGTACAGCGCAATCTGAGGTTGTGCTTCCGCTATTCAGGAATATGGCGGCGAACGCAGCCATCGCATTTATCGAACGCCTCGACGTCCCTACCGGGTCGCTTTCTGGCCAGCGCGTGACGCTCGCGCCATATCAAAAGGATTTTCTTCGCGGCGCCCTCGCCGACGACGTGTCTATCGGCGTTCTGAGCGTGGCGCGCGGCGGGGGCAAGTCGACGCTGACGGCCGGCGTCGCGTTGGCGCATATCCTCGGCGAGATTGACCCCCAGCCCCGCCGTGAATGTCTCATTGGCGCGCGCACGCGCGATCAGGGACGCGTCGTTTGGGACTATGTGGCCGGGCTCGCTCGCTCCCTTCCGGATGAACGGCAGAAGAGGATCACCTGGCGCAAGGCTCCGCGCCTCGAAGTCGAGTTTGAGGACGACGCCGGGCCGCATCTCATTCGCGTTTTGGCGGCCGATGGCAAGAACGCGCTGGGCACTTCACCCTCGCTTGTGATTTGTGACGAGCGCGGCAACTGGGAGCGCGAAAAAGGCGACGAACTCGAACATGCGCTTCTGTCGGGCATGGGAAAGCGCGACGGCCGCATGCTCATGATTTCTACGTCGGCGAGCGACGACGCGCATCCATTCAGCAAGTGGTTGGACGAAGAGCAGGCCGGCGTCTATCGGCAAGAGCATCGCGCCGACGACGGCTGCGCGCCGGACGATCTGGAGCAGATCAAAAAAGCCAACCCTGGCGCCGAATATGGCGTCGGCGCTTCGCTCGAATGGCTTCAGGCGCAAGCGCGGCGTGCGATCGATCGCGGCGGCTCCGCCCTCGCGACATGGAGATTATACAATCTAAACCAGCGCATCGCCGATGAAAGCCGCGACGTTTTGATCACGACTGACGAATGGCTCAGATGCGAGGTTTCAGTGCTTCCGCCGCGCGATGGTCAAGTCGTCGTCGGTATCGATTTGGGCGGCTCCGCCAGCATGTCGGCTGTTACTTTCTACTGGCCGGCGACTGGCCGTCTGGAAGCTCTTGGAACCTTCCCTTCGTCGCCGTCGCTGCTTGCGCGCGGACAGAACGATGGCGTCGGCGAGCGCTATCAGGAAATGCACCGGCGTGGCGAGCTGTCCGTCCTGGGGGATGCGACGGTGCCAGTTGCGCCATGGCTTGTCGAGATCGCGCAGCATATCGAAGGGCAGCGCATCGCCTGCATTGTCGCCGACCGATTTAAGCAAGCGGAAATCGGCGAGGCCATCGTTAAAGCAGGGATACGCGCGCCAGTCATATGGCGCGGCATGGGCTTCAGGCACGGCGGCGAAGACTGTGAGCGGTTTCGCCGTCATGTCTATGACGGCAAGGTTAAGTCGGCGCCGTCGCTGTTGCTGCGCAGCGCGTTTTGCGACACGGTCGTGCTTCGCGACCCCTCGAATAATTTGAAGCTGGCGAAAGCGCGGTCGACCGGCCGGATCGATGCGGCGGCGTCGACGGTGCTCGCCGTTTCGGAAGGCGCACGCATCATGGGCCGACCTGCGAAACAAGCGAGGGCCGCCCTATGGGTGTGATCGGCCGTCCCTTCTATTCGTCGAAACGTTGGGCGCGCGTGCGCTTCCTTGCGCTTCGTCGTGACGGCTTCGCCTGCAAGGAATGCGGCTCTCGCCGCAAACTCGAATGCCACCACTTGAAGCCGGTTCGGACGCATCCCGAACTCGTATTCGAGCTTTCAAATCTTCAGACACTTTGTCGCGACTGCCACGCGATCGAAACCGACAAGGAATTGGGCCGCGCGCCCAACGCTGCGCAAACCGCGTGGCGACATGCCGTCGCTGAACTCGCGCGGCCTCAAACTGGAAGGACGAAAAAATGCTTGAGAGTGTGAAGATCAGCCGCCGTCAAAGCGAAATCCGCCAGGCGCTCGCCGGCCTCGTTGGAAAGGAAACGCCCGACGAAAACGAAGTCCGTTCGATCGGCGAACTCGACGCTGAATTTCAGCGCAACGAAATCCGACTGCGCGGCGCGCTGATTGCGGAAGATACCGAACGTCGAGAGGCCAAGGGCGAATTGGAGACGCGCGGATCGAATGAGTGGGCGGAGCTTGTCGCCAAATTCGAGATGCGCCAGGTCGCGCTCGCTCTCGACGAAGGTCGCGCCCTCACTGGCCCGACGAATGAAATCGTAAGCGAGCTGCGCAGCAAGGGCGGCTATCGCGGTTTCCCGGTCCCGTGGGCGGCGCTCGAAAAGCGTGCTGGCGAAACGATCGCGTCGGGCGTTCCAAATCCGATGAACACGCGGCCGATCATTGACCGCATCTTCGCCGACAGCGCGGCGGCGCGCATGGGCGCGAGCATGTTCAACGTCGACTCCGGTGACGTGGAATATCCCGTCACGACAAGCGCGGTGTCGGCCGCGTGGGCGGCGACGGAAACCGGCGCCGTCGGCGCGCCCGCCGCTTATCAAACCACGGACAAGCCGCTATCGCCGTCGAACACGCTCGGCGTGCAGATGAAGATCACGCGCAAGGCGATGAAGCAGACCGGCGATGCGCTCGAACAGGCGGTGCGCCGCGATATGAACGGCGCCATCGGCGAGGCGATGGACAAGGCGGTCTTTCTCGGCGCTGGCGCATCAGGCGAGCCCGCTGGCGTGCTTGTCGGCAGCTACGGGATCACCTCGACCAGCGTCGCGGCTGCGGCGTCCTGGGCCGCGTTCCGGGCCGCCGTGAAGCGCTTCATTATCGCCAATGCGGCGAACTCGCCGGCCGCCGTGCGTCTGCTTCTGCGCCCCGAAGTCTGGGACGCGATGGACGGGACCCTGATTACTTCGACGGCAGTGTCGGAATGGGATCGCATGGTGAAGAACATTCCGGCGAGCAACATCGTCCTGTCTTCGAACGCCCTCGCGGCTCCGGCCGGCGGCCCGCCCGCGACAAGCAAGGCGTTGCTGACGACGACGGTTGGCGGCGTCCCGCCGATCTTCGTGGCGACATGGGGGGCCATTGACATGATCCGCGACCCTTATGCCGACGCGCAAAGCGGCGGACTGCGGCTCACGGGTCTGGCGACGATGGATGTGACCGTGTCGCGTCCAGCGCAGTTGGAAATTCTCACGGGCATTCAGTAATGGAACGCCGCGCCTTCTCTCTTGAGCTTCGGGCGGCGGGGAGCAATCCCCGCCGGCTCGAAGGCTATGCCGCCGTCTTCAGCGTCGACACGAAGATAAACGACTTCGTCGAGACGATCCGCGCCGGCGCTTTCGCGGAGTCGCTGGCGAGCGGGCGCGACATTCTTGCGCTTGTCGACCATGACGCGTCGCGCCTGCTCGGGCGCACGAAAAGCGGGACGCTGCGCTTGTCGGAAGATGCGCGCGGCCTCGCTTTCTCAATCGATCTTCCCGACACACAAATAGCGCGCGACATGCTCGCGCTCGCCGAGCGCTCCGACCTTGGCGGCGCGTCGTTTGGCTTTCGCGCCGTCGACGAAAAATGGACTGGCGACCGGCGCGAACTTCGCGCCGTCGACCTGCATGAAATTTCGATTGTGAGCGCCTGGCCGGTTTATTCGAACACGGTCGTCGAGGCCCGTTCGCGGCGAAGCTGCGACGCGCCGGACGCCGGACGCCGACGCGCTCTTGAACGCTGGAGGGCGTAATGGCGACGACGCTCAAACAGGAAGAGGCGGTTCCGGCCTCTTATCCAGAAGCGCCGACCGGCCTCTCGACGGAGGCCGCGGCGCTTGACGCCGATTTTATTTGGCAGCGCATCGAAGCCTATACAACGCGGCGCTATACCGAGCGTGCAGTTGTGTGGGTCGTCGAAGGCTGCGGCGAATGGCTCCCGCCGCTCGCGCCGGCGATAATCTCGACGACCGAGGTTTGGTCGCGCGCCGGGCTATGGGAAACCGCCTATCTCGCAGCGTCGCCGCTCGGCGGTTTTATTTTGCCGGCGACAGGTCCTTATCGTTTCGTGGCGAGCGTTGGGGTCGGTGACATGCCCGCCTCTGTTGCGGAAGCATATCGCCGTCTTGCGGAATATTTCGCGGTGGTCGCGACGAACGCAGTGCCTGGCGTGCGACAAGATGCAACTGAGGGCATCGGTTCGGCGACATATGACGCTGGAGCCGTTGCGAAGGCCATGGAACGAAGCGGCGCAGGCGATTTGCTCAGACCATATCGGAGGGTCTCGTAATGACTTGGCGCTGGCCCTGGCAAAAAGTCGAGAAGCGTTCGAGCGCATCCGGTTTCACTGCGGAATTGATCGCAGCGCGAGAAAGCTATCTCAGCGGCAGGCGCGGCGTCGGCGAGCTGACAGCGACGGCGCAGAGCTGCATCAGCCTATGGGAGAACGCGCTAGCGATTGCGGATGTAACTGGAACGAGTTTCCTCGACCGCCGCACGATGGCGTTGCTGGCGCGATCGATTGCGCTGCGCGGAGAGGCTGTCTTTCTTATCCGCGAAGATCGATTGGTCCCGTGCTCCGATTGGGACTTGCGAACGCGGGACGGCGTTCCGAACGCTTATCGCGTCTCGATATCGGAAGCCGGCGGCGGGACAACGCAGACCGCGCTCGCCGCCGAAGTGCTTCATGTGCGCATCGGGTCCGATCCTGCGGCGCCGTGGCTTGGCGTCGCGCCGCTGCGGCGCGCGGCGCTCACCGCAGGCCTGTTGCAAGCCGTCGAAAGCGCGCTGAGCGATGTATTCGAAAATGCCCCGATCGGCTCGCAAATCGTGCCCTATCCAGAAAGCCCAGATGTCGACCTTGAAAATCTCGGCCGAGGCTTCCGAGGGCGGCGGGGGCGCGTGCTGTTGCGCGAAAGCGTCGCCGTCACGGCGGCCGGCGGGCCAGCGCCGGCGAGCGACTGGAAGCCGCAGGATGTCACGCCGGATATAGAGAAAAGCATGTCGATCGAGACGCTGGAGGCCGGGCGCAATGCGATTTGCGGAGCGTTCGGCGTGCTTCCAGCGCTCTTCGACAAGGCTGCGCAAGGTCCACTTGTGCGCGAGGCGCAACGCCATCTCGCGCAGTGGACATTGCAACCGATCTGCGAATTGATCGCGGAAGAGGCCAGCGCGAAGCTCGTCGGGCGTGTCGAGATTGACATGATGCGCGCAACGCAGGCGTTTGACAGCGGCGGCGCCGCGCGGGCGTTGTCCACCCTTATCGACGCGATGGCGCGCGCCAAAGAGGCGCAGATCGATCCTGCGGCCGTCGCGGGGGCGTTCCGCAGGCTGGACTGGGAGAGCTGAACTTTAATTTGCGCGTTTTAGGGTGAAGTGCCTCTATGCGGGCCGGCAATATAGGCGATGGCGGCCCCAAGCGCCGCGACGACGAGGGGCAAGATCACGAAGGCGAAAAGCTCGCTGGGGGTCATTCTTTCAGCCCTCCGAGGACGTGTCTGGCTCCAAAATGTAGGACAGCCGCGGCGAAAAACCAAATGACGACGCCGACGACGATCGTCGTCAGGGGCACGCCATTCGTTCCACTTACGTTATAGAAGGCGGCGGCAGTAGGGGCGAGCACGCCAACAGCGAAGGACGAGCCAGCCGCCGTGTTTAGCGCCGTAGCGAGCAATTTCGTCCGTTCGTTGTGAACGAGGCTCACGACGCCCCCTTTTTCCGCAGCCGCACGCCGGGGCCGCCGCCATTTTCGGCGATGAATTCGACGCCGGCCGAACCGAGAGCCAAGACGACCGCAGCAACGTTATTCGCCATGCCCGCGGCCTCGCCCTCTGAAGCCTCCATGCGCTTTAACGTTCCGGCGGAAATATTGGCCCGAGCCGCCAACTCCGGTTGCGTCATTCCGAGCAAAGTTCGACCCGCCGCTATTTGGCGACCGGTTGGTCTGACATTTTCCATTTAGCGCACGCTGTTCCAATTAGCTTGACGATTGAAGCGTTATGCGCTTATTGTAGCACGCTTGAACTTTTAGACCAATCCAAACCAACGCCGAAACCACCATTTCGGCGAACACCATCGGCTTGTCCAAAGGAGGTTCAAATGTGTGCCGAACACCAAACATCCCGCCGCCTCTTCCTCGCCGCCGGCTCGGCGAGCGCCGTCTTCGGCGCGCTTGCCCAGGCCGCCGCCGCGTCGACGATGGTCGACGATCCGATCTTCGCCGCGATCGAACGGCACCGCGCCGCCTGGCGCGCCCTCTCGACCGCCCAGGACATCTTCGACGAAGCTCTGCAGAACGGCACTTCGACCGAAGACGTCAGAGAGCGCTGCTCAGTGGCAGACGAAGAGGAATTCGAAGCGCTCAACGCTCTCTCGGGCACCTCTCCTACGACCAAAGAAGGCCTGCGCGCCGCGCTCGAATATATGAGCTACTACTATCGCGATGGCGTCTCCGAAGAAACCGCAGTCTTTTGCGCGTCGCTGCTGCGCTCGCCCGTCCTCGCCGTCTCGCATTAGGAGCGCTCGCGATGTCCGTCACACAAGACCCCGCCGGCTCGCCGCTCTTTGTCGAATATCGGCCCGATACGCGCCGGCGCATCGCCGCCGCCGTCGACGTGCTTGTTGCGCTGCTCGACGAAATCGACGGCGACGCCGATATCGAGGAAGACAATCCGCCCGAAGACGACGCGCCTTGCGATGATGTCGGCGACAGCGAGCCCGCGCTCGGCGCGACAGTCGCGACCGATCAGCGCGTCTCTTGGGCGATCGGAGGCGAGGATTTCGAACGCGATGAGGCCGAGATGTCCGGCTGCGGCGACATGGACGGCGTGATGGAGCAGCACGGTTTCGGCGTGGAATACGCGGGTTGAACGCGGCCGATCATGTCATGTGAAAATGTTCAAATTCGCGTTGACACTCCAGTGAATTTGCATTATTCAAGTGAACAATGCTCGACGAGACGACGATCAACCGCCTGAAGGGCAAATGTCGCGATCGCGCGTTTACAGCGGACGAAGTGATCAATTTCACTGGCGTCGACAAATACACTTTTCGGAATTGGCTGGGTCGTGGCGTCATAGAAATTGGGAAGAAGCACCGACTCGGCCGTTGGCTTTTCTCCACAGTTGATATGATCCGCGTCTCAACGATGGTTGACCTTGTCGAAATTGGCATGGCTCCCTCGCTCGCCAGCGAAGTTTGCGACCAGGTGGTCGCGCTATTCGATTTTTATATTGACGCTGCGCTTTCTGACCTCGCAAAGGGAATAATTCGTCCTGACCCGTTGTTGGCGCCGCTCGATCATTACGTTGCCATCGCAATCGCCAAGAATGGAAAACTTGGCTTCAGACATGCGTTTCGCCGCGGATCTGAGTTCGTTTTCGTTCAAGATGCGCCGACGAACATCGCGCCAGACCAAGAGCGGCTTCAGGCGATTTTACACACGACGCACGTCGTGGTCGCTGCGGGCCTAATCATTGAAGATATTATCGAGAAGGTCAAAGAGACGCTCGAACAAGACGCATTGATGCGCGATGGGAATGCATCATGACGAGCGCTCCGCGCAAACCGCGCGTCACTCAGACGGAAGTTACGAAGGCGCTGCGCGCCGCGCGGGCGTCTGGCCATAATGTCGCGCGCTTCGAGATTGAGCCGGACGGACGCGTCGTCGTCTACATCGGCGAGCCTGAACAGCCTGCGCCATGCTCGATCGACGCGGAACTCTCGCGCATTTTGGAGCGTCGCCAATGAAGTGGCGCTACCTCAAACGCGACGTGTCGCGCCATGGACAGGTGCGCTGGTATTTCCGACGTGGCGCAGAGCCGAAAGTGCGGCTCCCCGATCATCCAGGCGCATCGGAGGAAGCCGAGACAGCCTATTTCGCGGCTCTCGATCGCAAGCCAATCCCGGCCGCGCCAATGGCCGACAAATGGCCGGCCGGTTCTTTTGGCGCGCTGGTGACGAACTACATCGGATCGTCAAAATATCAGGCGCTCGCGCCGGTGACAGCGGCAGGTTATCGCCGCCAGCTTGATCGGCTTCGCGCCAATATCGGCCATCTGCCATATCTCAATTTTCGTCGGCGCAATATCGTCCAAATCGTCGAAGCCAAGGCGAGCTCGCCCGGTGAGGCGAACAATGTCCTGAAGGCTCTGCAGGCGCTTTTCACCTTTGCCGTGAAGGCCGATCTTCTCGAGCGCAGCCCGGCGGCTGGCGTTGAGAAACTGAAGGTCACGGGCCCTCGAGCTGGCGGGGCTGAGACATGGACCGACGAGCATGCCGCGATGTTCCGCGCGCGTTGGCCGCTCGGCAAGCCGCAGCGAACGCTTTTCGAAATTATGTGGAATACCGGACTGCGGATTGGCGATGCTTTGCGCGTCGGGCCGCAGCACGTGCGCGACAGGCGCATCCGCTTGACTATGGGGAAGACCGGCGAGCCGATTAACCTTCCTGTGCTTGACGATTTGGGCGAAGCGCTG
>Ga0233425_10003764_pt1 | contig 26806 bp, 22 predicted proteins | sample Watercolumn_Towu_2_FD_181712 | JGI IMG/M metagenome (GOLD analysis project Ga0233425, IMG submission 181712) | Freshwater microbial communities from Lake Towuti, South Sulawesi, Indonesia - Watercolumn_Towuti2014_140_MG | ecosystem: Environmental > Aquatic > Freshwater > Lake | place...
GGATTCGGCGCCATGCCCCCGAAACGGGCCATGGCGCCTTCGACGCCGTGGCCCGAAGCCGGACTGGATTAGCGGGCGACGCTCTGAGCGAGGGCACCGTACTCCTTGGCCTGGGCCTGGAGGGCGGCGAACTGGGTCTTCAGGAACTCGGACTGGAGCTCGAAGGCCTCGCGCGGGTCCTTCGCGCGCACGACGCGCTGCGCGTAGTCGAAGGTCGTCTCGGCGTTGACCTTGGCGTGGTCGAGGCTCTTGAGCACCGCAGCGTGCAGCGTCGATTGAACGGTCGAGGCCGAGTTCCGGATCTGCTCGGAGGTCTTCACCGCACCGTTCAGGAACGTGCCGAAGGCGTTGCGAGCCTGATCGACGCTCTTGTCGGCGAAGTCACGGAACTCGGCGGGGATCTCGAAGCTCTGGGTGCTCATCTGTCTCTCCTGTCAGACGGACCGGGAGAATTCGGTTTCGGGGAGCTCCGAAGGCCTCCCCGCGGCGAACCGGCCCGCACCTCATATGTTGCGGTGCAACATGAAAGTCAAGAACAGTTTCGGGCCGATGCCGAACAATGTCCGTAGCGAGAGGGGCGGGCGTTATGCTTTTGTTATAAATCTAGATTTTGCCTCCGACCCTGCGCCGGCGGCATCGAGCATCAGGCACCAAGTCGGCATTATAGTGACTAAAAATGGGATCTGCCAAGGGGAGCGCCGCCGCTGAGCGCGGTTTGGGGCAGGGTGGGATCGCCGGTCATGCCGCACTGCCGCATAAGGTATTCATCCTTGAGCCGAGCGTAGAGATCGAACAGTGCCCGGCCATGGGCGGCGAGCGTCAGCGGTGCGCGCCAGTACCGGTCGTAGGCCTCCCGGCCGAGGTGCGCGGTCAGCGCGTCGTCCTTGAGGGCCTGGAACGCATCGGCCAGCGCCACGACCTCCGGTGCGACGACGAAGCCCGTCTCACCGTCCACGACCTTCTCTGCGGCGCCGGAGCGTTGCGAGGCGACGATGGGCAGCCCCTGAGCCAGCGCCTCGTAGACGGTGAGCGGCCCGGTCTCGAGCCAGCGCGAGGGGGCGCAGACCGCGCGTGCCCGACGGCGCAGAATCGCCGCGACCGCCTCGGGACTCCGCCAGCCGAGCACCTCGGCGCCCTCGGCCCGAAGGCGCGCCTCCAGCGGTCCGGCACCGACGAACAGCGCCGGCATTCCGGCCCGGCGCGCGGCCTCTGCGACGAGGTCGGCGCCCTTCTCCGGGGTAAGGCGCCCGACATAGACGACGGCGTCGTTGGCGGCCGGCTCCGCCGGTATCCCCCGCTCGATCCGCACCGGGTTGTCGATGCGGTGGTGGCGCACGCGCAAGGCGCCGAGCCGTCGCTCCATCCGTGCGCGGCTGCCGTCGCAGACATGGACGACGTCGAGTGCGGCCTGCCCGAGCGCCAGCCGCAGGGCGGCGGCGCGGCCGACGCGCACGAGCTTGTGCAGCCGGCTCTTCGGATCGCAGGGGGCCGCGAGGCAGGCGCCGGAGAGGGGAGCGACGGTGCAGGGCTCGGCCCGGTCGAAGCGATAGTCGACGCCGTTCGGGCAGGCGAGAGCGTAGTCGTGCAGTGTCAGCACGACGGGGATGCCGCGGCCGAGCAATACCGGCAGCACGGCGGGCGAGAGCGCGCGGGTCCACTGATGCAGATGGAGGCAGTCGGGTGGGCGCGGCAGGGCGTCGAGGGTGTCGAGTGCGGTCGCGAGGCGCGCGGCGGCCGCCCCGTTCCAGATCCCCGACGCCGCGCCGCGCCAAGCCGGCAACGACCAGACGTCGGACAGACCGAGTTCGATCCGGCGCAGACGCGGATGGTCGAGCAGCGGATCGACGGGACCGCGGATCGCCTGGATGTAGGTCACCTCCGCGCCGGCCTCCGCCAGGGCGCGGGCGGATTCCACGGCGACCTTCTCGGCGCCGCCGCTGGCCGCAGCGAATTCGGCGAGGATGACCACGTGCATCGCTGCGCTCCCCTCCAGTTTGGGCGCGTCCTCGCGACGGATGATCCGGTTCTCGGGCAAGGACGACGCTCCGGGGACGAGGCCGAAACAGCGCGGCGAACGTCCGCCCGCAAGGTTTACGGGAGATCAACTGCCGGCTGGTAAACGGGGCCGATCAGCCGCGGGTCGCCGCGGGAGCGGGTTGCCGGCTCTCGGGACGATGCGTGGGAAAGAGTCGGGAGCCGCCGTGCACGTCGTCCTCGTTCTCGACCATGCCCATATCAACGGCGGCCAGGCCAAGGTCGCCCTCGATTCGGCCGTCGGCCTGCGGCAGCGCGGGCACCGGGTCACGGTCTTCGCGGCGGTCGGCCCGGTCGATCCCCGGCTCGCCGCCAGCGGGGCGCGAGTGATCTGCCTCGGGCAGGACGACATCACCTCCACCACCAACAAGCTCGCCTTCGCCGCCCAGGCGATCTGGAACACCCGGGCCTCCGCCCGCCTCGCCGCGGAGCTGAAGCTGTGCGATCCCCGCGACACGCTGGTCCATGTCCACGCCTTCGCCAAGGCGCTCTCGCCCGCGATCGGCACGGCGATCCGGCGTTCGGGTCTGCCGTGCCTCTACACGATGCACGAGTTCTTCCTCGTCTGCCCCAATGGCGGCCTCTACGAGTATCCGGCCGACCGGATCTGCCACCGCACGCCGATGTCGGCCGCCTGCCTCACCACGAATTGCGACGCGCGCTCGTATCCGCGCAAGCTGCTGCGGGTGGTGCGCCATCTCGGCCTGGAGCACGTCGCCGGGCTACCCGGCCTGTTCCGCCACGTGGTCACGATCAGCGCGCTGCAGGAGCGGGTGATCGCGCCGCTCCTGCCCCCGCGCACGGTGTTCCACCGGATCGACAACCCGATCTCGGTCGAGCGGCAGCCGCCGGAGCGTGGGGCACGCGGCGATTTCCTGTTCGTCGGCCGCATCTCGACGGAGAAGGGCGCGCCGATTTTCGCCGAGGCCGCGCGGCGGGCCGGCATCCGTCCGGTCTTCGTCGGCGACGGACCGAGCGCGGCGGAACTGAAGGCGCGCTATCCCGAGGCGGTCATGCTCGGCTGGAAGAGCGGGCCCGAGGTGCAGGCTCTGATGCGGGGTGCCCGCGCCCTCGTCTTCCCCAGCATCTGGTACGAGGGCCAGCCGCTCACCGTCTACGAGGCGCTCGCCTGCGGCTGCCCGGTCATCGTCTCCGACGCCTGCGCCGGGCGCGAGGCGGTGGAGGACGGCGAGAACGGGTTCTGGTTCCGCTCGGGCGATGCCGGGGCGCTGGCCGCCCATCTGACCCGGCTGTCGGACGACGCTCTGGCGGCGCGCATGTCCGAGTGCGCCTACGAGCGCTACTGGTCGGCGCCGCTGAGCGTCGATGCGCATCTCGACCGCCTGGAGCAGGTCTACGGCCTCGTGATGCGCGAAGCGCGGCCCGCCCCACGCGCGGCAGAACGGCCGGGCCTGCGCGGCGCGGCACCCGCGGGACCGTGACCGAAGGTGCGATCGCACGAAACAGGAAGGCCGCGCTCGCGTTGGTCCGCATCAGAGTCGCGCGGTGACGCGCGGCGCATGACGACAGACCGCGAGGTAGACGTGTCCGACAAGACCCAGCCGACCGACGAGACCAAATCCAAGGGCTTCCAGCAGGACGGAGGGGGCGACAAGGCGATCCCCGAGAACCGCAAGGACGAGAAGGACGAGCGCCTCGACGAGGCGCTGGAGGAGACTTTCCCGTCGAGCGACCCGGTTTCGGTGAAGATCACGAAGTAGCAGCCGGACGAGGCGCCGGACCGCCTGGCGGCTCAGGCTGCGAGGTCCGGTTCCCGCCGGAGCAGCCCGCGGATCGCCGGGGCGGAATTCGGCCGGCCGAACAGGTATCCCTGCACCTCCTGGCAGCCCTCGGCGCGCAGATGCGCGAACTGCGCCTCGGTCTCGACGCCCTCGGCCACGGTGACGATGCCGAGACTGGCGCCGAGGCCGATCACGGCCCGCACGATCGCCGTCGAGTGCGGGTTCTCGCCGAGCTGGCTCACGAAGGAGCGGTCGATCTTGATCTTGTCGAAGGGAAACTTCTGCAGGTAGCTCAGCGAGCAGTAGCCGGTTCCGAAATCATCCATCGCGATCCGCACGCCGAGATCCCGCAGAGCGTGCAGCATCGCCACATTGGCCTCGCTCGCGACGAGCAGCACCGATTCGGTAACCTCCAGTTCGAGGCGGTGCGGCGCGAGGCCGGAGAGGGCGAGTGCCTCGCGCACCGTCGCCACGAGACCGGGATCGCGGAACTGCACCGGCGAGAGGTTCACCGCGACGCGAACCGGATCGGCCCATAGGCTGGCCTCGGCGCAGGCCTGCCGCAGGACCCAGGCGCCGATCGGCACGATGAGGCCCGCTTCCTCGGCGAGCGGTACGAACTCGGCCGGCGGGATCGTGCCTTCGACGGGGTGATGCCAGCGCAGCAGCGCCTCGAACCCCACGACCGCCCGCGACCCGACGTCGACGACGGGCTGGTAGGCCAGGGCGAGGTCGCCCCGGGCGAAGGCCTCGTGCAGGTCGGTCTCCCGCCGTCGCCGCGAACGGGCCCAGCTGTCCATCGCCGTCTCGAAGCAATGGGCGACGCTGCCACCGTCGGCCTTCGCCCGGTAGAGCGCGAGATCGGCGTTGCGCAGCAGCGTATCGGAGTCGGTGCCGTGTTCGGGCAGGCGCGCGATGCCGATGCTCACGCCGATCTGGCATTCGCGGTCGCCGAGGCGCACCGGGCGCGACAGGGCCTCGATGATCCGGCCCGTGACGGCCGCCACGGTCGCACTCTCGGCATTGTGCAGCAGCACGGCGAATTCGTCGCCTCCGAGCCGGGCGACGAGATCTTCCCGGCGCAGACAGGCCGTGATCCGTTCCGCGACCACCCGGAGCAGGGCGTCGCCGGCCGGATGGCCGAGCGTGTCGTTGACGAACTTGAACTTGTCGAGGTCGAGGCACAGCAGGGCGGCGCCTGCGCCCGTCCGGGCCTGCTCGGCGATCGCATCGGCGAGGCGGAGGCCGAACAATGCCCGGTTCGGCAGACCCGTCAGCGCATCGTGATGGGCCATGTGGGTGATGCGGGCCTCGGCGCGGCGCTGCTCGGTGACGTCGATGGCCGCGCCGAGAAGGGCGTGGCGTCCCTCGAAGGCAAGGGTCCGCTCGAACAGCGTCACCTCGATCAGCGATCCGTCGGCCCGCAGGTGACGCTGCAGGTGGCCGTCACGGGCGGGACCGCGTGCGCCGGCTTCCGAGAGGTCCATCAGGCTCCGGGCCAGAAAAGCGTCCCGGCTGTAGCCGTAATGGGCGACCGCCGCCTCGTTCACGGCGATGAAGCGGGCCGATTCCTGGTCGACCAGCCACATCGGCAGCGGGTTGCTCTCGAACAGGAAGCGGAACGAATCCTCCCGCGCCTTGATGTCGCCGACGTCGGTCATGGCGACGGCGATGAGGTCGCCGATGGCCTGTGCCTCGACCTTCAAGTGGAGCGTCGTCCCGTCGGAGCGCGGCGTGGCGAGCTCGAACACCGCCCGCTCGGAGCATCCGAGGATGCCGGACAGCCGCTGCGTCATGCCGAGCCGCATCGGCACGAAATCACTGAGCCGCTGCCACTGCAGGCTCACGATCGACCGCCCGAAGATCTCGGCGGCGCCCTGGTTCAGGGCGACGACCTTGAAGTCGGCGACGGCCCTCTCGGCGTCGCGGACGGCGCCGAGCGCCATCAGCCCCTGGCCGGTGGCACCGAACATCGCCTGCATCAATTCCGTGCGCACGCCCTCGCTGTCGACGTGGATGAGGAGAAGGGGGGTTCCGCCGCCGTTGGCGAGCGGGACGCCCACGAGGCTCCAGGTGGTGACGATGCCATCGGTGATGCGGTCGCAGCGTGCGCCCGCCGGCTCGCCGGTGCGCAGGGCGGCCACCCCGATCTCCTCGATCGGCCGGCGGATCTCGTCGGGCATCTGGGCGAGCGGCCGGTCACGGATCTCGTCCTCGAACCAGTCGCGGAACCCCGGGCCGCCCCACAGGATGCGCTCGGCACGGCCCTCGCGGGTGGCGATCAGGGCGCAGCGATCGGCCAGGCGGCCGAGCCTGCCCAGGACGACGGCGTCGTAGCCCGGCATCGCCCCGGGGCGGGTGCGGCAGCTGCGCCAGTGCTGGATCAGCGCGGCGGCGTGCGCGTCTGATGTCGGGATGGGCAAGCGAAGGCCGTGCTCCGAGGAAGTCGAAGCACGGCCTAACAGGCGTTCGTTGAGGGGAAGTATATGAGCCGGCTATACGGCTGATCTCGAAGAGGCGGCCCGTCCTAGACCAGCACAGCGCCGATCAGGGACGGATCAAGTCTCTCTCACTGCTCCAGCAGGCGCCGGGCGATGACCTGGGCCTGGATCTCGGCGGCTCCCTCGAAGATCGAGAGGATGCGCGCGTCGCACAGCACGCGGCTGATCGGGTATTCCAGCGCGAAGCCGTTGCCGCCGTGGATCTGCAGGGCGTTGTCGGCCGCCGCCCAGGCGACGCGGGCGCCGAGCAGCTTGGCCATGCCGGCCTCGAGATCGCAGCGCTTGCCCTCGTCCTTCTCGCGGGCGGAGAAGTAGGTGAGCTGGCGGGCGATATTGATCTCTACCGCCATCATCGCGAGCTTGTCGGCCACGCGCGGGAACTCGACCAGCGCCTTGCCGAACTGCACCCTCTCCTCGGCGTAGCGCAGGCCGATATCGAGGGCCGACTGAGCCACGCCGATGGCGCGGGCCGCGGTCTGGATGCGGGCCGATTCGAAGGTCTGCATGAGCTGAGCGAAGCCCTTGCCCTCGACCTCGCCGAGCAGGTTGGCGGCGGGCACGGAGAAGCCCTCGAAGGAGAGTTCGTACTCCTTCATGCCGCGGTAGCCGAGCACCTCGATCTCGCCGCCGGACAGGCCGTCGACGGGGAAGGGGTTCTCGTCCGAGCCGCGTGGCTTCTCGGCGATCAGCATGGAGAGGCCGCGGTGGCCCTTCTCCTCCGGCTTGGTGCGCACGAGGACCGTCATGATGTCGGCGCGCACGGGGTGGGTGATCCAGGTCTTGTTGCCCGTGATCTTCCAGACGTCGCCCTCCTTGACCGCCTTGGTGCGAAGCGAGGCGAGGTCGGAGCCGGTATTTGGCTCGGTGAAGACGGCGGTCGGCAGGATCTCTCCGCTCGCGATGCGGGGCAGGAAGCGTTGCTTCTGCTCCTCTGTGCCGCCGCACAGGATCAGCTCGGCGGCGATCTCCGAGCGCGTGCCGAGCGAGCCGACGCCGATATAGGCGCGGGACAGCTCCTCCGAGACTACGCACATCGCGGCCTTGGGCATGCCCATGCCGCCGTATTCCTCGGGGATGGTGAGGCCGAACACGCCGAGTTCGGCCATCTTCTCGATGATCGGCATCGGGATGTAGGCGTTCTCGCGGTGCCACTCCTGGGCCTGCTCCACCACCTCGGCCTTGCCGAAGCGGCGCATCTCGGAGCGGATCGCCTCCATATCCTCGTCGAGGCCCGAGACGCCGATCGTGGCCGCACCCGAGGTCGTGGCCTCGCGGATCTTCGCCACCAGCGCGGCGCGGTTGGCCGGCGTATTGCCCTCGGCGATCGCCGCGTCGATGGCGGGCGTGCGCAGGGACGCGAGTTCGGCGCTGGTGAAGCCGAGCGCCGTCGGGCGGACGATCTCGCCCTGGCTCATCGGAATGCCGCCGAACATCTGGTCGAGATACTCGCCGACGCCGATCTTGACGAGCAGAGCCTCGGTCTCGCCGAAGGTGCCCTCGCCCTTGAGCCGCTCGGCGTAGTCGGCGAGCTCGCGCACCGCCTCGCCGTAGGTGGCAAGCCAGGACAGGCCGTGGGCGGCGTGCTGCTCGCGCTCCAGCGCACCCGCATCGAGCTTGCCCTCGGGGCCCGTCACCCGCGCCTTCACGCGGGCGGTCGCCTCGGCGACGAGGGCCTTGGCGCCGGCGGCGGCGTCCTTGGCCAGGGCGACGAAATCGCTCGGGTCGTTGGCGGGCTGGATCGCGGGAGATGCTGCCATGGCGAACTCTCTTCTCGGGCGCTCTGAGCCGAAGTGGATGGCGTTCCGGCGTGACTGAGCGGGACTTCTAGGAAGACGGACGGTTGGTTTCTTTATAGACAGGATCGCCGGCACAATAGTGGTTTCTCATCGCCGCATGCCCCGTCTTTAGGCTGAATTCATCATACAGCTCACCGCGTTGAGCGTGTCTGAGGACCGCTCGCCAGACCGACGCCGCCGGCGGCGACCGCCATGCCGGCGACCTGCATCGCCGTCAGCGTCTCGCCGAACATGAGATAGGCGATCACCGCCGAGACGGGCGGCACGAGGAACAGCAGCGAGGCGACGCCGGTCACGGCCCCGCGCCGGATCAGCGCCAGCAGCAGCAGGATGCCGCCGACGGAGTTCACGAGGACCGACCACGCCATGCCGAGGCCGAGGGGCAGGCTCGGGGCGAGATGCGTCTCACCGGCGACGAGCGCGAGCGGGACCGCGAAGGCGGTGCCGCCGACGAATTGCAGGCAGGCATTGGTGACGAGGTCGGCGCCGGCGCCGCGCCGCTTCTGCCACAGCGTGCCGGCGGTCATCGCCAGCATCGCGGCGAGCGAGACGAGGAGGGCGATGGGCGGGATGCCGGCGGCATCGACCGCGCCGAGCTTCGGCCCGAGCACCAGCCCGGCTCCGAGAAACCCGAGCCCGATCCCGGCCCAGCGCCGCGGCCCGACCCGCTCGCCGAGCAGCGGCTGCGACACCGCCGCCGTCAGCAGCGGCTGAAGGCTGCCCACCAGCGCCGCGATGCCGGCGGGCAGGCCGCGATGCACCGACCAGAACACGCCGGCCACGTAGATGCCCTGCATCAGCACGCCCGCGATCATGCCGTCGCGCCAGCCGTCGGCGGTCCGGGGCCAGCGCGCGTGGAGCGCGAACGCGATTCCGGCCAGCACCATCGCCACCAGGGCCAGTCGGAGCGCCACGAAAGCGAGCGGCTCGGCGTAGGGCGCCACGTAGCGCGCGGCGACGAAGCCGCTTGCCCAGATCAGCACGAAGGCGGCCGGGATCAGGCTGGAGAGGACGGTCGGCATGGCGCCCGGCAGGCAGCACGCAACCGGGCGCGTGGCAACCGGAGAATGCTGAGGGCGGCCATGCTCCGCCCGCACCCGAGATTGACGCGCAGCATCCGATGGCCCGTATGGAGCGGCTCGCCTCGACTCAGCCGCAGAAGCCGCCACCGCCCTTGAGCCGACTCAAAAAGATCCTCGACGTGACGGGGCTGGCCGCGCAGCGCTTCGTCGCCCATGACGGCTGGGCGATCGCGAGCCACATCGCGCTGTCGATGCTGACCTCGCTGTTTCCGTTCCTGATCCTGCTCGCGGCGCTCGCCGGCCTGATCGGCACCAAGTCGCTGGCGGATGAGGCGGGCACGCTGATCTTCGACGCGGTGCCGCGGGAGGTGGCCAAGCCCATCGTCGGCGAGGTGCATCGCCTGCTCACCGAGCAGCGCGGCGGCGTGCTGACGCTCGGTGCGCTGCTCGCGCTCTACTTCTCGTCCTCCGGCGTCGAGTCGCTCCGGGTCGGGCTCAACCGCGCCTACGGCATCCGCGAGATGCGGCCGTGGTGGCTCACCCGGCTCGAATCGATCGGCTACGTCGTCTGCGGCGCCTTCGCGATGCTGGCCTTCGCGCTCCTCGTTGTGCTCGGGCCGCTGATCTGGCGCCAACTCGTCTTCGTGGCACCGGGGCTGGAGCCGCTGGGCCTCACCGTCGCCATCGGCCGGATCGGCGTCACCGCCTTCCTGATCGCGCTGGTGCTGGTGATCGCCCATAAGTTCGTCGCCGCCGGGCGCCGGCCGGTGCTGTCCGTGCTGCCGGGCATCGCCGTGACGCTCGGCCTGTGGTTCCTCGCCGGTCTCGGCTTCGGCTATTATCTCGACCGCTTCTCGAACGCCTACGCCTCGACCTATGGCGGCCTTGCGACCGCGATGATCTTCCTGGTGTTCCTCTACTGGCTCGCGGCGATGTTCCTGTTCGGCGGCGAGATCAACGGTACGGTCATCGCGGCGCGGCGCCAGCGGCTTCAGGCGCGGATGCGGGCGCGTCAGGCGGAGGCGGCGCGGGTGAGCGCCAATCCGCTCCCGTGATCGTTCCCATCAGCTTCCGCTCGCGGGCGAGTTCCGCGAGCCGTTCGATCCGGATGTTTTGGGGCGGCAGGTCGATCACGAAGCGCTCGGCCATCTCGCCGAGGACAAAGTCGGGGCGGACCCGTTCGAGGTAGCGCCAGTCGATGCCCGTCGACCACAGGAAATGAACCTCGCGGAACCGGTCGGCGAAGAGCGCGGTGAGCGTTGCGAGCGGGCTGTGGGCAGTGTGCTGCGCGTAGGAATCGCCGAAGATGACGAGGCGGCGCGGGTCGGCGAGAGGGTCGTCGTTGCAAAACACCGCGTGGCTGCCGAGATGCGCGTCGCCGCCGCGCCCCAGCGCCTCCATCTCCAGCAGGAGGTCGTTGGCGTGGATGCGCCGCGCCGCGCTCGCGAAGGCCGTGCCCTCCGCGAGCTCCGTGCGGTGGGGCGTGAACTTGCGGCCGAGATCGCCCGAGAAGGGGAGGGCGGTGCGCTGGCGCCGGGCCTCGACGTCGTCGCGCGGGGGCACGCCCATCCGCGACAGGATCGTGCGGTAGGCCAGCGAACAGCCTTCGAAGGTCCAGTGGGTGTCGGTTCGCAGATAGAGCGGCGGGCCGTCTCGCGCCGTCCGGAACGCGCCCGCGAGATCGACCCAGGCGCGGGCGCCGGGCGAGGCGGTGAGCCAGCGGGCAAGCCGTAGGGCCGGAGCCCGGGCCGGATCGAAGGCGAGGTCTTCGGCGCGTTCGGAATAGACGGTGAGTTTTTCCGGGGCGAGGGCGTGGAGGTAGGTCGCGCCGAGCCCGGCGCAGCGCCGCACGCGGCTCTCGATCAGCCGTCGCCAGCGCCAGAGCGTCCGGCGCGAGACGCCCGGCCGGCCGTACTGCTCCAGCACGCGGTTGGTGCCCCGGATCAGGAACAGCCAACCGTCCCGGCCCTCGTATACGTCGGCGGCCGGGTCGGGGACGGAGGTCATCGGAGGATTTTAGCGGGGGAGCGGGCCGCGGCCAAACCCTCCCCCTCTGCGGGGGAGGTTGCCGCGCGGAACGAGGCGGAAGAGGGGCCGGCTCCGAACTCTCCGGAAACGGCGCTCCCCTAACCCGACCCCTTCGGGGGCCCCCCTCTCCCGCAGAGGGGAGAGGGGTCTTTCGGTGCGTGTCCTACCCGCCGAACAGCCGCTTGATGACAGCGAGCAGGCCGCCGCTGCGGGCGGGCTCCTGCGCCTTTGTCTCGGACGCCGTCGGCGCCGGGGCGGAGGCCTTGGGCGCGGCAACGACGGCCTGGACCAGGCCGAGCGCCGCCGTGTCCGTGGTCTCGCGATCGATCAGGATCAGGCTTCCGGTGTCGCGGTTCTCGACATACGGATCGACGGCGATCTGCCGGTCGAGCGTCAGGGTCACGTCGCCGATATCGTTGACCGCGAGCTTGTCGGCGGGGCCGGCCTGCCCGGTCTCCGGGTCGATCCGGCGGTGGACCGCCTTCACCACCGCGTTCACGGTCTGCGTGCCGACCTTGGCCCACAGGCTGGCGCCGGGGACGAGATCGGACTCGGCCGCCCAGAACAGGCGCACGTCGAGGCTGTCGGTCAGCGTCAGCGGCGCGTCCGAAGTCGCGATCACCGCGCCGCGGGAGGCGTCGACCTCGTCGGCGAGCACCAGCGTCACCGACTGGCCCTCGCTCGCCCGCTCCAGATCGCCGTCGGCGGTGAAGATGCGGGCGACGGTCGAGGTCTTGCCCGAGGGCGCGACGGTGACGGCGTCGCCCGGCGCCACCGAGCCGGAGGCGATCAACCCGGAAAACCCGCGGAAATCCGAGTTCGGGCGGTTCACCCACTGCACCGGCATGCGGAAGGCGGCGGCGCGCTCCTCCGACTTCACCGGCACCTCTTCGAGGTAGCGCAGCAACGGAACGCCGTCGTACCAGGTCGCGGCGGTGCCCGGCAGCACGACGTTGTCGCCGTTCTTGGCCGAGAGCGGGATCGCCCGCACCTCGGAAAAATTCAGCGGCGCGGCAAACGCCTGGAAGCCGGAGAGGATCGCCTCGAACTTGTCCTGCGACCAGCCGACGAGATCCATCTTGTTGATGGCGAGCGCGACACGGTGGATGCCGAGCAACGAGACCAGCAGCGCGTGGCGCCGGGTCTGGCGGGTCAGCCCGTGGCGGGCGTCGACCAGGATCACGGCGACGTCGGCGGTCGACGCGCCGGTCGCCATGTTGCGGGTATATTGCTCGTGGCCGGGGGTGTCGGCGACGATGAAGGAGCGCCGGTCGGTCGAGAAGAAGCGATAGGCGACGTCGATGGTGATGCCCTGCTCGCGCTCGGCCTGCAGGCCGTCGACCAGCAGGGCGAGATCGACCTCGCCGCCCTGCGTGCCGTGCTTGCGCGAGTCGCGCTGCAGCGCCGTCACCTGATCGTCGAAGATCTGCTTGGTGTCGTGCAGGAGCCGCCCGATCAGGGTGGACTTGCCGTCATCGACCGAACCGCAGGTGATGAAGCGCAGGACCTCCTTGTTCTGGTGCTTGTGCAGGAAGGCTTCGTAGCCGAACGCTTCCGGAGACTGATGGATCGTCATCAGAAGTAGCCCTCCTGCTTCTTGCGCTCCATGGCGCCGGCACCGTCCTTGTCGATGACGCGGCCCTGGCGCTCCGAGGTGCGGGCGGCGAGCGTCTCGCCGATGATCTCCGGAAGGGTCGCGGCCGGGCTCTCGACCGCGCCGGTCAGCGGATAGCAGCCGAGCGTGCGGAACCGAACCTGACGCATCTGCGGGGTCTCGCCCGGCTCCAGCGGCAGGCGGTCGTCATCGACCATGATGAGCTGGCCGTCGCGCTCCACCACCGGACGCTCGGCGGCGAAGTAGAGCGGGACGATCGGAATATTTTCCTGCTCGATGTAGAGCCAGATGTCGAGCTCGGTCCAGTTCGAGAGCGGGAAGACGCGGAAGGATTCGCCGCGCCGCTTCTTAAAATTGTAGAGGTGCCAGGGCTCGGCGCGCTGGCGCTTCGGGTCCCAGCGATGCTGCGCGTTGCGCAGCGACACGATGCGCTCCTTGGCCCGGCTCGCCTCCTCGTCGCGGCGGGCGCCACCGAAGGCCGCGTCGAACTTGTACTTGTCGAGCGCCTGACGCAGGGCCTGCGTCTTCATCACGTCGGTATGCACTTCCGAGCCGTGGCTGACCGGGCCGATGCCCTTGGCGAGCCCCTCCTGATTCGTGTGCACGATGAGTTCGAGGCCGAGTTCCTTCGCGCGCTGGTCGCGGAAGGCGATCATCTCGCGGAACTTCCAAGTCGTGTCGATGTGCATCAGGGGGAACGGCAGGCGCCCCGGCGCGAAGGCCTTCAGCGCCAGATGCAACAGGACGGACGAGTCCTTGCCGATCGAGTAGAGCATCACCGGGTTCTCGGCCTCGGCGACCGCCTCCCGGAAGATGTGGATGCTCTCGGCCTCGAGGCGCTGGAGATGCGTCAGGCGGGTGCGCGCGGGCGCGGCGACGGCGGCGCTCATCAGACCAGTTCCCTTCTGTGTTCGCGTGAGGTGGCGGCGCTCGCCGGCTCCTCGAAAGCGGCGGCTTCCTGCCCGGGCGCCACGTCGCTTTCGGGCCTGTGCAGATGCAGGCCGCATTCCTTCTTGGATTCCTGCTCCCACCACCAGCGGCCCGCCCGCTCGTCCTCGCCGATCTTTACGGCGCGGGTGCAGGGGGCGCAGCCGATCGACGGGAAGCCGCGGTCGTGCAGGGTGTTGTAGGGAATGAAGTTGTCGCGCACGAAGCGATCGACGTCGGCCCGCGTCCAATCGGCGAGCGGGTTGACCTTGATCAGGCCGCGTCCCTCGTCGGCCTCGGCCAGCGGCGTGTCGGCCCGGTTGGCGGATTGCCCGGCGCGCAGGCCGGTGAACCACGCCGCCGCGCCCTCCAGCGCCCGACCCAGCGGCTCGACCTTGCGGAAGCCGCAGCAGGCCTGACGCGCGGCGACCGAATGGCGAAAACCATTGATGCCCTCGCGCGCAACGAACGCTTCCTCGGCCACCCGCTCCGGCGCGTAGGCGCGGATGCGGATGCCGTAGGCGGCCTCCGTCTCGGTCCAGACGTCGTAGGTTTCGGGAAACAGCCGGCCGGTATCGAGCGTCACAATCTCGGTGCGGCCCTTGTTCAGGGCGAGCGCGTGCGTGAGCGCCTGATCCTCGATGCCGAGGCTGGTGGTGAAGACGAGCCGGCCCGGGATGCGGTCCTCGACGAGGCGGATACGCCCCCGGAGGTCCAGACCCGCCATGTCCCTGGCGAGATCCCCGGCCGCCCGGACGAGGGCAGCGGTCATGTGCGTAAATTCGATTTGCCTGCTTGTCGGAGCCCTGAGATGTTCGCTATAACGAACGCTGTCAAGGCGTCGGACCTTCTGCGCACGCAATCCACTGCTGCGGCGCGAATGGCACGGCAACGGTTGCCGCCGCCGATCGTTGCTCGTTTAGAAAAGAATCTTCTCAAAGAGGTGGCGGGGCGGGCTTATGGCCGGATGCCCCGAGAGACCCTCGAGAGACCATCCTCGCCATTCATTGCGGAGAGGCCCCTTGGACTCGATCGACCTGAAGATCCTCGCGCTCCTGCAGAAGGATGCCACGCTCTCCATCGCCGCCATCGGCGAGCAGGTCGGGCTCTCGCAGACGCCCTGCTGGAAGCGGATCCAGCGCCTCGAGGCCGACGGCGTGATCGACCGGCGCGTGGCCGTGCTCGATCCGGTGAAGCTCGGCCTCGGGCTCACCGTCTTCGTCTCGATCGAGACGGCGGATCATTCCAAGGATTGGCTCGAGCGCTTCGCCGACCGCATCTCGGCCATGCCGGAGGTGCTCGAGTTCTACCGGATGGCCGGTGACGTCGACTACATGCTGCGGGTCGTCGTGGCCGACATGGCCGCTTACGACACCTTCTACAAGAACCTGATCGCCACGCTCCCTCTCAAGAACGTGACTTCGCGCTTCGCCATGGAAAAGGTGAAGTCCACGACCGCCCTGCCGCTGCCTGTTCCCCCGCCGCGCGGGCGTTCAGAGCCGAGGCTGGCGGTGGTTGGGGAATAATCTTCCTTTTTGCGGCGCAACAGCAAACAATCTCTTCTCTCGACCGGGCGTTCTTTAAAACGGACGTTTCGACGTTGACAGCGGCGCTCCGGCGGACGACATGGCACCCACGATGTCCAGGCAAGCACTCCTTCCCCGCACGGCTCCTTTCGGAGACCAGGAACGGGCTCATCTCGACGCAGCGCTCGGAGCGGCGACGCCGATCCAGCGCGCTTGGCTCGCGGGCTTCCTCGCGGGGCTCGATTCGGCCGCCGGCCAATCCGGTGCGGCGGCGGTCGCTCCGGCGGCACCCCCGAAGGCGGCCGAGCCGCTGACGATCCTGTTCGCCTCCGAGTCGGGCAATTCGGAAAAGCTCGCCAGCGATGTCGGAAAGCTCGCGCGCAAGCAGGGCTTCAAGCCGAAGATCGTGGATTTCGCCGATCTCGATCTCGCCACCCTGCCCAAGACGGGCAAGCTCGTCGCCATCGTCGCGACCTGGGGCGAGGGCGAACCGCCCGCCCGAGCGGTGCGAGCCTACGGCGAGCTGATGTCGGACGCCGCGCCGCGGCTGGAGGGCGTCGAGTTCGGCGTGCTGGCGCTCGGCGACACCAGCTACGCGGAGTTCTGCGCCATCGGAAAGGCGCTCGATGCGCGCTTCGAGGCCCTCGGCGCCAAACGCGCCTACGACCGCGCCGACCTCGACCTCGATTTCGAGAAGCCCGCCGCCGACTGGATCAAGGGCGCGCTGAAGGCGCTGGCGCCGGCCGATACCACCGCCGACAATGTCGTGGCGGTCGATTTCCGCGGCGCAGCCGAGGATGAGGACGGCGAAGTCAGCCGCGAGCCGAGGGTGGTCGAGGTGATCGACCACGTGAACCTCAATTCCTCGCGCTCGGACAAGGAGACGATCCACCTCGCTCTCGAATTCGAGGACGGAGCCCCGGCCTACGAGCCCGGCGATTCGCTGGAGATTTTCCCGGAGAACGACCCGCAGCTCGTGGACGAGATTTTGCGCGCCACGGGGCTCACCGGAGACGAGGGCCTGCGCAGGGCCCTGCTCGCCGAGCGTGACATCACCACGCTCTCGCCCACCACGGTCGAGCGCTTCGCCAAGGCCACCGGCCACGCCGACGCTCAGAAGTTCGTGGAGAGCGGCGAGGTGAAGGCCTGGATCGAGGGGCGCCACCTGATCGACCTGATCGAGCGCTTCCCCGCCGAGCTGACGGCCGAACACCTCAACACCGTGACCCGGCCGCTGCCGCCGCGGGCCTACTCCATCGCCTCGTCGCGCAAGGAAGTCGGCGACGAGGTGCATCTCACCATCGCCGCCGTGCGCTACGAGACCCACGGCCGCGCCCGCTCCGGTGTCGCCTCGGTGCATGTCGCCGACCGCATCAAGAACGGCGCCAAGCTGCGGGTGCGGGTGAAGCCCAACAAGCATTTCCGCCTGCCCGCCGACCCGGCGACCGACATCATCATGGTGGGCCCCGGCACCGGCGTCGCCCCGTTCCGCGCCTTCGTGCAGGAGCGCCGCGCCACGGAGGCCTCCGGCCGCTCCTGGCTGTTCTTCGGCGACCGTCACTTCACCCACGACTTCCTGTACCAGCTCGAATGGCAGGACGCGCTGGAGGATGGTTCGCTGTCGAAGATCGACGTGGCCTTTTCCCGTGATCAGCCGGAGAAGATCTACGTTCAGGACCGGATCGACCAGCACGCCGCCGAAGTGGTGGCGTGGCTCGACGGCGGCGCCCACTTCTACGTCTGCGGCGACGCCAAGAACATGGCGCGTGACGTGCGCGCCGCCGTGGTGCGGGCCTTCGAGAGCGTCAAGGGCCTGAGTCGCGCGGACGCGGAAGCGCATGTCGCCTCGCTGGAACGGGCCAAGCGCTACCAGCAGGACGTTTACTGAAGTTCACCCAACCCTCCCCCCAACAGATCTTGGGCTTGCCCGGGGTCTGCAATAGGGTTGCCCAATTCGGGCAAGCCCGATTTGGGTGGGGGAGGGTACCGAGCGCAGCGAGGCGGGAGAGGGGCAGCACGACGGCGCCGAAGAGGGTGCAGCCTGTGTTGTCGAGCCTTTTCCGGACAGGGCGCTCCCCTCTCCCGACCCTCGCCGACGCGAGGGCCACCCTCCCCCGCAGAGGGGGAGGGCCGAGTGTGAAACGGATCACCGCCATGGACGACCACAAGCCGATCGACACGCCTGACGGCCCCGCCGTGGACACGCCCGGCATCGGCGCGCACCGCTACGAGACGCCGCCGACCGATCGCCCGATCACGGAGGCCGAGGCGGCGAAGGCCGCCGGGCTCGCGCATAACGAGCACCTGAAGATCGCCAGCCGCTATCTGCGCGGCGGGCTCGCCGATGGGCTCCTCAAGCACGCCACCGGCGCGATCTCCGAGGATGACGGCCAGCTCGTCAAATTCCACGGCATGTACATGCAGGACGACCGGGACATCCGGGCGGAACGCACCAAGAAGAAGCTCGAGAAGGCCTACAGCTTCATGATCCGCCTGCGCATCGCCGGCGGCGTCGTGACGCCGAAGCAGTGGCTGATCCTCGACAACATCGCCACGACCTACGCCGGGGGTGCGCTGCGCGCGACCACGCGCCAGACGTTCCAGTATCACGGCGTGATCAAGTCGAACCTTAAGCGCACCATGGCGGCGATCGACTCGGCGCTGCTCGATACGATCGCCGCCTGCGGCGACGTGAACCGCAACGTCATGGCCGCGACGAACCCTGCCCAGGCCGGTGCCCACAAGGCCGCGCTGCAACTGGCCAAGGACATCTCCGACACCCTGCTGCCGAAGACCGGCGCGTGGCGCGAGATCTGGCTCGACGGGGAGCGCGTGGTCGGCGGCGAGGACGAGGCGGAGATCGAGCCGGTCTACGGCAAGACCTACCTGCCGCGAAAGTTCAAGACCGTGGTCGCGGTGCCGCCCTCGAACGAGGTCGATATCTTCGCCCACGACCTCGGCTTCATCGCCATCCTCGACAAGAAGAACCGGGTCACCGGCTGGAACGTCACGGTCGGCGGCGGCATGGGCATGACCCATGGCGAGACCGACACGTTCCCGCGCACCGCCGACGTGCTCGGCTTCGTGAAGCCCGAGGACGCCTTGAAGGCGGCCGAGGCCGTGATGACGGTCCAGCGCGACTGGGGCAACCGCAAGAACCGCAAGAACGCCCGGCTCAAGTACACGATCGAGCGCTTCGGCCTCGACGCCTTCCGGGCGGAGGTCGAGAAGCGCATCGGGAAGAAGCTCGGCGAGCCCAAGCCCTTCACCTTCGAGAACAACGGCGACCGCTACGGCTGGGTCGAGGGCGAGGACGGGCGGCACCACCTGACGCTCTACGTGCCGTCGGGCCGCATCAAGGACATCGAGGGGGGGCCGCAATTCCTCTCGGGCCTGCGCCGTATCGCCGAGGTGCATGAGGGCGATTTCCGCCTCACCGGCAACCAGAACGTCATCATTGCCAATGTGCCGGCGGCCAAGAAGCCCGAGATCGATGCGCTGGTCGACGAGTACGGTCTGACTCGGGGCGCCTCCGCGATCCGCCGCAGCTCGCTGGCCTGTGTCGCGCTGCCGACCTGCGGATTGGCGCTGGCCGAGAGCGAGCGCTACCTGCCCGACCTGCTCACCGAGCTGGAGGAGAGCCTCGCCCGCCACGGATTGCAGGACGAGGAGATCACGATCCGCTCGACCGGCTGTCCCAACGGCTGCGCCCGGCCCTTCATCGCCGAGATCGGTCTCGTCGGCCGCGGCCCCGAGCGCTACCATCTCTATCTCGGTGCCGCCTTCGACGGCTCGCGTCTGAGCAAGCTCTACCGCGAAGACGTGCTGGCCAGCGAGATCAAGGACACGCTGGAGCCGCTGTTTGCCGCCTACGCCAAGGACCGGCAGCCGGGCGAGCATTTCGGCGACTTCGTGATCCGCGCCGGTTACGTCGCCAAGACGAGCAACGGCCCGGATTTCCACGAGCGCACGGGGCCGCTGCGGGCGGCGTAAACGGCCTTAGGTCTCCTCGCGAGGACGGTGCGCGTGACACGCCCCATCCTCGCGAGGCAAAGCCGAGGCAATCCGGGCCGCCTCCTTTCCGAGCGGTTTGCGCGGCTGGATCGCGTCGCGCCCGCTCGCGATGACGACTCGGCTCAGACCGGCAGCACCGCCACGTTGTCGATGAGCCGCGTCTTGCCGAGATAGGCCGCCACCAGAAGCCGCGCCTCGCGCTCGGCTCTGGCCACCGGTGCGAGGGTCTGAGCGTCGCGCACCTCCAGATACTGCACCGGGCCGAAGCCTGCCGCCGCCAGCGCCGCGGTGCCCTCCGCCACGAGCGGAGCCGCCTCGGCACCGCGGGCGAGGCGCTCGGCCATGTCGGCGAGCACCGCGTGCAGCCGCGGCGCGATCTCGCGCTCGCGCGGGTCGAGGTAGCGGTTGCGGGAGGAGAGGGCGAGGCCGTCCGCCTCGCGCAGCGTCGGCACACCCTCGATGGTGACCGCCAGGTCGAGGTCGCGGATGACCGAGCGGATCACCTGCAGCTGCTGGAAATCCTTCTCGCCGAACAGGGCGATGTCGGGCCGCACCTGATTGATCAGCTTCGTCACCACGGTGGCGACACCGGAGAAATGGCCGGGCCGGAAGGTGCCGCACAGACCCTCCGCCGCCGGTCCGGGCTCGATGCGCGTCGAGAATCCGGTCGGGTACATGGTCTCGACGGAGGGGAGCCATGCCGCATCGGCGCCCGCCCCCGACAGCAGGGCGAGGTCGGCCTCGGTGTCGCGCGGATAGCGCGAAAAATCCTCGTTCGGGCCGAACTGGGTCGGGTTCACGAAGATGCTGACGACGGCCCGCCGACCGATCGCCTTGGCATGCGCCACGAGGGCGAGATGGCCCGCATGCAGCGCACCCATGGTCGGCACGAGCACGATCCGGTCGCCGCCCGAACGCCACGCATCGACCCGTCTGCGCAGGGCCTCAAGGCTGTCGAAGCGGAGGGTCGTGTCGGACATGGGGCGGCTCGGATACGAGGAAATCGCGCCGCACAGGTAAGCGCCGCCGCGGCGGGATGCCAGCGTTCCCGCCGGATCAGGGGCAGTAGCGCAGCGGCCGGTCGAACGGATCGTCGTAGCCGAGGCCGGGTCGGAAGCCGTAATAGCTCGGTTTGCCGAGGCCGTATTCCGAGCCGACATAGCTCGGATCGCTCGGCGCGTTGGTCGGCACCGGGGCGACGCGCGGGGCACAGCCGACGAGACGCCGGGGGAGGGGGCGGGGCGGCCCGTCGACGAGGGCGTCCCCGTCGCCGCGGGGGAAGAACCGCGGGGCCGGCGGCGCGGCCGGCGGGCCCGGCTCGAACACCGGCAGGTCGGCGGCGCGGACGGGCGGTCCGAGGAGACAGGCAAGGACAAGGGGACAGGCAAGGGCGAGAAGGCTGCCGAGCACCCGCTGCCGACCGGCCGTCATCGCGTCATTCTCCCGTTCCGTCGCATGAGGCCTCGCAGGTCATGGTGAACGGATCGTTACCGCGCCGCGCTCACGCCCGCGGATAGACGATGACGGAGAGATAGGTCATCGGCGTCTTGAGCAGCTTGGCGGGTCCGTGCAGGCCGTTCGAATCGAACATCAGCGCGTCGCCGGGCTCGAGATGATAGTCCTGACCCGAATGGTGATAGATCACCTCGCCGGTCAGCATGTAGATGAATTCGGTGCCGATATGGCGGAAGCTCGTATAGGCTTCGGCCTCGTCCTGCAGGGTGATGAGATAGGGCTCGACCACCACGTCGCCGCGGATTCCGGCTCCCAGGAGTTCGTAGAGATGCCCGACCTTGGTGCCGCGCCGCTCGATCGGCACACCCTGGCCGCGCTTCACGTGGCTGCAGTCCCGTGTCTCCTCGAAGGCGGCGAACAGTGCGGTGATCGGCACGTTCAGGGCCGAGGCGATGGCGTTGATCGAGGCGAGCGAGGGGGAGATCGCCCCGTTCTCGATCTTCGAGATCATGCCGGGCGAGATGCCGGCGGCGCTGCCGAGATCGGCCACCGACAGGTCGCGCTCGCGTCGCAGCAGGCGGACCTGATGGCCCAGAGCCTTCTCCAGGGGGCGCTCCTCGATGACGGGGGCGTTCGACGCTGTGCTCAGCATGGATCCCGGACTGCTCCTTCCGCCGCTGCGGCGCGAAAATCATTATGGCGCAGGAATTCGAGGGCGCCACCGGGTGCTGTTGTTGAAAATCGCAAGTCGTTCCGGGCCATACGCCTCATCCGGGACGGCGAAAATCGGCAATCGATGCGCTCAAGCTGCTGTTCCGGCATGCCTTCATCCCGATGCCGACGGCGTCCGCCGGACGCAAAAAGGACCGGCGCTGTCCGCGCCGGCCCCTTTCCCGAGCCGTCCCCCGATCCAAATAATCCTAGAAGTCGAAACCCCACTGTGCACAGCGACTGTGTGTGTTACTCGTTGTCGCTGCTCTCGGAATTCGGCGGAAGGTAGCCGCGACCGTCTACAAGCGGCACCGTTCTCGGATCAGACACAGGCTTAAGGCGTCGGTCAGCCCTACCTCGCGGCGCATGGAAAAAGGCGGCTTTTCCACAGCTGAACTGAGCACATTGGTGCTGCCGACGAGAACCACGCGATCGATCGCTCGTGTGATGGCCGTGTAGATCAACGATCGATCGAGCAGCTTCGATGCGACGATCGGAACTACAACCGTGCCGAACCCAGAGCCCTGGGCCTTGTGAACGGTGATGGCGTAGGCGTGGTCGAGATCCTCGAGGTCGCGGCCCGACAGGTGCTGCTCTGACCCGTCGAAGTCCGCGAGGACGGATCCCTCCGCCTCGACAGCCATCACCTTGCCCAGGCTGCCGTTGCGAAGGTCCCGGCGGTAGTCGTTTCGTAGGAAGACCACCGGCTCGCCGGCGACGAACCGGCCGAGCCCGGCTGCCCGGCGTCCCGACGACATGATCCGGTGGAAGTAGGCGTTCATGGCGACGGTGCCGCTGGGGCCTGCCTTCAGGGGCGAAAGGATCCGCACAGCCTCGACACCTCCGAGCTCGGCGACGGCGTCGACCACGCGCTCGGCCACCTCGTCCGGACGGCATTCGACCAAGGAGACGCCGCCGGCGTGCGGTTCGAAGGGGCCAAGGTTGGGAAGCCTGCCTTCGCGGACCGCGGCGGCCGCCACAGGGATACCGGAAGCCGCGGCCTGGCGCCTGATCGTCCGCAGCTCGACCTTCGGTACAGCCGCGACCTGCACGAGCGAGTGGAGCGTAAGGCCGAAGCCGATCGGCGGAAGCTGCGCTGGATCTCCCACCAGCAGGAGGCGCCCGCTCGACGGCATCGCCCGCAGGATCCGATAGAGGGTCGGAAGATCGAGCATCGAGCACTCGTCGACCACGACCAAGGCCTCGGGCCCGACGACGAGCTGATGCACTTCCACGGCCTTCAGAAACGCCGCGATCGTCGATGCCTTCCTGCCGGTCGCTTCGCTCATCCTGACTGCGGCGCGCCCGGCGAGCGCCATCAGGTGGACCGCGCGTCCGAAGTGCTCCGACGTGGCTACGACCGCCTTCAGGGCTGTCGTCTTGCCGACTCCCGCTCCGCCGACGACAAGTCCGAACCGGCTGGTCAGCGCAAGATGGACGGCTGCACGCTGGTCCTCTCCGAGTTCGACATCCGAGGCAGCCGCTGCCCGGTCGAGCCACACGTCCACATCTGCAGGCCGCACGTCTCGAGCTATCAGATCCTCGCTCCCCTGCCCTTCCATCATGGTGGCGATGGCGTCGACCACGAACGCCTCCATCATGGCCGCACCGGCGGGCTGGAGACCGGCCCCGCTGACGACCGCTGCTCCCGACGCGATAGCGTTCGAGACGGCTTCGGCGGCCTGTCGGCTGGGGCACGAGAGGAGGCTCGCGACCCGCTTCTCGACTTCCTGCCGTCGCGTCCGGGTGTGGTGCTCGTCCAGGCGGCGGTACAGCACGGCCTCGACGGCGGCGACCGATCGGGTCTCCGCATCCAGCGGAAGGCCGAGTCTTCGAGCCGCCGCGTCAACCGCGGCGAAGTTCGCGACAGCCATCATCGGCCAGGGATCTTCGCGCAGACGAATGGCGGCGTCGGCGCCCCAGAGCGCGACGACCCTGCGGGCAAGCCTGCCTTCAAAGCCATTCTCGGCCAGCCAGACGACGATGTCGTTCTCGGCTTGGCGATCACGCCATGCCTCAACGAGAACTTCAGCCCGCTCTATGCCGATCACCTGAGCGAGGCGCGGCACGTCGCCCTCACCCAGGACACGCGAGAGATCGTCGCCCAGCGCCACCTGAAGGCGGCTCGCGGTCGCATAGCCTATACCAGGGAAGGTAGGATCTTCGGCTAGGTGGCGGACCAAGGCATTTTGGCGTTGAACAGACGGCATAAGATTGGGTCCGTCAGGTGCACGACCAACAAGTCGTCAGACGGCGAACGCATCCATCGTGCCCGATGCCGCACCAAAGTGACCGCCGCCCGACAATCAGGAAGACGAGCGACGCAGAGGTTCGTCTCAGAAGATCATGCCATGTTCGTAGATCCAGTTCCGACGGATTAGGGTGATCCACCGGATGCGTGTGCCATTCGCCAACAAAGGTGTCTGTCCCTTCGCTCCGCTCCCAGGCGCCTAGCGCTGCCGCCTGATGTCCAGCGTCCCGCCGGTCGAACAGATTGTTCCGTCGGCAGTCGCCGGGTAGGGGCGTCGTGCACGTGCCGACCACTACGTGCGGCCCACGATAATTGCCAATCAGAATCCCGCCCGCCTCAAGCAGGATTTCCTGTTCCGTCAGGAATATGCCGATCGCAGCTTCCACTTGGGGATCAATCTGGACGAAGCCTTCCGCCGTGCCCAGGATCACGATCTAACTCCGCAGGCGGGGCATGCGTTTAGATATGGTGGGCTGCCGTTCTGCACCTGAAATGCCCGGCGACTATCGAGCGTAAGTGAGCGAAACCGGTTGCCGGCATTGCCGTTGACCCAGTCGATGGTGAGTTCGCAGGCCAGCGCTGCCGCCGCCACCGAACGCGACACTGGGAATGGAATGTACTCGGCGTCGCCGCAGCCCAGGTTGGAGATGGTTTCAAGGCTGCTACCTGGCCGTAGAGCCCTGTAGCGAGGAGGACCTGCGAGTTCGGGCTTGAGGCACTTCAGGCAAGCGCGCTCAGGCTCGCCAGTCATGAGGCACTGAGCGATCGCACCATTGCCCAACAACCAGACGAAAAGATGGGGCGGGGAGGAAGGGCGGCTTTGGACCGCGTGCTCATTCAGGGCAAGCGACAGAGCCTCCTCGCCCGTTGCGTCGATTACAAGATCATAGCGGTCCCAGCACAGCTTCTGCGTGAGCACATTGCCAGCATAGCTCTCTATGGCCAGGGGAGGGAGCTGTTCGAGTAGAAACTCCGCGCAGGCCTCCGCCTTATTCCGTCCGAGATAAGGCACTCCTAGGAGGTGCCTGCCGAGATTGCCCGTACTTAGAACGTCGGAATCGACAAGGGATAGATAACCTTGTCCCGCGCCGGCGCCGCATTGCGCGAGTTGCTGCGCGAGGAAGCCTCCGATTGTGCCGCATCCGATCAGCAGGATCCGCTTGTCGGTGAGGTTGATCATGCTTCCGAGATTCCGGCTGAAAAGATAGCCTGCGTCGCTGCGAACACCGACAAAGCGTTCCAACTGCGTGCTGGACGGGTTCCGTTCCATTACCTCCGGCAGCATCTTGCGCCTGGTCTTCAGGAACTCAGGTTTTTGGAGGTATTGTGGTACGAACACCCGGTAACAGAAGAGACCATTCGGGGCTCGGACCAAGACATTTGCTGAGAGGCAGTCCTCAGAGCGCAATGCTTCTTCCAATCGCCCAACGAGGGCGGGTGCCGTCCTATGGAGCCAGGAATTTAGCTCCCTCAGCGTTTCCGGCGGCCATGCCTCTGATTGAGAGACCGTCATGGGATGCTCGACCGACACAACGATCACTGGGGCGCCTGTCGAACTACTCCGACGTTTGCGTGCCACATCGGGAGCGAGCCACGACCTTCCTCTCGATAGGACCAAGGCGGAGCCATCCTTGCGGTCCAGCCTCGCCGATTGCAATCGCGCGGGACCGGTATATCCATCTGGAAGATCTATGTAGACGAATGTATTTCCCCAATAGGCCTGGAATTCATCGACGAAGTCGGCTTCTGAGCGGCCTCGGACTGAGTCCCTTAAGACCTTTTCAGCCTGATCAAGGCATTGCAGGACTGTTCCGCCCGGATTGTACCTATCGAGGACAACGGACCCTTTGCCGTAGTAGCAGAGAGACCTGTTTGGCCCGAGCAAATGAGGCACGACTCGGTCTCGATCAAAAAAATCTCTATCAACGCGGATCAACGGATATTCGACAAAGTCTATATCATCAATCCAGATCGAGATAGGGATCTTCAAATCAGTTGGGTCGAGCAGGCCCACATAGCCGGGCCCCCCATCCGCGTCGAACGCTCTCTCAAATCCGCGCTGTCTCAGCGCATCATGGATCTGCAGACGCGATGCTGCTTTTCGATCAACCACTCCTCGAACGCCCTACGACAGGAGCAGCCACTATTTTCTTCGGATGAGTTGAGATTGATGCCTGTGCCGCCACCGGAAGGCTAACCTGGTCAGGCCTGTCCGGCACTCGCTCGCCGAGGGCGAGACGCATCAAATCTACGGCACGACGTTTCTCAGAGCAGGTGTCGACCACCTCCTTCAGCCGATCCCTCAACTCCTCAGCCTTGATGGCGGCAGTCTCCCGCTCTTTAGGAGACATACGATTGAGGTTTTCGTTCTTGCTGGCAGGGTTTGACATGTCGCACCGGAGCAGAGCCGGCAGTCTCTCGACCACGCTCAAGAGCCGTTTGTCTTCTCGGTCGGGCAGGAACGGCAGCCGTACTGCCTCGTAGGCGGTCCATGTGCAGGCCATAAGCAGGATCGACGACAGATGGAGGTCGTCGAGACGGTGGTAGTCCCGCCATGCTTTTAGGTAGCGACAGTCACGCCGCAGGCGCTCGCCATAAAGGTCGACCGCATCTACGAACCACTTGTGAATCTTCCGGGGATCCGATTCAATCCAGTCATCTTCCCGATGGGCCAGGAGAACCGCATCCGAAGGCAAGGCTCCCCAGTCATCCGGAGAGACCTTCGCAGCCGTCTTCCGGGCTTGCAGGGAGGCGCGGTCCTCAAGAAGCAGGAACTCCCGATCCGGAATCGCGTAGAGAGGGACGTCGACATGTGCGTCATCTGCAATTTCCAAACGCACGCAGGTCGGCTTCGTTACGAGTGTCCACCCCTCCGCTTCGGCTAGGTCCTGCAGAGCAGCGTCGACAAACTCGAAGAACAATTTAGCTGCTCTAGATGGCCGCTCGCCTCTGACGAACGAGAGGGGAAGATAGCAGCCATCGTCGAGATCTTTTTGCTGGCCGGGCGGCCATGCCGGATCGTTCAGCGTCCGGTAGCTGCTACTGCCCTGCGTAAAGAACCTAGGGTCGAGACTCGATCAGCACCAGAAGGCGATGACGGCGGCGAGCGCGAGGGCGGAAGCGTAGTTGCGGGCGAGCTTGTCGTAACGGGTTGCGATGCGGCGGAAGTCCTTGAGGCGGTTGA
>Ga0233425_10003765_pt1 | contig 26798 bp, 26 predicted proteins | sample Watercolumn_Towu_2_FD_181712 | JGI IMG/M metagenome (GOLD analysis project Ga0233425, IMG submission 181712) | Freshwater microbial communities from Lake Towuti, South Sulawesi, Indonesia - Watercolumn_Towuti2014_140_MG | ecosystem: Environmental > Aquatic > Freshwater > Lake | place...
TTGCCAGCCTGCTTTATGAGGTCTTTCAAAAACTGGGATACAAATCCGGGTTAATTTCCACTATTCAAAACAAGATCGGGGACCGGATCATTTCTTCAACACATACAACACCCGATCCTGTTCAGCTTCAAAGTCTTTTTAGCCAGATGGTGAACGAGAAATGCACACACTGTTTTATGGAAGTCAGCTCGCATGCGATCGATCAGGACCGGATAGCCGGGATAAGATTTGCCGGCGGGATTTTCACCAACCTGACACACGATCATCTCGACTATCACCTCACAATTGAAAATTACCTCAAAGCCAAGAAAAAATTCTTCGATGAGCTGCCGGCAGATGCTTTCGCTCTCAGCAATATCGATGACAAGAACGGTAAAGTCATGTTGCAGAACTCACCGGCTGCACGCAAGACATATAGCCTGAAAAGCGCATCCGACTTCAAGGGCAAAGTCATCGAAAACCGGCTCGAAGGGCTCCAGCTTGAATTCGACGGGCAGGAATTCTTCAGCCAGCTTATCGGGAAATTCAATGCTTATAACCTTCTGGCTGTTTATGCTGCTGCTGTGCTTACAGGCAAAGATCCAAAGGAGGTTCTTACCGCACTAAGTGATATAAAAGTTGTCGAAGGCAGGTTCGATTACATCCGGTCACAAGATAATATTGTAGGGATCGTCGATTATGCCCACACTCCTGATGCACTCGTGAATGTCCTGAATACCATCGATGCAATCCGTACCCACAACGAAACATTAATTACAGTAATAGGCGCCGGTGGCGATCGTGACAAACTGAAACGTCCCTTAATGGCAAAAGCCGTTTGCGAAAAAAGCGACCTTGTGATCCTGACATCCGATAATCCCCGGTCAGAAAACCCGGATGAAATTATCAGGGATATGCAAAAAGGGATCGATCCCTCGCAAACCAGGAAAGTGATCTCAATCACCAACAGGAAAGAGGCTATCAAAACGGCATGTCACATGGCAAGAACAGGTGATATTATCCTCGTCGCCGGAAAAGGACACGAGAAGTACCAGGAAATCAGGGGCATGAAACATCCTTTTGATGATAAGGAGATTTTGAAAAATTTTTTGCTGACCCGTGTAATCCATAACTGATATGTTTTATTATTTATTCACATACCTCGATAAGGCTTTCGATGTACCTGGCGCCGGCGTATTTCAGTACATCACTTTTCGTGCAGCCGCGGCTGTAATCCTTTCGCTGGTCATATCGCTCCTGTTCGGCAAGAGTCTTATACGAATACTTATCCGCAGACAGGTAGGTGAAACCATCCGCGATCTGGGTCTCACGGGTCAAACCGAAAAACAAGGCACACCTACCATGGGCGGACTGATCATCCTCGGGGCAGTTCTGATACCGACTCTTCTCTTCGCACGGCTCGATAATATTTACATTATTCTTATGCTCTTCACCACCATTTGGCTTGGGATGATCGGATTCCTGGATGATTACATCAAGGTTTTCAGGAAAAACAAAAAAGGACTTGCAGGAAAGTTCAAGATCTATGGTCAGATTGTACTGGGATTGGTGATCGGGCTAACGATGCATTTCAGCGATGAAATTGTAATCCGCGAAAAAGTCGCCGATGTCAGGCTTATTGAAACCCTCGACAATGGTGAAATAGCGAAAATAACCAATCCGTCACAGAAATTCTCGAAGGAGTCGCATAAATCGACGAAGACATCCATACCATTCTTCAAGAACAATGAAGCCGATTATTCGAAGATCATCTCTTTTCTGGGCGAACGATATCGTGACTGGTCATTTCTGATTTTCGTCCCAATTGTGATCTTTATCATAGTCGCGGTTTCGAACGGAGCCAATCTTACTGACGGCATCGACGGGCTTGCCACAGGCACCTCGGCAATTATCGGAGCTACGCTGGCAATCCTTGCCTGGATTTCGGGTAATATTGTTTTTGCCGATTACCTTAATATAATGTATCTGCCCGAAACAGGAGAGCTGACCATTTTTATCAGTGCTTTTGTCGGTGCATGCATAGGATTCCTATGGTACAACAGCTATCCGGCACAGGTATTTATGGGCGATACAGGAAGCCTGGCAATCGGCGGCATCATTGCTGTTTTTGCCATTCTCATCCGGAAAGAGCTATTGATTCCGATTCTGTGCGGAATATTCCTGGCTGAAAGTCTTTCAGTGATTCTGCAGGTAAGCTGGTTTAAATATACCCGGATTCGGTTCGGGCAGGGAAGAAGAATTTTCAGGATGTCGCCGCTCCATCATCACTACCAGGTGAGGGGTTATGCCGAGCCTAAAATCGTGCAGCGCTTCTTCATCATCGGGATCATGCTTGCGGTATTTACGATAATAACCCTCAAACTCAGATAATGCAAATTGAAGGAAAGGATAGTCATACTGGGTGCAGGCGAAAGCGGAGCAGGTGCAGCCGTGCTCGCGTCGAAGATGGGATACGATGTTTTTGTGTCCGATTCAGGAAAAATAAAAGAAAAATATAAGGACGTTCTTTTACATCATGAAATAAAATTCGAGGAAGGAAAGCATTCGGACAAGGAAATCTTTTCGGCAAAGGAAATCATCAAAAGTCCCGGAATCCCTGATCATGCTGCGTTGATTTTAAAATTGAAAAAGGCAGGGATCAACATTGTTTCAGAGATCGAATTTGCCGGAAGATTCACCCATGCGAAAAAAATCTGCATTACCGGGAGCAACGGCAAAACAACGACAACCCTGCTGACGCATCACATTCTGAAACGAGCCGGTTTGAATGTTGGGCTTGCAGGAAATGTCGGTCAGAGCTTCGCTATGCAGGTTGCCGGTAATGACTTCGATTATTATGTGATCGAGATCAGCAGTTTTCAACTCGACGGCATGTTCGGCTTTAAGGCAGATATTGCTGTCCTCATGAACATCACACCGGATCATCTGGACCGGTACGATTACAATTTCAGGAATTACATCGACTCGAAGTTCAGGATCATCCGGAACCAGGAGGCAAGGGATGCCTTTATTTATTGTGCCGATGATCCTGTTACAGAGGATGAAATAAATAAAAGGGAGATAGCAGCTGCTGTATTTCCTTTCTCGATTAAAAAAAGAATAACCGGTCAGGGTGCCTGGCTGGAAGGGGAAAAAATACATTTTAAAATTCAACCAAATGATTTTACGATGACACTCGACAATTTAGCATTACAGGGAAGTCACAACATCTACAATTCGATGGCGGCTGGAATTGCCGCACGAATACTGGAAATCCGTAACGAAAACATCAAGGAAAGCCTTTCGGATTTTCAGGGTGTTGAGCACAGGCTTGAGTTCGTAGCGCGGATTCATGGAGTAGATTATATCAATGATTCCAAGGCAACCAATGTCAATTCCACATGGTACGCCCTTGAGAGCATGAGCCATCCGGTGATTTGGATCGCAGGCGGCATTGATAAAGGCAATGATTACTCAATTCTTCTGAACCCCGTGCGGAAAACCGTCAAGACTATTATCTGTATCGGAAAAGATAACGGAAAAATTATCAAAGCCTTTGAAAGCGTGGTTGACACGATTGTTTCCATTCCTTCGATGGATGAAGCCGTCAATTACGCCTCTGTGCTTGCCCGCGACAATGATGTCGTCCTGCTTTCGCCCGCTTGTGCAAGTTTCGACTTTTTCGAAAACTTTGAAGAACGGGGCAGAAAATTCAAGGAAGCAGTCAAAAAGCTTTAGCCGAAAGGTAATTAACTATCATGAGATTTTTAGGAAACATAAGCGACAGGATTAAAGGCGATAAAATCATTTGGCTCGTGGTGATCATACTTTCGGCATTTTCGGTGCTGGCTGTTTACAGTTCCACGGGAACTCTCGCGTATAAGTACCAGGGCGGCAATACGGAATATTACATGATCAAGCACCTGATCATCATCCTGCTCGGATTTTTGCTGATGTACTTCGCACATCTGATCAAATACACCTATTTTTCACGCATTTTCCAGGTGGCGTTATGGATTGCCGTTCCACTGCTGCTCCTGACACTTTTTGTCGGCGTCAATCTCAACGAAGCCAAACGCGTTCTGCCACTTCCTTTCGGACTGACCTTTCAAACCTCAGACCTGGCTAAGCTGACGCTTATCATGTATCTCGCCCGGATGCTCACAAAACGTCAGGAAGTGATCAAGGATTTCAAATCGGCATTCGTACCTATCATCATTCCCGTGCTTATTGTTTGTTTTCTGATCCTTCCCGCTAATTTTTCGACAGCCGCAATTTTATTTGCAACAAGCCTTGTTCTGATGTTCATCGGGAGGATCAGCCTGAAACACATATTATCTATGGTTGGAATCGGAATAGCCATGATCATCATCCTGCTGGTGATCACGAAAGCCAATCCCAGCTTGCTGCCGAATATATTCCCGAGAGCCGAAACCTGGCTGAGCCGTATTGAAAATTTCGGCAGCGGCAATTCGGAAGATAACTACCAGGTGGAACAGGCGAAAATTGCGATCGCCGGTGGCGGCTTGTTCGGTAAATTGCCCGGCAACAGTGAGCAAAGGAATTTTTTACCCCATCCCTATTCCGATTTTATATACGCCATTATTATAGAGGAATACGGATTAGCTGGCGGTATTCTGATAATTATTCTGTATCTGATCCTGCTCTTCAGGGCGGTAAAGATAGTGACCAAAATCCCAAGGAATTTCGGTGCATTCCTGACTATAGGCGTCGCATTCAGCCTGGTATTCCAGGCTATGATCCACATGGGTGTGGCTGTCAGCCTGTTGCCTGTCACAGGGCAGACATTGCCGTTTGTAAGCATGGGCGGCACGTCGATTTGGTTTACCAGTATTTCCATAGGGATCATCCTGAGTGTGAGCAAGGAAGTTGAAAATATTAAAGCCGATGAACTCGCCAGCCAGCAAGCCTGATGTAAAAGCCATAATCAGTGGCGGGGGAACGGGAGGACATATATTCCCGGCAATTGCAATTGCCGATGCATTGAAAAACAGGAATCCGGGGATAGACATTTTGTTTATTGGCGCCAGGGATAAAATGGAGATGGAGAAGGTTCCGGCTGCAGGATACCGGATCGAAGGCTTGTGGATTAGCGGATTTCAACGCAGCCTGTCAATCAAAAATCTGTCCTTCCCCTTTAAGGTTTTCGTGAGCCTTCGAAAAGCCAAAAGGATCATCGATCGTTTTAAGCCTGACGTAGTCATCGGTGTAGGTGGCTTTGCAAGTGGTCCGGTACTCAGGATTGCCAGCAGAAAAGGTATTCCTACGGTTATCCAGGAACAAAACTCCTTTCCCGGGATCACGAACAGGTTGCTTGCTAAAAAAGTGGATAAAATCTGCGTAGCCTTCGATGGAATGGAAAAATACTTCCCTGCAGGAAAAATTTTTCTGACCGGTAACCCGGTTCGCCGGGATGTGATCGATATCGATGGAAAAAGAAAGGATGCGATGGATTATTTCGGACTTGAGCAGGCTAAAAAAACAATTCTCGTCATCGGCGGCAGCCAGGGAGCGCTTGCCATAAACAAAGGGATTCATTCGGGATTGAGGCAATTTGCAGAAAGCGGGATTCAGGTGATCTGGCAGACAGGCAAGTACTATTATGATACCGCAGCGTCGGCTCTTACACAATCTTTGAAAAGCCTGGTCAGGGCGGTGGCTTTCATTGACAGGATGGATTTTGCTTATGCAGCTGCCGATGTGGTGATTTCAAGGGCTGGAGCTATCGCTATTTCCGAAATCTGTGCTGTGGGCAAACCGGTTGTATTGGTTCCTTTGCCGACTGCAGCGGAGGATCATCAAACCAAAAATGCAAAGAAGCTTGTCGAAAAAAATGCGGCAATTATCGTTAGGGATGAAGAAGCAGGGGACTTGCTTGCATCCGTGGCTATGCAGCTTCTGTCCGATCCGGCTAAACAGGAAGAGATGAAGCAAAACCTCCTTAAATTGAAACATACGGATGCGGCAGACAAAATTGCAAGTGAAATTTTAGCCTTAATAAAAGAATAGATTTTGGATCTTGAAAAATTAAATAATATCTATTTCTTAGGGATCGGCGGCATCGGGATGAGCGCCCTTGCACGGTATTTTAACCAAAAAGGTGTTAAGGTGAGCGGCTACGATAAAACCCCGACAGGTCTTACAGCAAAGCTGGAAGAGGAAGGCATTGAAATACATTTCGACGACGACATCCGAAAAATTCCGGCAAATCCCGGATTGGTGGTTTACACGCCTGCAATACCATCCGATCTGGCTGAATTGATTTACCTGAGGAATTCAGGGGTAAGGATCAGGAAAAGAGCTGAAATTCTCGGGCTGTTGAGCCGGCAGAAAAAAACCATTGCCGTATCCGGTACTCATGGCAAAACTACGATATCGACCATGATCGCTCACCTGATGACTCAATCAGTGAAAGGCTGCAATGCATTCCTGGGTGGAATTTCGAAGAACTACAATACGAATTTTCTTTCATCCTCAAAATCTGAATGGCTGGTGGTGGAAGCCGATGAATATGACAAATCCTTTTTGCAACTGGAACCTGAAATAGCCGTGATAACTGCTGCCGATGCCGATCATCTCGATATTTACGGCGACATCAATACGATGAAAGCTACTTACAGGCTCTTCGCAGGGCAGGTGAAGCCGGGCGGCAAACTACTGATTAAAAAAGGTATCGGGCTGAACCTGGAACGGCTTAAAAATGCAACACTTTCCGAATATTCGCTCGATGAAAAAGCGGATTACTATGCCGGCAATATTCGCTCGAAGGATTTAGGCTTTATTTTTGATTTTTTTGCACCCGGTCAAACCATCACTGATGTGGAGCTTCGGCTGCCCGGATTGATCAACCTCGAAAATGCGGTTGCCGCCCTTTCTGTCGCGGTAATGGCAGGCTTAAAGGAAGAAGAGTTAACGGCTGCTCTGCCTGGATTCACAGGAAATGAACGCAGGTTCGATATCCAGTTCCGGTCAAAGAACCGGGTGTATATTGACGACTATGCCCATCATCCCGAAGAATTAAAAGGGGTGATCAGTTCTGTCAGAAACCTGTTTCCGGGAAAAAAGATCCTGGGGATTTTTCAGCCACATCTTTACAGCCGGACAAAAGATTTTGCCGACGGTTTTGCAAAAAGCCTCGCCATGCTCGATTCCGTGATCCTGCTTCCTGTTTATCCTGCACGCGAAAAACCGATTGCAGGTGTTGACTCAGCAATGATCCTGAGGAGGATGATATCGGACAGCAAGCAACTGTGCAACAAGGACGATATTCCACTTGTGCTCCTGGACAAAGATTTCGATATCCTGCTGACTCTTGGAGCCGGGGATATCGATCAACTCGTTAACCCGATCAAATCATTTTTAAATGAAATCCGCTGTTAAAACAAAGATCAGGAAGATCATCACGGTCGTAGCGTGGTCGCTGCTGGTGGCGGGACTCGGAGTACTGGTGGGTTTTATCAATGCCGGTCACCGGAAAGTGGCGTGCCGCGAAATCAATGTTACGATTGATTTCCAGGGAGGCGAACAATTGATCAGTGAAGCGCGCATCCGGAAGATCATCAGGCAGGATACACTGAATGATAAAAAGCTCACTGACATAGACCTTGTGAGGATCGAAAACCGGCTCAACAAGATTGGGATCATTCAGAAAGCGGATGTATATACCACAATCACGGGCAACCTGAACATCCGCATCGAACAGTGCCGTCCCCTGGTAAGGGTTTACAATACTGCGGGGCAGAGCTATTACATCGACATGAAAGGTAACCTGGCTTTCGAAAGTCCGGGTTATCCTGCCAATGTTCCGATTGCCACCGGGGCGATAAAGACGAAGTATTCCGATACATTGAACGTGCTTCAGCCGGATGCACCGAAAGTGCTCACCGATTTATTCAGGTTGTCGGAATTTATTTTCAATGAGCCTTTCCTCAAGGCTCAAATCGAGCAGATATATGTTGACCCTGACAGGGAATTCGAGTTGATTCCGAGGGTTGGAAGGCACATCATCGTCTTTGGCGGCACTGACCGGATGGAGGACAAGTTCGAAAAGCTGATGCTTTTTTATCACGAGGGTTTGAACAAGACCGGCTGGGAAAAATACAGGGTAATTAATCTGAAATTTGAAAATCAAGTGGTTTGTACTAAAAAATAATTCCTTATGAAATCTTCAGAAATCATCGTTGGATTGGACATCGGAACAACAAAAATCGCAGCCATAGCTGGTCGCAGGAATGAGCACGGCAAAATCGAGATCATCGGTCACGGGCGGATGGAATCGATAGGTGTGAAGCGGGGTGTGGTTTCCAACATCGAAAATACAGTTTCTTCGATCACCAAAGCCATCGAAGAGGCTTCACAAAAAGCAGGCATCAACATCAAATACGTCAACGTCGGCATTGCCGGGCAGCATATTAAGAGCTTGCAGCACAGAGGCGGTATCATCCGCGAAAACTATGACAACGAGATCAGCAAAGAAGATGTCGAGATGCTGCTCAACAACATGTATAACCTCAACATGAGTCCCGGCGAAGAAATCATTGATGTCATTGCACAGGAGTACATCGTGGATAATGAACAGGGAATAAAACAGCCCGTCGGCATGCTCGGAAACAGCCTCGAAGCCAATTTTCATATCATCATCGGGCAAACGACTGCTGCCAAGAACATCTTCAAGTGTGTTACCAAAGCCGATCTGGAGGTAGTGGATCTGATCCTCGAACCCATTGCCTCGGCGGAAGCCGTCCTCAGCGATGAAGAAAAGGAAGCCGGTGTAGTTCTGGTCGATATCGGCGGCGGCACAACCGACATAGCTATCTTCCAGGAAAATATTATCCGGCACACAGCAGTGATCCCGTTTGGCGGCGACGTGCTTACCGAAGACATCAAAGAGGGCTGTTCTATTATCCGAAAACATGCCGAAGAGCTCAAGGTCAAATTCGGCTCGGCTCTTGCCAGCGAGAACAGGGATGACGAAATAGTTGCGATACCCGGTTTACGCGGACGAGCTCCCAAGGAAATCAGCCTGAAAAACCTCGCCAGTATCATCCAGGCAAGAATGGAAGAGATCATCGAGCATGTTTATTATGAGATCAAAAATTCTGGATACGAAAAGAAGCTTATTGCAGGGATTGTTCTTACAGGAGGGGGCGCCCTGCTCAAGGATCTGATTCAGCTTACCGAATTCATTACCGGCATGGATACCCGGATCGGATACCCGAACGAGCACCTTGCCAACACCGTTTCGGAAGAGCTTGCCAGCCCCATCTACGCCACCGGAATAGGGCTGGTTATCGAGGGAATGAGGAGGTATTATAAAGAGAGTGAAGCCGTCAATGAAAAAGAAAAGGTCAGAACAAGAGAAACGGAAGCGCCAAAGGAACAGCCAAAGTCGTCAGGCTACAAGCCGCTGAGCTTCCTGAAAAAGATACAGGATTTCTTTAAGGAAGAGGATATTGAATAATGGGAAGCCTGAGCAGCCATTCTGCCCGGTCTTCGAACGACACAGGAGGATCAGGCTTAATGGTTGAGGGTGATAAAATTTAAAACAAAATTTATTTTCAATAAACATGAATTTCATTTTGCGGGTGGTTAAAAGCAGGATTAAATGAGCGGAAAAGCCCTGCCGGCAAAGGAAATAGTTAACATATATTTTGTTGATAAAAAATAGGTTCGGAATAAAAAATAATTTTCTTAAGGTTTAATTTTAAAAACTAAAAAATATGGATAACATGCTTAAGTTCGATATGCCAAAGAATCAGTCATCGATCATCAAGGTGCTGGGAGTTGGCGGCGGAGGCAGCAACGCTGTTTCGCACATGTATAGCCAGGGAATTCAGGGAGTGGATTTCTTTATTTGCAATACCGATGCTCAGGCGATGGAAGCCAGCCCGGTTCCTACCAAAGTTCAGCTCGGATCAAAAGGGCTCGGCGCGGGATCTTTACCTTCGGTGGGCAAGGAAGCTGCAACGGAGAATATTGAAGATATCAAGCACCTGCTCGAGAAAAACACAAAAATGTTATTCATAACCGCCGGCATGGGAGGCGGTACCGGCACAGGCGCTGCTCCCGTTATTGCGGAAGCTGCCAAAAACCTCGGAATCCTCACCGTCGGGATCGTTACTCTTCCTTTCCTTTTCGAAGGCAGGAAGCGTAAACTCCAGGCAGAAGCAGGAATCGAAGAACTCCGTAAAAATGTCGACACGCTTCTGATCATCTCAAACGACAAGCTCCGCGAAGTGCACGGCGACCTTAAGTTGTCCGAAGCTTTCCAGAAAGCCGATAATATACTTACCGTTGCCGCAAAAGGCATTGCCGAAATCATTACGGTTACGGGCTATATCAATGTCGATTTTGAAGACGTCAAGACGGTGATGAATAACAGCGGCACAGCCATCATGGGTTCTTCATCAGCCGAAGGCGAGAACAGAGCCATCAGAGCCGTGGAAGAAGCCCTCTCCAGTCCCCTGCTGAACGACAACCGGATCGATGGCGCCAGCAACATACTCCTGTATATCGCATCGGGCGACGAGGAAATCACCATGGACGAAGTGATGGAAATAACCGATTACATCCAGAATGAAGCCGGTCAGAGCGCTGAAATCATCTGGGGCAACGGCAAAGACCCGTCACTTGGAAATAAAATAAGCATAACCCTTGTTGCTACCGGGTTCAAAGGCGAGAAAGACACCGGAATTACACCTCAGGTCAAAAAGACCATTATCCCATTGGTCGAAGTTAAGCGTGATGAAACCAGGGAAAAATCCAGGATCACCACGCCGATTACTGAAATAACCCGCATCAATCCGCCGGATAAAGAACCGGAAATCAGGAAAACCGAAACCATCACCCAGGTCAGCGAGCCAAGGGAAGAAATAAAAAAAGCGGATCCATCAGTACCTTTCAGGAAGTTCGAGCCGGTGACAATGCCAGGGACAAAGTCTCCCGCGACCGGGGAAAAAAAAATAACTGAACCGGTTTCGTTCAAACCGGGTGAAGCTGGCGCATCGAAAGCCGGCAGCTTTTCGATCGAGATCGAGAAAGAAGAGATCGAAAAGAAAGCTTCCGAAAGGATACAGAAGCTCAAAGATCTAAGCATTAAACTAAAAACTCCGGGCGAGATCGAAGAGATGGAAAAGACCCCTGCATTCGTCAGGAGAAATGTCGAGCTTGCGCAGGTAAAGCATTCCTCAGAGAGCGAAGCGCCAAATTACACTTTATCCGAAAACACCGACAAGCAGATCGAGATCAAGTCCGACAATTCATACCTGCATAAGGATGTGGATTGAAGTTTTCTGCACCGGATTCAAAACTTTGATTTGTTATAAAGAAACGAACGCATGAGCCTCGAACAAAAGATCAACGACGACATCAGGGAAGCCATGCTTGCCAAAGACAAGCACAGGCTCGAAGCCCTCAGGGCAGTGAAGGCAGCCATCCTGCTTGCCAGGACCGACAAGGGCACAACCGGAGAAATTGAAGCCGGTGCGGAAATGAAAATTCTCCAGAAACTCGTTAAGCAGCGCCGCGAATCTGCCGATGTTTACAAGCAGCAAAACCGTCCCGACCTTGTTGAGGAAGAAGAATTCCAGCTATCCGTCATTGCAAAGTATTTACCCGAGCAGATGAGCGAAGAAGAGGTTCGAAATATAATCAGGGACATCATTGCCGAAACCGGCGCCGCATCTATAAAGGACATGGGCAAAGTCATGGGCAACGCCGCAAAAAAGCTCAGCGGTAAAGCCGACAACAAAACTATCTCTACCATTGTAAAAGAAATGCTCGGAGGATAGAAAACCAGCAATAGATTGTAGTTCATTAGTTTTTTGCTGCTGACTTTAAGATTTTACAGTTGAGTCCACTCCGAAAAGTAATTTTGAACCACATGCCTGCCCGCTAGGATTTATTTATATCGTTTAATTGCCGGCGGAAAAGTGTCACCCGCCCGAAAGATGACTTTGCTGAAATAAGGAAAACCACATACCCGGTCAACCCGAAACGCAGTCGGCATTGTCAGGTTCATATTTCAGTATGAACCGATAACCCGGGCGATGTCGTTATTTTATCCCTGTGAATATCAATTGCCCCCCGGCACAAACTTCTATGCATTTCAGCCGGCTCGATAAGCGGCTTTCTTTCTGTCAGCATCCTCTTTGAACTCCTTCAAAGGACATTTTTTTAGCTTGGGAATCAGCCCGTTTTACTTCGAAAACCTGAATTCAGGTTCAACAGACCTTCCGGGCAGGACAAAAGGTCTTCGAACAGGGACAAAAGGTCTTCGAACAGGGACAAAAGGTCTCCCAAGAGGGACAAAAGGTCTCCCAAGAGGGACAAAAGGTCTTCGAATAAGGACAAAAGGTCTCCCAAGAGGGACAAAAGGTCTGCCCAGAGCGAAAAAATACCTTCGAAGCGTGACAAAAAGCCATCGAAGAGGTTCATTAAGCCTTCGAATGAATACAGAAGGGTTTTTAACCTGTTCAGTGATCCTTCATAAAATATTTAACTGCCTTTCTTCTCTCTATTCTCCTGCCTTTGCTGGACACGAAAGGCATAGTGAAAAAAAACATGCCTTTTTTGTAAAACCTGTTTCATTATTCTTTATATCTTTACACAGTAAAACCTCAAAATGTTGAAATGATGGAACCAACCATGAACCCGATCGCTGAGGTCAGCCTGATACGACTGATCCGAAGCTCCGCGAAAGCAAATGAACAAATCCTTGACCAGTTAAAATTCTTCCGGGATATTACCGGCAAACTGAATATAGGGATTTTTATCCATGACCTGACAAAACTCCGTCACATCTGGACGAACAACAACTTTGTGAATTTCACCGGATACACCGACAGTGAAATTAAAACTTTCGGTCCCGAATGGGCGAAAGATAATTATCACCCTGACGATTTCCACATCATGAAAGAGCGGATCGACTATTTCAGGGAAAACAAAGGCGACACTTATTCAGGGATTTACAGGGTGAAGCACAAAAAAGGACACTGGGTTTGGATTTACAGCAACAGCACGGTGTTCAAAAGAGATGCAAACGGTATCCCCGAACAGATCATCGGCATCAGCATTGATTTTTCGGCTAATTTTAAAACCGACAGACAATTAGATGAACTCACCCGTGAGAACCACCGGCTTCGGAACCGGTTGCTGATCTCTACCCTCACCGCCCGCGAAAAAGAAATCCTGAAGATGATTGCCGCCGGTAAAAAGGACAGCGATATTGCCCATGCCTTAAAGATCAGCATGCATACTGTCCATTCGCACCGCAAAAACCTGCTCGCCAAGCTCAAAGTGCACAGCAATGCAGAGCTCGTTTGCTTTGCCATAAAGTGCGGGCTTGATTGATGGTTCGAAGTTCAGAGTTCGAGGTTCAAAGTTTGACTTAACTTTTCACAGGTGATACGGTGGAATATCACAAGTGAAAAAAAAATTATCACAAGTGAAAATGCTGGTTTCCTGAATTGATTGATTCGCAATTGATAAAATCCGGGTAAAAGTCCGTCACCGGTTGCAGTATCTTTTCGAAACTATGTCCGGTATCCGTTTGCGGGCTTTGTCAGTATCACTCCGCCACAAACTTTCTGCAGTATATTGCTGTTTCAATCCGCATTCACAGGCTATTTGACATAGTTGCACTGTTGTTGTGCGTTTTTATACTGACGGAAAACAGGCGCTGACGCGTCGGTACAGCATCGTGCCGATTTGCGAATGCTGACGCATCGGTACAGCATCGTGCCGAAATTTAGCAGATGTTTTCGTCAGTATATGCTGATCTGTAAGATTTTGCTTTTGCAAAATCAAACAGCATCAGTATATTATACTGGATTTATGGTTATCTGTCCTCCGACTGCTCTTAGCACCTTCATTATCGTGCTAAATTGAGGTTTTGCACCTTCAGACAATGCTTTGTAAAGACTGGGCCTGCTAAGTCCTGTTTCTTCAGCTATTTTTGTCATACCGATAGCTTTTGCAACATTTCCTATGGCAATTACAACATCTTGATTATTGCCTTCTTCCAAAACTGCATTTAAATATTCAGCAATCATTTCCTTGCTGTCCAAATAGTCTGCAATGTCAAATTTTGAAGTGTTCATAATTTACTTTTTAATTTGTTCCAAATTTCTTTTGCCCTACGGATGTCTTTGTGCTGAGTGGACTTGTCTCCTCCTGAGAGTAATAATATTTTAGCCCCTTTTTTCTCTTTAAAGTAAATCCTGTAACCTTTTCCGAAATCAATTCGCAATTCGTTAATTCCGTCGCCTACTGCTTTAATGTCTCCAAAATGGCCTTCCGTTTCCATTTTCTGAATTCTGAACAATATTCTTGATTTAGCTTTCAAATCCTTAAGCTTTCTTAGCCATTTGTCAAATTCGGGAGTCTTTTCAATAAAGGACATAGTGCATGTATCCGTATGAATACAAAATTAATGTTATTTTTTTTGATGCCCGGTTTTTTTTCAAATGCACCTCAACGAATAACAACACCTCAAAAAGTCATGGTTGGGTTCAACCATCGTGATGAGATAAGGATTCCGGGACAGGCATTTATACCGAACCGGAACAGGCCTGCCGGGAATGAGAATAAACCGATCAGATTTGAGCGATGTATTTCATGGTAACATGAGTAAAAAAATGCGGATTGCTTTTGAAACAAAATCATCAAAAACCGACGCAAAAAAACCAAAACCGGAGCGATTTAAGAATTTTTGAATTTTACCGTTATTTTTTTCACCCCCGGATTTAGCCAAAGGGAGAAGAAAATTATTATTTACAACGCTTACACGCCTGTAATCCCTGCCAAACCTCATTAAAACCTGACACTTTAAAATTTCAATTTCCTAAAACCTTTATCATTCCCCCAACTTCGAACATCGAACTCCGAACTTCGAACTCTTTCCCCCTCCACATTTTAGGGTATAAAACCGCCCTTTTTACAACTTCAAACTTCAAACTTCGAACTTCGAACTACCCAAAAAATACCCTGTTTGGGGGATTGACTGGAAGCATCTTCAAGAATAACTTCGTGGCAAAATTATTATGCAATATACTTTAACATTTGAAAACATAAAATTTATAACTTATTAAATGGAACTGTTATGAAAACAAAACATTTACTATTACTTATTATTCTTATCCTGCCTCTATTCGGCTTTCCTCAAACTACCTGGACAGGGGTTGTGGATAATAACTGGTTTAATCCCGGAAACTGGGATGCAGGTGTTCCTAATGCAGCAACTGATGCAATAATTTCATTTGATACACTTGAGAAAGCGCCTGAAATATACCTGGGTGATGCATTTACAAATAAATTGACGATTAGTGCAGGAGCCTATCTGACCCTTTCGCCGACAGGTACTTTAACCATCAATGGTATTTTTGAAAACGACGGAGATTTTATTGTTTATTCAGATTCAACCGGAAAATCAGGTTCGTTAATTGATAATGGAATAATCGATAATGTCGACACTCTTATCATTGGAACCGACACGACTTTCTATTATGGCATTTTCCGCATCTGGCGCAATATGACGGATGTTTTTAGTACAGGATATGGGTGGCATTATGTTTCGCCGCCAATAGATAGTGCGGTTTCGCTTTTTTTTGCCGGTTGCTGGTTACAGGGATGGTTTGAGGATGAAAATAATTGGTGGGATGTGGATCCAAACAACGGAGATTGGAGTACATTTAAAGAACCGGTTGAAGTTATGAAAGGCTATAGCGTTAAGAAAAGCACTGCGTTTTGCGGTGCTTTAAATCCTGAAAGCAATACCATCGAATTCAACACCAATAATGTGATGAGACCAGGCGGAAAATTAAACACCGGAACAATCAGTGTTGACGTTACAGCCTCAGACTTTAACGGAACGACTCTCGACAACTGGAATTTAATAGGTAATCCTTACGTCTCATCACTCAATTGGGAACTCGTGACAGTGCCGGCCGGATTGAATAATACTATTTATTACTGGAATCCTGATGTTTCCAATTACGTTTGGTACACGCAGGGAATCGGAGGTACCGGTTCTCAGTATATACCATCTTCACAGGGATTCTTTGTAAAAGCAACTGCCGATGATATACTAACCGTTCAAAACAGCGCCAGAACTCACCTGGGCGCGGATGTTTATTATAAAAGCGAAATAAATGATTTACTGGTACTGAAGGTATCCGGTAACAATCGCTCCGATGAAACATGGATTCATCTGGATGAAAATGCTACAACAGGTTTCGATGGGAAATATGATGCCTATAAAATGTTCACATCAAATGGAACGGTTCCACAGATATTTTCTATTGCCGATGAACTCAACCTGGCGCTTAATTCGTTACCATCCAAAATCAATGTTCCATTGGGATTTGTTTGTGGCACTTCAGGAGAATACTCAATAAAAGTAAATCAAATCACTGATTTTAATTGCGTTGTTCTTGAAGACCTGAAAGAAAATGTCAAGATCGATTTGCTCGTGAATCCAGAGTATTCATTCTCTTATTCGACCCTTGAAACTGAAAACAGGTTCATTGTCCATTTCGAACCTTTATCTGTTGATGAATTGAAAACAGAAGACATTAAAATATTTTCAGATCAAAACAATGTCTGCATCAACTTTCCATTTACCGAAAAAGGACAATGCTCCATTTACGATGTGACCGGAAAAGAAATTATACGTAAAGCGATCAATAAAGGATTAAATACGATACAACTGGCTGGAGCGAATTCCTGTTATCTGGTCAAAGTGAAATCATCAGTATCAATAACAACTAAGAAAATATGCCTGTAATTACATCCAATAAATTATTTAAAATTTGAGTTATGGAAACAAAGACAAATACTTTAAAAAATAAGATAAGACGGAATACTTTTGTGATGGTATCAACTTTTATCCTACTGATGATTTCATATCAAAGTTTTTCACAGCCGGCACCCGGTTCCGGTAATCCGGGAGATAACCAGGTTGTCGGAGGTAATCCGGGAGGAATTGGTGGTTGTGCACCCTTAGAGGATTCAGTTTTCCTACTTTTAATTCTATCGCTTGGTTATGGGAGTAATGTCTATTTACGGAATAAAAAAAATAATAAATCAGATATAGATAATTCCTGTCCTACGAAAACAAAGTTGATGAATAATAATATCTTTTTTATTTCTTCTCTTCTTGTAAGCACAACCTTATTTTCACCTAGTATTTCCAAATCTCAAGATTGTGGCCCCGGACATCACTGGATTGATTACTGCCAGGGCGGTATGGACTATATGAGCTCAGGAGCAAAGGTAATTATTGCAAATACTTCGTGTTTACAAATCCTACCAGCTTTATATCTTTATGGTCCTTTTACTATTAATAGAAGTATTCCAAAAGATACAGCAGTCTATATTAGAGTAAATGGTTCTCCGGATTCAATAATTGGACAATTCGATGATCATTTCGATGTATTATCAACAGAAATGACAGCTATGAAGTGTTCCATTAAGATCTCAAATCCTTGGGGAGTGCCCACTGACTCTGTTACCTTTATTCTAACTGCTGGTAAAGGTTATTTTTTTCACTATTTGTTAGATTCTGATCCCGATCTTGATACAGTATATCTTAATCCAACAAAAGGATTTGTTGTAGAGGATCCTGCAAATAATTCCTTTGGTGACAGCTTTTTTGACGTATATTTTGAGATTGCTATTACTCCACCACCACCAGGGATGCCACCAGAAATAGATACTCTTTTTCTGTATAACCATCCTGACGATCCAATGCGTATGTCAGCCAAAATTGATAGAGTACCTCCATATAATATGACATTTGATTTAGATTCCCTTACAGGTTATATTCCTCCACCTGATTCATGTATAGGTTTGTGGACTGATCCGTATGATGGAATACAAATGTTAAGCTTACTTCATGCTGAACATAGAATATTCCCAATCCCCACGATTTCTCAATGGGGACTGATTATTTTTGTACTTCTTTTACTTTCCTTTGGTGCTGGATTCATTTACAAGCAACAATACTCGTTTGCAGGAATTGGAAATAACAGCAAATCTGAAATTTCACAAAAAATAATTCCTTTCGATAAAAAGATTTATTTTAAGACGTTATCGGTAATTTCTCTCCTCGCTGTAATAGTTCTGAGTATCTTAGCCTTTTATAATATAATATCCAGGATTGACGTCATAGGAACAGTTATCAGTCTGTTTATTCTAACTTATATCCTTCATATCCTGGTTTTATCACGGAAAAAATAGAAATTACGAGGATGAAATGAAAATAACAAAGTACGACTTCAAAACCCTGCTTCAGAAAATGAGGCAGGGTTTTTTTAAAACCCAGTATAAAAAACATTCTGTATTTATTTTTTTATCCGTCATGATCATTTTGGGCTTAATTTTTTATGCTCTGTTTTTACCTTCCTTGTTTTTTCAAAACCGGTTTCACACTGTCTATATTAACCTGAATGCAAAAATATCAGGGCTGCTTATTTCTGTTTTTACAAAAAACATCAGTGTTTCAGGAAGCAATATTTCAATGCCTGGTTATTCCATCAGCCTGATAAAAGGCTGTGAAGCCATCGAGCCGACCGCTTTTTTCATCTTTGCTATTCTGGCGTTCCCGGCATCTTTAAAAAAGAAAATATTCGGTTTAATTTCAGGTTTTATCATATTATTCATCCTGAATCTTGTGAGAATCATAAGTCTGTTTTATCTTGGATACTATTATCCCGGCATCGTAAACGAGGTTCATGTTTATCTTTGGCCTGCCATATACATTGTCATAACGATCTTTATCTGGCTTGTATGGATGAGATGGACGTTGGTCCCGGATAAAAAAAACTGAGATGAAATCAAACAGGGTACTCTTTAAGTTTTTTACGATCTTTTTTCTGGTCTTTGCCCTGTTTTTCTTTCTATGGCCAGCTGTTAAAAAGATATATCCGAAGACCTATTGTTATTGCCTAAATGCTGTTTTTAAGGTAGTAACGACCGATGGCATTGTTACCATTTTCCAGGTATCGGATAGTGATAACGATGACATTAGAATGGTAATGTATAATCAAAAGAAAGTCAAACCTGATGGTAATGTGAACGCTATCGAAGTGTACCATAGCATCAGGCAACTGGGTTATTTACCTTCTATTTTTCTCCTTTCCCTGGTCTTCTCTTCTGCTTTATCGTTTAGAAGTAGCTTATGGAATGTTTTTTATGCAATGATTTTAGTTCATTTCTATATCCTGTTGAAAGTAACCTTAATCCTTCTGTATAATTTAATTCAGAACGAATCATTAGTGATTGTAACCTTTAATCCTTTTTGGAAAAGTTTATGGATTTTCTTTTATGATTTATTTATTTCCAAAGTTTATCCAGACTTTTTTATTTGTATTTTAATTTGGATTAGTTTGCTTTTGCGTAAAAATAAGTACCTGAAAGGTTATCTTAAAGTAATACATCATGAATAGACTAAACTCATGATTGGAAAAATAAAGATTAAAAACTGAACGTGATGATCTCGTTAGTCTTTTTAGCGGCGCTCCTCTCGGCGAGGGGCTCCTCCTTTTACTTTCGCTGGGGATAGGCTATGGTGTTAAAAAATTCAGACAAGCGAGGAAAAAGGAATAATACGAAGTTTCGTTTTCTCTATTGATAACAAAAAAAATTCCTCAATTCCAATGGATCGGAGTTGAGGAATTTTTTATTAGACAGACATCGTATTAGTCAGCAAATATTTTTATGTAACGGCTAAAAACATAAGTCCTCTAAAACATTACTGGATTTTCTTTAAAATTGATAGTCCAAAATTGGTCTGATCTTTATAGTCTTCTTTCTTCTATAAGCAATTTTTTCTATCAATTTTTGTTTTAAATATTCAGAATAAGGCTCATGAATTTCAGGTTTATAGTGTATTTCAAAATAATTTTCACCTGCATAGGTTGCCAAACCAATATTATACTGTTTGAAAAAATCGATATTTTCTAAAGCAGGATTTGCATATTTGCTGCCAAGTATTACATAAGTAATATTCGAAAAACTTTTGTGACGGAATGCTTGCTTTGCTGCCCGTTTCCAATTTTTTATTTTCAATTCAAAGGACACAAAAGTAAAGTCTTCATTTTTCTTTTCATAAAAAATAAAATCAGGCACACCGAAAAGTCCCTGTTGTTCCTTTAAATAAGTATTTCCAAAACTGGATTTAATAAACTTTTCAAATTGTTTTGACATTTCAAGTTCAGTTTCAAACATAACTTTACTATTTTATTTCTTTTTGAAACGCATTCACAGCATTAAACCACGTCGGTAAATGTGAGCCATCACTGTTTTCATCTAAAAGCACCGAATCTTCAATTTTTCTAAACAAATTCACTGCATTTTTAATTTGTATTTTAATATTTTCTATCCTGTCTGTTTGTGATTCAGGTAAACTTTTAATCTGCCTGTTAAAAACAAAGAAGTAATGTTTATAAGGCTCTGATTTCAGGAAATGCCAGTTAAATTCAGGCTTAAACATCAGCGGTTTAAACTCCGAATCATCAAAGAGGTTTTCGTAATCTGAAATTAATTTTTTAAATGCCCCGATATATTGATAGTCCACCCATTGAATTAATTGCGAACTGTATAATCGTGCCCTTGGCCCTCTCATGGGTCCATTTTCTATATCCTGAAAACGCTTTATGCCGAATGAACGAAGATTTTCAAATGAACCAATAGTAACTGAATCCGGCATTGCAATTGAAAATAATAATGCCTCAGTGTTATTATATCCTAAATGGACTTCCATTCCATTATTTTTTAAAATCTGAATAAACAACAGCGAATTGAAAAGAAATTCAAAGTCCTTAATCTGCTTTGTAGCAGAATTGTCTTCAAAAATTAAATAAACACCATCAACATTTTGCCCGGTAATCCAATTAAGTGCTTCATTACGCTTTTCTTCATCTGAAAGCATAATGGCTTTTACAATTACAGAAAGCAGGATTTTTTTTCTGATTCCTTTATTTTTTATGAAGTCGCAAAAAGGTATTACAAAATAATCGCTTGTCTGAGCAAAATATGTAGTAGGATTATCGGCATAATATCTTGTTGGGATAATAATGTATTCAAAATCATTTTTAAGTTGAAAGTCAATACACAACTGTGCTAACAACACGTTGCTATTATCTAAATCCGGAGTTGAATAATCGGGCTTTATATTTCCAGGAAAGTATGGGTAAGTATCAAGGGTTCCTTTGGCTTCGTTAAGCAGATAAAGTTGTGGGTCAATAAACCCGGTTCGCTTTAAATGGCCGTCAAGCAGTAGTAATTTGTCAGCATCCAGGTTAACTGGCGAATAAATCAACCCATCGCCAACACCTTGTTCAAAACTTTCAATATTCCAGTTCTGTCTGAAGCCTGTCTGATGGTAAACTTTCATGTTTATAAATGCTTAATAAGAAAAGACTGTAGCTGAATGTAATTCCTGAATCTATTGTAGGGTTGAAGTTGTAATGTTTTTGCTGCCAGTTCAACCATTCTTTCATCTCTATTTACATGCCTGGTTTCCAATAAATAATTGTCCTGTAAAATATTTTCAACAATTGAAAATTGATTCTCCAAATATTTTCCGTCAAACGGATGAACACCGAGAAACATCTCCATACTGATTATTCCCAAACAAAAGAAATCAGTACGTGGATCAATTACATTTTTGTTGTTTGTAAGTTGTTCCGGAGCTGCATAAATTGGAGTGCATGGACCAATGGGTGCAATGGTTTTTGTTAGTGCTTCCAAATCAAGGAATCTTGCAATACCTAAATCAATTATACAAGGATTACCGTTTTTCCTGATAATGATATTTTCCGGTTTCAAATCCCGATGTACGATATTTAGTTCCCAGATTATTGAAAGTCCATCTATCAGCGAAAGCAGTAAGGTAAAAATTTGTTCAACAGTTGCGAAAGATTTCATTGATTCACGCAATGATGCACCTTCAATGTAATCTTCAACAATCTCAAACTCTTTGGTTTTTATATCAATATTAAAATGATATTGTTGCGGGTAAAATTCAGATTTAAGTACAGATAGTAATTCAATTTCTCTTTTAATTCTTTCGAGGGAAGTGAAACTTTTTATTTCTCCCCTTTTAATAACAACCAAGCCAATTTCAGGATGTTCAGCCAGTTGAACATTCTTTTGTCCTCCTGAAGGTAAATCCTTGATTATTTTGCAATCTTTAATCATTTACTAATTGTCCTGAAATATTATTTTCTTGTCCTTACAACGAAAAGTTCTTTGCCGTCCTAAGGCATTCAATATAATGTTTATATTAAGATTCAGATTATCGCTTGCAGTTGAGAATTCAATCCGGTTTTTATAAGCAGCGTCTATTACCATGTTATAAAAAGTCTCTCCCCGCTGACTTCTGCTAATAACCGAATGATTAACAGGTCCGCTAACTTTTTTAGGTTTTTTAGTTTTGGATGTTTCCCTGATTCCCTTAAGGTAACTGAAGAATTCCTTTTTAGAAATCAGTTCGCTTTCAAAACTTCTTCGCAAATATACCTCCCTGCTGACTTTATATGTCTGCGACAGCCTTGTCAATTCCTCAATAGAATCAATGGGATATACATTGCTGTCAGGTATTAAAAATTTTCCGGCGAAATCGTTACATTCAAATTCAAGATCCAATTGGTTATCCCGATACAAATCAGTATAACAAAGTCCGGATTGGTGTTTCAGAATATGCCCCAGTTCATGAAAAAGAGTAAAAATCTTCCGCTGAGGCAGTTTATTGGAACTATTAATTACAATGGCAAAAGGCGGTTTAAAAGCATAACTGAATCCGTCTAGTTCGTTTTCAGGCATGGGAAACTGAAACACAAAAATCCCGAGTTTTTTTTCAATTGCATTCCTCCAGGATTTAAATGCAATATCGTAACTTCTGGACTTTTTTTGCTGGTAAACCGAAATGTTTAAAATTTTACGAAGCCAGGTTAATATTTCGGTATCAATGATTTTTTTCTTCGTATTAAAAAGCGTGTCCGTATCATTTAACCATTTGTATTTTGTCTTCCAGTATTCGTCCCCTTCCAATTCACAGGCAAGGTTTAAATACTTATTGGTCCTTCTGACCGTGAGTAAAACTTCATTCGACAATCCGCTCTGATCTTTAGCCAGATTCCTGAAATCGTTCGGTTTTATTACTTTGGGTGGAGGAGTCGGAAGGCAAAATACCGCTAATTGACGTTTATAGTGATTAGCTACTATTTTCAACATACCAAGAGGAATATTTTTACCCGTATCTTCCCACTGTTTAAAACGATCAACAGTAATATGAAGCTTATTGGCAAGCTCCTCATGAGTAAAACCCGCTTCTTCCCTTGCCCAAACAAGCATTTCAGGATTGGCTTGTATTTTATAGGTACTTCCCACTTATGTATAAGATTGAATTAAAACAAAATTAAAACTTTTTTACAAATTTCAATTCCCAATTTTACTTAACCGCGAAATGTTAATTTTCCTTCATCCCGAAAGCCTTGAGGTGAGGTATTTTTCATAGGTGGAGAAAGACTTTCCAATGATATATAGAAGGTATTTCATGGAACTCAGAACTCAGAACACAGAACTTAACTTACATCCTCCTGACCCTCCCGCCTTCGTCGGGACAGGCTCTTCAAAGGGAGAATTGCCGCAATAAACCTGGAACCTGAAACTTGAAACCTGGAACCAATTAATGTCCCGTATGATGAAGGCTTTCCTGCAAATACGGATGCTTTTCCGGGATCAGCGCTGCGCTGCTCAGCGTTCGCAGGAAGATATAAAAGAACAAGCCCGCAAATCCCAGGTATGTTCCGATTTCGGCAAAGCCGATCTTTACATCGCCCACAACGCCCGGCATGATCTGTTCGAACAGGTCGAGCCACAAGCCGATCAGAACGAAAACAACGACAATCCCAAGAACGACCTTTTTCCGGGCAAAGAAATTCGACAGCAGAACCACAAACGGCACTGTCCAGTTAAGGATCAGGTTCAGGTAGAAGACCATTTTCCAGGGAACGTTTACGCGTTTCACGTAGTAAATGGTTTCTTCGGGAATATTGGCATACCAGATCAGCAGGTACTGCGCGAACCAGAAGTACGCCCATAGAATGGAAAGGATAAATATATATTTCGAGAAATCCTGCCAGTGGGCATGGGTGATGAACTGAAAATACCCGTAATGGTGCAGGATGGCTACGATGAGGACGATAAGCGCCGAACCGTGATAGAAGGATGTAAGGAAATTTTTGAGCGCGAAAATGGTACTGTACCAGGTAGGGTCGATGCTCATGATCCAGTCGAAAGAGGCGAGCGAGAATGTAAGCGCCAGGGTGAAAATATAGACTTTGGAATAAAACTCGCTTTTTTCAAAGTAAGTCATCCCCCCGACACTGTCTTCTTTCAACGAAAATTTCCTGAGCATACGGGTCATAAAAACCCAGACGGCAAAATAGATGACCAGCCTCACAATGAAAAAGGGAACATTGAGGTATGCCGACTTATGGTGGATCACATGCAGCGAATGTTCGTCGTAGCCGTGCGCTTCGGGATTGATCCAGGGATAGATGGATTTCATTCCGATCATAACCAGGATCATAATGAGCGCAGCCCAGGGTATGTAGGCGGTAAGGGATTCGGATATCCGTTTGAATGCCGACGACCATCCTGCCTGGGTGATGTATTGAAGCGCCAGGAAAAACGAAGCTCCGATGGCGAGACCGAGGAAATAGTAATTGTTCAGCAGCAGGTTTGCCAGCGCACGGGTACCGTCGGTCAGGAAGCCGGTGATAATAGCAATAATCCCAATGATCATTAAACCGTAGGTGGCATATCTTAATTTCGGCGTGAAGATAAATTTACGTTCCATGCTTATTTTTTGGATTAAAGATTAGTTGAAAATTTATTTTTGACATACATGGCAATTTTCCAGCGGTCAGCCTGGCTGAGCTGCGATCCGTGGGCGCCCATCAGCCCGGAAACGGAGCCGACGGTAGTAACGTGGAATATTTCGCCGATGGGCTTTGCCTGAACAATATCGCTTGTAAGATCGAACGGTTTGGCGATAAATAACCCTGAAGTGAAAAGATATCCGTCGCCTTTCCCTGCAATTCCATGACAATTGGCGCAGAAAATTGCGTACTGTTCACTGCCGCGCTGCAATGCTTCTGCTGTAACCGCAAGCGGGTTAACCAGTTCTTTGCCGGCTCGGATCTGTTCATCAAAGGTTCTTCCAAAACCATAAGGGATCATTTCGCGGGTAATGGTTCCTTTAACCGGCATTTGCATGGTTATGCTGTCGGCAAAATTCGGATTTGACGAGTAAGTCTCAAAAGGGATGGCATTAGCCATGTCCGGCATGTACGTCCAGCCCGGGCTGTTTTCGTTCCGGTTGCACGAAACCGCCATCAATAATACCCCGGTAATTGCGGGTACGATAATCAGTCTGAATATGATTGAATGTTTCATCATTTTTATATTTCCGGTTAATGATTCGGTTCTTTTTCTTCAACGCCGAGTTGGGTCACTTCTAAGGCGCCCCCGTTTTTCAGCAGTTCGGAAACCAGTTTTTCGTCGGTGTTTACTTTGCCGTCAACCACGATCAAATAGCGGTCGTCGGAGATACGGTCGTAATCGAGATACGGTACAGCGCCCGGTCCTTTCCTGTCCTTGATGAAAAAAGCGAGGATCGTAACCACCGCGGTAACATTGATCAGCATCACAAAGATGACCACGATAAAGGATAACGTATTCTGTGGTTTGCCGCCGAACACGAGCGGGTAATTGATCACCGAGGTCCAGTAAAGAAATCCGGCGGTTCCCAGCAGTGCAAAAACCGCAGCTACGAAAGCAATGACAGGAAGCCGCGTATTCAGCTTCAGCGTTTCGATCACCTGGTGGATCGGATACGGTGTGATCACGTCATGAATTTTTATCCCGGATTCCTGTACCTTTTTAATGGAGTTGACGAGCTTTTCCTCGTCGTCATAAACTCCTAAAATTCTGTATTTCGGCATGATTTCCCTGTTTTAGCTGTGATTATTTTTACTTGTCGGTTTCAGGATCATTTTCAGCTCGCTCATCGCCATCATCGGAATATAACGGATGAAAAGCAACACGCCCAGCCCGAAAATGCTGAGGGTTCCGGCATAAATCCCGATCTCGATATGGGTCGGAGTATAGGTTGACCAGTTCGACGGTAAATAGTCTTTGGTGAGCGAAGTTACGATGATCACATACCGTTCGAACCACATCCCGATGTTGATGATGATGGAAATGACAAACACCATCCAGAGGTTCCTTCTGATTTTTCTGAACCAGAACAGTTGCGGGATGATCGCATTGCAGCTTACCATCGTCCAGAATGCTTTGGTATGATCGCCGGCAATCCGGTTATGAAAGAAGGTGTAGATTTCACCTTCGGCGCCCGAATACCATGCCATGAAGATCTCCGTCGAATAGGCGGTTCCCATAATGAGGCTCACAAACGTAAGTATCCTTCCGATGGCATCGATATGACCGTCGGTGACAAAATCGTCGAATTTGAATACCTTGCGGATGATGATCATCAGGGTGAGAACCATGGCAAAACCGGAGAAGATGGCTCCGACAACAAAGTACGGCGGAAAGACCGTGGTGTGCCAGCCTGCCATGACCGATGTGGCAAAATCCATCGAAACGATGGAGTGAACGGCGATGACCAGGGGAGCGGTTAATCCTGCCAGGATCATACCGGTGGTTTCGAAGCGCATCCAGGTTCTGGCGGAACCGATCCAGCCAAAGCTCATGAAACCATAAATGGC
>Ga0233425_10003766_pt1 | contig 26796 bp, 24 predicted proteins | sample Watercolumn_Towu_2_FD_181712 | JGI IMG/M metagenome (GOLD analysis project Ga0233425, IMG submission 181712) | Freshwater microbial communities from Lake Towuti, South Sulawesi, Indonesia - Watercolumn_Towuti2014_140_MG | ecosystem: Environmental > Aquatic > Freshwater > Lake | place...
CCGCTGCCCGCCCGATCGCCCGAGCTCAACCCCGTTGAGCGGCTCTGGCTCTATCTCAAGCAACGCTTCCTCTCGCACCGGCTCCTCGACGACTACGAGGCCATCGAGGCCGCCATCACCCGCGCCTGGCTGCACCTCATCGCCGAAGCCGGCCGCCTCACGTCCCTGACGGCCTATCCTTGGATCGTGAACTGCGTCAGGAATTAGTGCGATCGGTATTAGTCTGCAGTGGGTCAAGGGCAGGCTTGACCGCCGTTCAGTCGTGGTCCGGAATGCCTCCGTTCTCGACGGTTCGATCGATGCTCTGCCCAGCGAGACGCGATGTGCCGGATACCGCCCGTGCTGCCGCAATGCAGCGAAACGTAGGTCAGGGCCATGTGCTGCCACATCCTCGGAATTCGATCAGACAACGGGTTGCCCGGCGATCATGCTACGAGGCAGCCAAGAGCGGCTCAGGGCGGCTACGATCCGACCGCCAGCGGCGCCCGCCGCGAATAGCCGTCTGCGGCAGGGCGTTCTTTCCGCAACTGCGGCAGAATAGGCGATCGTCCTGTTACAAGGGCGGATTAGGTCGAAGGCCGTAATCCGCCGCTTCGATCAATCACTGCACTCGAGGCGCAAGCCTTGCTTGTCATTTGCACGCGCACGTCATCGCACCGCCCTGCGCGAGCGAACAAATCTTGTGGGTGCCAGATGGGCACACACATGTAGAACTGCAGGACCCCAGCTGTTTCGTGCAGTTTGCCATGCAGCGCATGTTAGAGGCCGGCGCTGGGTAGCTCTTAACGCAACTGTTTCTGCAATACCGATACATCGAGCTGCACGACTCGCAATAGGCGGCCAGCACAGTACCGCTGGACAGGGCCATTACTACAATGGTGATCATAGTCAGAATGATGGTATGAAATAAACCAGAGCGCATCGCTTGCCTCTCTCGCCTCAGTCATCTCGATTGTGAATTAGGCAGCCCTTTGAACAACTGAGCATTGAGATACATCAACCGGGGTCCAGCCGGCAGCTGCCGATCGTCGCTGAGATCGGAACCGATCACGATGCGCCGAAGCTCTTTCTGACCGCCACCCTCGGCGTAGAGCGCGTGTGTCGCATCCCCGCCAGCAGCGAGCCCCGCACATCGCGCCAGTCAAGCCCGCCAATGTGACGGGCCGAGCGCGCCCTCGGTCCGCCGCGGTCGTGCTGAGGGCGCAGGAGCAATCGCGCCGAGACCTTGCGCGCCATCAATGACGGGCCGCGGCCACACGTGCAACCTATTTTGTAAGTCAGGAGTGGAGAGGTGCACCATGCCACGCTCGTTTACAACATCGTCGATCGCATTGGTCGCGATGGTTGTGACAAGCGCATCGTCGCAGGCTAGTTCTTGCCCGCCCGGGTACAAGCTCGAGTGCATGGAGACGCAAGACCCGAGAAAGCCGCCGCCATGCCGCTGCGTTCCGCCCAAGGATGCCGACACGGGCTCCCGCGGGAAGGCCGAGATCAAGGCGAAGAACCTGCCTCAGGTGGAGCCGGGCAAGACGCCGGGCCCGAACGATTGATAGCTACGAACTCGCCGTCCCGCCTCACTCCCTGCCAAGAACCGGATCAACTTCAAGCCCGTCGCCGGCAAGCGATCGAGGTCCGCACAGGGCCCGCGGGTTCGCTGGCCTCCCACGGTCGGCGCAAGTTCCGTGGACGCCATAAGTGGCTTCGGGTCATATGCGGACGACGCCCGCGCTGCAAGAGGAGTTTCCCGGTATCCGTCGGCATTCACACCGATCGGAATGAGGCGCGAGCGTGAGCGCCATGCGTATCGCCGATGCTACGAGCGAGGCAGTCGGGCAACACGGTGAGATTGGGTCAAAATCGACGGACGGTGACCACGCGATGGAAGAGGTGGTCAGAAAGCCGTCGTGACCTCAATGGGTGAGGTCGCCGTCGTAGCAAATCCTACGCGATACATCAGTAAGCGGACGTAGTCGGTGGCGCGCTCCGCGTCGCCGATCGCGCACAGTGCGAAGTCTACAACTGTGACCGCCGACCCGCGGGCCGAAAGGCCAACGCGACTGGGAAATCGGCAAATGGCGGATCTCCCCACCCCTCCCGCGGCGGCTTGCGGGACCGGACGGCCCGTGGAGCGGGATGACCGCAGCGAGGCATGACCCGAGGTCCCGCGGGCTTTCGGTCGGGGGCTCCCTCTCCTGACCTTGCCCTTCGACGTCAAGCCTGCGGCTGCGGCTCCAGATCGCCGGCGTCGGGCTCCTCGCGCGGGCGCGTGCGGCCCGCCGACGGCACGGCCGAGCTCGGCGCGCCCCGCGAGCCGTCCCCGTCGTCGCGGCGGATCACCTTCTCGCCGCGCATGACGGCCTGAACCTCGTCTCCGGTCAGCGTCTCGTGCTCGAGGAGGGCCTTGGCGACGCTGTGCAAGGCTTCGATCTTCTCGTTGAGAATGCGCTTTGCCGTTGCCTCGCCTTCCGCAATGAGACCGCGGATCTCCTCGTCGATGAGCTTTGCCGTCTCGTCGGAGATGTTCTTGGTCTGAGTCACCGAGTGGCCGAGGAAGATCTCCTGCTCATTGCCGTTGTAGCGCACCCGCCCGAGCCTGTCGGACATGCCCCATTCCATCACCATCGCGCGGGCGAGCTGCGTCGCCATCTGGATGTCGCCGGTGGCGCCATTGGTGACGTTGTCGGGCCCGCCGAGGATGATCTCGGCCTCCCGGCCGCCGAACAGCACGGCAAGGCGCGCCGCGCACCAGGTCCGCGTGCGGCTGTAGCGGTCGCCCTCGGGAAGGTTCATGGTGACGCCGAGCGCGCGCCCGCGCGGGATGATGGTCACCTTGTGCAAGGGATCATAGGGCACGGAAAGCCCGACGATGGCGTGCCCCGCCTCGTGATAGGCCGTATTGCGCTTCTCCTCCTCGCTCATGACCATGGACCGGCGCTCGGCGCCCATCATCACCTTGTCCTTGCTGTCCTCGAACTCCTGCTGGGTAACCAGGCGCTTGTTGCGCCGCGCTGCCAAGAGCGCAGCCTCGTTGACCAGGTTAGCGAGATCGGCCCCCGAGAAGCCGGGGGTGCCGCGTGCGATGACCTTGGCGTCGACATCGGGCGCCACGGGCACCTTTTTCATGTGCACTTTGAGGATCTTCTCGCGCCCGGCGACATCCGGGTTCGGCACCACGATCTGGCGATCGAAGCGGCCGGGACGCAGCAGCGCCGGATCGAGCACGTCGGGCCGGTTCGTCGCCGCGATGATGATGATGCCCTCGTTAGCCTCGAAGCCGTCCATCTCGACCAGGAGCTGGTTCAACGTCTGCTCGCGCTCGTCGTTGCCGCCGCCGAGGCCGGCACCCCGGTGACGCCCGACGGCGTCGATCTCGTCGATGAAGATGATGCAGGGCGCATTCTTCTTGGCTTGCTCGAACATGTCGCGCACGCGGCTCGCGCCGACGCCCACGAACATCTCGACGAAGTCGGACCCCGAGATGGTGAAGAACGGCACGTTCGCTTCACCCGCAACGGCGCGCGCGATCAGCGTCTTGCCGGTGCCCGGCGGGCCGACGAGCAGCGCGCCCCGCGGGATGCGCCCGCCGAGCCGCTGGAACTTCTGCGGGTCGCGCAGGAATTCGACGATCTCCTCGAGGTCGGCCTTGGCCTCATCGACTCCCGCGACATCCTCGAACGTCACGCGCCCCTGGCGCTCGGTCAGCAGCTTCGCGCGGCTCTTGCCGAAGCCCATCGCGCGCCCCGACCCCGATTGCATCTGGCGCATGAAGAAGATCCAGACGCCGATCAGGAGCAGCATCGGGAACCAGTTGAGGAGCACGCTCGTGAAGGTCGGGACGTCCTCGTCCGAGGGCCGGGCGCGAATGACGATGTCCTTCTTCGTCAGCCGCTCGACGAGGCTTGGATCATCGGGCGCCTGCGTGATGAAGGTCGTCGCGCCGTCCCGCATCTTGCCGCTGATGCGCTTGCCGGACAGCGTCACCTCGGAGATCTTGCCCGCCTCGACCTCCTTGAGGAAGTCCGAATAGCTCAACTCGTTGCTGCGGGGCTGGCTCGGATTGTTGACGAGATTGAAGAGCGCGGCAAGCAGCACGAGGAGCGCAACCCAGATCGCGAGCTTCTGAAAATTCGAGTTCATTCCGTGATCCTGACAACGCCGCCCGGGCGGCTCGAGTTGGTGAGGCGAAGTCTCGCCCTCTGGTTGTGCGCCGGCACGTCCTAGATTTCAGATAGGTTAAGATAAGGTCCCACCCCGGCTTTGCCAAGCGCACCGGGGTGGACAGAATGGCATCCTGCGAGCTTGTACCCTGCCCGATTACTACAGCATTAATCTTCATCCGGATTGCGGTTTTCTCCCGGCTCCTCATCCAACTCTGCACACTTCGGGGCATCAAATCCCTGGAATGCAACAGTGCAGACCGCGTGCCCATCCTGTCTTGGCCCGGCGAGACCCACGTCCAGCGCCCCGAGATGGGGGATTGCGACAAGGCGGGGCCCGCGCCAGAAGGCCGGCAGCGTGGCGACCGCCCTTGCCGGCCATTCTGATGCCGCTCCCGATCTTGCTCTCAGTGCTTCTCCGAGGCCGGTGCCCGTTCCCAGAGCGCGAACGGTCAGCGGACCTCGAGACGTCAGCTCGCACGCAACGGGACCGGACAGTAGCCCCACTCGAAATCGATTGTCCCACACGGCGGTCGCACCGGCGACGAGTTCGACGTCTCGAGCATTGAGCCGCCCCGGCTCCCGGTAGATTCGAATGGCCTTTCTGCCCGCGGACAGGACACAGCCCCCGAGCGTCGCCGCAATGCGCTCTGCCTGCATGAGCCCGTCGAGGACGTGCTCGATCGCGCTCTGACGTACCGGAGCGGCCGAGCCTCCGAACAGGCGAAGCGCCAACGCGAGGACCCTGAGGCGGATGTCCTCCGGCTCGCGGTCGAAGGCTCGCCGGTCGATCAAAAGAAACACGCCGTCATGGACGCTCGTCACGCAGCGCAGGAAGGCCTGCCCGGCCACGGCTTCGAGTGCCCGGCGCGCCCTCAGGAGCCGTCGCGCCGAGCGGGCCACGGAGGGGGCACCCAGTCCGATCTCGCTCAGCACCGGCAGAGCGCGGCGCACGCGGACCCGCTCGAACTCCGGCCGCTCGTTGCTCGGATCCTCGATCCAGCGCATGTTGCCGTCCTCGAGCACGGCCAATAGCCGATCCTTGCTCACACCGAGGAGCGGGCGCAGCAGCGTCACCGCGGGATCGGAGAAGAGCGGCCCTTCGCGCCGCATCGAGGCAAGTCCATCGACCCCGCTCCCTCGCGCGAGGCGCATCAACAGCGTCTCGGCCACATCGTCCTCGGTGTGCGCCGTTACGATGGCAGGCCGCCGCCCGCCGAGCTCGCGCGCGCGCGCCGCAAGCAATCGATAGCGCGCGGCGCGGGCGGCGGCCTGCAGGCCGCTCGCCGGGCGCGGATCGGTCCACTCGAGAGTGACATGGGCGAGCCCACGCTCTGCGGCTACCCGACCGACAAAGCGCGCCTCGGCAGCGGAATCGCTTCTCATCCGGTGATCGACCGTCGCGACCTCGAGACGCGGCGGCGGCCCCGTCTGCTCGCGCGCCCATCGGGCCGCCAGCTCCAGGAGCGCCATGCTGTCTGCCCCTCCCGAGACGGCGAGGAGCAGTGCGTCGTAGCGCTCGAGCCCCGCGAAACAGCGCCAAAGCTCTCCACCATCTGCCGAGAGAACGGGCGGATGCTCCGAGGACGGCCGGCCGGACATTGTTCCGTTTCCAGCTTCAGGTGCAGCCGACGCGCTGGCGCTCGGCATCGGCCTTGCTCTTCACCACGGGCCGCGCATTCGGGAACTTGGTGCCGAGCTGGCGCAGAGCGCTGCAGGCCTCCTCGCGTTTGCCGACCTGGGCGAGCGACATGGCCCGCTTCAATTGCGCCTCCGGCGCCTTCGCGCTGCCCGCGTAGGAGGCCGTGACGAGATCGAAGGCTTCCGCCGCGTCCGCATAATTGCGTTGCACGTAGTGCGTCTCACCGAGCCAATAGAGTGCATCCGGCGCCAGCGGGTCTTTCGGATAGCGGCGCAGGAAATCGATGAAGCCGGCCTGTGCCGCACCATAGTCCTGCCGCAGCAGCTGGCCGTAGGCCGCCTCGTAGAGCTGCTTGGGGCTCTGGTTGGGACCCTGGTTGGGGCCCTGGGCCTCGCCGGTGCCGGCGATGGCCGTCTCGCCGCCCGCGGCAGGGGAGCCGCTTCGGCTTGCCAAGAGGTCGGGCAGCGCCTCGCCGGTCTTTGCCGGAGGCGCCTCACCGAGACCGCCGTTTTGAATGAGTCCGCCGATGGGATCGGCCTCGTCGTCGCCGGCAACGCTGGCCCCGCCCTGCCTGGCCTCAGGGCCGCCGAATTGCACGCCCGGCGCGCCCTGCGCCTTCGAAAGCTCCGAGCGGCGCCCGGCATCGGCGCCCCTCGCATTGGCCGCAAGCTGCTCGAGCTGCAGGGAGAGCGCCCGCACCTGCGTCTCGATCGAATCCAATCGAGCGCCGTCGGCGGCGCTCAAGCCTTGAGATCGTGGGGGAGATGCCCCGCCGCTCGAGCTCGCACCCGTTCGCGCCAGCGATTCGAGCGTGCCGATCACCACTTGAAGATCAACGAGCTGCTCCTCGAGCTGCTCCACGCGTTGGCGCAGGCCCGCGTCACCAGCCGGCGTCTGCGCCTGAGCCTCGCCTCCCGCCTTCTGCGGCTGGGCCTTCTCGGCCCGCTGCAGCCCCTGCTGCGCGGCGCCAGCCGGCTTCCCCTGCTGCGCCGGCACGCCTTGAGCGTCCTGAGCGCAGACAGGCATGGTCAAAAGCGCGACCGCACTGACCGTGCCCGCCAACAGCCCTTGCAGGTGTCTTGCTGCCATGCGCACGTCTTTCCTCGCTGTAGAATTCCAACGCCCCGAGTCGGGACCGATTGGAATCAGATTACCACCCGGCACGCTTCGAGGCTAACCCGGCAGAGACGCACCCGAACCTCAAAAGCCAAGTTGTTCCAGCTTTGCCGGGCGCTCCCGCCGTCCGTCGTGCGGCAAAGTCGGCTCTGAGATCGGACGCTCTCAACGGACCCAGCCGGACACGTCCTCGCCCTCCACCGCGGCCGGACCGATATACCGGCCTGCGGAGCTTTTCGCGGGCTTGCGCCGCCCGATCGTGAGCACGGTGATGGCACGGCGGTTCTGCGCGGCGCAGTCGGGCCCGTCGCACTCGGAGAGGCGGCGCTCCCGGCCCCAGGGAGCCACGCCGATTCTCTGCGCCTCGACACCTTCCGCGATCAGTCTCTGACGCACGGCTTCGGCACGCGCCTCGGAAAGCTCCTCCTGCTCGACGATGCCCAAGGGAGAATCGTCGGCATGGCCCTCGATCGTGGCGTCGAGATCAGGACGCTCCTTGAGCCAACGCGCCTGCGCCGCGAGCACGCGGCGTGCGAGTAGACCCAGCTCGGCACTGCCGCTGCTGAAGAAGACTCGATCGCCGGCCTCGAGGATGAAGCGCTGCTCGAGCTCTGCTGAAACCGGATGAGGAGCGTCCCGCGCCAGCGCCGAGCGTGAATCGCCCTTGCCGCGCCCGTCGATAACGCCGCCGTCGAGTGCCGGCTCGCGCGCCTGGCGTCCTCCTGGAGCCCACGGCAACGACGCAGCCGAGCCGAATGACGCCTCGCCTCGATAGAGATCGGCGAGCCTGCGGCGCGAGTGGCGGGCAAGCTCACTATCCGGATCCGCGGCGATGACCCGCTCGAGCAGCCGCTGAGCCGTGCTGGCCCGCCCCCGCCCGAGCTCTGCGAGCGCGCTCTGATAAAGCCGCTCCTGCTCATCAGGTGCGCCTGCTCGCTCATCCCCGTCATCTCGGGCGCTCGGATCGAGTTCGAAGGTGCCGATGATGGCCTCGCCCGGCTCGAGTTGCTCGGGCCGCAGCTCCCTTTGATCCCGCGACTGACAAACGGCGGGTGCCGCCAGCGCAAGGCCGATGCAGAACGCGAGCCCTGCCCCGAGGAAATTGGACGAAACCCGGATTACGGAGCCCGACGCGGCCATCAGCCAACGCATAGGCGCAGTCCTCACGATCGAAAGCCGATGCTTCGAGCACGTCCCTTGCCATCATTTTGAGGCCAAACTAAGAGGCCGTCCGGCGGGGGCTCGAGGCGCCTCAGGAGGCAACCTTGCTGTTGAGGATGGTCTGCGCGCGCCGGTTCTGCGACCAGCAGGAAATGTCGTCGCAAACGGCAACGGGGCGCTCCTTGCCGTAGGAGATCGTCTTGATGCGGTTGGCCGGAATCCCGGTCTGGGCGAGGAAATTGCGCACGGTCGTCGCCCGGCGGGCACCGAGCGCGATGTTGTACTCGCGTGTGCCACGCTCGTCGGCATGGCCCTCGATGGTGATCGTGAACTGCGGGTATTGGCGCAGCCACTGGGCCTGCTTCTGCAGAATCGTTTGCGAATCCGGGGTCAGGTCCGAGCTGTCGGTCGTGAAGTAGACGAGATCGCCGACATTGGAGACGAAATCGCGCTGTGTGCCTGGCGTGATCGGCCCCTTACCGGCACCCGCCAGCTCGGCCTCCGGCGTATTCTCCTGATTGGCGCAAGCCCCCAAACCGAGCGCGGCCGCCACCAGAGCGCCGGCAGCGATCAATCGGCCCACTCGTCTCCAATCCGCCATCCCCTCGTCCTTCCAAAGTCCTGCGTCCTGGCGCGATCACTGCCGCGATCCCGGATCGATTGGGCCCACCTGTCCCGTGCTGCTGTGAACGCCGGCACCGTGGCCAGCTCGTTCGCCGGCTGGGCTCCCGTCGAGTCTCGACCCGGGACGCTCCAATTGCCGGCCGGTCCGCTGCTGTCGTCCAACAGAAATGTGGCCGAATCCGGCCCGCGGACGACTGCGACGCATCCGTCATTCACGAGTTTGCCCGGGACTCAATCGCTTCCAGGGCCCCTTCTGTGCCTGGGGCGATTCTGCCAGTGCTCCGGCTGCCAGGCACCTCACAGTCCGCCTGCAGCCGCGCCGACGCGAAAGAGCGATTGCCAACCCCCTCGCGGTCCATGCGCAGCGACTGTCCGGACTAGGCAAAATGTCTGGCCGACTATCGCTGGGACCCGGAATCATAATTCCCCGGTACTAGAAGAGCCCACCGCCTGAAACGAAGAAGACCGAACTGCTACCGCGCTTGCGGCAGCAACCCGGTCTTTATCTTTCGCCCTCGGCAGTTACCGGGGCGACGCCGTGCAATCCGGTTTAGCGGACGTCAGCAGCAGCGGGAACCTCAGCGCCGAGCTTCATCGGTGCAGCTTCCTCACGGCGGCAAGCGCCGAGAGCGACAGCAACGATAGCAGCGGCGAGAACGATAGCGCCCTTCATGGTAGTCATCTCCTGTGTTGTCCCGGACTGCACCGGAATTTGGTTAGCGAGCCGCCTGAGCAGCAGTAGGAACCTCTGCGCCGAGCTTCATCGGTGCAGCTTCCTCACGGCGGCAGCCGCCGAGAGCAACGGCCACAACGATAGCCGAGAGAACGATCAGCCCCTTAACACCCTGCATGTCTCTTCTCCTGATGCTTGATCGGCAACTAGCCGAGTATTTGGGTACCGGCACCGCTCCCCGAGATCAAGAACAGAGGGGGTTTCCCATCTGTTTTCCACCCCGGTAGATGCGAAAATGCCACGCCGTTGTCGATGCGCCCCCGACTCCGAGCCCGGTTCGGGCGCATAGCCGGAAGCCACTGGAAATACGCAATAAACTCGCACCCGGAAGACCAGGGTCCAGAGCCCTACTATGCCATCGGAGAGGTTAAACCCGAGTTAAATCGTGTATCAATTCAGAAGCGGCGACCAGGCCGGATCGGACGCGTAGGAGGGGGTCGCCACCTGCCGTTCATTATAGCCGGTGAGGTCGACGGAATAGATTCGCGCGCCCCCCTGTCCCTGGAGCTCACGGAAGAACATCAGAACCCGCCCGTTGGGGGCCCAGGTCGGCCCCTCGTTGTGGAACCCCTCCGTCAGCACCCGCTCGCCCGACCCATCCGGCCTCATGACGCCGATCAGGAAGCGGCCGGCGAGTTGCTTGGTAAACGCGATGTAGTCCCCTCGCGGCGACCACACCGGAGTCGAGTAGCGCCCTTCGCCGAAGCTGATCCGGTGAGCGCCGGAGCCGTCCGCGCTCATGACGTAGAGCTGCTGGGTGCCCTCGCGATCGGATTCGAACACGATACTCCGCCCGTCGGGGGAGTAGCAGGGGCCGGTATCGATCGCCTCAACGCTGGTGAGCCGCCGCGTCTGGCGCGTCCTCAAGTCCATCTCGTAAATGCTGGAGTCGCCCTCCGACTGCAGGCTCATGAGAATCCTTTGTCCATCAGGCGAAAATCTGGGCGCGAACGTCATGCCGGGAAACTCGCCGACCTTCTCGCGCTGACCGGTCTCGATATCGAGCAGGAACACGTGCGGCTGATCGCGCGTGTAGGACATGTACGCGATCTCCTGACTCGTTGGTGAGAAGCGCGGCGTCAGCACGATCTCCTCACCCTTGCTCAAGAGACGCACGTTCGCGCCGTCCTGATCCATGATGGCGAGCCGCTTCACACGTTTTTCCTTGGGGCCGGTCTCGTCGACGAACACGACGCGCGTGTCGAAGTAGCCCTTCTCGCCCGTGAGCCTCTCGTAGATCTGATCGGCGATGATGTGCGCGACGCGCCGCCAGCTCTGCTCGGGCGCGCTGAAGCGCTGGCCGGCAAGCTGCTTTCCCGCCGTCACGTCCCACAACCGGAACTCGGAGGTGAGCTTGCCGTCGCCGCCGCGCCAGATGCGGCCGACGGACAAGGCATCGGCGCGGATCTGACGCCAGTCTGGAAAGCGCGGCACGGCGTTCACATCGCGCACCACCTCCAGAAACGAGGCGCGATCGAGCGGCCGGAACAGGCCCGAGCGCTCGAGGTCGGCGACGATCACGTTCGATACGGCAACGGAGAGTTGCGGATCCTCGCCGAGAAACTCCGGAATGGCGATGGGAATGGGCTCGAGATTGCCGGTCGTCTGTGTTCCGCGCAATCCGCCGCCCGCAAGAACGCCGCCCGCGGGCGGCGCCAGTGCCCCGCCCTCTTGCGGGGGTGCCTCCGGCTGAGCCTCGAGCTTGCGGAGCTGGCCTGCAAGCCCGCCGCCGGGCGCAGGCCCCTTGTAGCTATCGTCGATCCCCTTCTGGGCGAACGCCGGATCGGGCCCTGCAACCGCAACGGCGAGCCACGCGATCATCACGAGGCCGGGCCTCGCAGCGAGAGACACCACTCGGATGATCCGGCGCGGAGCCAGCACGAAGAGACAAGAAAGGAGCGCGTTGTTCATGAGCTTCTGCATAGCGATTATTGCGGCCGGGCGGTGACGCTCAGACGGGAGCGACGCTGGGCCCTTCTGCTCGTTCGGATCAGCGCAGCCCCAGGATGCGAGGCCAATCGAAGTCCCATGTGATCGAGCTCCAGTGCTTGTACATGTCGGGGGGCAGATTGAGCGGCGAGCAGTTCTTGACGGCGTTGACGGACGCGTCCGCGGCTATGCGGAAAAGCGGCGAGTCCTGAGGATTGAGCACCTCGGGCTCGCTGTCGAGCGAGCCGTCCTCCCGCATGCGCCATCGCACGGTCACGACCGGCGTGTCGATGCCCCCGCCGCCGCCCGGCAGCTTCGAGCAGGGCATGAGCTGGGCATTGATCCGCCCGAGGAGGAGATCCTGCTCGCGGGCCGCGAGCACCGTATCCGTGCCCTTGTCGGCTCCCGCCGCGGGGCCGGTGTGGTCCGTCTCGGCATCGGGATCGGAGGATGACTGAGGCGCGCCGCGCTTCGTCGGGTCCTTGTCGAGCAGCGCCGACAGCCGATCGGACTCGGACTTCTTCCTGGCCTCCTCCGCCTTCCTCTTCTCCTCGGCGAGCTTCTTCTTGCGCGCCTCCTCGGCCTTCTTCTTTTCCTCGGCCTTTTTCCTCGCCTCTTCGTCGGCCTTCTTCTTGGCTTCCTCCTCGGCCTTCTTCTGCTCCTCGAGCCTCTTCATCTCCTCCAGACCCTTCTCGGGCTCGGGCAAATGAGCGAGCTTCTCCGCGATGGGATCGGATTTCTCCGGCTCGGCTTTGGCGGCATCGGATTTTTGAGGCTCGACGGTCTTCTCCTCAGCCGGCGGCTCGGATGCGGTCAATGGCTTCGGTTTCTCGGCCTCCTTCTTGGAAAGGTCGGGCTTCGGCTCGTTGTCCTTCGCTTTCGACAGGAGCTCCTTCGCGTTGACGTCGCCCTGCTTCAGGCGCAGGAGCTCCGACGGCGTGATCATGGCGATGGCAATCGGCTCGGGGACGCTGGACGGCAGCTCGGCTGTCTTGCTCATTGTGACGTACGCCCAGCCCAGGAGGGCGGCGTGCATCATGATCGACAGGATGAGGCCGAGCTGCATGGATCGGGCTATCCCTGGTCTCCGGAGGTGAGGAACGTCAAACGCTTGAACCCGCCTTCGCTGAGGCGGCTCATGACCTGCATCACGGTGCCGTGCGGCACAGCCTTGTCGGCCTTGACGACGAGGAGCTGATCAACGCCGTTCTTGGCGATGGCCTTGAGCTTCGGCGCGAGCTCGGCGAGCGTCACCTTGGTCTCGCCGATCGCGATCTCGCCCGCAGCGGTGATGGAGACCGTGAGCGGCTCGTCCTTGCTCTCGGTCTGCTGACCCTTGGCCTCGGGAAGGTCGACGGGCAGGCCCGCCGTCAAGAGCGGAGCAGACACCATGAAGATGATGAGCAGCACCAGCATCACGTCCACCATCGGCGTGACGTTGATCTCGCTCATGGGCGCGTGGCGGCGCCCGCCGCGGCTTCTGCGACGCCCAGCCCCCGCGCTCGCCTTGAGGCTCATACCCAAGAGCTTCAGCTCCTCACATCGATCTGGCGCGAGACGATGGCGGCGAACTCGTCGGCAAAGGCCTCGAGCCGATGGGCGATCTGCGCCGAATCGGCGGAAAACTTGTTGTAGAATACCACCGCCGGAATGGCGGCCATAAGACCAAGAGCGGTCGCAAACAGCGCCTCGGCAATGCCCGGCGCCACGACGGCGAGGCTCGTATTCTTCGAGATGGCGATGGCCTGAAAGCTCGTCATGATGCCCCAGACGGTGCCGAACAGCCCGACGAACGGCGCCGTCGAGCCGACGGTTGCAAGAAAGAGAAGCCGGCGATCGAGCCGCTCCATCTCGCGGCTGATGGTGACGTCCATCACTTTCTCGACGCGCAGCTGGATGCCGCCCAACGCGCGGATGTTGCCTTCGACCGAGCGCTTCCACTCTCGCATCGCGGCAACGAATAGTGCCGCCATCGTGATCGTCCGCGCGCGCGAGAGGGCGTTGTAGAGCTCGTCCAGCGACTGGCCCGACCAGAACGTCTGCTCGAAGCGGTCCGCTTCCATGCGCGCACGGCGAAACGCGAACAGCTTCTCGATGATGATGGCCCACGACCACACGGACGCAACCAAGAGCGCCAGCATGACGATTTGCACGGTGGCCGAGGCGTGAAGAAAGAGCTCCATGAACGACACGCCCCCCGCAGCCGGTGCGAGCGTGGTCTGTGTGACGTCTTGCGGATTCATCGAGCGGTCCGTGATTGGGGTGTCAGTCCGGTTACGGAGCGGGCAACCCTGCACCTCCGCACCGGCCCATGCGGCCGCGCGCGGATGTGCCCTGCCACATCCCCGTCACCACAGGCGCATGTTGGCGCGCAATATGACCAAACAGGGGCCGGATGCGGCCCCCTTTTCCCAAATATCCCCTGATTTCACGGGCCTGGGGAGACCGGCTGACGCAGGCGGGTGGTGGGACCGGGAGTGAAGCCCCCGGCGGCAAGGGTCAAGCGACAGGCCGCGAGCTGAGGTACTATTGCCGATCTGGTCCGCCGCCGGTCATTGACGGCTCCCGGACCACGTCCCCCGCCGGAGCGGCCATGAGCACGACGAAGCAAAAAATTCTCGAACTCAACGCCTTCGACATGAGGAGCCCCGCCGGACTCGATCCGGCGACGGCGAAGCTCGTCGCGCGCCGGCGCAAGGCGTTCGGGCCCACCTCGATGCTGTTCTACAAGCGCCCGCTCAATCTCGTGCGCGGCGAGGGCGTCTGGCTCGTCGATGCCGATGGGCGGCGCTATCTCGACGCCTACAACAACGTGCCGTCGGTCGGGCACTGTCATCCGCGCGTGGTCGAGGCCGTGGCCCGGCAGATGAGCCAGCTCAACACCCACACGCGCTATCTCTACGACATCGTCTACACTTATGCGGAACGGCTGCTCGCCACATTCCCGAAGGAGGTATCCAACATCGTCTTCACCTGCACCGGCAGCGAGAGCGTGGATCTCGCGCTGCGCATCGCGCGCACGGTAACGGGAGGCAGCGGCTTCATCGCCACAGCCAACGCCTATCACGGCAACACCACGACCGCGACAGAGGTATCGCCCTCCTCGAAGAGCGCCGAGCCGCCAAGCACCAGCGTCTTCTTCGTCGACGCCCCCGACACCTATCGCGAGCCCAATGGTGCGGCCGAGATGACGTTCGTCGAGAACGTTGCCAAAGCACTTGCGGCCATGAAGAAGAAGGGAGTCCGGCCAGCCGGCATGATCGCCGACAGCATCCTTTCGAGCGACGGGGTCTATCCGGGTGTGCCGGGCTTTCTGAACGAGGCCGTGACGCTCGTGCACAAGGCCGGCGGCCTCTATATCGCCGACGAGGTGCAGCCCGGATTCGGGCGCACGGGCACCGACATGTGGGGCTTCCAACGCCACGGCATCGTCCCCGATCTTGCGGTGATGGGCAAGCCGATGGGCAACGGCTATCCGGTTGGCGGCGTTGCCATAAGGCCGAAGCTGCTCGATCTCTTCGGTGCCAAGTGCGGCTACTTCAACACCTTCGGCGGCAGCCCTGTGGCCGCGGCCGCCGGCCTTGCCGTGCTCGACATCCTCGAGGAGGAGAAGCTCGTTGAGAACGCGCGCGATACCGGCGACTATCTCGCCGGCAGGCTCGGCGCGCTCTCGAAGCGGCACAAATCCATGGGCGACGTGCGCGGCGCAGGCCTCTATCTCGGTGTCGAGTTCGTCAAGGACAAGCGCTCGCGCACACCCTCGAAGGACACGGCGGTAGCGGCCATCAATGGGCTGCGCGAGCGCGGCATTCTCGGCGGCACGGCGGGCATTCATGGCAACATCTGGAAGATCCGGCCGCCGCTCTCATTTCGGCGCGAGCACGCAGACATGCTGGTCGAGGGGCTCGACGAGGTGCTCGGCGAGCTGCGGGTCTGACGAGGAAAAGGGGGCACCATCGCCGGCAGCGGTGCGTCTGGGTGACCCTGTCGTGATGGTGTCCCCTTCCGCTGCCGGATTGGCTCATCGCCCCTTCAAGGCCACGCCGATCTCGTCGAGGACGGCGGGATCGTCGATTGTGGCCGGCGTCCTATAGGGCGTGCCGTCGGCGATCTTCTTCATGGTGCCGCGCAGGATTTTGCCCGAACGCGTCTTCGGCAGACGCGCCACCGTCAGCGCGGTCTTGAAGGCCGCGACAGGGCCGATGAGCTCGCGCACGAGCTCCACGATCTCCTTCTCGATCTCGGACTGGGCGCGGGAAACACCGGCCTTCAACACGACGAAGCCTACCGGCACCTCGCCCTTCAACGCGTCGGCCGCGCCGATCACCGCGCATTCGGCAACGTCCTTGTGGGACGCGAGCACCTCCTCCATCGCGCCCGTCGACAGACGGTGACCGGCGACGTTGATGATGTCGTCGGTGCGGCCCATGATGAAAAGATAGCCGTCCTCGTCGAGATAGCCTGCGTCCGCCGTCTTGTAGTAGCCCGGGAACTCGTCGAGATAGCTCGGGCCGAAGCGGTCGTCGTCATTCCACAAGGCCGGCAGGCAAGCGGGCGGGAGCGGCAGCTTCACCGCGATATTGCCGAGCACTCCGGGCGCAACCGCATGACTGGCGTCGTCGAGCACCGCTACGTCATATCCCGGCATCGGCACCGAGGCCGAGCCGCGCTTCACTGGCAGCGCGCCGAGGCCCACCGGATTACCAGCAATGGCCCAGCCCGTCTCCGTCTGCCACCAATGATCGATAACGGGAACGCCGAGCTTCTCCTCGGCCCAGGCGACCGTATCGGGGTCGGCGCGCTCGCCGGCGAGAAACAGGGTGCGGAAGCGCTTCAAATCGTACTTGCCGATATGAGCGCCGGCCGGATCCTCCTTCTTGATGGCGCGAAATGCCGTCGGCGCCGTGAACAGCGCCGCCACCTTGTGCTCGGAGGCGACGCGCCAGAACGCCCCCGCGTCCGGCGTGCCGACCGGCTTTCCCTCGTAGAGAATGGTTGTCGACGCAGCGAGCAGCGGCGCATAGACGATGTAGGAGTGTCCGACGACCCAGCCGACGTCGGACGCCGCCCAGAACACCTCGCCCGGTCCCACGCCGTAGAGGTTCCTCATCGACCAGTGGAGGGCGACCATGTGCCCGCCGTTGTCGCGCACGATGCCTTTGGGCTGCCCGGTGCTGCCGGACGTGTAGAGGATGTAGAGCGGGTCGGTCGCAGCAACCGGAACGCACTCGGCCTTGCGCCCGGCGTTGCGCGCCTCCTCTCGCAGCCGGTCCCAGTCGAGATCGCGGCCCTCGATCAGCGATGCCGTCTCCTGAGGCCGCTGGAGAATGACGCAGTGAGACGGCTTGTGCACGGCCATGCCGATGGCACTGTCGAGCAGTGGCTTGTACTTGACGACGCGTCCCGGCTCGAGCCCGCACGATGCCGATAGTATGACCTTGGGCTTGGCATCGTCGAGACGCGTGGCAAGCTCCTTGGCGGCAAACCCGCCGAACACGACCGAGTGGATGGCCCCCAGTCTCGCGCACGCGAGCATGGCGATCACCGCCTCCGGAACCATCGGCATGTAGATGACGACGCGGTCGCCCTTGCCAACCCCGAGACCCGCGAGAACGGACGCGAGGATCGCCACCTCGTCGAGCAGGGCGGCATAGGAATAGCTGCGTTTCACGCCCGCCATCGGGCTGTCGTAGATGAGTGCCGTCTCCCCGCCGCGCTTGGCCGCCACATGACGATCGAGGCAGTTGTAGGACGTATTGCAGAGCGCGCCGGGAAACCAGCGCCCGTAGCGGCCGAGGCCCGGATCGAAGACGCGCTCGCAGGGGCGAAACCAGTCGATGGACCTGGCTGCCTCGGCCCAGAACGACTCCGGATCCCGTCTCCAGCTTTCGTAGACTTCGCGGTAGCGGCTCATATCCGGCCCTTGCAGCACAGGGTGAGGGGTCGAGGTGAGAAGTTATACAGTCTCCTGCACCCGTCACAATCTCGGCGGCGACAGAGAAACCCGGCGCTCGCGGGACAACAATGGGGCCGGACTCGTTGGACCCGGCCCCATCTTCCGTTGTCAAAACCCAAACGCTACGCGGCCGCTTGTTTGTGAGCCGCGAGCACGTTGTCGGCGAGACGGCCCGTCAGCTCGGCCAGATGATCGAACCTGGCGGTATAGGTGCCCACCCCCGAGGTCGCCGAGCGCAGCTCGACGATGAGGTCGTCCATCTCGCTTTCCGGAATGTGCGCCGAGACGACGTCCCATCCGGGCCACCCGGGGCGCGCATCGAAGCCCAGAATCTGCCCGCGCCGCTGCGAGATGATGCTGTTGATGCGCGCCGTCGCGTCCGAAGGCACGGCGATATCGACCGACATCACCGGCTCGAGCAGGACGGGACTGCACTTCGGCATGCCCTCGCTCATGGCGAGACGCCCCGCCTGCCGGAACGCCATGTCGGAGGAATCGACCGTGTGATAGGAGCCATCCATCAGCGTGACGCTGACGTCGACCACGGGGAACCCGAGCGGTCCTGTCTTGAGATAGTCCGCGACACCGATCTCGACCGACGGGATGAACTGCTTCGGCACGACGCCGCCGGTGATCTTGTCGCCGAACTGAAAGCCGGAGCCGCGCGGCAACGGCTGAATGTTGAGGACCACATCGCCGAACTGCCCGTGACCGCCCGACTGCTTCTTGTGCCGGCCGCGGATCTCGATGCCCTTGCGGATGGTCTCCTTGTAGGGAACCTGCCGCTTCAAACGCTCGACGACGACGCCGTACTTCCGGGCAAGCCGCTCGAAGGCGACGCGCAGATGCATCTCGCCCTGACCGTGCAACAGGATCTGATGGGTGTCCTGGCTGTGCTCGAGCACAAGCGAGGGGTCCTCATCGATGAGCTTGGCGAGCGCAGTCGAGAGCTTGACCTCGTCCTTGCGGTCCTTGAGACCAAGGCCGGCCGCCAGAACCGGAACGGGCAGCGGCGGACAGTTGGCCTGCACGATCGGACCTTTCTCGGCCGTGATCGTCTCGCCGGCCCTGACGTGATCGAGGCGGCCCAGCGCAACCGTGTCGCCAGCTTTCGCGGGGCCGCGCTTGGTCGCCTCTTCGCCTTTGAGCGAGAACAAACCAGCGATGCGCTCCTCCTTGCCCGACGGAGCCGTGATCGTCGTGCTGTCGGCCAGGTCTCCGGTCAGCACGCGCGCGATCGAGAGCTTGCCGCCGTGGCCGGTGTAGAAGTTTTTCAGGACCACCGCAGAGCTCTTGGTATTCTCGAGCTTCAACCGCCTCGCGGTGGTCTCGACGAACGGCGCCTCGTGGCGCAGAGCCTTCAACAGCCTCAATATGCCGTTGCCGTTGTACGCGCTGCCCAGCAGCACGGGACAGATGAGACCCTCGCGCAGCTCGCGGCCCAAATCGTCGAAGATGCGGTTCTTCGGCGGCTGCATGTCGGAGAGTAGCTGCTCCATCAGCTCGTCGTCGTAGTCGGCAAGCTGCTCGAGCATGTGGAAGCGGGCTTCCTTCTCGCGCTCTTTGATGGAGGCCGGAAGCTCGACGATCTCGGAGGGTGCGTGCTCGCGATAGACGTAGGCGCGCTCGGAGGCGAGGTCGACGAAGCCTGTCGCGACGCCGTTCTCCCAGATCGGGATCTGGCGCAGGACGAGCGGCTTTGTGGAGGCCGGCTGGAGAATGGGAATGATCTCGCGGACCGGCGTCTGGAAGCTGTCGATCTTGTTCAGAAACAGGAAATGAGGAATACTGCGATCCTCGAGGTTCTTGAGGATCACCTGCAGCGCGGCAACGCGCTTTGGATCGGGCTCGCAGACCACGACCGCCGCATCGCACGCCGTGAGCGCGATCGAGCCCTCGTGCTGGAACTCGATGGAGCCTGGACAGTCGATGAAGGTCATCGTGTCGCCGAGGAAGCTCACGTCCGCGACGTTGACCGATACGCTCATACCGTGATCGCGCGCCTCGGGAGAGGCGTCGCCAATTGTCGTCTTGTCGGTGATGGTGCCCTGGCGGGTGATGGCGCCGGTGCGGGCGAGAATGGCTTCGAGAAGGGTGGTCTTACCAGAAAGGTACGGGCCGATGAGTGCGATGCAGCGGGAGCTGCGGCCCGAACTATGCCCGCCGCGCGGGCCGTCGGAAGTCCCCATGATTTCCTCCTTTTCCGCCCGGTGACCGGGCGCGATGAGGCGCAGGCAAGGACGCGCATCGCACGCCTCGCGCCTCTCGGAGGAGCGCGACGACGATGCCATCGTCGCGCTGCGGAAGAACAAGCGCAAGGGGGTTTCTCGATCCTCTCTTGCGGTCGATCAATGGAGGCGGGCTTCTCTGTAGGTCAAAGTGTTAAACAGCGCGCGCCGCACCGGAACGAAGTCCGCCGTTAACCCGACCTTGTCTCATTCCATTCTGGCATGATGAAGGGAGCCGGCCGCCTGCGGCAGGAAAACTGAGGTTTCATTGGCGCAGCGAATACTGTTCACGACGCAGCGCAGCAAGTCTTCGCAGATGCAAACAACACGCCTTGGCAAGAATTCGAGCAGAAAGAACTTGACCCGATACCGGATTACATCAACAAGCTGTCGTGGGTTCCGCGCCTTCGAGTAGAGCCAGAAACGAGGGCAGGACGGTGAGGCGCGAAACCTCGCAAAGGTTGGGTGCGTACCTCCTCTCGCCGTGAGCTGAAGAGGCAACGAGAAGAAGACAGCGGGAAGTGATTGTCATGCGTAGCACACGTTCGCTGATGTCGATCGAAGAGGCCGCAGGCTTCGCGATGGCGCCTTCCGAGGACGACGTGACCGAAGCCGTGCCGGCGCTTCCGGATGAAGCCCTCCGCAACGGGCACATCACCGCCGCCGCACGATCGGCTCAGCACGGACCCGCACAAGCGCCCACCCCGTTGATCGAGAGCCTGCATGGCGCGGCCTGGCTGCGCGAGCTCTTGACCGGCTGGTGGGCCGGCGGCAAGGCGCACGCCTGATCTTGGTGCGACGCGGCGGCCATTCTCTGCCGTCCACGCCAGCGCACGTTCCCGGTTGGAACCGTCCCAGTACGCACGTTGACAGTCCCCCATGCAGGTGCGAGCCTGACGCGGGCTCCTTCCTTTTGCAGCGCGAGGGGTCCCTCGTGCGCAGCACGCCGGCGCTCGCCGCTTCAGAGGAAATCCCATGCGCATCCTGCCTGTGGCCTTGGTCCTGACACTCATAAGCGCAACCGCCGTGCTCGCCCAGAACACCGCCGTCATCAAGGAGCGGCAGGATCACCTCGAGGCGATGGGCAAGGCGGCAAAGGAGCCGGGCAAGATGTTCAAAGGCGAGGAGGACTTCGACCTCGACAAGGTGAAGGCTGCGCTGGCCAGGTTCCAGGAGAAGGGGGCGCTTCTCCCGAGGCTCTTTCCGGACGACTCGAAGACCGGCGAGGACACCGAGGCCCTCCCGGCGATCTGGGAGAACAAGGCCGATTTCGAGGGCCGCTACCCCAAGCTGGTCGAAGCGGCCAAGGCGGCCGCAACGGCCATCACCGACGAGGTGACGTTTCAGGACGAGTGGCCCAAGGTCATGGACAATTGCAAAGAGTGCCACAAGAAGTATCGCAAGCAGCAGAAGTGACGCTGTCGTGTCCGCTCAACCCGACACGGTTCCGGCGTGGGATCTTCCCACCCGCATCTTCCACTGGCTCCTCGTGGCGCTGGTGGTGGCCGCTTGGGTCAGCTACGAATTCTCGAGCGAGATCGGCGACCGGACCATGATCTGGCATCGCTGGAACGGACTTGCCATTCTGACGCTCCTTATCTGGCGAGTCATATGGGGCTTCGTGGGATCGTCGACTGCCCGTTTTGCAAACTTCGTGCGCACGCCGTCTCAAGCCATCGCCTATGCGCAAAGCCTCTTATCCGGGGCTCCGCGCCGCTACCTCGGGCACAATCCGGCGGGCGCCTTCATGGTGCTGGCTCTGATCGGGGCCCTCGCGCTCGACGCGGGCTTGGGGCTCTTCGCCGTCGACGACAATGATCTCGTGGGTGGTCCGCTCCATCGCCTCGTCGGCGAAGAGGCCAACAAGTGGGCGACCCGCTGGCACGAGCGCATTTTCGATTGGGTGCTGATCCCGCTCGTCCTCATCCATATCGCGGCCAATGTGCTCTACGGCGTGATGAAGAAGGAGCCCCTGATCCCGGCCATGATGACGGGAGCAAAGCCGGCCGCCGACTATGCCGATGCGCCCCGGATCGAGGAGGTGAGCCACCCCATGTGGCGCGCGCTCCTGTGCTTCATCGCCGCAAAGGTCACTCTGTTCGGCACCATGCTGGCGGCCGGCGGACGGATATTCTGAGTGGGACCTACTTGAGATTGCCGCAGAAGCGCTGGATGCGCGCGCAGGCCTCCTTGAGCGCGTCCGTCGAGGTGGCGTAGGAGATGCGGAAGGCGGGCGAGCCGGCAAACGCGGCGCCATGCACGCAGGCCACGCCCTCCTCCTCGAGGAGCGCGGTCACGAAGTCCTCGTCGTTGTTGATGGCCGCGCCCCTGGCCGTCGTCTTGCCGATGGCGCCCGCGCACGACGGATAGACGTAGAATGCGCCTTCCGGCTTCGGGCATTTGAGCCCCTGCGCCACATTCAACATCGACACGACAAGATCGCGGCGGCCGACGAACACGGCGTTGTTCCTGGCGATGAAGTCCTGCGGCCCGTTCAAGGCCTCGACGGAAGCCCACTGCGTGATCGAGCAGGGGTTGGACGTCGACTGCGACTGCAGCTTGCTCATCGCCTTGATCAGGTTTTCTGGGCCGCCAGCGTAGCCCATGCGCCAGCCCGTCATGCAGTAAGCCTTCGAGAGACCGTTCATGGTCAGCGTGCGCTCGTAGAGGCGCGGCTCGATCTCAGCGGGCGTAAAGAACGTGTGGCCGTCGTAGAGCAAGTGCTCATACATGTCGTCGGTGAGCACCCAGACGTGGCTGTTCTTCGGTGCCATCAGCACATCGGTCAGCACCTTGAGCTCGCGGTCGGAATAGGCGGCGCCGGTGGGATTGGAGGGCGAGTTGAAGATGAACCACTTGGTCTTGGGCGTGATCGCGGCATCGAGGACCTCGGGGCGCAGGCGGTAGCCGTGCTCCATCCTGGTCTCGGCGAAAACCGGCGTGGCGCCGGCAAGCTGAACGACGTCGGCATAGGAGACCCAGCAGGGGGCCGGCATGACGACCTCGTCTCCTGGATTGAGGGTCGCCAGGAGCGCATTGTAGAGCACCTGCTTGCCGCCCGTGCCGACCGAGATCTGCGACGGCTTGTAGTCGAGGCCGTTGTCGCGCTTGAACTTGGCGCAGATGGCCGCCTTCAATTCGGGGATTCCGTCGACGTCGGTGTACTTGGTCTTGCCCTCGTCGAGCGCGCGCTTGGCGGCATCCTTGATGTTCTGCGGCGTGTCGAAGTCGGGCTCGCCGGCCGACAGCGAGATGATATCGCGCCCGGCCGCCTTGAGCTGGCGCGCCTTCATCGACACGGCGATGGTCGCCGAGGGTTGGATGCGATTGAGGCTGTCGGCAATGAAACCCATGTGTCCCGTCTTCCCTTCGTGCGTTCGGAGCGCCTTGGCGGCTGCAAAGCGGCGCGAACGCTACGCCGCAGTGCAACAAACAGCAAGGAGTCGTTAACGGAAGTTGTCTATCTCCTTACGTCAGGATTCCGGGGCAGGCGAGGCTGCTGCGTTGCAACAAGGGCACAGCGGCCAAACTCTTTGTCTTGCATGGGGAAATGGCCAAGCCTTGCCACAATCCGATCAAACCCCGGCCACACGAAGCAGATGTCCTGGCATCGGATCGCGCCGGCTGAGTTAAAAAGCCGGAAGGAGACGCTGGTAACAATGACGACGAGCCACAACTCGAGCCATATCCGCCGCTTCGCCATCGACACGCTGACGGGGGCCGGCCTTTACTTTCTCATCGCCACGCTGACCTTGGGCAGCCGCTCGTTCGCAGCCGACGGGCTCTTGACGGAGATTGGCGCGGCCGCCGTAAAGGTTGCCGATGAAAGCGTGTCGAGCCCGGGATTTCTGATGCTGGCGGCCGCGTTTGCGGTCCTGTTTGCGCTGAACGCTGCCTTTTTCCGGCACCTCACCCGGCTCTATGCCCCCGCAGGCCGACACAAGGCCTGAGGTTCGGCTGGTCCGGTCGAGGCCGTTCGACGTACTGACCGGACGAGAGGGCTGGCAGTGCCCCGTGACCGCCCCTATATAGCGGCCACTCGAGACCGAGGGAGACGACGGCAGATGCTGACCATAAAGAGCACCATCTTCCCTAGAGCCCCGGCATTTGCCCGCGGCACGGCAGCCTTCGCCCTGATTGCACTGGCTGGCACCGGCATTGCCCTCGTCGATCCGGCTCCCGTCATCGAGCAGGGCTTCAATACGGCTCTCTCAACCGCTCCCAAGGCTCCGCAAAGCGCGTTTGGTACACCCGAGGCGGGCTCCGAGGCGTACTGGCTCGGTCAAGGCCTGGGCGTCGTATCGCAGACAGTCGGAAAAATCGAGCCGGCTCATTGGAAGACCCCGGTCAGCAAGGGCGAACGAATCGTGGTCGGCGCGGGCGCCGGAGCCCGTGTCCTCGAGGTGGTCGAGGTCAAGGCGGTGGCGGCCGAAACGGCGCAGACGGATATCACCCGCATCGACATCGGGCTCGCCAGGCCGCGAATTCAGGTTGTCTGCCGCGACGCTGCGGCGCCGAACGGGCCCCTCCTTCGCTTCGAGATCGAGGCCGAAGGAACGCCCCCGCCGGCAGCGCCACACGCGCTCTGATCCAGCTCTTTTACGGTACCGGAATCCGGCCACACCCTCGGGGGCAAGAGGTCCCCCGAGGCGTCTTTTGCCGTCACCCATGTTGCCAGACCCATCCGTCCCGGTGATATGCTGAGCCGCGACGGGGCGCCAAGCGCGTCTCAGCGGCCGGACGGCCGTCGAAAGGGAGTACCGCAGATGAGGCTCAACCCGCCCACCATCCTGATCTTTCTGATGTCGTTCGTGCTGGCTTCGCTGGCGCTCGTCACCAAGCTCGGCTACGTCCCCATTCCACGCTACCTGCCGCATCAGGAGTTCTGGCTCGGCATCACCGCCTACTTCACCCTGATGGTCGGCAATCTCGTGAAAGGGCTCTGACGCGCTATCGCAGTCAATGGCGCTGCGCGGCCATCGACCAGATGTCCTCGTTCGAGCGATAGAAGCCGAGGCCGAAGCTCTGGAACTCGTCCTCCCCCTCATGCGCGCCGACGCCGAGCTGTCTCAATGCGGCGTTGATCGGCCACAGGCCCGCCGGCCGCTCGGCCTGATCGGCGCGTCGTAGCACCATCGGCCCCATCAGCACCTCGCCGCCCTGCCATACCACCGCCGTCTGATGGCCTGCGCCGCCGAAATAGCTCGTCTCGAGGTACGCGAGCGGCCCCCGCTCGGACGCTTTGGCCGCGAAGGCCATGTCTCCCGACGACAACAGCGGCGGACCCTCGCTCCACTCACCCGTTCCGTAGGCGCGGTGCAGCGTATCGTGGAGGTCGTCGTCGAGCGGCAGCACGAGTACGCCCGCTCCCGACGTCAGCGCGAACGTGCGTGCCATCGGCGCGAGCGCGCGGTAGGCGGCAAGGACGCGCGCGCTTCCTGCAAACAGGCGGACGTTGTGCCCCATGATCGTGCCGGCTCACAGCAATGCCACGCTCTTCATGCCGCGGCATGAAAGGCCTTCACCGCACACCTACCACGGGTTTCCGGCAAATCACACGACCGCTCTGCGTTGCTATCCTCCTCGCAGCCGCTCATTTCCGCTGCAGGCTCTCGAGGTAATGGGTGAGCTCGAGCACGCGAACGTGCGCGGGAGCAAATCCCGGCTTCCTTTCCTGCACCGTCATGTCGGCCATGAACTGCGGCATCTGGTGCGTGTCGTGTCCGGCTACGGGCTTCTCCCCGGCGATGATCTCGAACACCTGCCAGAACGGAAACGTGCCGCCGTTGCGGACCGCGATCTGGGTGAGATCCTTGGGCGGCTTCACGAGCTTCGTGGCCAGCGTGCCGGTGCCGGTGGCGTCGCCGCCATGGCAGGCGACGCAGCTCTCCTCGAAGTCCTGCCGTCCTTCGCCGAGCACGGTCGCGCGTGCGCCGGCCGCCGCAGCCCGCGCGAAGAGCACGAGCACGGCAATCACGATCACGAAGGCCCAGAAGGGCCAATGCCGATGCAGCCGGCGAACGGGTCCGACCACGGGATGATGCTGGCTCATCTTGTCTCTCCATGACTGCCGGCGCCCGATCGAGCCCTGCCACAATCGACGCGGCGTGGCGCGGGCCACCGTTCTCATAAAATGTCGCGCGTCCGTCCCGGCCAAGCTTTGCGCCGGGTCAAGAGCCCTTGACGGCGGAGCTCACCACGGAATCGGCTTCTTGTCGCGGAAGAAGCCTCCCGACGGCCCGTCGTCGGGGAGCATGGCGAGCCACACCGGCGTAGCAGCACCCTGCTCAACCGTGCGCTCGGCATTGGGGCCACCCATGTCCGTTCGCACCCAGCCGGGGCATGCGGCATTGACCTTGATGCCGGTGTCCGCCAGCTCCGCCGCGGCAATGCGGGTCAGCGCATTGAGCGCCGCCTTCGACATGCGATAGGCGGGAAAGCCGCTGCCCATGTCCGAGAGCTGGCCCGCGCCCGAGGACAGGTTGACGATACGCCCGAAGCGCCTCTCGCGCATCATCGGCGCCACGGCCTGGATGAGCCGCAAGGGCCCCAGCACATTCGTCTCGAACGTGCGCCGCGCCGTGCCGGCGGTGAGATCGAAGAGGCTCGCCCTGAACCCTCCGGGACCATCGATGAGGATGGCCGCATTGTTGACGAGGATGTCGCAGCGCCCGAACAGCCGTTTCATCTCGGCTGCGGCGCGCGCGGGGCCCGTCTCATCGTCGACGTCGAGCGCGATCGCCGGCACCTCGAGTCCGTCTGCCAGGAGGGCCTTGCTGGCGGCGCGCCCCTTCGCGAGGTCGCGCGCACCGATCACGGTGACCACGCCCGCACGCGCAAGCTCGCGCGCGATCTCGAGCCCGATCCCCCGGTTGGCCCCCGATACCAGCGCGACCCGCGTCTCGCTCATGTTTCGCCCACGAGTATCGTTTCCACGACAAGCTCAGCCGTTACAAACTCCGGCCCGGCCCGCCACCTCAATGTAGGCCCGGTCTGGTTCGGACGCCAGCGGACGGTCCTCGCCGTGCCATAGGCCTGGACAGGTCGCCGCCTTCGCGGCGATGACGGTGGGGAGAGGGCGGAGCTTGCAGTACTGAAAGTGTGCAGGCTGCTCACCCGACGATACAGCACTCCGCACCCGCCACACACACCGTCACCCCCGCGAAGGCGGGGGCCTGTCCAGACGACCGCAGAGCGCTGTCGTTCGGCGGCCTGGACAGGTCGCCGCCTTCGCGGCGATGACGTCAAGG
>Ga0233425_10003767_pt1 | contig 26789 bp, 18 predicted proteins | sample Watercolumn_Towu_2_FD_181712 | JGI IMG/M metagenome (GOLD analysis project Ga0233425, IMG submission 181712) | Freshwater microbial communities from Lake Towuti, South Sulawesi, Indonesia - Watercolumn_Towuti2014_140_MG | ecosystem: Environmental > Aquatic > Freshwater > Lake | place...
GACCTCTCCGACGTGTCCGACGTGTCCGACGTGTCCGACGTGTCCGACGTGTCCGACGTGTCCGACCTGTCCGACGTGTCCGACGTGTCCGACGTGTCCGACGTGTCCGACCTGTCCGATCTTCCCGCAGACCTCGGCCCCTGGACCCCGGATCCCATCTCTTCGAAGTGCACGGTGTCGGCCGACTGCGCCAAGATGGACGACGACGACCTGTGCAACGGCGTGCCCGCCTGCGTGGACGGGACGTGCGTGCTCGACCCATCCTCGGTCGTGGTTTGCCCGCCCTCGGAAGACGGGTGTAGTTCTAACGAGTGCCAGCACGAAACCGGGCTTTGTGAGCCGTTGCCAGGTCCGAATGGCAAGGCCTGCTCGGACGGCAATCCGCTGACCACGGTGGATTTCTGCTTCAAGGGGGTCTGCACGGGCACGGGGACCGTCGACTGTACCGATGACGCCGACTGTGACGACCTCTACGTGTGCACCCTGGACCAGTGCAAGCTGGGCAAGTGCCAGCACCTGCCGATCTCGTGCTTCGGAAGCGACCCCAAGGACTGCCAGATGGTGGTCTGCAGCGCTTTGGACGGCATGTGCATCGAGAAGCCCTATGACGAGCCGGACAACGTCGTGTACGAGGAGGACTTCGAAGACTCCCTTGCCCAGGGATGGACCTACCCGTCGGCGGCCATGGCCAGCGTCGAGACGCCACCGTCCGGTCAGCGTGGGCTGGCCCTGACGATGCAGCCCGGCAGCATACTGGAGTTTGCTCCTCCGCCCGTCTACGCCCCCCCAATGTCCCTGCTCGTTTCCATCGGGCTGGAGAGTTGGAGCCCGGAGACCTGCGCAAGCCAGACCTTCACGCTGAAGGCCAACGGCAAGGTCGTTGCCCAGCAGCCCTTGTGCCTTTTCCTGGAGCAGGCCGACGGAACCTTGACCTGGAGCCTGCCCAAGGGGATCCAGGGGGCGCTCTCCATTGGCCTTGTACTGGAAAACCAGGGTGAGAGCACGGTCAAGGTGGCCGTCGCAGGGTTCCGCCTGGAAGGGCAGGGCGGGATCTCCTGCTGCCAGGATTTCGACATGGACAAGCTGTGGGCCTGCATCGACAATTGCCCGGACTGGCACAATCCTGACCAGGCCGACTGCGACTTCGACGGCCTTGGCGACCCGTGCGACCCCGACCGGGACAACGACGGCGTGGAGAACAAGTTCGATGCGTTCCCCTGCAATCCCGGGGCACAACTGGCCGTCCGCCTGGTCACGACCCGCAACATCGCTCCTCTCGAGCCCGTGGCCGTGGCATGCGGCCAGCCGCAGGACGTCTGCTACTTCTTCGAGCTGTCCGGCGAGCATCTGCTGGCCGACTTGCAGGGGATTCCCATGGCCCTCGTGCGCCTTCCCGAGATTCAGCTTGCCCGCAGCGCAGCTTTCTGTGCCGGCCTGCTCTGGGTCCTGGATTCCGGAACGAGCGTGTGGGGCTATGACGTGTCGGACCCCTACCGGCCAACGCTGCTCCACCAGTACTCTCTCCCTTCCGGGCTGGTGAGTCTCGAACAGACCCTCGCGTGTCATGACGGTGATCTGGTGCTTTCGTCCGGGCACATCCTGTACGTGCTGGAGGCCGGGGGCACCCATTCCGAACTGTACGATGTGTTCGAGGAGATCTGGGCAGCCGTGACCACCTCTTCGGTCTACCTCGTGATAACCCGGTCTCCGCAACCCCCGTTCCTGTTCTTCCTGCGGGCCATCCCGGTCGGAGGCAAGCAGCAGATCATCCCCCTCAAGGCGACTCCGGACGAGCCGGCCCCCGCCTGCCAGTTCGCTGAGATCTCCTCGGCCTACTGGGGGGCTGACCACGCCACCGGGGCTCTGTGGACCGTGGTCCGAGGGTGCCTGCACCCGTCGCTGCAGCTTCGCGACCCCTGGGCCGCATTGCTCCCGGGAACCGACCTTGACGGGGACGGCCTGGACGACCTTGTCGACCCCGACGACGACGGCGACACAGTGCCCGACCTGGACGACTACGCCCCGCTCGATGCGTACACCACCGCCGATGCCGATGGTGACGGCCGCGGCAATTGGGAGGACGTGGACGACGACGGCGACGGCCAGTCCGACAACTACGCCGGGTTCGCTCCCGTCTCAGTGACGGAGGAGTGCTACTTCCCGGGCCTGACTCTGACCGGCATCGAAGCGACCTCGGGGGGCTACCGTCTGGTGGCCGCCGGTGGCAGCCTGGTGGACTCGGAGCTCGACTGCTCCCCGGGACAGGCGTGGACGCCCCCGTTCACCGGCCTCGATTCCCTGGCCTGCGGCGACGGCGACGAGTGTGCATTTCACTCGTTCACCAACAAGGGGCTCTTCCGTTTCGCGGGCACGGCACCGCTGGGGGCCTTGGATTCCCCCGAGTTGCCCTCCGGCATCACGCCCCTCAACACAGATCTCGCCTGGTCCGACGACCTGCTCTTCGTCGGCAATGATGCCGCCAACCATGTCTTTGCCGTCGATTCCGGGGGCAACGTGCGGGCCGAAATCCGCCTGCCTGCCCAGTTCGCCGGGATTGCCGTGGACTCCGCGGGACGGCTCATCGTCCTGTTGGCAGTCAGCCAGGCGGAGTCGGTGCTGCTCCGGATCGACCAGGCCGGCCGCCTGCTGGGCTATCTCCCGGTCCCCGCCGGCGGGCTCAGGAGCCTCGCCCGGATCGACGATGCTTCCTTCGTAACGCTCCTGGCCGGGCCCGAGGGGACCTCCCTGGTGCTGCTCGAGTTCCCGCAGGGCCTTTCGGCAGCGGAATGGGAGCCCGCCGGATGGCCCGTTTCCGCACTGAATCCCCCCGTGGTTCTCTCGCCTGATGTGCCCACCCAGACCTCGGACGGAGGCGTCATCGTCACCTGGCCATTGGAGCCGATTCCCGACCTGGCCGGGCTCCAGGTCTGCTGGGTCTGCGGCGCCGTCGCTGGGTTCATCCCTCCCCAGAACTGCCAGCCGGTATCGCTGACTGAGGGCCAGACCGCAGTCTCCGGATTCATTCCGGGACAGAAGTGTGCGTTCGAGCTGCGGGCAACAACCCTCGCTGCCGGCACCGTCTCTTCCCGCCGCGTCTCCATCGTGGTCGATCAGCCGGGGACCGGCTCGATCGTCTGGGCCAAGGCCGGCACGATGAGCGCACTGGCCTGGAGGCTGGTGGCCATCCCGCAACTGCTCGACCTCTAGTACGCCTCGCAATTCTCATGACAATCGCCAACAGCGTTGGCGTCAACGTCCCGCCGCCGCGGCCGTGCTCACGAGGAGAATGACGGACTGTGAAATCATCGGGACTTGGCGGCACCTGTACTAGTCGGGCTCCGGCACGCAGGCATCCGGCGGCGCAGGGGAATCCGGCGGCGCAGGGGAATCCGGCGGCGCAGGGGAATCCGGCGGCGCAGGGGCATCCGGCGGCGCGGGGGCATCGGGAGGAACGGGAATCCCCGGACCTTCCATGGGGATGCCCTCCTCCGGCGGGAGCCACTCTCCGCCTTCCTGACGGTTCTGCATGTCCTCGAGCTCCCGGAGCTGGCGCAGCAGCTCCTCTTCCGTCGACTGCGCCTGCATCGTGTGAAGGTACCAGGCCGCAGCGCCGGTGATCGACAGGACGACCATCAGCGCGGGCACGTCCCCCTTTGCGACCAGGGACGTGGTCATCTTCCGCTTGTCCGACTTGACTGTCACCGTGAACTTCGTCGCCTTGTAGACCCAGTCGATCAGCGCCGCAAACTCCTTCCGATCCATCATCAGGTGCACCAGGTCTGCGGGGAGATCTTCCTGCAGGAGGCCGGCATTGGCCAGCAACCCGAGGCCGGTTCCCCGCACCAGGAGCGGAAATGCCGACAGGTAGTCGCCCGCAGCGGCCAGGGTGTCACGGACCCACTCGGCAGCCACCTCGTCCGCAGCCACGATGCTCAGGGCCATCCCCTTCCGTTCGAGCCACAACGCAACCGACTTCACCCCCAGGAACATGTCCAGCAGCGGCCTTCCCAGGCTCGACTCGAGCCCGGACCGAATCACCTGGTTCCCGAGCAGTCCCTCCATGTCCGCAGCCCCCGCGATCAACGTCGCGGGAGGCATTGCCGCCAACAGCGAGGCCACGGGCGACTTCCCAAAGGCCTTGCGGTCGATGAAGTCCTTGACGTGCTGCGAGTTGCCGAGTACCAGAAACTCCTTGTCCGCGTACATGAGGCCCCCGCCCGCAAGCTGCGAGTCGGGAAGCCTGCCCACCTTGCGCCCCTTGTAGTCCTCCTGCCCCGAGGTCAGGAGTCCCTCCACCGCCCCCTTGGCCGAGAAGTCCCCTCGAACCACGATGAACGCGGACATCATCCCCGCGTTGTCCATCGCAAAGCTCATCATCGCAAGCGTCACCTTGTTGCGAAAATCCACGCCGCTGGAGCTGAGAGCCGAGTCCAGCTCTCGCTGCAGATTCAAGCGCAACCCCTCCACCTCCGACTGCACCTCGGGGATGGTCCGCAGCACCGGCAGCTTCACCGCCAGGTCGAACATCTCGTCGATCAGCTTCAGGGAGCCAGACACGTCCGCGTAGACGGCCACCTGCGCTCCGGGGATGACCCACGCAGCAGCCTTGGCCGGAGGAACCCTCGGAACCGCGGCCAGCGCCTCGAACGCCGCCAGCAGGAGCGATGCACACAAGAGGAATCGGACCGTTCTCACCATGTTCGCCTCCACAAGTTGCCCGCCCGAGCCTAGCAGGTGCCGGACCGCAGGAGCAAGGAAGATCCACCGGCGAACTGCATTCCGCTCGCTTCGGGCCCTCCTCTCCGCCCGCAATGAGACCTGTCCCGAATCGGGCTCGTACACCGGCCGGCCCGCCGTGGTTTTCGCTTGCGCTGCAAGGCGGCGGACGGTATAGTTCACCCCGGTAAGAGTGGAGGGAGGAAGATGAAACGATTCCTGTTTCTCGTGGTTGCAGCGGGCCTGACCCTCTCTGCGGGCGGCCTCGTCCGCGCCGAGGACAAGGTGAAGTCGAAGTTCTACGACTTCTCCGAAATGCTCATCGACGGCGAGATCAAGAAGCCCACCGCATTGTACACCGACGCTCGCTCCAAGGTGTCGTTTGACCGCCTGCTGAAGCTCAAGAAGAGCTTCCTCGAGGCGCTCAAGAGCACCGGCCGGGAAGAGGTCTTCAAGTAGGCTACGGTCCCGAGTGCTCGAATTCATCGATGTCTCCAAGTCCTATGGCTCCCATGCCATCCTGAAGCGCGCCTCATTCCGGATCGGGGATGGCGAACGGATCGGCCTGGTCGGCGCCAACGGGTCGGGAAAGACCACCCTGTTCCGGCTCATCGCAGGTGAAGAGTCCCCGGACGAAGGCTCGATCCAGAGCAAGAAGGGGATGACCCTCGGCTTCCTGCCGCAGGAGATCAACGTCCGCCAGGACGGCCGGATCCTCGACGAAGTGCTGGCTGCCGTCCCCGCCTACTTCCAGGCCGCGCAGGAGATCACCCGGATCGACCTGTCGCTGCGGCTGGGGGAGGAGAACGCCGATGACCTCCTGCGCCAGAAGGCGCTGCTTGGCATCCGCATGGAGGAGCTGGGCGGGGAGGGCGTTCGTGCAAGGGCCACCGCGATCCTCGCCGGGCTCGGTTTCTCGGAAGCCGATCTGGAGCGGCCCCTGTCCACCCTGTCCGGCGGCTGGCACATGCGGGTGAAGCTGGCCCGGATCCTCATGGCCCGACCCGAGCTGCTCCTCCTGGACGAGCCAACGAACCACCTCGACCTGCCCGCGATCATCTGGTTCGAGAACTACCTCAAGTCCTTTGATGGTGCCTACGTCATCGTGGCACACGACCGCGAGTTTCTCAACCGCACCGTGGATCGCATCGTCGAGGTCGACCGGGGAACGCTCTTCCAGTACTCCGGCAACTACGATCTCTATCGGCGGCGCAAGGCGGAGGCCGAGGAGCACCACCTCAAGGCATGGAAGACGCAGCAGTCCCGGCTCCGGGAGATCGACGACTTCATCGCACGCAACCGGGCTCGAAAGGACCGCGCCAGCCAGGTCCAGAGCCGCCTCAAGATGCTCGAGAAGATGGAGCGGGTCGAGGCCCCCCGGGGGGCGAGCCGCGGCATCGACTTCCAGTTCGCCCAGCCCGAGCGCTCCGGCGGCTCCGTCCTCATGCTCCAGGGGATACACAAGAGCTACGGCGAGAAGCGGGTGTTCGGCGGCGTCGACTTCTCCCTCAGCCGGGGCGAGAAGGTCGGCCTCATCGGCATCAACGGCATGGGCAAGTCCACGCTGCTGAAGATAGCGGCCGGCTACCTGCCCTTCGACATGGGCGAACGCACCCTCGGCCACAACGTGTCGGTCGGTTACTTCGCCCAGCACCAGCTCGAGGCCCTGTCGCCGCTGCGCACCGTGCTCGAGGAGATCTACACCGTGGTCCGGGACGAGAGCCTCTCTACGGTCCGCTCCCTGCTTGGGGCCTTCCTCTTCTCCGGGGACGACGTCGAGAAGAAGGTCTCCGTGCTCTCGGGCGGCGAGAAAAGCCGACTTGCGCTGGCCAAGCTCATGCTCCGGCCCGCCAACTTCCTCATCATGGACGAGCCGACCAACCACCTCGACATCGACTCCCGCGAAGTGCTCGAATCCGCACTCCGCCAATACTCCGGGACGCTCCTCTTTTCCTCCCACGACCGTCGCTTCATCGATGCCGTGGCCAGCGGCGTCGTCGAGGTCGAGCGGGGGCTGCTCACCCCCTTTGCGGGCAACTACAGCTACTACGAATACAAGAAGCGGGAAGAGGCCCAGACCGCTGCCGCAGTCGCCCACCCCCAGACCCGTTCCGTTCCGGGCGGTGCCGGAAACGGCGCTGCCGGCCTCGTTGAGCGCACCTTGCGGGATGACCGCAAGGACCGAAAGCGCCGCGAGGCCGAGCTGCGCAGCGAGCTGTATCGACGCGTCCGCCCCCTGCGGGACCGTGTCGAGTCGCTGGAGGGGGAGATCGCAGCCATCGAGCAGGCGATCCGGGATCTCGAAAACGACCTCGCGGATCCCTCCCTGTACTCTGCCGCACCCGAGCGCGTCCGCGACAAGGGCGTGTCGCTCGCTCGCAACCGCCGGGAGCTCAACGAAAAGATGGACCTCTGGGAGCTGGCCGTCCTCGAAGCCGAAAACGCGGAGCAGGAAATCCGCTCCGAATTCGACATGGCGGACGGTGCAGAAAGTACTTGACATGCCCCCCCCGGTCGCACTATAAAGCGCCCTGTCCAATTGGGGCGCGACATGAGCGTCTTACGCCTGTAGCTCAGTTGGATAGAGCAGCGGACTTCTAATCCGCAGGTCAGAGGTTCGAATCCTCTCAGGCGTGCGGATTGGGCAGCACGAGCCGGTTGATTCGTTGTGGTGAGTGTAGCTCAGTTGGTAGAGCGCAGGATTGTGGTTCCTGTGGTCGGGGGTTCAAATCCCCTCACTCACCCTGCGCAGCGGGGGTGATGAGCTCCCGCACTTGACAAGAGGTTTCGCCCGGACGCCCGTAGCTCAGCTGGATAGAGCGTCGGACTTCGAATCCGCAGGCCGCAGGTTCGAATCCTGCCGGGCGTGCCGGTAGTTTGGTCGGTTTGACAATTTGTGGCCCAGTAGCTCAACTAGGCAGAGCAGCGGACTCTTAATCCGGAGGTTGAAGGTTCGATTCCTTCCTGGGTCACCACCGTCTTCCCCAGCGAGGGTGGCGGAACTGGAAGACGCACTGGATTTAGGTTCCAGCGGGTAATCCCGTGGGGGTTCAAGTCCCCCCCCTCGCACCCGTATCCGGATTATCCCTCGGTTCCATCCAGGTTCCCCACCGACACAGCGGAGGTTCTCATGCAGGTCACCGTCGTCCCGGGCATTCGGCTCGAGCACAGGATCGAAGTATCCATCGACGCACAGAAGGTCGGCAAGGAGCTCGACAAGGTCGTCGGCGACATTGCACGCAAAGTGCAGATTCCCGGCGGATACCGGAAGTTTGAGCTCAAAGTCGCCCGCGTCCGCCAGCTCTATCGCAAGGATGTCGCGGCCCAGGTGGCATCGGACCTGATCGAAGGGACCCTGTTCGATGCGATCGTGGAGGCCGGCATCCGGGCCGTTGGTACCCCCAAGATCGTCAACATGGGCACCCCCTGGTACGGGGCCGGGTTCTCCTACTCGGTCAGCGTCGAAGCGCGGCCCACCCTGGACATAGTCCACTACAAGGGGATCCTCCTCCCCGTCACCGGTGCCGAAGTCACCACCGAGATGGTCGACGAGGAGGTCGAGAGCGTTCGCAAGCAGCACGTCCAGCGGGTTCCCTTCACCGGAGAACGCCTCGAAGCCGGCCTCGAAGTCGCGCTCAGCGCTGAGCCATGCGTCGAGGACGCGGAGCTGAAGGAGAAGCTCACCCGGGACATCACCGTGCTCCTGGGACCCGACGGCATCCGCCCCTTCCTGCTCGACAAGCTGATCGGATCCCCCGCCGGTGCGGAAATCGAAGTCGATGCCCCCGCGGGAGACATGCCCGGTTGGACCGAACCTGCCAGCCGCTCCGTCCAGGCCCGCTGGAAGGTCGTGACCAGGGATCCAAAGACCCTTGTCGTGCCTCCGGCCGATGACGAGCTCGCCAAGATGGCGGGCAACAACAGCCTCCTGGCCCTTCGCGGGGCCTTGAGGGAGAAGCTCGAAAAGCAGCTCAAGGACGAGGAGAGCCGCCTCCAGGCCGAGGCCGTGGCCGACCAGCTCATCGGGAAGAACCGCCTCCACGTTCCCGAGCGCGCCGTGGCGGAAATCTTTCAGGAGCGCATGCGGAACCGCGCCCGCGAAATGAAGCAGACGTACCCGAACCTGCCGGAAGAAACGCTTACCCAGCTCCTCCAGTACAACGCACAGGAAGAGCTCTATCGCACCATCCTGGGCGCACGCCTCGAATTCGTGCTCGAGGACGTGGCCGATCTGGAAGGAATCACCGTCAGCGACGAGGATGTCGAGGCCCGTATCCGGGAGCTGGTCGGCGACGAGAATGTCACCGAAGAGTTCCTCCGCTCCCGTGTCGGACCTGAAGAACGCGAGTCGCTGCGGATTTCCATCCGCCGCCAGAAGGCCCGGGAAGCGGTCGAGCGCCATGCCGTGCGCATTCCGGCAGCGGATTACTCCCAGCACATGCGGCGGCTTCGGGCCGGCCGCAACCTGGTCAAGAGAGGGGGGCGCAAGGCGCTCCTCCGCCGCACCCGGAGCAGCAGAGCGCGGCGCACCCAGTCCAACGGTTGATCCGGCATGGAGGGCGATGTGACACCGACCCGAACCCCACAGGATCCCAAGGCGAGCTTCTTCGTCCCGACGGTCATCGAGCAGACCCCTCGCGGCGAACGTGAATGGAGCATCTTCTCCCGGCTGCTCAAGGACCGGATCATCTTCATCGGGTCGGGCATCGACGACCTGGTGGCCAACGTGGTCATCGCCCAGCTCCTGTTCCTCGAGTCGGAGGATCCGGAAAAGGACGTGTCCATGTACATCAATTCGCCGGGCGGGTCGGTGATGGCAGGGCTCGCCATCTACGATACCATGCAGTACGTCCGCTGCCCCATCACCACCCTGTGTGTCGGGCAGGCGTTCTCCATGGCCGCCATCCTCCTGGCAGCGGGCAGCAAGGGGAAGCGCTTCGCCTTGCCGCACGCACGCATGCTGCTGCACCAGCCGCTGGGCGGGTTCTCGGGCCAGGCCGTCGACGTCGACATCCAGGCCCGCGAGATCGGGCAGGTCAAGGACCAGCTCAACCGCATCATCGCCCGGCACACCGCCAAGGAGCTGGAGCAGGTGCGCCAGGATACCGATCGGGACTTCTACCTCGGGCCGCAGGAGGCCCGGGACTACGGTCTCATCGACCACGTCATCGAGCCGAGAAAGCCGGGGGCCTGATCCGTCCCGAGGGGTCGCCCGAAGCCCTTTTGCTTGAATCCGTCCGCACTTCCTATATATTATCTTCGGGCTTTGGAAGGGGTGAGGTGGGCCTTTGGAAAGAAATCGTGACGGCTATCTCCGGTGTTCCTTCTGCGGGAAGACCCAGAAGGAGGTGCGCAAGCTCATCGCCGGCCCCGGGGTTTATATCTGCGACGAGTGCGTCACTCTCTGCGGCGAGATCATCGCAGACGAGATCGAGAAGGACGAGAAGCTGCCCGATGGGAGACAGCTCCCGAGACCCTGGGAAATCAAGAAGCAGCTCGACGAGCACGTCATCGGCCAGGAGCTGGCCAAGAAGGTGCTGGCCGTTGCCGTGTACAACCACTACAAGCGGATCGGTCAACCCAAGAAGGCCCGTTCCCCGCGGACCGTGGAGCTGCAGAAGAGCAACATCCTCCTGATCGGCCCTACCGGTACGGGCAAGACGCTGTTGGCGCAGACCCTGGCCAAGCTGCTCAACGTCCCCTTCTCCATGGCCGATGCCACATCGCTCACCGAGGCGGGCTACGTCGGCGAGGACGTTGAGAACGTGGTGCTGGGCCTCCTCCAGGCAGCGGAGTTCGACGTCGAGACGGCCTCTCGAGGCATCGTCTACATCGACGAGGTGGACAAGCTGGCCCGAAAGGCGGGCGGTCCGTCCGTCACCCGCGACGTGGGCGGCGAAGGGGTGCAGCAGGCCCTGCTGAAGATCCTCGAGGGGACCGTGGCCAACATCCCGCCCAAGGGGGGACGCAAGCATCCGCAGCAGGAGTTCATCCCGGTCGACACGACGAACATCCTCTTCATCCTGGGCGGCAGCTTCGAAGGGCTCGATACGATCATCGAGCAGCGCATCGGCCGCAAGACCATGGGATTTGGCGCGGACCTCAAGGCCGCGGGCAAGAAGGCCATCGGCAAGATCCTCGAGAGGGTCGAGCCCGAGGACCTGCAGAAGTTCGGGATGATTCCGGAGTTCGTAGGCCGTATCCCCGTGGTGGCCTCCCTCCACGAGCTGAGCGAGGAAGCGCTGGTCGACATCCTCACCAAGCCCAAGCACGCGCTTACCCGGCAGTTCTCCTACCTGCTCGAGATGGACGGCTGTGGCCTCACGTTTACCGAGGAGGCGCTCAAGGCCGTTGCGGTCCGGGCATTGGAGCGGAAGTCCGGGGCACGCGGTCTGAGGGCCATTCTCGAAGGGCTTCTCCTGGACGTGATGTTCGAAGTCCCCTCCCTGGGGAACGTGAAGGAAGTGATCATCGACGAGAACGTGGTCTTTGGAAAGCGCAAGCCGATCTACGTCTTCAAGAACGACAGCGAGGTGGTGAGGGGCGAGCTGGCCTGAGGCCGTTCCCCCGTGCTGCCGGCTGAGGGGTTTGAATCATGAACGACATCAAAGTCCTCCCCCTCCTGCCTCTGCGGGACATCGTGGTGTTCCCTTACATGGTCGTCCCGCTCTTCGTCGGCCGGGACAAGTCGATTGCCGCGCTCGACAAGGCAATGGCCGGCGATCGGCTGCTCGTGCTCTCCGCCCAGAAGCAGGCCAAGACCAACAACCCCGAGGCCGACGACCTCTTCTCCATCGGTACCCTGGGAGCAGTCATCCAGCTCCTCAGGCTCCCGGACGGCACCATCAAGATGCTGGTGGAGGGCAAGGGGCGGACCCGCATCCGCCGCTTTGTCCAGGAGGCCCCGTTCTTCATGGTCGAGGCGGAAACACTCGAGGAAAAGTGGGAGCGCACGACCGAGGGAGAGGCCCTCATGAGGGCCGTCCACCAGGCTTTCGAGAACTACGTCAAGCTCAGCAAGAAAGTGCCCCCCGAGGTCCTCATGTCGGTGGCCTCCATCGACGACCCGGCCCGGCTGGCCGATTCGCTCGTTGCCCACTTGTCGCTCAAGCTCGTGGACAAGCAGCTCCTGCTTGAAACCGTCGACCCGGTCCAGCGCCTCGAGAAGCTGCTGGAGCTCATCCAGTCCGAAATGGACATCCTCATCGTCGAGCGCAAGATCAAGAGCCGCGTCCGCAAGCAGATGGAGAAGAGCCAGCGCGACTACTACCTCAACGAGCAGATGCAGGCCATCCAGAAGGAGCTCGGCGACAAGGATGACTTCCGCAACGAGATGGCCGAGCTGGAAGAAGCCGCGGCCCGCAAGAAGCTCCCCCAGGAAGCCCGGGAGCGGCTCGACAAGGAGATTCGCAAGCTCAAGATGATGGCCCCCATGTCCGCTGAGGCCACCGTCGTGCGCAACTACGTCGACTGGATCATCTCCCTCCCATGGGCCGAGTACAGCCAGGACCGGCTCGACATCGGCGAGGCGGAGAAGATCCTCGATGAGGACCACTACGGCCTCGAACGGGCCAAGGAGCGCATCCTCGAGTACCTCGCGGTCCAGGCGCTGGCCAGCTCCATCAAGGGACCGATCCTCTGCCTGGTCGGCCCCCCCGGGGTGGGAAAGACCTCGCTTGCCCGATCCATCGCCCGCTCCACGGGCCGAGAGTACGTCCGGATCTCCCTGGGCGGAGTCCGGGACGAGGCTGAAATCCGCGGCCATCGCCGCACCTACATCGGTGCTCTGCCCGGCAAGATCATCCAGAGCCTGCGCAAGGTGAAGAGCAGCAACCCTGTGTTCCTCCTGGACGAGGTGGACAAGATGACCGCGGACTTCCGCGGCGACCCGTCCTCCGCTCTCCTCGAGGTGCTCGACCCCGAGCAGAACCACACCTTCATGGACCACTACCTGGACCTCGACTATGACCTGTCCAGGATCATGTTCCTCACCACGGCCAACTACCGGGACGGGATCCCCGTTCCTCTCCAGGACCGCATGGAGATCATCGAGCTTTCCGGCTACACGGAGTTCGACAAGCTCCAGATCGCGCTCAACTTCCTCGTCCGCAAGGAGAAGAAGGCCAACGGGCTCGAGGACGTCGACATCACCTTCTCCGAGGATGCCGTCACCACGCTCATCCGCCACTACACCCGGGAAGCCGGGGTGCGCAGCCTGGAGCGTGAGGTGGCCTCGATCTTCCGCAAGATCGCCAAGGAGTATATCCGCAAGGGCAAGCCGGCGGACGCCTCGTTCCGGGTCAACCCGCAGAAGGTGGTCAAGTACCTCGGCCCCCACCGGTTCACCTACGGCAAGATCGAGCGCAAGGACACCATCGGCGCAGTCAACGGCCTGTCCGTGACCACCGTGGGCGGTGACCTGCTCACCGTCGAAGCGATGTCCGTGCCGTCATCCGATCAGAACGCGGGCAAGCTGCTCATCACCGGCCTGGTCCAGAAGGTCATGGAGGAATCGGGCCGCGCTGCGCTGACCTACGTGCGTTCGAGGGCCTCCGTCCTGGGCATTCCCAACGAGATCTTTGCCCACGTGGACGTGCACGTGCACATCCCGGAGGGGGCGATTCCCAAGGACGGCCCGTCCGCAGGCATCACCATGGCCACGGCCATCACGTCGGCCCTGACCCGAATCCCCGTGTGCGGGGACGTGGCCATGACCGGAGAAATCACGCTTCGAGGCCGCGTCCTGCCCATCGGCGGGGTGAAGGAGAAGCTCATCGCGGCCCACCGCGGCGGGATCAGCAAGGTGCTGCTGCCCAAGGGGAACGAGAAGGACCTCAATGACGTGCCGCAGGCGGTTCGCAAGGGGCTTGATCTCGTGCTGGTGGAGCACATGGACGAGGTGCTCAAGCACGCGCTCAAGGTGGAGGCCGGAGAGCTGTTCGGCAAGGATGATCCGCCCCCTGCGCCACCGACCAAGGGACGCAGCCGAGGCGATTCTGCGGGCGTGCGCACCCGGAATGCCAACTGACGAGGGACCCCATGCACTTCAAGTTCACGCACGATTTCGATGCTCCGCTCGACGAGCTCGAGCGGGTCATGTTCCACGACGGCCTCATCCCCCTCCTGGAAAAGCGGATGGAGAACATCCTCCGGATGGAGCCGCTGGAGGTTCGCCGGGACGGTACCCGCCTCACCCGCCGCATCCGCTATCTGCCGGTCCCCATGATCAGCAGCATCGGCGTCAAGAAGGTCGAGCCCGAGTGGATGGAGTTCTTCGAGGAATCCAGCTACGACTTCAAGGCCCACTCAGGACAGTTCCGGAACGTGCCGGCCCGCAGGCGGATCGCAGCGCTCCTGACCAACAGCGGGACGCTCAAGCTCGAGTCCAACGGACGGGGCGGCTCCCGCCAGTCGATCGAAGGGGAGCTGGTCGTGTCCGTGTTCATGGTCGGCAAGATCGCAGAACGGGTGATCCACTCCAACGCCATCAAGCTCCTTGAAGAACAGGCCGCCGTGCTCGACGGCGTGCTCAGGAACCGGGAGTTGTAGTCACAAGGTGCCCCAAGGCTGCGGTGCCTGCTGCCGGTGTGGGGCGTCACGGCCCGTCGCTGACGCTCCGGGTGGTGTGGTGGGGGGATCTACTCGGTCTTCAGGAGCGCGTCCCAGTCCACCTCCTGCATTGGAGGCAGGCTGACTTCGTGGCGTTCTTCGATCTCCTTGCGGCACGTATCGCAGAGCAGCCCCGTCTCGTTGTCCACGGTCGAGATCTTCCCTTCGGCATCATTCATCATGCACTTGGGGGTGGGGCAGTGGAGGAGGCCGAGCACGTGGCCCAGTTCATGGTTCACCACCTTGATCGTCCGAATCTTCACCGTGCGCTTGGCCGATGTCTTCCGCCCCAGCCGGTAAGTGGATACCACGCACGACTTTCCTCCCACCTGCCCCAGCCCGAAAATGCCCCAGTCCTTCGTCTTCCCCTTGGTCGTCGAGATGTCGACCGACGTGAACCCCACCATCGCGGTGCAGTCGGCCGGTGCCTCCTGGTCCAGGAACGCCAGCAGCTTCTCGGCCCGGTAGCGCCCCCGCGGCTCGTACCAGGCCGACTTCGGCAGTGCCTGCTTCTCCAGCACCCGCACCGGCATGCCGTACACGGACTTCACCCCCCGGACTGCCGGGAGGAGAAGTGTGCGATCGTACTTTCCCAGCGGCAGAATGCAGACGGAGGGGGGCGGGGCCGGCACGGAAGACGCACCAGGAAGCGGCCCGACGGGCAGCAGGGCCGCAAGGACGAGACCGGCAACCAGCAGGTTCATCGATGACCTCCAGCAAGCGAAGCGGCCTTGCCCCCCTCCGACTCGTGCGCAGCTTCCCGGGCAAACAGCTCGAAGCCGGTTGCGGCAACCACCGGGCCGTCACTCGCCACGACGACCACCCGGTGGAACCCGGGGCGTTCGGCAACGAGCTTTGCGTCGTCCGTCGGGCGGACGCCGTCACCCGGAAGCAGGCGCGAGGCCGGCCGCTGTACGAGAGGCAGGAGGAAGGGTTCTGACACTTCCACTACGTCCGGAAAACGGGGAGCCAAGGGCATTCCTGCGGTCGAAATGTCTCCCCCGCCGGCCCGGTTTGCCCCCTCTGGGAACAGTCGGTCCGCAGTCCGTTGCGCCTCTTCGAACAGCGGTCCCAGCGCCTCCTCGAGTCCGAACCACCTCCACCCCAGCGGGGCGGTCCCGTACGAGGCGGCAAGCTCCCGGAAACGGGCCGGTCCCCACGGATGCCGGCTTCCCGATGCCAGGAGGGACACGGCCTCCAGGCCCAGCTCGAGCTGGGCGCTCCGCTTGAGCAGAGGAGCGGCCAGGTCGTCGGCCAGCGAAATGGGGGCTGCATCCTGCCAGAGCCGCAGATCGTCGAGGTAGCGTCGGGCAAGCTCGTCGAGCAGCAGACGGCCCAGCTCGTTGCGGGCCTCGTCATCCTCCCGCTCGACCGCGTCCAGGAACCGCTGCGACAGGTCGGACAACTCGGGCAGATCCGGACGGCCGGGGAGCATCTTCTCGCTGCCCAGGTGGTCGCGGGCAAACGATGCCAGCAGCGGACCGGCCTCGGCCCCGAGGCCCAAGGCAACGGCCAGGTCGGCCGGCAGAGGTTCCGCTGTCTTCCCGGCCAGCAGGTTGCCATAGGACAGCAGGGAGAAGGTGCTGGCGCACGCATGGGTCATGGGGTTGGACAGGAGGCCTGCAAGCTCCGGAAAAAGTGCCGGCTCCCTCCCCGTGACCGCTCCCAGGAAGAGGCGCTGTGAGCGGGCCGCGTAGTCGTTGACCGGGAAGTTGTCCCAGACGAGCGGTGCGCGCCCCAGGAGGCGGGCGATACCGGCAGCATCCCGAGGCTCCATGACCGAGTCGAAGACGCCGTCTCCGGTCCACATCACCGGGATCTCCGGAGGGAGCGCCCGGAGCGCCTCGAGGTACCCGCGATGCTCGTCCTGCAGCGATGCGACCGTACCGGCATAGACCGTTCCGACGAACAGCAGGGTTACTCGCCGTGCGGCCAGGTGCTCGAACAGCTTCGTGGCGAGGCGGGCATGTGCCGCTCCGACACGGGGGTTCTTGGAGGCCTTGATGTCGTCCATGCACAGCGTCACCGACTCGAAGCCCAGGTCGAGCAGCGGTTCCAGCTTGTCGAACAGGGCAGCAAGATCGCCATCGGAGTCGGGGTCCATGGAGAGGCCGGGGGAGATCCCAAACGACGCGGTCAGGGAGAGGCTGCGACAGGTGGCCAGCAGCTCGGCAAAGCGGGCAAGCTCGGCCGCAGGGTAGGGGGTCCGCCAGTCGTCCCGGTGCAGCAGGTCGTCCTTGGGCGCATACACGTAGTGGCTCATGCCCAACGCTGCCATGAGACGCACGATGCGGAGCCGTTCGTCCCACGTCCAGGGCCGGCCGTAAAAGCCCTCCACGACCCCGAACACGGGCAACGCAGGTGCGGCAACCAAAGCCTGCCCCGAGCAGAGCCGAGGGGACCATCGACCATTGCCCAGCTTGTCGGAATGCACGACCACATGGTCTGTGGCTTCCGACCACGGTCCCGGCGCCCCGCCAAAGCCGATCCCGCGGACCGCGTACTCGACGCGGCCCGGCTCTGGACGATCCAGCCATACCTTGGAGCCGGGGGGAAACAGGAACCGGACCGGCGGTTTCCCGGGCTGCCGGCGTTCGGCTTCGATCCGGATCGTCCCGGAAACCGGCACCACCGTCAGCCGCTGCCCGCACATCCACGGTTCTACCGTGGGGGCGGAGGGAGCATCCGGAAGAGTCGGCCGGGCAAAGATCTCGAGAGCGGACACGCCGTCCCCTTCCTTCATCGGCGGAAAGGTCAAGCGCAGCCAGCGACCGGCACGGCGGGGGAGAGCGCAGACCACCTGGTTCCCGTCCCGGCTGCACGACTCAGCCGGCAGGGCCTGCCCCGCCCATTCGACACGCTCCGGCATCACCGGGTCGCCCGGGAAGCTCAGCACCAGCCGTTCTGGCACGATCCCGTCTGCACCAACCCCCTGGAGCCGGACGGTCAGCCAGGACTGCTGGCCCGCTGCGGGGTACCAGGAGGTGAACGGATCGCCGTCGTGCAGCGCCAGCGGCCCCTCGTACCGATCGTTCACGTTGCCGTCGGTCGATCGGATCGAGGTCACACGAAGAAGGGCCGATGGTGCCAGATCGAGCTCTCCCCCCGATTTCCCGGCAAAGAGCACCATGAAGGGAAGGAGGGCGGCCGTTGACAGGAGCAGCAGGGGCATCGTGGCAACCATCAGGGCTCCGGGGTCTCGACGGAGAGAGACTTCAGGGACAGCTCGTAGTAAGGAGTTCCATTCGCACACCAGCGGGCCGAGGACGAGCGGAGGTCCACGGCCCAATGGTGAGACTGCGGAGTGCCGGGGCCTGTCTCCGAGCGGCACAGGGCAACGATCCCTTCCGGCGTGAGCTCCGCCACCGAGCTGTCGGTCAGGTCCACTCGGATCCAGCGGTCAGCGACCCGCAGCTCCATCGGAGGACAGCTGCACTCCACCGGATTGCAGCGAAGCACTCCGGCCCCTTCCCGCACCGCCTCCTTGACCATGGAGGCGAGCGCTGCGGCGCGGTCTTCCTGTGCCGTCGATGCGGAACAGCCTGAAGAGACAGCCAGGAGAACCAGCCACGCAACCAGTGACGCCATCTTCATGCGACCGCCCCCCTAGTAGAGAATGCCGACGGCCAGCGCTCCCCATGCGAACGCCGTCCCCAGGATCCATGGATCTGAAATGAGCGAGTCGGTCGGGGGTGCAGTTCGTCGCGTGTCCCGGGCAAGTACATGGAATCGGGCCAAGCCGAGCAATGCAAGCGGAACCGTCAGCACGAGACTTCGGGTTCCGAAATTGGCAAATGCCCGGTCGGACAGCGTGTATGCGAGGAACACCACCCCCGCAGCTATCCCGGTCAGTCCGAATGCCCATTTCGTCGGTCCCGGACCGTACAGCCGCAGCACGCTTCGGGTCAGGCGGGCCTGCTCCCCCATGAGAAGGACTTCGTGGACCCGTTTCCCCAGCGCAAGATACAGCGACAGCAGAAACGTGCACGACAGGATCCAGAACGACACCGGAACCGGGATCGCCACGCCCCCTCCGACCACGCGGAGCACGAAGCCCAGTGCTATGCACCCCACGTCAGCAATGGGGATCTGCTTCCCCCTGAACGAGTAGAACAGGTTCAGGGCGAGGTAGCCCGCCAGGGTCGCGGCAAACTCCGGGGACAGTGCCAGGCCGGCCAGCAGGGACGACAAGGCCAGCAGCGCCGCGCTCCACGAAGCCACCCCGACCGGCAGCGCACCCGATGCCACCGGCCGCAGCCGCTTGCGGGGATGGTGCACGTCCGCCTCTCGATCCGCAACGTCGTTGGCCAGGTACACTACCCCCGACGCGACGCTGAAGAGGAGGAACGCTGCCACCGCCCGCAGCTCCGCCACAAAGTCCCCGGCCTTGAGCGCAAACAGGACCGGCGTCAGGACGAACACGTTCTTCGCCCATTGCCGAGGCCGCATCCCCTGGAGTACCAGCAGCGCCATTCGCATCTCTTGCCCCAGACCTCAAAGCTTCCCCACGGAACCGGAACGCTCCGGGAGTCCCGGCCCGTGTGTCGAGCGAGTATAGCAGCGGACGCTCTTTGACAAAAGCGCCCTTTCTGTCGTAACCTGCCCGGGCCTTTGAACCGGTGGGAGGTACCGATGAAGCTGGCGATCGTGGGGACGGGCTATGTGGGCCTGGTGGCAGGCGTCGGTTTCGCCGAGAGCGGCAACGACGTGATCTGTGTGGACAAGCTCTCTGAGAAGGTCAAGTCCCTGTCGGAAGGGAAAGTGACCATCCACGAGCCCGGGGTCGAGGCATTGCTCCAGCGCAACCTCGCGGAGGGCCGCCTCTCCTTTACCACCGACCTCGAACAGGCCGTCCGGAACTCCTACGTGATCTTCATCGCGGTGGGCACTCCCCCCGGGGAAGACGGCTCCGCAGACCTCAGCCATGTCCTCGATGTCGCAGAGGGTATCGGCCGGTACATGGACGGCTATCGGGTCGTCGTGTCCAAGAGCACCGTCCCTGTCGGCACGTCCGAGAAGATCCGGGCCAAGATCGAAAGCCTCACCTCGCATCCGTTCGACGTGGTCTCCAACCCCGAGTTCCTCAAGGAAGGAGCCGCACTTGGCGACTTCATGAAGCCGGACCGCATCGTCGTCGGTACCCGCTCCGAACGGGCCCGAGAGGTGCTCAAGGAGCTCTACTCCCCCTTCCTGCGAACCATGAACCCGATCCTGTTCATGGACGAGCGCAGCGCGGAGATGACGAAGTACGCCTGCAACGCCATGCTGGCCGCCCGGATCTCGTTCGTCAACGAGATCGCCAACCTGTGCGATCTGGTCGGTGCTGACGTTCACATGGTCCGCATGGGGATGGGCACCGATCCCCGCATCGGCAACAAGTTCCTGTTCCCCGGAATCGGGTACGGCGGATCCTGTTTCCCCAAGGATGTTGCGGCCCTCATGCGCACCGGGCAGGAGCACGGGTACCCGCTCCGCATCCTGGAGGCGGTCCACTCGGTCAACGATTCCCAGCGCAAGCTCATGGCCCGCAAGTGCATCCTGCATTTCGGCGGCCGCCTCCACGGAGTCACCATCGCGGTGTGGGGGCTGGCGTTCAAGGCCAACACCGATGACATGCGCGAAGCCCCCGCAGCCGTCATCATCCGGGAGCTGCTCGACCACGGGGCCCGCGTTGTGGTGTTCGACCCCGCAGCGATGAGCTCCGCCCGTGACATCTTCAGCGATACCATCGGGTATGCCCAGAACGCGTACCAAGCGGTCGAAGGGGCCGACGGCCTCATCGTGGCCACCGAGTGGAACGAATTCCGTACACCCGATTTCCCCCGGATCCGCCGCATGATGGCGGGCAACGCCCTCTTCGACGGCCGCAACCTCTACAGCCCCGAGCGCATGAAGGAGTACGGCTTCCGCTACTACTCCATCGGTCGTGGGGTGAGCTGAGCATGCCGACTCGCTTCTCCAGGTCCGTCCGCCCGTTGTCGTGGCTGGTGCCGCTCCTGCTGCTGCCGGCCGCAGCCGCGTGCTCCTCTCCTCCCGTGTTTCGGATGGTCCTGCCCCAGGTCTCGGCCTCCAACTACTTCGTCGGTCCCGACCTGGAGGTCTCGTTCGAGTTCGCCCCCAGTCACCTCGATGTCACCCTGAGCAACACCGGTGACGGAGATCTCCTCGTCGACTGGGCCCAGGCTAGCCTGGTCCGCCCCGACGGCGTTGCGACCGCGCTCCTCCCGGATGCCGTGTCCACGGTGCAGACCCTTCCGTCCGGAAGCCGCAGCACGATGCGGCTGCGCCCGGCGGAATGGCTGCTCCCCCCTCCGACGCTGTGGCATCGTCGGGCCAACCTGCGTCCGCGGCTGGTCCCTGACCCGGTTTTCGACCAGTGCGTGCCCATGGTCCGATTGGCCCTGCCGGTCAAGCGGTTCATCGGGGAGCGGGTGCTGTCCGAAGTGCTTCAGTTTTCGTTCCACGTTTCGAATGCGGGCGGGGATGCCGGCATGACGGGAGGTGCCGATGAGCTCCCGTTCTGAACGGTTCATCCGGGCCTTGTCTCGGTTGCCCGGCCTGGCGCTGACGGCAGTCGGCCTGATGCTGACGGCAGTCGGCCCGGCGCTGACGGCAGTCGGCCTGGCGCTGACGTTGTGGGCCGCTCCTGCCTATGCCCAGGGAGATTGCCGGATCCCGGGGGCCGGAGAGGATGGCCTCTGGGTATCGGTCGCTCCCATGGCCGGAGTTGCCGTCAGCATACCGACCGCGAATCCGATGAACATCCGCCGTGCGACCGCTGCGTATGGCGGGGAAATCACCCTGAACCTCCCCCGTCGGTTTGCCATCGGGGTCCTGTCTTCCTACTCGTATTTTTCCGGGCAGATGTCCTACACCCTGTGGGTGCGCCACCTGGATTTCCTTGCCCTGGGGCACTTCCCGCTCGTCGTATCGGAGCGGCTGGACTGGACGTTGCTGGTGGGGGCGGGCCTGAGCCGGGTGTCGAAGCAGTTCGTCCACAACCCGGTTGCCCAGAGCGTGAATGGGCAGGTTTCCTTCACCGGCGAGATCCGACGGCTCAGCATGACCACGTTTACCGGGGGGCTGGGTACCCGCCTGACCTTCTACCCCGCGGATTTCCTGGGCATCTTTGCACAGGCGCTGGTCACGTATGCCTACTACAAGGAGCTGGAGCTCAACGAAGGCCCGTGCAATGCCCTGATCACCGGCGGCCTCGAAGCCCACTTCTGATCTGAACACGGTCGTCTCGTCCGCCGATCATGTTTGACAATCGGATGAGAAGATCATGTTTAGTCCAGGTCCACCAGCACGCGGTTCCTGCCCTCGCGCTTGGCCTGGTACAGGGTGCGGTCGGCCCGTTCCACCATTTCTTTGGGGCTTGGATCGTCTGGGCGGAACTGGGCAATACCGCCGGAGATGGTCAGTCGGATCGGGGTCCCGTCAGGCCGGAGGACCGTATCCAGGCGCTCGATCCGGCCACGGATGCGTTCTCCCATCGTGATGGCCGAGGCCGCAGGAGTGTTGGGCAGGATCACGATGAACTCCTCTCCGCCGATGCGGCCCACCACGTCGACCTGCCGAACGTCCTTGCGCAGGCTCGATGCCACTGCGATCAGCACCTCGTCACCTGCCTGGTGACCCAGCGTGTCGTTGATCTCCTTGAAGTTGTCCAGGTCGAGCACCACCACCGACAGCGGCGGGCCATAGCGGCGGGCCCTGGCGGTCTCTTCCTCGAGCTTCTCCTCCACGTACCTCCGGTTGTAGAGGCCCGTCAGCGGATCCCGTGTTGCAAGGCGCTCGAGCTGTCGGTTCTTTTCCGCGAGCTGTTGGGTCCGCTCGCTCACCAGCGCTTCCAGCGTCCGGTTCTGGAGCTCGAGCTGCAGGACCGCCTGGTCTCGCTGGCGGATGAGCCCGCACATCTGGGAGAACTGCGTGACGTGGGCCAGCAGGCGGCCGGGCGAGATCGGCTTCTCCAGGAAGCCGTTGACCTGCCCTTCGTTGATGGCCTTGACCAGGCGGTCATTGTCGACCCAGGCGCTCATCAGCAGCCGCACCGTGCCGGGGAAGGCCTGGCGGATGTGGGCCAGAAGCTCCACCCCGCCGGGCTCCGGAAGCCGGTCGTCGACGAGCGCGATGTCGAACGGGGGGCCCTCCAGGAGGCGCTGGGCCTCCGCAAACGAGCCGGCAATCCGGACATCGAAGTACGGGGCCAGGAGATGGGAAAACGAGAACCGGACCGCAGGCTCGTCATCCACGATCAGAATCGCCAGCCGCTCTTTCTGTTCGTTCAGTTCTTCAGGCACCAGTAGTATCCTCCCTCTCCGTACCAGCCACATTGCCATGTCGGTCCAAGGTTGGCGCACGGGAACTCCTGGAGCACGCCGTTCTGGCACCATTTCACGACGTTGCCGTCGCACTTGCCGATGTAGTCGATGTCCCCGCAGAAACCCTGCCCGTACACGCACTGGAACTTGTCGTTGCACATCATGGTCGAGGGGCAGTAGCCGCACACGTAGCCGCAGCCGTCGTCGCCGCACTCCTTCTCGTCGCAATCGGGCACGCACGGGGTCTCGTAGCAGCCGTAGACGAACAGGTTCGGGACCCAGCCGCACTGCCAGTACTGCCCCAGCCCCTTGCAGTCCTGGAAGTACACCTTGCCCCCCTCGCACCACACCACCGTGTCCCCCTGGCAGGCCGGCTTCTCGCTGTACCCGCCGCATCCGCCCTGCTGCCCTTCGCACACGTTCCCCTTGCACTCGGTCCCGGCCGGGCAGATGCCACACGTGCCGCCGCACCCGTCGTCGCCGCACTGCTTGCCGCTGCAGCTCGGGACGCACGGCCCTTCGCAGTAGTAGGGGTACTGTTCCGGTCCCTTGGTCTCCTCCGCCACGCAGTCGTAGAAGCCGAAGTCCTCGTTCCACCCGCACTTCTGCTTGCCCGGATCGATCAGGGTCGAGCAGTCCATGTACCAGAGCACCCCTCCGTCACACCAGAGGACCGACGTACCGGAGCAGCAGCCGTGGTAGGTCACGTCGCCGCACGGTCCCTGGCCGATGCACAGGCCGTTGGAATCGCAGGTCTGGCCGGGCTGGCACTTGCCGCAGCTACCGCCGCACCCGTCATCACCGCATACCTTGTTGGCGCAGTCCGGAACGCACTCGCCGTGCGGGTTGCAGCCGTACGCCTGCGTCGCATCGAGCCACTCGCAGACCACGTTCTTTCCCATGGACTTGCAGTTGGTCACCAGCAGCTTCCCCGCACTGCACGTGAGCAGATTGTTGCCGTCGCACCACCCTGCGGGGCCGATTCCCATGCAATCTCCCCCCGGCCCGGCACAGCTCCCCTTTTCCACGCAGTACTTGCCCGCAGGGCAGCTTCCGCACGAACCGCCGCACCCGTCCGGGCCGCACTCCTTCCCTTCGCAATCCGGTGCCGTGCAATCCGACACGCACAACCCCTGCGGCGAGCACCATGCCCACGGAGGGCACTTGCCGCAGCTCCCGCCGCAGCCATCCGGCCCGCACTCCTTGCCCGCACAGGCCGGCTCGCATACGATCTTGCACTGGCCGTCCAGGCACTTCTCGCCCGGCAGACACTTGCCGCAGCTCCCACCGCACCCGTCATCCCCGCACTTCTTGCCCGCACAGCTCGGGTTGCACGGCTCCGTGCACTGGAAATCCTTGCACTGGTACCCGAACTGGCACCCGCCGCAGCTTCCGCCGCATCCGTCGTCCCCGCATTCCTTGTTGTCGCACAGCGGGACGCACAACGTGCACTTCCCCTCCGGCCCGCAACCCTTTCCCGGAGGGCAGTCGCCGCAGCTTCCTTCACAACCATCCGGCCCGCACTCCCGCCCCTCGCAATCCGGGGCGCACACCGGAACGCACTGGTTGTACTTGCCGCACTCATGCCCCTCGGGGCAGGTGCCGCACTCTCCGCCGCATCCGTCGTCGCCGCACAGCTTCCCCTTGCACTCCGGCATGCAGCACTTCCCGGAATCCTCGATGCAGACAAAGTCCTTCGGGCAGTCGCCGCAGCTCCCGCCGCAACCATCCGGTCCGCACGTCTTCCCATTGCAGTCCGGGATGCAGATGTCCGGGCCCTGGTTGTCCCCCGAGCCTTCGTCCGTCTCCCCGACCTCGCCGGGACCGGCAACGTCGGCATCGGGAGATACCGGTACCATGTCGGGATACTCGACGTCCGCAACGTCGCCGTCCTGGGTCAGGCACTTGCCGTCCTTGCAGCCGAACGCACACTCCAGGCTGACCTTCCACCACAGCTTGCCCTGCCCGTCGAGGGAGCATCGGAGCACCAGCCAGCGATCCCCGTCCGACGGCGCACACTCCTGCTTCCCGAGCTCCGAGCAGGCCGTGTCCGCCATGGGCCAGTCCGAAACCTGGGAAGGATCCTTCCCTCCACACGATGCCAGGAGAACCAGCACCGCCGCCGCGACGCACCGCCCAACCCGATCCGCCGCCAGAAACGTGTGCAAAGACATACCGCACCTCCGAACGCAACGGCAATATTCTACGCTGCGCCCGCGGGCGGGCAAGACTTTTGATCCGACCAGGCAAGAACGCCTGGACCGGCAGTCATCATCGGCCTTCATGCTGGCGGCAAGAAGCAACGACCTCGCGGGAGGGGCCCCCACAGGTGATCGCCGATCAACGAGGCCGTGTGCAGAGGGAAGGCAGAGCGGCTATGGCTGAGGGGGCACCGGCCTTTCTTGACCACCATGGGGACTGGTGCTACACACAAAACCAACGAGGGGGAGAGGAACCATGGAAACCACCGCTGGTAGTGCCGACAAGTCGATGGCCAATTCCGGGCCGGACGGCCGGAACACGGCAGCTCCGGTCGGGATGCTGCCCGGTGGGCCCCTGCCCGTTGGGATGCTGCCCGGTGGGCCCCTGCCCGTTGGGATGCTGCCCGTTGGGCCCCTGCCCGTTGGAATGCTGCCCGTTGGAACGCTGCCGGTTGGGATGCTGCCGGTTGGAACGCTGCCGGTTGGGATGCTGCCGGTTGGGATGCTGCTTGTCGGGATGGTCGTCGCCCTTCCGGTGCGGGCCGCGGAATGGACGGCCTCGGCCGCCGTCGTCGGGAGCAGCGTGGAAGTGTCGGTCGCGGTGCGACTGTCGGGGTGTGCCGGGATTGGGAGGATCGAAAGGCAGGAGGAGGGGGCTGAGTCGGTCGTGGTCTGGCAGGGGGACGACACGCACGCCGTGGATACCGCGGAACCGTTCGATGCCTGCAAGTGCGAGCCGCTCGGAACGGCCTGGGGGACGGGGATGAAGAGCTGTCCCGAGGAGCAGTGCGGGAAAGACGACCAGTGCGTGTGCACCGAAGTGTGCGTGCCGGTGGCGGACGAATGTCCCCCGCCCGGGATGCTGGAATACGTGGTGTTCGACCGGGATGGGAACGAGGCGGTCTCGACCAAGCTCACGCTGCCGGAGCTGTTGCCGGGATGCACGGAGCCCGAACCGCCCGAGCCCGCCGTTGCCGAACCTTCAAACGAGGGTGGGGGAGGGTGCCGGACCGTCGCTGGCCCGATGTCGCCGCTGGCTCTGCTGGTGGGGCTCCTGGTCCTCGGGCTCTGGAGGATGCTGGCCCGTTACCGCGGCCCCGCTGCCGGAACCATGACCGTGCCGGTGGTGCTGATCGCAGCGATTGCCGCCGGGATGCTCGGCTGCGCACGGGGAAAGAAGGACCAGAAGGTCGCGGCCGCTCCACAGCCGCCGCAGCCGGTGGAATCGAGCATCGAAGGCACGCCGTTCGAGGCAGTCGTGTCGATCCAGACGGAGCTGCTCGACCTGTTCGAGACCGGGACGTCGGCGGACTCGGTTCTCTGGCGGGCCGACCGGTTCCGCAAGAAGAAGGTCGAGAAGTTCGGGACCGACTGTCGCCAGGCCCTCGATTTCTACGCACAGGATGCCGGAAACCGCATGCTCATCCTGGCCAGTGCCGGTCGGGCGTGGACCGTGGTGGAACAGCGGGTCAAGGCCATCTCCTCGGAATGGAGCCCCGCGCAGCGGAGGCAGGCCGAGGTGCTTCTGGACCAGTTCGTGTGCCGGTAGCGGGAGCCGCGGGGGCACTGCCGGCGCAGCGGGGCACGCCCGCCCACTGCCTTGCCTGCTCCCCGCGGCCCGTCGCTGACGCTCCGGGTGGTGATGGGGGCCACACCCACGGTATGTGCCGGTGCAGGTCAGGGTTGGAGGTTGGCCAGAAACCGACCGGTGTGGGAATCGGGACACGCAGCGACCTGCTCCGGAGTGCCGGCGACGACGATCCTGCCCCCTCTGGATCCCCCTTCGGGCCCCAGGTCGATCACCCAGTCCGCGCACCGGATGACGTCGAGGTTGTGCTCCACCATGAGGACGCTGTGGCCCGCATCCCGCAGACGGTAAAGCACGCCGAGGAGCTTGCGGATGTCGTGGAAGTGGAGCCCGGTGGTCGGCTCGTCCAGG
>Ga0233425_10003768_pt1 | contig 26773 bp, 27 predicted proteins | sample Watercolumn_Towu_2_FD_181712 | JGI IMG/M metagenome (GOLD analysis project Ga0233425, IMG submission 181712) | Freshwater microbial communities from Lake Towuti, South Sulawesi, Indonesia - Watercolumn_Towuti2014_140_MG | ecosystem: Environmental > Aquatic > Freshwater > Lake | place...
CCGCTCTGGTGCAGCGAAACGCAAAGCCAGCGTCAGCGGCGCACCTTGTTCAAACCGCCGAGGCCGCATAAGATTCGTCATGCAGCGGCCGCTTCGCGCTTTTCAACAGCGACCGGGACATCGCCGGACCTCGGCTTCCCGCAGCGCGTCGTCGAGCGCCTGGAAGAGAAGGCGCACGTCCTGGCGGCCTAGTCCCAGCCAGAACGGCAGACCCAGAACCTGCCTGCTGAGATACTCCGTCCTGGGCAGGGACGAATGCTCGTAATGTTGATAAGCCGTCTGACGGTGGCACCCTTCGCCCCACCATCGCCGCGTTTCTACCCCGCGTTGGGCGAGGAGGTCGGCTACGGCCGTCGCCGATATAGTCGGAGGAAGCTCGACGAGACCGAAGGACGAAACCCAGCCATCGCCAAACGCGGGCGCGAGCCGAAGTTGCGGCATCCGATTCACTTCGTCGACAAACGCGGAGGTCAGCGCGTCCCAACGTTCACGGCTCTCGGGCCATTGGTCGAGGTGGGCGAGGCCGACCGCCGCCGTGTACTCGCTCATCTTCGCGTTAACGCCCTGCAGGTATGCATTCCGGCTCTCCGCGAAGCCAAAATTGCCGAACGCCCGGATCTTTTTCGCCAGCGCGGCGTCCCTCACGATCACAACTGACCCCTCGCCGACGCCGAAGACCTTGGTGGCGTGAAGGCTGACCACGATGGGAAGGCCGTTGTGACCCAGCCGATTCAACCTGAAGGCGTCGAAACCCGCGGCGGCATCCACCACCACGGGAATGCCAGAGGTTCGGCTGAACTCGTGCCACGCGTCGACGTCGAGCGGAGCTCCGAACGCCGAGACGACCACGGCGGCGCCGACCGAGCGTTTGGCGGCGACATCGAGAATGTCCTCCGGCCGGATCGCCCAGCTTCCGCGATCGACATCGACGAAATGGGGTTCGAGGCCCGCCCAGATTGCGGCCGCCGCCGTCGCCACGAAAGTCCAGGAGGGCATGACGCACACGCTACCAGGCGGTGCCCCAACGGCCCTCAACGATTGCGCGATCGCCAAAGTTGCGTTGCCCGATGTCACGATCTCAGATGCGTCGACACCGAAATGGCCCGCCAGCCTCCGCTCGAACTGCTCCAGGCGCGGGCCGGCGTTCGTATACCAACGAACCTCGTCGATCGCCTGCAGGTAAGGAAAAATCTTGTCGGCGGTCGGCAGAAGCGGGCGCAGAACCGGCAACGAAAAGGCATGTTTTTGAGGCACAGGCGATAATCAATCCATGTTTGTGTCGGACGCAAGCGATATATTGAATAAAATTGTGATCGCCTAGAGGCGCCCCGTCTTGCGAATATCGACTATGACTCGGCTCGCGGGCGATTTGCGGGGAGGCCCGTGGGATGACGCGACCAATCGAACGGTTACAGGCGGTAGCGGAAGTCGTGGAGGAGTGCAGGGGCGGTTACGGGCCGAGGATGAGCATAGGGGGAGCGCGAGCGGGCCGAGAGCATTCTTCCGCGGCTCGAGAGCCGCCGTATACGAAAGTCTGTCGCACCAAAGCGCCTCTGACCAACCTGAGCAGTCACCAAAAAGCGCTAAATTTGCGCCCGAGCCGTCGCAGCGCGTTTTCGATCTTCATGCCATCCCAGAGCGGTCCATATAAAATGGACGCCTTGATTTGACTCATCTCGTGGGCGGACATTTTAAGCTCTTCCTCGCGCTTACGAAGGCGTTCAACGACTGTTTCGAGTTCTAATTCGGCCTTGGTGGGTTGCGGAACGCCAGCCCCCAGTCGGGCATAGATGCTTCGCATCATGCGAGCGTCGGCAACTGTCAAAGCGAAAAGTTTCCTTATTTGCTCGGGGGGATTCGGACCCACACCCAGAAGCCCCAAACCCTCGCCGTGGAACAGCTCGAACTTTGGCAGTCCTTCTGAGGCCTCGACCCAAAGTCGCTTTGCATCAGCGCTGAGGGAGCGCCGATTAATGCCGCTCAACAAAATGACGCCGCGTTCCGAAAGTTTTGGCAACCAACTGAGGAAACTATTCGCGCGCAGCGCGGAAATAGACATGCCATCAATATATATCATGTCTACCATTCTATCGGCAATGCCTGCAACTGGATCAACGATGCCGCCATCACGAAATATTAGAAAATGCCCGTATCTAGACATTTCGTACGCATCTTGTAGTCGATTTATGGAAATCTTATGATTATCGCTCAGAGTGTCATCGGAACTGTATCGCACACTTATACACTTCGTCTCGAATTCGTTCTGATGGATAGCTTGACAAAGCATTGAGTACGCCGTTCCACATTGAGACCCGATATCGACAATCAAGTTGGGTCGCATGATTTCAATGAGCCAGAAAACGAAGGGCGAAATTTCGCGCCAGCCAGATGAGTCAATTCGATCTGGCGCACTAAGGGCGTTATTTGATATGAACCAGTCGTTAAATGCCAACTCGCTCTTCCCCTCTTCACCAGCGAAAGCGGAGCGTGCGAGATTCGGCCCAACCTGCACTCCCGGGGCGCGTTTTGCCCATTCCGATACGTCGGGATCTAAAACGCAGACTCCGGCCTCCAACAATTGTTGTTGCTCCCCCTCTGAAACGAATTGGCTGTCATACTCCTCCCTCAGCTGTCCCGACTGCTCAAGCCGGATCCATCGGCGCCACTGCCAAGCCCACCAGTTCTCAAGATGGTTGTTGACTCTGAGAAATTCTTCCGTATTACGGACCTTCTCTCTAAATTTGTCAAAACCGCGTATTGAATAATGATTAAATCTAGCTCCACCAATCTCGCCTGTCTTTCCGAATTTGACATGCGCTCCGTGAGTACCCGCAACATAACCAGCGAACGCCGAAGCCATTACGATAGTCTTTTGTGGATGCCTGATAAAAACATAGGGCCGAGGTAGCATTCCATAAATCTGTTGCTCGGACGTTGCTATGTATTCTATTGGTTTCGCTATCCGTAGCGACAAAGAAGCAAGAGCGTCAGCGCCAGCGGTTAGCGGTGCTCCAGTCATGTTGAAACAAGGCACATTGATCGACGTTATCCCGAGCGACTCCGCTTTCTCTAAAGCGATATCGAGAGGATCGTCCCTAAGAACCAGAAATTCGTCGACATCGCACATGAGAAGCCATTTTGGATCGTGCTTCTCTCGCGCAATAATCGCCATGTCGTCAGCAGTGTTGCCGAACTGGTGTTTTCGAAGATCTCTCTCCTCCAACCGGAACCAGTCGATAGGGTATTGTGATGAAAGTTGATGTAAGGCATCTATCGTGCCATCGGTCGAGCCCATATCTTGAACCAAAAATGCGCTGATCCCGAGCTCAGTATACCAGGAAAAAAAATGTCTTAGTAAATCAACCTGATCACAAACATGCGTCAGCAATACAACTTTGTAGTTTGTCATGGCTAACCAGCTTGTTATATCTAGTTGGAGGCGGCGGGCTTCCCCGTTTCTGGCTCTTCGTCACTTTTGGTGAATCATGCCGAGGGACCATTCGTCGCCGAAGGAGGTCGAGACTTGCGCGGAAGCACCTCTGGCGTTGCGCCAGCTTGAGGCCGGTGTTTTATCCTGCGGCTTGCGTGGGGACAACGACTTTGAGTCGCTGGCAACTCCCCCGGAGCTTTAGCAGGCCCCTCCCCTTGGCATGCTCCCTCATTGTTGGCCGCTATCATAGCTGCACCGGCAGCGTCAAGCGCCAGCTCTCCCCCAAGATTCGCCCGAAGCGTTCGTCAGCGAAGTTGTTTCCGACAAGGTCAGCCTGATCGCGACCGGTGAGGGCTGGCAGTATCGCCGCCTCAGTCAGAAATTCCAGCACGGGACCGTCAACCATGGTGCCGGTCAGTACGTCGTCGGCGCCGTTCACACGAACTCGATTGAAGGCTTCTGGTCGATCTTCAAGCGCGGCATTGTAGGCACGTTCCACAAGGCAAGCCGCAAATACATGCCGCTCTACGTCGCGGAATTTCAGTTCCGTTACAATAACCGTGCTAACGCTGACATCTTTGGCGCCGCGATAGCAGGGTGCTGAGGCGTTGATCCCGGGGACGGAGGAGACGTTCTCAGAAAACGACGCGAGGGGCAGATGACCGGTAATGATCCAAACAGTTCCGATGTTGGCGGAAACGAGAGTAATGAGCCATCCGCCGATCAGCAATCAACTGCTGCAGCGATTCGATCCCTCAAAAGCCATTTTGAGACCGCCCGTAATCAACCCACACAACGAGAGCAACAAGCCCACTGTTGGCAAATTTGGACGGGAGGGGGAGTTATTGCTTACACCATTTTCACGGCGATAATCATGATAGCTTCCATTTGCGCCGCGAGATACGGCGCGCAGCAAGCCGATACTGCTCGGCGAGCCGCTTGGCCAGCTATCTATGAGGGAGATTTCCGGCTTAATCCGCCCATCGCTTCGGGTAGCGGGCCAAAACGGTTCGAGCTTGAAGCCTTCTTCTCGAATGAAGGGGGTAGTATCGCTATTATCAAGGAGCGGGCTATCGGATGGGTAGCGGAAAAGAGCCTTCCGGCCGCCCGCCCATCCTTCGCGGCTCCGATCAGCGAAAGAACTGGATTGGGTATCCCCTCCACCAATAGCCGACGCAATCTTTTTCAGACCGAGCGAGGCAAGTCCATTTACATTGATCTGACCGCCGAGCAAATTCAGCAGATCACTCGCGAGATAAGACACTCTGGATATTCGGTGTAATCAAATACGCCGATTGGTGGGGCGGCACTCACGAAGTCGGTTTTTGCAAGCGCTGGGTGCCAGCCTCCGATCAGGAAACTGCAGGCACAGCAGAGTGTGATCCCAATCCGACGTATCTTTATCGCCGAGACAATGAGTAGAGCGCCGGCCTGTCGGAGCCATGGACAGAATCGTCGCCCCCTACTGTCAAGTCCCGGATAATCGCCCTTTCGAGGCTCGTGATCGCGGTTCTGATACGGTCGCCGGAGCGCAGCGCCTGGAAGCAGTCAAACCTCGGGATCAAACTCCTAGTCCTATGAGAAAATTAGTTCATGCCCATCCTTAAGCGAGCCGGGCGAAACACTTCAACATCTCCACAGCTTTTCCCCGAGAGCCGAGAGGCTGTGGACGCTGGTTGTCCGACCGATCGTTAAGCAAAATTCGGCGACGGGTTTCACCCATGGCCGCGGGCCAACTCGTGTATCGAGCCGCCCGTTAGGAAAATTGAGAAAATCATACACGGCCGTATAACCGGATCTGATAAGCGTAATTTTCCGCCACTGAATCGCATTGAGAGGCTCAACGCCATTTTTGCCGGACTCTCTCAAAACATGGTCACAGAATCTAACGATAGATTTAGCGAATATTTTCGTATAACGGAATCCAAGCCAAGCGTTATAGCGCTGAAGAGCGTCTATTTCGAATATCCACATGTCTAAAGCCTTTCGCGTGGAAAACTGACCCCCAGAATGCGCTCTGTATACAGCCATCTCTTCATCCATATGGTGGATCTTGCCGAAGGCAGCGTGCGAGATCATGATGAAAACATCGACCGACCACTTGCTGCCATACTGTCGCGGCGGGTTGCCATTGAACACGTTTCGATAAAGCACGCCGGTCGTATGGAAGAACATATCCAACATAATAACGTCTGCGATCGTTCCATCAATCCGATGGCCGTAATACAAAAACCGATGCGGCAATCTGCTGCTGTCCTCGTATACTTTAACCGTATTGTGAGCGCAAATCGCAAAATCTGGGTGCGAGTCCAGAAAATCAACCTGCTTCTGGAGTTTTCCGGGCGAGGTCCAATAATCATCGCCTTCGAGAATTGCGATATATTCTCCTTTCAGAGTGCGAAAACCCCTGATGAAATTTTTCTGCGTAACTTTAGACCCGATATTCTTTTTGTTGAGATAGGGTTTAACAATATTTGGATATTTTGCCGCGTAATCGAGTATGATCGACGCGGTGCGATCGGTCGAGCAATCTTCGATCACATTGATTTCGAATTCAAAATTCGTCTCTTGCATGAGGACGCTTTCGAGCGCCTGGGCGATATATTTCTCATGGTTATACGTGATGATCATCACGCTGACTTTGACACGCCGGCTCGACTGAAATTCCTGAGAATCCCGAGAATCAGAGCTGTTCATAACCATGTGCTAGTGTTGTGTCTTTGACGGAGGATTCCCAAATTCGACCGGCCGTGCGACTCGATTCGCATGGGCAAGATCGAACGGATTGAGGTTCCCGCCGAAGATCGGGAGGGACTGCGCCGCTTTACGCGAGATCGCCACACCCCGCAGAAGAGGATCGTGCTTTTCGGCGAGGGCGGCAAGCGCGCGCTCGAGCTCGCGGATGAAGTCGCCTGAGCGTCCTGACCGTGCGGCGCTGGCGTCAGCGCTACCAGGACAAAGGCGTCGATGGACTGCTCAAGAGCGCCGCGCGCCTCTCGCGCGTCAAACCGCTGTCGCCGGAGACGATCACCAAGGTCGTTGATCTGACGCTCCATTCGACGCCGCCGGGCGGGACGCATTGGAGCGTGCGCAAGATGGCGAAAGCTGTGGGCGTTTCGCCGAGCGTCGTGCAGCGCATCTGGAAGGCGCACGGACTGAAGCCGCATCTCACCCGCAACTTCAGGCTCTCGCGCGATTCCCGTTTCGACGAGAAAGTCGCCGACATCGTGGGACTCTATCTCAACCCGCCGGACAAGGCGCTCGTCCTCTCCGTCGACGAGAAGGGCCTGATTCAGGCGCTCGACGTCGCGAGCGGCAAGGTCATCGGCGAATGCATGAACCGCCATCGGCATCAGGAGTTCATCCGCTTTCTTCCGACGAAGCCAGGCGCGGCGGCGCCAATTGGAGCGTTCACGCCCTACCTCCCGCGATCTCGCGCGCGAGCGCCTTTGGGTCCTCGGCCAATATTCGGCCGAGCATCGAACCGTAAGCGCCGTGGTATTTTGGAAGGAACGCTAAATCGAGACCGGCTTTGCCGAAAGCCTCGGGGTCGTACATGTCGACGCCGCCCGGCGCGTTGATATAGCGGCGCGCGCCCGCGCGGCGTGCAAGCTCAATGATGCGGTCCTGGCCCCGCAGCGTGTCGGGAATATCGAATTCGGACGATCGCCGGACATTCCAACGTAGCCCGAGCCGCCGCGCCACCAATTCGAGCGTATCCTCCAGATAGTCGAGCACGCTCGGCCCCATGCCAAGCACGCGCCGCATCACTTCGGCCTTCCAAGCCTCGTCGCGCGCGGGCAGCGGAAACCGACAAAGCCGCTCCGCGAGGTCCGTCGCCGCGTCGACGGGGAATAGCATGTCCTTGATGAGCACGCTCTGCGGCTGCTTGACCAGCGGCAAAGTCAGCCACTGCTCGGTTCCCGATTGGTCTGCCAGCTTGTTGCGGTGAACCCAGCCGCGGCGCGGGAACTGGACACAATCGTAAACGATGAAAAGGTCGCTTTCGGTCAGCAGTCGAAAATAACCCGCATAGGGAAAGAAGTAAGGCTGCATGATCGCGACCGTGGTCGGGGAAGTAATCAACAAAGGCGGTTCTCAAATGCGAGCGCGGAAGGCTCGGAGCGATACGGGCTCGGAACGCGACCGGGACGGCCGCGAGACCTCCACTAACCTGGAACCGCCCCCGGCGCTAGACCTTATGCTTGCTGGGCCTGAGGGTGGCCCGTCATCCGATATGCAACGGTACGAGGGTTAAGCCGGCTGGGCCGGCGCAGAGCCTCATGCATAGGAGACGGGCCTCATGGATTTATTGGCTTGGACGTTCACAAGGAGCGGATTTCGGTCGCGGTGGCGGAGAGCGGCCGTTCTGACGGGGGGAATACCATGGCGAGATAGCCAATGATCCCGAGGCCATCCGCTAGCTGTGCGGGCGTTCCGGTCGGCCGCTGGCCTTTTGCTATGAGGCCGGCTCCTGCGGTTATGGCATTTATTGCCAGCTTACGAGCCTGTTTCATCGTTGCGATGTGGTGGCGCTGTCGCTGATTCCGATGAAGTCCGGGGATCGGGTGAAGACCGATCGTCGCGACGCCACCATGCTGGCCCGTCTTCATCGAGCCGGAGAGGTGACGCCGGTCTGGGTTCCCGACGCCGATCACGAAGCCATGCGCGATTTGATCCGGCTGCGTAGCGTCGCCCGGCACATCGGGACGCGCGCGCGCCAGCACCTTCAAGGATTCTTGTTGCGTCACGGCCGCAAGTATGAGGGCGGGAAGGCATGGCGCATGGCTTACCGGAGATGACTATCGACCTTGTCCTTCAAGCATCCGGCTCAGCAGATCGCCTTTCAGGACTATGTCGACGCCGTCATGGATGCGGAACGGCGGCTGAAGCGTGTCGAGGAACAGATCGTCGCCCTGCTCCCCGAATGGAATCTTCGTCCAGTTGTCGACGCCCTGCAAGCAATGCGTGGGATCGCGCTGATCAATGCCGTGGTTCTGGTTGCGGAAGTCGGCGATTTCACACGCTTCTCGAACCCGCGCCAGTTCAGGACGATTGCAGCCACGAGCCACTTCGTCTGGCTCATCTCGATTACCGCGATCAACGTGTTATCTTGCTCAAAGGCGGCGAGGGACTTGCTCGCATCGAAAGATTGCATCGTAGGGGCGCTCCATCGGTAGACCTTCACAGCGCCGAAAGTGCCACACCCTCGTCGCAACCCCCATAGCATCTACGGCGCTATGAAGAAGCGCGCGTCGCGAGCGGCTTGCTCCGCCCAAGCTACACCATCATTGGGGACACGACCTCAAAATCGGCGGGCCGAACGCTATGGAAAAAGATTCCATGGGGGTGGATAGCCGTATCGTGCTTCTCTCGTGCCATCGCGGAAGCCGAAGGCTTTTGCCCTCTGCTCGGCGGCGTGCTGGAATTATCCGGCGTCTTCTCGGGAAGATTGAGCTTGGCGCGCAGTTCGGCGTTCTCGCGCCGCAACGCCGCGTTTTCGGCCTCTACCGCCGCCAGCCGCGCCCAAAGCTCCTCGACGCGCGCGAGCAGCGCCCGGATCAGCGCGTCTTTGTCGGCCTCGTTGAGAGAATCAAGCGGCGGCAAAACCATGCGCAGCTTGACTCATATTCGCCGCCGCAGCGCCAGCCCCAATAAACCATGTGAGTCAATCGGTCGCAGGCGACCCAATCACCCTATCCCACCCGCCCCAATCGGGACGTGAGCGATTACGCTTCGCGAAGCTGCGGCGCAATTCCATCCGCCGGGGCGAGCCGCAGGTTCGATCAGGCCTTGACCCTGCCCGATAACTATGTCTTTGGTGCGCCACAAATTATGACGGCTGGACTGATGCCATTACGATCCTTGTTTTGAGGAGGGAGGATGCGCGACGTCGTTATATTCGGTATGGGCCAGATCGCCGAGGTCGTGCATTATTACCTCATCACTGAGGGCAAGCGGAATATTGTGGCGTTCACCGTAGACGAGGCTTTCCGCAAGGCGGACCAGCTATTGGGCCTGCCGGTCGTTCCTTTCGAATCGATCGAGGAGCAGTATCCGCCCGAGACCTGCGAAATGTTCGTCGCGGTGAGTTTCCGCCGCGTCAACAAGGACCGCGAGGAGAAGACCGCGGCCGCGGAGGCGAAGGGCTACGCGCTCGCGAGCCACGTGAGCCCAGATGCGACGGTATGGCGCGGCTTCGTGGCGCAGCCGAATACGATCATCATGGAGCACAACGTCATCCAACCCTTCGTCACTGTAGGGCGCAACGTGATCATGTGGTCGGGCAATCACATTGGACATCATTCCCGAATCGAAGACAATTGTTTCATCGCCTCTCATGCGGTGATCTCGGGCGGCGTTACGGTAGGCGAGGGTAGCTTCGTCGGCGTCAACGCGACTGTTCGTGACAACGTGACGATCGGAAGGCGCAACGTACTGGGCGCGGGAACGCTGATCCTCGACGACACCCCGGACGCCGCGGTCTTCATGGGCGAAGCGACCCCCATGAGCAAGGTGCCGAGCCACCGCCTGCGGGCACTGTGAGGGAAGCTGGTGTCCCTTCTCATATCTCGCCAACCGCAACGCCCGTCCGCAAGCCATACAAATGGACGGCGAAGGGCGAGGCCATCCTTAAAAAAAATCCATTGCGCCCGCGCGGCTCTCGACAAAGCCAAAGCCGCATGAGTTGTTGGTGGCCAATTATTGGTCGGGACAGTGGACAATGACGTGGATCAACCGGCAGCGGATTTTCACGCCCGAGGATCATCCGGATTGGGCGGGCACGCACGCGCAGGTGCCGACCCCGCTCGTTTATGACGACTTCATTCGCGTGTTCTATGCCGACCGGGAGGCGAGCGGACGCAGCTATACGACCTTCCTGGATGTCGATCGGCGCGATCCGACCCGGGTCCTCGCATATCATAAGCATCGGATCCTCGATTTCGGCGCTGCCGGCGCCTTCGACGACGACGGCGTGATGCCCAGTTTCGCCTTGCGGCACGAGGGCCGAGTTCTGCTGTATTACAACGGATGGAATCGCGGCGTCACCGTGCCCTACCGAAACTCCGTCGGCATTGCCGTGAGTGACGACGACGGGACGACCTTCCGGCGTCTGTTCGAGGGGCCGGTGCTGGAGCGCAACCGAAACGAACCCTATATGACGGTCCTGCCCACCATACTGCGCGAAGGCTCCCTCTGGCGGATGTGGTACACCTCCGGCACGCGGTGGATCGATATCGACGGGCGCTACGAGCCGGTCTACATCGTCAAATATTGCTATTCGCATGATGGCATGGATTGGATTCGCCCCAACCACCTCTGCATCCAGCCGCGCCATGATGCTGAGGCAATCTCAAATCCGAGCGTCATCAAGGACGGCGATATCTACCGGATGTGGTATTGTTACCGGAACTCGCACGATTACCGAGACGGTTCGGGGTCGTACCGGATCGGCTACGCCGAATCTCGGGATGGCCTCGATTGGGCGCGAATGGACGAGCGCTGCGGCCTGCCCGTGGCCGAGGCCGGTTGGGACTCCACGATGACGGCTTACCCGGCCGTAATCGCGGTAGATAACCGCCTACTCATGTTTTACAACGGCAACTGCTTCGGTCGGACCGGCATCGGCTGTGCTATTCTGGAAAGAGACCGTTGACTGCACACGCACCTGAGACGACCACTGCGCATGGCGAAACCTTTGGCTTCCGGAAAGCGTTGGAGAACGCTTTCCTATCGTCGCCCCTCAACACCGCCGATAAGATGTTCAATCTTGGGCTTTACGTTCGAAGCTCGTTGTTGGTGAAATTTATCGTGCTCAGCGACCTTTATCGACGCTTCAAGCACGTCCCGGGCGCGCTGCTCGAGTTCGGCACGTGGTGGGGGCAGAATCTGGTCCTGCTCGAGAACCTGCGAGCCATCTACGAGCCATTCAACAAGCAGCGCATGATCATCGGCTTCGACACTTTCGAGGGTTATCCCGAGGGCTCCGACATGGAGCCCGGCTCCCTCGATCAACATGGCGGCTATAAGATCGAACCGAATTACCGGGACGAATTGTCGAGGCTCTTGGAGATCCACGAGGGCAACAACGCGTTCGGGCACATTCGCGGCAATCATCGACTGATCGCCGGCGACGTCGTGGAAACGGCGCCGCGTTATTTCACCGATCATCCCGAGACTCTGGTGGCCTTCGCCTTTTTTGATATGGGCCCCTATGAGCCTACGGTCGCGGCTATGCGGGCGATCAAGCCCCACCTCCTGCCTGGCAGCGTTCTCCTGCTCGACGAACTGACTTGGAATGGCGCGCCGGGCGAGGCGATCGCCTTCAAGGAGGTCTTCGCGAACACACGATACGCCGTCGAGAAGTGCGAACTCTATCCCTCCAAAGCCATCGTTACGATCCAATGAGGCTTTCGCTCACGACCCGGAATCCAGGATTCGAAATGGTTAACCACAGCGTCATGGCCGGGACAAGCCCACGGCTGTCCGGTTCAGTTTTTGCTTGATTGGGCGCATGGCGTTGATTCTAATCGTTTCCAGAGGGTTGCGAATCATCTGGACACGGGCTGGAGCAACGCCATGCGTCATCAGAATATCGTTTTCCACGACATGCTCAACCTGGTTCCCTGGCGCGTTTTCGACAGGCTCGCGGAGGAGCACGAAAGCGACGTCCTGGTTCGTAGCTTCGACACGCGCCATCAGTTCATCGCCTTGCTCTACGGGCAGCTTTCGGGAGCGGAGTCGTTGCGCGCCATCGAGACGGCGTTGGCGAGTCACGAAGCGCGGCTCTATCACATCGGAGCGAGGATTCCGCGTCGCTCGACTTTCGCCGACGCCAATCGCGCTCGCAGTCCCCTGGTGTTTTCGCAATTGTTCGAGCACATGCTGGGCATGGCGAACCGCAAAATGCGGCGCGAGATGAAGGAAGTCGTGCGATTGATCGACTCGACCAGCTTGCATCTTGCCGGCGTGGGCTGCGAATGGGCGCGGTTTTCCGCGGATGTCTGCGGCGGCAAGGCGCATGTGATTTACGATCCCGATCTCGCCCGCCCGGTCTATCACGCGATGACGGCGGCCAAGGTCAACGACATCACGGCGGCGAAGGAGATGCCGATCGAGGCCGGAGCGACCTATGTGTTCGATCTGGGCTATTACGATTACGGCTGGTGGGCGAGCCTCGACGAAGCGGGATGCCGGATCGTCACGCGTTTCAAGACCAACACGCCGCTTCGCAAGGCGAAGGACTTGCCGCTGCCGCCCGCCTCGCGCGCGCTTTCCGACCGGATCGGCTTCTTGCCGGGCCGACAGGCGAAGAACCGGAAGAATCCGATGCAGGCGGCGGTGCGCGAGATCGTCGTCATGACCGACACGGGCAAGAAGCTGCGCATCCTCACCAATGACCTCGACGCGCCGGCCGACGAGATCGCCAATCTCTACAAGCGTCCTTGGCAGATCGAATTGCTCTTCCGCTTGCTGAAGCAGACCCTGAAAATCCGTCACTTCATCGGGCGTTCGCAAAATGCGATGCGCATTCAGGTCGCAGTGGCGCTGATCGCACATCTGATTCTGCGCCTCTTGCAGAACATCACGAAAGCAAAGCACGGCCTTCTCGAACTCGCTCGACTCGTTCGCGCCAACCTCATGCATCGCAAGTCTGTCCTGAACCTCACGGAAATTCAGCACAGAGCAGCGTTCGATCCAAGACAACAACAGCTGGACCTACGCTATGCTTGAACCGGACAGCCGTGGGACAAGCCCGGCCATGACAGCGGAAATTAGCTGATTGTTAACCCGACTTCCGAGCCTTGGCTCTCGCCCGGCATCGACGATTACGCCGCCAAATGGATCGACGAGGCGGGTCTTGACTTGCCTTCTTTCGATCCCCTAGCCCCGTCCTCTGAAGAGTTGGGGCCTTTGGCAAACCCGGGGCGGTTCACTGAGCAAGTACGATGGGAGTGGAAAACGTGGTCGCATCAGAATATCAATCTGCAGTGCTTCGAGAGCTTGCGAACGATCGTTTCGCGGACCTTGATGACAATTTCGACAGACTGCAGCTCGGCGACGAGCCCCCTCCGCCCAAGTCAGTGCCGCAGGAATGCTGGGACGAGGCCCGCGAGCTTTGGCAGGCCAACGACACATTGGCCGGCAAACTCAAGATCGCGACTCCGCTCATTAGGGCGGCGCAATTTTACGCGGCGCCAAAGGCTTATTTCCAGACGCACGCTAGCGCCCAGATTGCGCAAGGCGAATATCTCTACGGAATTCTTGCTGACGAGCGCTCTCGGGAACTGCTCGTCAAGCTGATCGCCTACCGAATTCTTGGGCATCGCAAAGTCAAACTGCCGCGAAACACGAAGCAATATTGGGATGATATAGATCGGGCCGCTGCGACCCGGACGAATGCCGAACCGCTTCCGATCAACTGGATGGACACCTCGCTGGCCCTTTATGATCTAAAGCCACTCGGTTATGATATGACATGCTATGCGAGCGCAGCTGGCATCGCGTGTTGCGCCGTCCAAAAACAGTACGAATATCACAACGGCGGTATCCACTGCAAAGCAGAATCTGGCGATATTGCTATTGATGCCGGCGGTTGCTGGGGCGATACCAGTTTGTATTTTGCACACGAGGTGGGACCGAGCGGAACCGTCGTCACATTCGAGTTCACTCGGGCCAATCTGGCGGTGCTCGAACGAAACGTCGCCCGCAACCCGCACCTCAGCCCGCGAGTGCGTCTCGTCGAGCATCCCGTCTGGTCCAGCTCCGGGCTGAAACTCTATAGCGGCGAGTGGGGGCCGGCCAGCAGTGTCATGTCCGATGAAGGGAAATACCACTCTCGGGAAAAAGAAATGGTTGGAACGTCTTGGGAAGGAGGAATGGTTGAATCGGTGACGATCGACGAGAGCGTGGAGAAACTCGGACTTCCGCGTATCGACTTCATCAAGATGGATATCGAGGGCGCGGAGCTCGACGCGCTGCGGGGTGGTGAAGCGTCTATCCGTCGTCATCGCCCAAAGATGGCCCTCAGCCTCTACCACAAGCCGGAAGACTTCGAGGTAATCCCGCGTTATCTCAACGGGCTAGGTCTCAATTACAAGTTCTACCTGGATCATCACACGATCTATCAAAACGAGACGGTCCTGTTCGCTGTGCCGTGATTGCGAGGCGGAGCTCCACGATCTGCATCGGCGATAGAGGCTGATTCAATTGCGACAACAATACGCATCGCCGACAGGTCGGACCATATGACCGCAACCGGCTAAATCGTTCGGAACGCCAAAAAGTGCTTGCCAGGGAGGGCCACCGGCTCAGCGTTCCTTCACGACATAGGCCGTTGGCATCCAACCGTTCGGGAATGTGCGGATCACGGCGTCGGGCGGTAGGCATTCTCTCGCCGCTCTCGTTTCGCCCGGCGCTACCTCGTGGTTGTATTGATCGAATATCATGATGCCTCCGGTCGGCATCCGGGGCCAAAACTCTCTGATGCTTGAACGGACGACTTCGTAATCCCCGACATCCAGAAAAACGAGCTTGAACTGCAGACGACTGTTCTTCTGGAAAAATTCGTTGAGTTCTGTGACCGCGTCCAGCTGATGCAGCAGGGCATGACTCTGTAGGCCCTGCACTTCGATCAGGTCTTTGACGCGCTGGTACTTTTCATGATAGCTGTATCCGGTTCCTTCCCACTCCGGCGCCTTGGCTTCTCTACCAAAGCTATCGAAGCCGTGAACCTGGGTAATGGCGTGCGTTTCATATAGAATGACGAGCTTCGCGAAAAAGAGCGTGACCGCGCCCTTGTAGACGCCTACCTCGGCGATGTGACCGGGAAGCCCGAGGGTCTTCCTATAGCATTCGTACAGGGACAAGAAGCGGCCGATGTATTTGGCCCCAAGGAAGCAGGAAAAGTGCTCGTAGAAGTCTTCCGGTTCGTAACCCATGCGCCGATAGCGCGCCATCGCGCCTTCCGGCGGCACGGCAATCGGGGTATCCTTCGTGTTTTCGAAATGCCAAGTGACGTGAGGTTTATCTGATGTAATGTGAGGCATGGGCCCTCTCCATAGAGGTCTATCTCTTAGGATCTAGAATCCTATGAATCTGAGGGGCCGGCTCAGCGTTCCTTCACGACATAGGCCGTTGGCATCCAACCGTTCGGGAATGTGCGGATCACGGCGTCGGGCGGTAGGCATTCTCTCGCCGCTCTCGTTTCGCCCGGCGCTACCTCGTGGTTGTATTGATCGAATATCATGATGCCTCCGATAGTCATCCGGGGCCAAAACTCTCTGATGCACGAGCGGACCACGTCGTATCGCCCGGCATCCAAAAAAACGAGCTTGAACTGCAGGTGATTATGCTTTTGAAAAAACTCTCCGAGTTGCGTGGCCGCGTCGAGCTGATGCAGCAGGGCATGGCTCTGTAGGCCCTGCACTTCGATCAGGTCTTTGACGGTCTGGTACTTTTCATAATAGTGGTGTCCGGTTCCTTCCCCCTCCGGCGGCTCGCCGATCCATTCAAAGGCATCGAATCCATGAACCTGGGTAATGGCGTGCGTCTCGTATAGAATAGCGAGCTTCGCGAAAAAGAGCGTGACCGCGCCCTTGTAGACGCCTACCTCGGCGATGTGACCGGCGAGCCCGAGGGTCTTCTGATAACACTCGTACAGGGACAAGAAGCGGCCGATGTATTTGGCCCCAAGGAAGCAGGAAAAGTGCTCGTAGAAGTCTTCCGGTTCGTAACCCATGCGCCGATAGCGCGCCATCGCGCCTTCCGACGGCACGGCAATCGGGGTATCCTTCGTGTTTTCGAAATGCCAAGTGACGTGAGGTTTATCTGATGTAATGTGAGGCATGGGCCCTCTCCATAGAGGTCTATCTCTTAGGATCTAGAATCCTATGAATCTGTTGTGACGCTGACGCCGGAACGTCTGCCGGAGACGATCCAGACGACGGGTTCGCTAACGCCGCTGTCAGGGTGAACCTTCACCATCTCCACAGCTTTTCCCCGAGAGCCGAGAGACTGTAGACGCTGGTTGTCCGACCGATCGTTAAGCAAAATTCGGCGACGGGTTTCACCCACGGCCGCGGGCCAACTCGTGTATCGAGCGGCCCGTTAGGAAAATTGAGAAAATCGTACACGGCCGTATAGCCGGATCTGATAAGCGTAATTTTCAGCCACTGAGCCGCATTGAGAGACTCAACGCCATCTTTGCCGGCCTCCCTCAAAACATGGTCGCAGAATTTAACGATAGATTTAGCGAATATTTTTGCATAACGGAATCCGAGCCAAGCGTTATAGCGCTGAAGAGCGTCTATTTGGAATATCCACATGTCTAAAGCCTTCCTCGTGGAAAACTGACCGCCGGAATGCGCTCTGTATACAGCCATCTCTTCATCCATATGGTGGATCTTGCCGAAGACAGCGTGCGAGATCATGATGAAAATATCGCATGACCACTTGCTGCCATACTGTCGCGGCGGGTTGCCATTGAACACGTTTCGATAAAGCACGCCCGCCATATGGAAGAACCTATGCAACATAATAACGTCCTCAGTCCCCGCGTCGCTCAGATGGCCGTAATATAAAAATCGATGCGGCAAACTGCTGCCGTCCTCGTATACTTTAACCGTATTGTGAGCGCAAATCGCAAAATCTGGGTGCGAGTCCAGAAAATCAACCTGCTTCTGGAGTTTTCCGGGCGAGGTCCAATAATCATCGCCTTCGAGAATTGCGATATATTCTCCTTTCAGAGTGCGAAAACCCCTGATGAAATTTTTCTGCGTAACTTTAGACCCGATATTCTTTTTGTTGAGATAGGGTTTAACAATATTTGGATATTTTGCCGCGTAATCGAGTATGATCGACGCGGTGCGATCGGTCGAGCAATCTTCGATCACATTGATTTCGAATTCAAAATTCGTCTCTTGCATGAGGACGCTTTCGAGCGCCTGGGCGATATATTTCTCATGGTTATACGTGATGATCATCACGCTGACTTTGGGACGCCGGCTCGACTGAAATTCCTGAGAATCCCGAGAATCAGAGCTGTTCATAACCATGTGCTAGACAGAGCCTCCCGCCCGCTCGTCGCTTGCGCAATTCATCCTCGAAACGCCGATCCCGATTTAGCTACCGCCCCAGCGCCATGAGCGCAAGGCGCGTCCGAGTTGTCCGGTAGAAACCCCTTGATGCCCATGTTCATTTTCATATAGCCCAATGCGGCTGTTCCGGCGCATCCCGCGCGTAACCAAGAGGGGCTAACCTTCAACGCGAAACAGGGGCGACGATTCAAAGCGAATTGACATCCCAGATCGGAAGTATGCAGATCGAACGGCGGGCTGCGGCGATCTCGGCCCGCTGCTTCAGACGCTGCAGGGCAGGAGCGGAGCGAACATCGAACTCCTCGATCCACTGCCGATAGGCCGCGTCATCCGACATTCGGAAGAAGGAGTGCTGCTCATGAAATCACATAGCTCAGGAATGGAAAGAAAGGACTGGTCCGAAGGGCGCTGCGAACCGCAAGGTGACGGCCTTTCAGCCTGGCGAGCCAGATCCTTCCATTCTCGTTGAGGGAGTGGGACCCATGAATTTCGCCCCGGTTTGGTGTAGCGTCGCCCGATCGAGGTGTTCCTCCCGAAGGGACATCTGATTTGGCTATCGACTGGCTCTTAATCGATCGTTAGGAAGCAGCCAAGCCATATCATCCGCGGACGCCTTTCCGGGGCGCGTTCCAGAATTGCAACACCCCGACGAAGGGAAAATCCAATTTTTGCCTCATTTTGCAGGACTCCGTTGCAGCAACGCGACTGAAACATGATGATGGCAATGTCCATCCTCGTATAATGCGGCGCCGACAGCAGGTCCGCGTCGATCAAAGCCGCATCGTCATCGGTGGGAGATCTAATGGCGCGTATTCTTATCACCGGCGGAGCCGGATTTATCGGCTCGGCTATCGTCAGACGAATTATTGCGACGCATGACGACGAGGCGCTCGTCTTCGACAAGCTGACCTACGCCGGCAACCTCGCGTCGCTCGCGCCGATCGCCCACGATCCGCGTTATGCCTTCGTCAAGGCCGACATTTGCGATGGGGAGGCGGTTTCCCGGGCCTTCGCCGAATTCCAGCCCGACGTGGTGATGAATCTCGCTGCTGAAAGTCATGTTGATCGCTCGATCGATGGGCCGGCGGCGTTCATCTCAACCAATGTCGTCGGCGTTTTCACGCTGCTCGAGGCCGCCCTCAAATACTGGCGCGGCCTGCCTGCCGACCGAGCCCGGCGCTTCCGTTTCCAGCACATTTCGACCGATGAGGTGTTCGGCTCGCTCGGGCCGGAAGGATTCTTCCACGAAGAGACGCCCTATCGGCCGAACTCGCCCTATTCGGCGTCCAAAGCTGGGTCCGACCATCTCGTGCGCGCCTGGCGCGAGACGTACGGCCTGCCCACGCTCCTCACCAACTGCTCGAACAATTATGGCCCTTATCACTTCCCCGAGAAGCTCATCCCGCTGACGATCCTCAACGCGCTCGAGGAGAAGCCGCTGCCGGTCTATGGGCGCGGCGAGAACGTGCGCGATTGGCTTTACGTCGACGATCATGCCGCGGCACTGCTCCTCGTCGCTAGAGAAGGCGAACCAGGGCAGTCCTACAACGTCGGAGGTCGTTGTGAGCGGCGCAACATCGACGTGGTTGAAGAAATCTGCGCCATCCTCGACGAATTGCGGCCGCGAGCGGCCGGTCCGCATCGCGAGCTGATCACCTTCGTCGACGACCGGCCAGGTCATGATCTGCGCTATGCGATTGACTGCTCGAAGATCGAGCGCGAGTTGGGATGGCGGCCCCAGGAGAGCTTCGAGAGCGGCCTGCGAAAGACCGTTCGATGGTACATGGACAACGCCGACTGGTGGCGACGCCTCCGCTCTGGGCGCTACGCAGGAGAGCGCCTTGGTCAAAGGCAAGAGCGAAGCGGCCGCGCGCAGGCAGCGGTCGGGCGATGAAGATCGAGGCGACCGCCATTCCCGAGGTGAAGCTCATCACGCCGCACAAGCATGGCGACGCGCGCGGCTTCTTCTCCGAGGTGTACAAGCAAGCCGACTTCGAAGCGGCCGGCCTGCGTTACCCCTTCATCCAGGACAATCATTCCCTGTCGGCGCGCGCTGGCACGCTGCGTGGCCTGCATTTTCAATCCCCGCCATTCGCCCAGGACAAGCTCGTGCGCGTCGCGCGCGGCCGCATCTTCGACATCACCGTCGACATTCGGCGCTCCTCGCCGACGTTCGGCGCACATATCGCCGTCGAGCTGTCGGCGGAAAACTGGCGGCAATTGCTCGTGCCGATCGGTTTCGCGCATGGCTTCCTCACGCTCGAGCCCGATACCGAAGTGCTCTACAAGGTCACGGCCCCCTATTCGGCCTCGCATGACCGCGGGCTTGCTTGGAACGACCCCGCGCTCGGAGTCGCCTGGCCGTTGCCGCAGGACGGGCCACTGTTGTCCGACAAGGATCGGCACTGGCCACGGCTTGCTGATCTCGCGGACGCCTTTCCATGAGTGGATTGCGCCTCGCCGTCACGGGTCTCGAAGGACAAATCGCCGGCGCCTTGCGCGAGCGAGCGCCGCCCGGCGTCGAGGTGCTCGCGCTCGGCCAGCCGCAGCTCGATCTCCTGGACCGCCGCAGCGTGATCGAGACGCTGCGCGCCGTCGGTTGCGACGCCGTCGTCAACGCCGCCGCTTATACGGCCGTCGACCGAGCCGAGGAGAAGCCAGAGCTGGCCATGCGCGTCAATGGCGAGGGGGCAGGGTATGTCGCCGAAGCGGCGGTCGCGATCGGCGCGCCGCTCCTGCATATCTCCACCGATTACGTGTTCGACGGGCGTCTTGGCCGTCCCTACCGCGAGTACGACCCCATCAACCCGATTAACGTCTATGGGCGCTCGAAACGCGCCGGCGAGGAAATGGTTGCGGCGCGCTGCGCCGATTGGACGATCCTGCGCACGTCCTGGGTTTACTCGCCCTTCGGCACGAACTTCGTTAAGACCATGTTGCGCCCCGGCCGTATGCGCAACCAAGTCCGCGTCGTCGCGGATCAGTTGCGGCGATCCGAGTTCGGCGCTCGACATCGCCGATGCGCTGTTCGCCATCGCCGCGCGCCTTCGCGCCGACCCGGCATTGGCGCTGCGCGGTATTTTCCACATGACAGGTTCGGGCGAGACGTGCTGGGCAGATCTCGCCGAAGCGGTCTTTGCCGAAGCGGCGTGCCTTGGGCTGGGGCCGGTCGAAGTCGAACGCATCCGGACGGCCGATTATCCCACGCCGGCGCGACGGCCGACGGACTCGCGCCTGGACTGCGAGAAATTGCACCGCATCCATGAAATCGTACTGCCGGACTGGCGAGCGTCGGTGCCGACCGTTGTCGCTCGGCTAATGGCATAAGGGAGAAATTGATGCGGGGTATCGTTTTGGCGGGAGGCTCCGGCACGCGTCTGCACCCAATGACGCTCGCGACGTCGAAGCAATTGCTGCCAGTCTATGATAAGCCTATGGTCTATTACCCACTCTCGGTCCTCATGTTGGCCGGTGTACGTGAAATTCTGATCATTTCGACGCCCGAAGACACGCCGGTCTTCCAGCGCCTACTGGGTTCGGGCGCGCAATGGGGCGTCTCTCTGGACTACGCGGTGCAACCGCGGCCCGAGGGCCTCGCCCAGGCCTACGTCATCGGCGCGCCTTTCGTCGCCGACGCCCCTTCCGTGCTGATTCTTGGCGACAACATCTTCTACGGGCACGAGCTCCGCGAGCAATTGCAGACGGCCGCACAGCGCCGCGAAGGCGCTACGGTGTTCGCCTATAAGGTCGCCGATCCGGAGCGTTATGGCGTCGTGGATTTCGACGCTGCCGGCCGCGCCATCACGCTCGAGGAGAAGCCGACTGCCCCGAAATCCTCCTGGGCGATCACGGGCTTGTATTTCTATGACGGCCGCGCGCCGCAGATTGCTGCTGGCCTGCGGCCGTCGGCGCGCGGCGAACTCGAGATCACCGACCTCAACCGCGCCTACCTGGATGAGGGCCTGCTTAGCGTCGAGCAGCTAGGCCGCGGCTTCGCTTGGTTGGACACGGGCACGCCATCCTCCCTCGTCGAAGCGGCGCAATTCGTCCACGCAATCGAGCGTCGGCAGGGATTGCGCATCGCCTGTCTGGAGGAGATCGCTCATTCGAATGGCTGGATTGATGACCAAGCCCTAATGGATGCTGCCAAGCGTTTCGCCAGAAGCGATTATGGCGCGTATTTGCTTCAGCTCGTGCGTGGAAAAACGTTGCCCCTCGGTGCTCCTTGATCGAGATTTTCGACAACAGATTTGCTGCTGCTTTCACAAAAATACACCCTGTCCGGCGTCAGGGCCTTTGAGACAGATTGGGCGGGTTGAGGAAAGGAGGATTTCTGGCTCATCGTAACCGTCAGGGAGTGAAGATGAGCCAGAAATCCGGTAGCCCGAAACCGTCGTCCGAACGGTTTGTGAGAGACATCCGCCGGGCGAGGCGTCGGCATTATTCGGCCGAAGAAAAAATCCGCATCGTGCTCGATGGCCTGCGCGGCGAACATAGCATCGCCGAGCTGTGCCGGCGCGAAGGCATCGCCGAAAGCCTGTATTACTCCTGGTCGAAAGAGTTCCTTGAGGCTGGCAAACGGCGTCTTGCCGGTGACACCGAGCGGGCGGCGACGACTGGCGAAGTCAAGGATTTGCGCCGACAAGCCAAGGAGCTGAAGGAAGTCGTCGCCGAGCAGGCGCTGGAATTGCGACTGCTCAAAAAAAGCATGATCGCGGATGGGGGAGACGAGGAATGAGATATCTCGCCTCCGAGAAGCTGGAGATCATCCGCCTCGTTGAGCAATCACATCTGCCAGTGAAAAAGATGCTGGAAAAGCTCGGCGTCGCACGTCCGACATTTTATCGCTGGTGCGATCTCTATCGGTCCGGCGGATTGGAAGCTTTGGCCGACAAGCCGTCCCGACCTTCGCGCGTTTGGAACCGCATCCCCGATGAGAAGCGCGATGAGATCGTTCAACTGGCGCTCGATGAGCCGGAACTGTCGCCGCGGGAGCTCGCGGCGCGCTTTGTCGATACGAAAAACTATTTTGTGTCGGAAGCCTCGGTCTATCGCCTACTCAAAGCGCATGATCTGATCACGAGCCCGGCCTTCATCGTCGTCAAAGCGGCGGACGAGTTCAAGGACAAAACCACGGCGCCCAACCAGCTCTGGCAAACCGACTTCACCTATCTGAAGGTGATCGGCTGGGGCTGGTTTTATCTCAGCACCATTCTCGACGACTTCTCACGCTACATCGTCGCCTGGAAGCTGTGCACGACGATGAAGGCTGAGGACGTGACCGAGACGCTGAATATGGCGCTACAAGCCTCCGGCCTCGATCAGGTCCATATCGTTCATCGGCCAAGGCTGCTGTCGGACAACGGCTCGTCCTATATCTCCGGCGATCTAGCGACATGGCTCAATGATCATAAAATCGAGCACATTCGCGGCGCGCCGTTGCATCCACAGACCCAAGGCAAGATCGAGCGCTGGCATCAAACCCTCAAGAACCGCATCCTGCTCGAAAACTATTATCTGCCGGGCGACCTGAAGACGAAGATCGGCACCTTCGTCGATCACTATAATCATCGCCGCTATCACGAGAGCCTGAACAATCTCGCGCCCGCCGACGTCTACTGCGGACGCGGCGCAAAAATCCTGCGCGAAAGAGAAAGGATCAAGCGCATCACAATCGAGAATCGACGCTTGCAACATCAAATGACCGCCGCTTAAACTCAATCGTCAGGTGAGCCGCATCCTCCACTAAATCGCAGCCCCGCCTGTCTCAAATCATTCGACGACGGACATGAAGAGAACAGAGTTCCTATGATGGAAGAAAGTATATTTCGTACGGTGAATAATTTTAACTATCAGCGATGGGTCCAGGAATTCGATACACTCAAGGGTAGCGAGCTCGAATTCATTGACCAAAAAATTAAAGCACTTACTATTCATCCAAATATAGGTATTCTGCCTATCTCCATTCCCGGAGCCGCCAATCGAAATTGGCTAAAGGGTAGTCTCGATAAGCAGATCTATCGCAACTGGCATATACTTTCATCGAATAGTTTTGGCGTTCGCGATCTACCGGCCGCAGGCACCGAGTTCGTGCTACCGCCAGACCTAATCGCTAAGTTGACGAAATCTGCAGCTTTCATCCTCCCGCTCCCGCTCAACGCCATCCTTCGGCGGCATGCCCTCGCACAATTTATTCTCGCTCTCGCAGAAGTTCCAGACGCTGATATTCTCTATGCGGATGAAGACATCCTGCAAAACGGAAAGCGTTCGGGCCCGCGCTTCAAGACGGATTGGGACCCTTACCTCATTCTTGGGCGCAATTACATTGGGATACCGACACTCTATCGATCCGAGGCGATTCTACGCGTCAACCCAGCAGAGCTGAGAAGCAGGAACATCGACAACTTGCTTTATGCTTTGACGCTGCGTGTATGCGCCGCAACAGCACCAGACAAAATTGTCCACATACCGTCAATTCTATGTCACCGAACTGAAGAACCCGACTGGAATGGCGCGGAGGCTCGCAAAGTCGTATTGGCGCATCTTGCGGAGCAAAGGTTCCAGGGTGTGGAAATCTCTCCGGCTTTCTTGACCCCCAAGTGGAACCGAGTCCGATTTCCCCTACCGGATCCTCCCCCTCTCGTATCCATTATCGTTCCAACACGTGATCGACCGGAGCTGATCGGCCCATGTGTTGACGGCATATTGAACCATACTGACTACCCTGCTTTGGAAGTCATTGTTGTCGACAACGGTACTACCTCGCCCGAGGCGCTCGCAATTTTGAATTCGTTAAGAAACGATCGACGCGCGCGAGTCCTGCGTGACGATCGCCCCTTTAATTATTCCCAGCTCAATAATTTCGGCGCCACACTGGCCAATGGAAAGATTCTCGTCCTTTTGAATAATGATATACAAATATTACACGCAGATTGGCTGACAGAATTAGCATCTCTTGCTTCCCGACCTGATATCGGCGCTGTCGGTGCGAAGCTGCTTTATCCAGATTTTCGTGTCCAGCACGCTGGAGTGAGTTTCGGCCCGAACAAAACCGTATTGCATCAAATGCGGTTTGCTCAACGACACGAAACTGGCCCTACAGGTGAATTGGCCCTTTTGCGGTGCACCTCCGCTGTGACCGGCGCATGTTTGGCTCTACGCAAAAACCTCTATTTCGAAGTGGGAGGATTAAATGAAAATCGTCTGAGGGTGGCTTACAACGACGTCGATCTTTGCCGGCGCATTGCAAGAAAAGGATTGGTAATTGTTTGGACACCGTTTGCGGAACTCTTGCACCACGAGTCGGTTTCTCGAGGGCTGACGGTCAAACTTACGGATGTCGACCGCGAAGCAACGGAATCGATGGCGTTTTGGTCTATGAATCCAGAATTCTACGAGCACCCAGACCCTTTTCACAATCCACAAATAGAATTTCAAGTTGAATATGTGGATTTTGCTCGTCCTCCTCGCCCACATCGATTTCGACTTGAATTTACCGAACGACAGCCGATGCTATTTCACTATTGAACACCCGAGATTTCGGCGAGAAGAGCTCTGATCTGCGCGAGCACGCCCGGCGAAGTCTCCGTCGGCACCCCAGACGCTCCCTCAGTATCCAGACACTCACCCGCTTTCGACAGGCGCTGTATCGTATTCGCCCAAATCGTCTCATCGTGCGGCAAATGCTCGGCTAGCCCGCTGCTGGCTTCGACAAGAGACGCAGCATCCCCAGCGATACACATCCGCCCGTAATTGATCGCTTCCGTGACGGCCATGCCCAGCCCTCCTTCAAAGGAGGGTTGAAGACAGAGGCAAGCGTTCTGAAAAAGCCAAGAAAGTTCAGCATCCAGAGGAGCTTCCACAAAGACCCCAGCATTCCCCCAGTTGGGATCTTTTGCAAGATGTCGCACGATTGTTAAGTCGGCAACCGATCCGGCAAAAACGACTAGGGGCAAATCCGTTTGCCGCACTCGAAGCCTTGTACAAAGCGCATATAACCAAAGGATGTGCTTACGTTCTCGCAAGGAACCAACACAAAGCATAAACTTTTTTTCATGCAACCCCAGATCGATCAAACGTTGGCTGATTTCGCCCGGGCCCCTGAGAGAGGCCGATGAAAGGGCAACAGTCGATACAACTGCCGAAGAAATGTCCCGTTGGGCAAAAAACGCCTGGAGCCCCGACGCAGTAAAAACGGTTGGTGTGATAATTAAATCAGCAATGCGTCCGACTCCGCATAGGTATTCGCTGTATTGTCGGCGCTGTACTACGGTCACAAGAGATGGATAATCAATCGGTAGTAAATCATAGATCAGGAAAACCAATCGGAACCCGTGCGCGTTCTTTAATTTTGTTAATGTTTCGACCTTGTATCGCCAGCTTGTTCCGCAGAGAACAAGAATGTCGTCGGCGGCGGCAGAAATCTCCTCATCAGTGCCGCAGTCGTGCAGAGCCAAAAGGCTCTCGATGGTAAAGCCACGTTCACCAAGCCAATGGTAAAAAATAAAGTTCCTGTTTGGGTCCAAGTCCACTTCGAGGAATTGAGCGAGGCGCTTCCGCCATGAGGGGGTGAATAATTCAAAGGAATAGGCCAAATTCCACCCTAACTCGTCTTTTCGTCGATGCGTCAGAGGTTTTCCAGCGAATTCTGTACAAAAGTAGAAAACCAACAGTTTTATTGCGCAAACCCAGTAGCGTGGGTGAACGATGCGCGCGCAAGGCACGGCATACCACCAGACTGGCTCGGAAACTTCATTAGGCACTTGCGCAGAAACCATACGGCCATTCAAAATCCGTACTGCGAGTCCAGCACCCGCTTGGCTTTCCCGTAAAAGCGCGCGCAATACACGCGTATATTTGTTTTGCAGGGGCAAGCGCAAATCGGCTATATCGATTAGAAAACGCATCGCTAGAGTGCTATGTCCGTCGTCGAATGATTTGAGACAGGCGGGGCTGCGATTTAGTGGAGGATGCGGCTCACCTGACGATTGAGTTTAAGCGGCGGTCATTTGATGTTGCAAGCGTCGATTCTCGATTGTGATGCGCTTGATCCTTTCTCTTTCGCGCAGGATTTTTGCGCCGCGTCCGCAGTAGACGTCGGCGGGCGCGAGATTGTTCAGGTGTCAAACAGCATTGCATCGGGACCCCAGATTTGCATCCAAAAGGGACCCCTTCGGAGACGGGCAGGAACGACCGCGCGCGCCCCGGCGGAGTGGTCAGGGTGCGCAGCCGGGGTGTGCGCGGT
>Ga0233425_10003769_pt1 | contig 26771 bp, 19 predicted proteins | sample Watercolumn_Towu_2_FD_181712 | JGI IMG/M metagenome (GOLD analysis project Ga0233425, IMG submission 181712) | Freshwater microbial communities from Lake Towuti, South Sulawesi, Indonesia - Watercolumn_Towuti2014_140_MG | ecosystem: Environmental > Aquatic > Freshwater > Lake | place...
GGTTGGTTTCAGGAGATTGTCAGGACCTTGGCGCCGCGGATGCGGCTTTCTTTGAGGTCGAGCAGGGCCTGGTTGGCCTGTTCGAGCGGATACTCCTGGACCTCGGGTCGGATATCGAGTTTCGCGGCGAGTTCGAGAAACTCCCTGATGTCCCTGCGCGTGACGTTGGCCACGCTCTTGATTTCCTTCTCAAGCCAGAGATGGCGCGGATAGTCGAGTTCGGCCATGATGCTGCGGTCAGCGTCTTCCTTGCGGATAGCGTTGACGACAAGCCGCCCGCCAGGATTCAAGTTCTCAAGCGCGGCGAGCACCGGGCGCCAGACCGGCGTGGTGTCAATGATGGCGTCGAGTTTCTCGGGCGGCCTGTCTTCAGTGTCGCCGGCCCAGGTTGCGCCGAGCTCGCGGGCAAAGGCCTGTTCCTGCCGGCTGCGCGCGAAGACATGGACGCGCGAGTCGGGATAGAGGTGTCGGGCAAGACGCAGGACCAGATGGCCCGACGCACCGAACCCGGTGAGGCCCAGGGTCATGCCGTTTTGCAGATTCGCCAGTCGGAGCGACCGATATCCGATTGCGCCGGCGCAGAGCAAGGGCGCGGCCTGGGCGTCAGAGAACGCGGGCGGAATCGGATGGGCGAAGTCCTCGGGCACGGTCATGTACTCGGCATAGCCGCCGTTGGCGTCACGGCCGGTGGCGCGGAAGTCAGGACACAGGTTCTCCTGCCCGGAGCGACAGAAGCGGCACCTGCCGCAGGCTGAGTGAATCCAGCCGACCCCGACTCGGTCTTCGGGTTTGAACTTCCCTGCTCCGGCGCCCATGCAGGCGACCCGGCCGATGACCTGGTGACCCGGAATAACCGGAAGTGAGCGCGGGGCAGTTCGACCCTCGATCTCGTCGAGCTCGGTGTGACAAACGCCGCAGACAGAGACACTTAGCAGCAGTTCGCCTGCGGCCGGGACCGGCGCGGGGACGTCGGACAGCTGAAGCGGAGAGGCGGTCTCGGTCAGGTTTGTGACCCGGCACAACAGCAGCGCTTTCATTGCCTCTCGATTGTAGCGATGCCCGGGCGAATGTCAAACCCGACCAGCACCAGTCTGACGCCTGGTGCCTTCAGCCGGACTCGTGTCGCGCGCTAGTCCTGTGCCTTGACCAGCTTTGCCGAGACCGTTGACCTGTCGGCAGTGAGCCGGCAGAAGTAGATGCCGGCCGGGACGATGTTGTTTCGGTAGTCCCGACCATCCCAGCGTGCGACATCCTGTCCCTGAAACTGCGTTCCGGTTTGCAGTGTCCTGACCGGTCGGCCGGCGGCATCGAAGACCTCGAGCTCGACCCGGTTCGCGCCGGGTGCGTTGTATTCAATCGCTGCCTCGTTCATGAACGGATTGCCGCCCATGACCCGGATGCCGAGACGCTCGGTCGAAGCGGGTGAACCTTCGGCGATGCTGGTGATGGGCAGAATTGCCCGGAAGACCATGCCATTGGGGCCGGTCGTGGCGTACAGGAAATTCGTGTCGCCGTGCGCAACCTGGAGGAACTTGTAGACAATCGTGGAGTAGGGAATGACCCCGGCGGTGGTCCAGGTGGCGCCACCGTCGGCGGTGACAAAGACCTCGGCAGTGGGGTCGGCGCCGACGAAGATGGCGCCGTCCGAGGTGCGGTACAGCGGGCGCAGGCCTTCGGTATTGTTGAAGTAGCCCTGGCCGATTTCGGTCCAACTGGTCCCTGAATTGGTGGATGTGAACACCCGGCCATAGGGCTGCTGGGGCACGACCTTGGGATATGTGCAGGCGTAGAGCGTGCCGCCCGGCACCTCGATCAGCGAAGGCGTGTCACCGGCATCGAACAGCTCCGCGGTTGCGGTCCAGGTCGCGCCGTGGTCCACCGATTTCATTACCAGTCCGCGGTTGCCCCAGGTGGCGCAATAGACCGTGCGCGCCGAGTCCTGGATGATGCAGTAGTCATAGGCACTCATTCGCGAGACTGAGCCGGCCTGGCTCCAGGTGAAGCCGCGGTCGGTCGAGCGAAACGGCGGGAATCCGCGCGAGCCGTCGAAATAGTCGTGGCCGCCATAGATATAGCCGGAATCATCTTCTAGCAGGGCCGTGAGTTTGAGCCCGACCGCGCCGGGTCCGAGGCTGGAGCGGTGCTCCCAGGTAGCGCCGGCATCCGAGGATACGAAGAGGCGTCCGGAGTCGGTGCTGGTGTGTGCGGCGCGGGTACCGGCAAAGAGTGTGTCACCCGGGGTCATGATCAGGCAATAGACGTAGCGCGCCCCGAGGCTGCCGGTCGGATTCCAGTTGAAGTAGTCGGATGACGCAAAGACGAAACCGGAGTCCGAAGAGTTGCCGGCGACATAGAGTTGGCCGCCCGGGCCGAGCAGGATGTCGTCAATATACTGCACGCCCGGGACAATCGTCATCTCCCAATCCAGCGCGGGCAGACTGGCCGCCAGAACAGCCAAGACCACAAGAACGTTCTTCATTTCTTCCTCCCTGACTGCGGCCAACTCGCCGATTGACCGCTGATAGTCAGACATCATAACAGAATTCCGAGGTGCGCGCAAGATGAGACTGAACTTGAGTCATATACGCGTTGAGGGCCGGGCCGGAGCTGGAACCGCCACTTGTCGAGTTCGATATGACAAGCTGCGCAAAACAGTCCACTTAGCACGTGTCCGCTCATAGCTGGGACCGCCTTCGTTGCGTCGGACGGCTCCTTCGGGCAGGGGTCTTCGGGCAGGTCAGTGAGTCGGCGCAGGAGCATCGCTATCATTGCCTCTGGATTGTGGCGGGTCGGGAGTGAAAGCCAAACCGGCCGCAGGGCCTTGAAGAATGTGAGATTTGCGCGAGATTAGTGCTTGACAAAACCGGAAAGCTGTATACAATACTCTGCTGGTTGCAAAACCACACCTAAAATTCGGATGCCGCGCGGCATCGGGACCGTGAGATTGAGCAGTACTCAATCGGTATCGGCTGCGCTGCAGAGTGTTCTTTGACAATCTGGAATGGCAGACATAGAGATAGATGATAGTAAAGAGAATACCGCGAGCGATGTAACCCGTCGCGCGCGGGGTTCATTATGACAATTTCGGGCTCTCAAGCTACTAAGAGCATATAGAGGATGCCTTGGCAGTTGGTGGCGATGAAGGGCGTGGTAAGCTGCGATAAGCGTCGGAGAGGTGCACACAACCTTTGACCCGGCGATCCCCGAATGGGCAAACCCGTACCGATGAAGTCGGTACATCCCGTCATGAATCCATAGTGGCGGGAAGCTAACCCAGGGAAGTGAAACATCTCAGTACCTGGAGGAAGAGAAAGTAATAACGATTCCCGTAGTAGTGGCGAGCGAACCGGGAAGAGCCTAAACCGATTCCGATGTCAAGCCGGCAGGCGTTGTCGGAACGGTGTTGCGGGACCTGGCTGCGGTTACTGCCGTGAACCGGAGGTCTGTCTTGCGGATAGCCGAAGCGTTCTGGAAAGACGCTCCATAGAGAGTGATAGACTCGTAGGTGAAATCCGTCAGACACCCTTAGGCCGGAGTCCCAAGTACCACGGGACACGTGAAATCTTGTGGGAATCTGTGACGACCACGTCATAAGGCTGAATACGTCCAACTGACCGATAGTGCACAAGTACCGTGAGGGAAAGGTGAAAAGAACCCCTGGCGGGGAGTGAAATAGAACCTGAAACTATATGCTTACAATCAGTGGGAGTCGGCGTTTTCTTTCCGCAAGGTTTGGAAACTCTGATGACCGCGTGCCTTTTGCATAATGAGCCGGCGAGTCTATAAGTGCAGCGAGGCTAAGTGCTTATGGCACGGAGCCGAAGCGAAAGCGAGTCCTAATTGGGCGACTAGTTGCACGGATAGGACCCGAAACCCGGTGAGCTACCCATGAGCAGGTTGAACTCAGAGTAACATCTGAGGGAGGACCGAACTGGTGACCCTTGCAATAGTCTCGGATGACTTGTGGGTAGGAGCGAAAGACCAACCAAACCGGGTGATAGCTGGTTCTCCCCGAAATGCTTTTAGGAGCAGTCTCGGTTGCTTTGTTGCGGAGGTAGAGCACTGAATGGACAATTTCCCGGAATCCGGGAGAGAATCCAATCAAACTCCGAATGCCGTAACATCTGAGACCGGGAAAGAGGCGACGACGGCTAAGCGCCGCCGCCGAGAGGGGAATAACCCAGACCGTCAGCTAAGGTCCCTAAGTCTGAGCTAAGTGGAAAAGGATGTGAGATTACAGAAACAGCTGGGATGTTGGCTTAGAAGCAGCAATCATTTAAAGAGTGCGTAACAGCTCACCAGTCGAGTAGTCTTGCGCCGAAAATATACCGGGGCTGAAGCTCAGTACCGAAGCTACGGAAAGAAACGTCACAAGTCGGGCGGGGTGGTGGCAACACTGCGCCGTTTGACCCGGCCGTAAGGTCAGCGTTTCTTTGGTAGGGGAGCGTTCTGTTGTAGATCGAAGACGTGTGGCGACACGCGTTGGACGAACCAGAAGTGAGCATGCCGGCATGAGTAGCGTTAAAACGGGTGAAAAACCTGTTCACCGAAAACCCAAGGGTTCCTGGGGAAGGTTAATCCGCCCAGGGTTAGCCGGTGCCTAAGCCGAGGCTGAAAAGCGTAGGCGATGGGAAAGGCGTTAATATTCGTCTGCCACCAGGGTGGAGCTATGGAGGGACGCAGAAGGGAAAGTTGAGCCCCGTGTTGGTTGGGGTTTAAGACATGGCGACGGCTCGCAGGCAAATCCGCGGGCGTAACTCGCTGTGTTGAGCAGGAGCCGGTTCGAAAGGGCCGGCGAACTCGACCGTACCGACTGCCGAGAAAATCTTCTATGCGTTGATATCCTGGTGACCGTACCGTAAACCGACACTGGTGGGTGAGGAGAATATCCAAAGGTGCTCGGGTGAGCTCTCGTTAAGGAACTCGGCAATCTAGCCCCGTAAGTTCGCAATAAGGGGTGCCTGTCGCAAGACAGGCCGCAGTGAAGTGGCATTACCGACTGTTTAACAAAAACACAGGTCTCTGCTAAGTCGCAAGACGATGTATAGGGACTGACACCTGCCCGGTGCTGGAAGGTTAAGGAAGGATGTCATCCTGTAGCAATACAGGGGCAGCATTTGACCGAAGCCCCAGTAAACGGCGGCCGTAACTCTAACGGTCCTAAGGTTAACAAGCCACGCTAGCCTGCTCCGGCAGTAATGCCGGAGGCAATATCAACTATATGCGGGAAACTCCTCCACAGGCGCTGATACTCGCTGGGCGTATCGCCGCAGCAGTAAAAATGCAGCGCACATGGGGACAATCCGCAGGGAAGTCTAAAGGAGGAATCCGATGACCCCTCAGAGACCAAACGTTGAGAGTCCTGACATTGGCCCGGAACTCAGTCCTGACTGGATAGTAGGGTTCGTAGATGGGGAAGGGTGTTTCCACGTCGGCATCAGCCGGCAGCCGGAGATGCGCTTCGGATACCAGATACTGCCCGAACTGACGGTCGTACAACACGAGCGGGATATCGCTCTGCTCTACCGGCTGCGGTCGGTCATGAAGTGCGGCGTCGTGAGACGCAATCACGGAGACCGATTCTGCTGGCGAGTACGAGACATGAAGAATCTCGCGGAAGTGATTGTGCCTTTCTTTGAGAAGCACAAGCTGAAATCGAAGAAGGCGGTTGAGTTCAGGAAGTTCGCCAAGGTAGTTTACAAGATGCAGAAGCAGGAACATCTGACCGAGGAAGGTTTTTTGAGAATCTGTCAGATTGCAGAAAGCATGAACCGCGGCGAGCTCAGGGAAGTGTCAGGCTTAAGAGAGAGTCCATTCCGGGATGAAAGTCCCGGGTAAAATGAGCGAAATTCCTTGTCGGGTAAGTTCCGACCTGCACGAATGGTGTAACGAGTGATGCGCTGTCTTGACGAGAAGCCCGGCGAAATTGTAGTGGCGGTGAAGATGCCGCCTGCCCGCGATCGGACAAAAAGACCCCGTGAACCTTTACTGTAACCTGTCATTGGATTTTGGCACTGCATGTGTAGGATAGGTGGGAGGCTGCGAAGCCCTGGCGCTAGCCAGGGCAGAGCCAACGGTGAAATACCACCCTTGTGGTGTTGGAATTCTAACCCTGGCTGTGAATCCAGCCCGGGGACAGTGGCAGGCGGGCAGTTTGACTGGGGCGGTCGCCTCCCAAAATGTAACGGAGGCGTCTCAAGGTCGGCTCAACACGGACGGTAACCGTGTGTGGAGCGCAATGGCATAAGCCGGCCTGACTGTGAGGCAAACAAGCCGAACAGAGACGAAAGTCGAGCATAGTGATCCTGTGGCTCTGTGTGGAAGGGCCATAGCTCAACGGATAAAAGGTACTCTGGGGATAACAGGCTGATTCCGCCCAAGAGTTCATATCGACGGCGGAGTTTGGCACCTCGATGTCGGCTCATCGCATCCTGGGGCTGTACAAGGTCCCAAGGGTTGGTCTGTTCGCCCATTAAAGCGGTACGTGAGCTGGGTTCAGAACGTCGTGAGACAGTTCGGACTCTATCCATCGTGGGCGCAGGAGATTTGAGGGAAGCTGTCCACAGTACGAGAGGACCTGGATGGACATACCTCTGGTGTACGAGCTGTACTGCCAAGTGCATAGCTCGGTAGCCAAGTATGGAAGGGATAACTGCTGAAAGCATCTAAGCGGGAAGCCCCTCCCAAGATAAGATCTCCCTGTTTTGCGTAGCAATACGCAAGACGTGAAGGTCAGTCGTAGACTACGACTTATATAGGTCACCGGTGTAAGCGCAGTAATGCGTTCAGCCAAGTGATACTAATCGACCGTACGGCTTGAGAGCCCATTCTTCTCAATTCCGAATGACGAATAGCGAATGACGAATTGTGAGGAGTGGAAGACGAAGTTGTCAGATGGGTCTGCCATTTTTCGAAGGAATCGAGGAATCAAGGAGTCGAGGATTCGAGTGACCACTTGAATCCTTGACCCCTTGAGTCCTGGAGTCCTCGGTTAAGATTCCCGGTGGCAATACCGTAGGGGCCACACCTCTTCCCATTCCGAACAGAGTCGTTAAGCCCTGCAGGGCCAATGGTACTGTGCTGGCAACGGTACGGGAGAGTAGGTCGTCACCGGGTTTTCTTTTTGCCGATTCCGACGCCGCATTCGAGCCGCGGTTCAACACCGGACCGCGGTCGAGAAGGTGTCGGAATCGCGCTTTTCAGCCGGGCCGCGAGAACGGGAATCCCGTCCGCCGAAGGTGATTTCAAAATGCAGAATGCAGAATGCAAACTGCGGATTCAATCCGAACACTCTGACTACTGCGCGCCACAATCCTCTGCTCATGCTGGTCCGGGCAGGGGATTCTCTGTGCCGGAGACGAAAGAAAAATGTTGACACAAGCGACCGGGGGGGCTAGAATTAATCAGAGTGAAGGAGAGGCCGAATGAAAGCAGACTGTTGGGCGATCTCAGTTCCGCATCAGACGGAATCTCCTATCTTTTGGCAGGGAAGGAGGTGATACAATAATGCGTAACAGAAAAGGCTTTACCCTAATCGAGCTACTGGTGGTCATCCTGATCATCGGTATCTTGCTGGCCTTGATTATCCCGAACTTCGTGCTGTTCCAGGAGAGAGCGCGCCGTTCCAGCGTCAAGAACAATATGCACATTGTTCAGACCGTGATGGAGGCGTATGCTACGGACCACTACGGTAACTATCCGTTGGCCGATGCCGATGCGTTCGTGATTGATGAAGTGCTGGGTCTGGCGCCCTATTTCCCGGGCGGTGATCCGTACGGCATCAGCGGCAGTCCGATCTGCGGCAAGTTCCCGACCAATCCGTACAACGCTGTGATGTATAACTTCGGCGACTACGAGGACCTGCTCTACGGCGAGGCGTCAGTCTTCACGACCGACGTGCCGGGCGAGCTGTCTTCGAAGCGTACCGATGACGAACCGGCCACTCCGTACGAAGACTTGGAGTGCAATTCCGGGATGCAGGGCGAGGTCGACGTTTGCACGTATGCCGATCCGAACAACGGTTTCGTGCAGGAGTACGGCATCGTGGGTTACGGGCGTGACATCCTTAATCCGATGTTCGACAAAGACCCGACAGACCCCGAGATCCGGATCTATTTCGTGCTCCATAACTAGACCTGCGAGAAAACCACTTGAGAGGCGGGGCAGCAATGCCCCGCCTCGACTTTCCGTCAGTAGTGAGTAGAGAGTAGAGAGTCGTGGGTCAGCGGGTCACGACGAGCTTCGGGGTGAAGCTGTGGTCGCCAACCGTGACCCGGAGGAAGTAGATGCCGGGCCGGACCCGGATTCCCTGGCGGTCGCAGAGGTTCCAGACCAAGTCGTGAGTGCCGGGGGGCAGGCGCGAGTCGCAGAGCCGGCGGATGAGCCGCCCGGTCTGGTCAAAGACCGCCGCCGCAACTCGTTCCGATGCAGGCACAAGGCAACGCAGTCGGGCCGAACCGGCTGCCGGATTGCCGATAATCTCAACTGTCGCCCGGCCCGGCTTCGACGGGATTTCCGCAATGCCGGGCAGCAACTCGCAGGCGCCAGTAACCACCAGGGCATAGGGCTGTCGTTCGGTGAATACGCTTCGGGCAACTACCTTGAATTGCCAGACACCGCCTTGCGTGGTTTCCGGCCGGTTTCGGCGAAAGCACTCGAGGTTATTCAGCGAGTCGAAATCGAGCGGGTTGTGTGAGGACTGCCCGAGGAAATACCGGTTGCCATTGTAGTACTGACCGGATGGGCTGAAGACCCAGAGGTCAAGGTCATTGACCAGCGTGCGCTCGGCATTGGGCATCGCCGCGGTGTCGGTCCAGGCCAGGCATGCGCGCAGGGGAACACTGTCGGCCGCTACTCGGACCGCATATTCGTGATACTCGCCGGTCGCGAGCCCCGCGGTCTCGTCAAACAGAATCAGTCGGCGCGTGTCACCAGCGAAGTAGAGCACGCTGTCCAGGTCCAGCCGACCCCAGCCGATTGCCGGGTCCGGCACTTCGTGACCCTGGAGATTGGCATCGGTCGAGACCGTTGCCATCGCGCGCATCAGCGCGGAGCTGGGATGCGGGATGCGATTGGCCGGTTCCGGGCGGCCGGTCGGATACCAGCCGTCATTCAGATACTGGCGAATCAGGGCACAGGCGCCGTTCACCGCGGGAGCTGAGAAACTCGTGCCGGAGACCGAACGGTAATCTCGCACTCCGGGCCCGCCGGCGGTCCAGAGCTCAATGCCGGGCGCCAGCAGGTCGGGCTTGAACCGGCGGTCGGCCGTCGGGCCCTGACCGGAAAACAGCGCTGTGGTGTCGGCCCCGATGCCGTTGCCGCAGGCTCCGACCGTCAGGACATTCTTGGCCGCAGCCGGATGGGCAATCCAGCGCGGGTCGTTGCCGGCCGCACAGACCGTCAGGAGTTCAGGGTAGCGCCAGCAGGCGGCGTCGGCCTGCGATTCCTGAATTCGATACTGGCTGCCGTTGTTGCTCCAGCCCCAGGAAATTGAAGTCTGGGGAATCGTCAGACCCGTGCCCGAGCCGGCCCAGGTCGAGTCGAGCAGTTCGGCAATCTCATCCGGGTTGATTACGATGTTCCCCGCGCCGTCACCGACATCGAGGAAGCTGATTCGCGCCGCAGGCGCCATGCCGTCGAAGCTGCTGCTGTTGCCGTTGGGTTCATCATTGCCGGCCGCGGTCCCGCAGCCGCCCGTGCCGTGAAAAGCACCAGCGTCGCCGAACACGCCACGAAAGAGCTTGTAGGCGACGACCTTGCGGTGGTGCAGATACACCCCTGGGCCGCGAATGGGTATCTGAAGGTCGGCAAACATTTCGTGGTCAACACTGATGCCGGCGTCGGCCAGCGAGATGACGATGCCCTGTCCGCGAATACCCTCCTGCCAGATGCGCCGGCCAGCGGTGTCCGGGGGCGCGACCGACTGCCAGCCGGTCTGAACAACCCATTGCGCGTTGTGGTTGAAATGGACGGGCCGGTCGTCCGGCTGCAGCCACTGGACTGCGTCCAGTCGCGCCAGGCGGGCGGTCTCCCGGCGGTCGGCGATGCAGTGAAGCAGCCGTCCGGAAGGGCGAACGACCGTGATGTCCGGCGCATGGATGACCGCCGCCAGGGAGTCAAGGTCGTGACCCGGGAAGGCGACAATCACCAACGCCCGGGACCCGGCAAAGTCCAGCAGTTCGGGTGCGAGTTTGAACACCGGTTCGAATGGCGCGCTGCCCGCCACGAAATCGAGGGAATCCAGGGCGCTCCGGACCGACGGTTCCAGTCTCGCCACGACTGCGTACGGCGGCAGGTAGCCGAGCAGCTCGACGCCCAGTGCAGCGAGTCGGTCAAGCCGGCGACGCTCAATCGGGACCGCGAACTGCACGACCCGGCAGTTCGCCCCGCGGGCCGAGCCGGAGTCAAGCACCAGGTCGGGCGGCGGCACGGGCACGACGCGGTCCTGCTCCAGGGTGAATCCGTTGCTGAATCGGACCGGCCGGGACGGGCCGACATCGAGGGGAGATGCGAGTAGTACCGCCGCGAAGAGCGCGCCGGCCACAGTGACCCGTCTCAGGCCGTTCTTGGTGAACGGGCCGGCGACTCGATGGAACCGCGCCAGGTTCATACATGATGATAAGCCGCGAATGCCGTCAGTCAAGGGGTTCTGAAGCCAGTGGCAGTGAACGACCAGGGGAATTCCGGGCAGCCCGGATTGATTCGGGTGACCGATTCTGGTATGATACCGGAGATGAACCGAAACTACCGGAACATGGTCTGCCGGCTGGCGACCGCCGGACTGGCTCTAGTCTTGCTGGTCAACACGGCCCATGCCTATCTCGACCCGGGCACCGGCAGCTACATCGTGCAGTTGCTCATCGGCGGTCTGCTCGGCGGGCTGTTTGCCATCGGTCTGTTCTGGAAGAAGAGCCTGGCCTTCGTCAAGCGCCTCTTCTCCGGCAAGAAGCATGACCTTCCCGGCGAGTGACGCCGTACTGCCCGGTTCGTTCCGCGACCCGAGCGGATTCGTGTTCCGGCGGAACGGGACGTTGTACCGACTGGTCGCCCGGTCCTACCAGGCCGAGTATGACCTGCTGATCAGCTCCGGGCTGTACGATACCCTTGTGAAGAGCGGCCTGCTGGTCGCGCATCGCGAGGTGGTACTGACCGGACTTTCGGATGCCTACCGGGTGCTCGAGCCTGAAGTGATACCGTTCATCTCCTACCCCTATGAGTGGTGCTTCAGCCAGCTCAAAGATGCCGCACTCGCGACGCTGGCGATTCAGAAGCAGGCAATGGAGTTCGGGATGTCGCTCAAGGACGCGAGCGCCTACAACATCCAGTTCCGGGACAACAAGCCGACGCTGATTGACACGCTCTCGTTCGAGCCCTACCGCGAAGGCGAGCCGTGGATTGCCTACCGCCAGTTCTGCCAGCACTTCCTCGCGCCGCTGGCGCTGATGAGTCACACCGATATCCGTCTGAGTCAACTGCTGCGCGTCTATATTGACGGGATTCCCCTGGACCTGGCGAGCCGGCTGTTGCCTGGAAGCACGAAGCTGTCGCTGACGCTGGGCGCACACATTCACCTGCATGCCCGGAGCCAGCAGCGCTACGCCGACAGGGCCGTGAAACCGGTCGGGCGACAAATGAGCAAGCTGGCGTTCCAGGGCATCATCAGCAGTCTGGAGACCGCGGTGAAGAGCCTGAACTGGAAGCCGGCCGGGACCGAGTGGGCCGAATACTATGACGAGACGAACTACAGTGCTGCTGCCTTTGCCGAAAAGGAGCGACTGGTGAGTGACTTCCTTGCGCGCGTGAAACCCGGGCTGGTCTGGGACCTGGGTGCCAACACCGGTCGGTTCAGTCGTATCGCATCCCGCCAGGGAATCCTGACGATTGCGACGGACATTGACCCGGCCGCGGTTGAGCGCAACTATCTTGACTGCCGGCAGAGCGGCGAGAAGTGCCTGCTGCCGCTGGTGCTGGACCTGGCGAACCCGAGCCCGGCCATCGGCTGGCAGAACCGGGAGCGCGTGTCATTCATCGAGCGCGGTCCGGCCGATGCAGTCCTGGCCCTGGCGCTGGTCCACCACCTGGCAATCGGCAATAACCTGCCGCTTGCCAGCGTGGCCGAGTTTCTGGCCCGGGCCGGCCGGCACCTGGTCATTGAATTCGTGCCCAAGAGCGATTCGCAGGTGCAGCGGCTGCTGGCGACCCGGAAAGACATCTTCCCGGGCTACTCCCGGGAGGCTCTGGAAGCGGTTTTCGCCGGCCGCTTCGAGATTCGCGAGCAGGCTCGGATCGGCGATTCGGAGCGGACGCTGTACCTGATGACCCGACGCGAGGCCTAGGTGAAGCGACCAGTGGCCCTGCATCCGGTCTTCTTCGCGCTGGCGCCGATTCTGTTTGTCTACGCCCACAACCGTGCCCGTGTACCCATCAGCGCGAGTGAACTGTTACTGCCCGGAGTGATTGCGCTGGCCGCATCTGCGGTGCTCTGGTTGCTGCTGGGCCTGGCGTTGCGCGATGCCCGCCGGGCGGCGCTGGTCGTATCACTGGTGGTGGTGCTTTTCTTTCTCTACGGGCATGCCGCCAATGCCCTCGGGCCGAAGAGGATTCGCGGCTGGGAGTTGCCGGCTCTGTGGTTGCTCCTGCTGGCGGCCGGGACCTGGCTTGCGGTCCGGAGGCGCGGCAGCCATGCCGGAATCACTATCTTCCTGAACGTAACCTCCGCTGTGCTGCTGGCCATGAATCTGCTGCCGCTGGCGGCCGTGCGCCGGGGACCGGCGGTCCCGCGTGAAATGGCGACCCGGGTGCAACCGGCCCGGAGCGCGGCCGGGTATCCGGACATATACTACATCATCCTCGACGCGTACGCGCGGTCCGATATCCTGAAGGCGAAGTATGGATTGGACAATTCCGTCTTCCTGGATTCACTCCGGGCCAGAGGATTCTACGTCGCGGACCGGGCACAATCGAACTACGCTCAGACCTATCTCTCGCTCGCGTCGTCGCTGAACTTCGAGTATCTGGACAGCCTGGCGCTGGTCCTGAAGCCCCGGTCAGCGGACCACGCTCCTTTGATTCGGATGCTGGGGTACAGCCGGGTGGCGGAGTTCCTCAAGACCCGGGGCTACAAGGTCGTCTCATTCGCATCGGGCTACACCGGCACCGATATCGAGGATGCCGATGTCCACCTTGCTTCCCGCTCTTCTTTGACTGAGTTTCAGAATGTGCTCATCAGTACAACGCTGCTGCCGGTCATTCTCGCGCCGCTGACCAGGCAGTCCGAGGATGAACAGCACCGCGAGCGGGTGCGCTATACGTTCCGAAACATCCCGCGCGCCGGAGACGGTCGGCAGCCGGTCTTTGTGTTCGCGCACATCGTTTCGCCGCATCCGCCGTTCGTGTTCGGGGCACATGGCGAAATGCCGAAGATACCGCCCTATCTGCGGATTGACCAGACCGGGACAATGCAGACAATCTCCAAGACCGAGGTCAGGAGGTGGTACCGGGAGAACTACGGGCCGCAGGTAACGCATCTCAACTCGCTGGTGGAATCGATGGTGCAGGAGATTCTCGTCCGTTCTGCGACGCCGCCGATTATCATTCTGCAGGGCGACCACGGACCGGGTTCAATCCTGAACTGGGACGACCCGGGGCGCGAACAACTTCTGGAACGCCACTCGATTCTGTATGCGGTCTTCACCCCGCAGGGCGCGCCATGGTTCTATGACTCGATAACCCCGGTGAATACGTTCCGGATTCTGCTGAGCCGGTTCCTGGACACGACCCTGGCCCTGCTGCCGGACCGGAGCTACTTCTCAACGCTTGCCCGTCCCTACGAGTTGTACGATGTCCGACGCCCGGAGCTCTATCCGATTGGCGCCGATGCCGAGTCGGCCGGCACCGACATTAACGTCGTCGCGTTTCCGGTTGCGCGCCGGGCGCCGGCGAATCCCGCGACCTACTGCCGCCGGCTGGTGACGCTCAAGTACCAGCGGGCCAGAAAGCAGGTTGAGAGCTTCTTTGTCCTTCCGGTGCCGGACCGCCTGACGCCGGAACAGGCGTTCAAGCAGTATCGCGAGCTGGCGGACAGCGGCCGGCTGCCCGACCTGGGGCAGGACTTTGAGAGCTACTCCGGACGCGGGCCGGAGCAGGATACCGTCACGGCGCTCTTCTTTCCGCGGGTTCAAGGGGTCAGGGATTCAGGGATCCACGGGAATCGCCCGGCACCTTGATTCCGATTCCGGCGGATTCTTGACTTCCCGACGGAGTCGCGTAGAATGAGGGCGAAATGAGCGTGCCGCCGGTTCAGTTCCAGAGTCTGACCAAACGCTATCGCAGCGGCTTCCTGATTCGTGAAATCCGCGCACTGAGCGGCGTGACGTTTGAGGTCCGGCCGGGCGAGATCTTCGGTTTCCTGGGACCGAACGGTGCGGGCAAGACCACGGCTATCAAGATCCTGGTCGGTCTGACCCGACCGACGTCGGGCTCGGCCCGGGTGATGGGCGAGTCACCGGATTCGGTCCGGGGGAAAACCCAAATCGGATTCCTGCCCGAGTCGCCCTATTTCTACGAGCATCTTACGGCCCGTGAATTCCTGGTGCTGAGCGGTCAGCTCAACGGCGTACCGCGCGGCGAGCTGGGCGCCCGGGCGGCGCAGACGCTTGAAATGGTGAAACTGGTCCGGGCGGCGGATACCCGCCTGCGCGGGTTTTCCCGGGGCATGCTCCAGCGCGTCGGTATCGCCCAGGCGCTGCTGCACAACCCGAAGCTGGTCATCCTGGACGAGCCGATGGGCGGACTGGACCCGATTGGCCGGAAGGAGTTCCGGGACATCATCCTCGGCCTGCGCGACAGCGGTCGAACCGTGTTCTTCTCGACGCATATCCTGCAGGACGTGGAGATGATTTGCGACCGGGTGGCAACCCTGGTTGACGGGCGGCTGGTTTCGGTGGGCCGACTGGACGAAATCCTCTCGGCCGAGGTAGACACCTTTGAAATCACTGCGCGCAGCATCAGCGCCGACGCGGTTCGTTCGAGCGGGGTGAGGTTCCAGCAGTTGCTGCCGGGCGATGACAAACTGCTGCTGGTTGTGCGCAGCGAAGCGGAAGTCGAGGCCGTGCTGAAGCTGCTGGCGGCGCGGAACGGTAAGCTGGTTTCGCTGATTCCCCGGAACCGTACGCTGGAGGACTTCTTCATGAGCCAGGTTCATGGCCAGGGGGCAGGGGCCGGGGGGCAGGGAAGATAGGGGATCTCAGAATGCAGAATGCAGATTGCAGAATGCCGAAGGCGGAAGCGGCCCAGTGGTATGGTGACCGACCGGCCAGGCGCTTCCCCTTCAGAGGACCGCTCGACCGGTCGCTGGTGACAGTCAACGAATGAAGCTCTGGGCGCTGGCACGCAACACGTTCCGCGAGGCGGTCCGGGACAAGGTGCTGCTCACCCTGATGGTCATCGCCTTCCTGGTGACCGCGGCGGCGCGACTGGTCCCGGAGCTGGCCGCCGGCGAGGGAACAAAGATCGTTCAGGACATGGGCCTCAAGAGCATGACCCTGTTCTGTGTGCTGATTGCGGTGCTGGTCGGCGGGCGGCTGGTCTACCGGGAAATCGAGAAGCGGACGATTTTCGTGATACTGGCCAAGCCGGTGGCGCGCTGGCAGTTCGTACTGGGCAAGTACCTGGGCTTGATGCTTGTGCTCGTTGTCAGCGTGGTGCTGATGACCGGCTGGTTCGCGCTGTTCATGGTCATCTTCCGCGTGCCGATGACGCCCCAGATGCTGCTCGCCGTGCTGCTGCTGGTAATGGAACTGGCAGTCGTGACCTCGATTGCGGTGCTCTTCTCGACGTTCGTTACGCCGATTTCAAGCGCGGTGTTCACATTCGCGGTCTACTTCACCGGCAACATGAGCACCAGCCTGCTCTACTGGGGAACCCGGGACAAACCCATGGCGCTGCAGCTCGTTGCCCGGCTTTTCTACTACGTCCTGCCGAACCTGGCGAACTTCGATATCACCAGTGCGGTGGTCCATCGCCTGCCGATTGACTACGCCCGGGTCGGGCTGAGCATCGGGTACGCGCTGGTCTATGTCGCTGCGGCTCTGCTCGTCGCGACGCTGGTCTTCCGGCGGCGGAACTTCTAGTCTTGATGGCACACCGGCGCGGAGGCGGACGGGCCGGCTGGTGGCTGGGCTGGCTGGCGCTGGCCGTACTCGGGCTGGGCATCTTCCTGCTTCAGAGCGCGATTGACCGAAACCGGCGACGCCGCGACAAGCTGAAGGCAGCCGACGAGTTGATGTATTTCCCATCGGGCAAGCTGCTGGCCGCGGTCGCCGGCGAATACCGGCTGCCGGTCGCGGACTATGCCTGGCTGCAGATTGCCCAGTATGCCGGTGCGCACATGGGGATGATCGACCAGGAGGAGAACTACCGCTGGGTGGGCAATGCTACCGAGGTTGTCGGCGAGCTCGACCCGCACTTCGTGACGCCGTACGTCTTCGGTGCGCAGTTGCTGGGCTGGGATGCCGAGCAACCGGCCGAGGCAATCGCCCTGCTGCGCAAGGGTTTCGAGCGCAATCCACTGGCCTGGGAACTGCCGTTCCAGGCCGGGTTCATTGCCTACATGCAGATGAAGGACTATGACCTGGCCGGCTACTACTTCAGCGTCGCAGCGGAGTTGCCGGGTGTCTGGGCGATTGCGCCGCGCATGGCCGCCGCGTCCTATGCCCAGACCGGGGATTTTGAGCTCACCCGCGAGCTCTGGACCAGGACCTATGAGAACCAGCCGAACCCGAAGGTCCGGGAAATCGCACGCGAGCAGCTGCTTCATCTGGTCGGGCTGGAAGTCAATGCGCTGCAGGCCGCAGTCGACAGCCTGACAATCCATCTCGGCCGCGCTCCGGCGACGCTCGACGAGGTGCTGGCGCTGGGGTTCGTGGAGCAGATTCCCTCCGAGCCGTTCGGAGGCAGGTTCATTCTGAGGGGCGGGAAGGTCCGAGACAGCCATGTGGACTACACTCAGGCGGTCATCGCGCAACTGCAGCAGCTCGTCAATCGGTACCGCGCCGAGCAACGCGCCCTGCCGGGCAGTGCCGACGACCTGGTGCGTGCCGGGTATCTGAAGGAAGTTCCGGCGGAACCGTTCGGTGGCGCATTCACCATCACCGACGGCAGAGTCGGGACGACGAGCAAGCTGCCCTGAGCGCCCTCGCTTGACACGGCTGACCGTCCGCGCTGTTTTCGATGTGCGCCGCCGCAGAGCGCAGCAATGCCGCAGAACCAGGGAGGTCAGAACATGAGTTCAATGCCCGGCGCTCAGCCTGGACGTGGTCGGCAATCGCGCGCCGATACGCGTCGAGTATTCGCTCGGCACAGCGGTTGCGGCCAGACTCGCGATTCATGACCTCGCGGGCCGACTCGTGCGCAGCTTTGACCTTGCGCCGCAGGTTTCGGGTCCTTTGAGCTTCGGCTGGGACGGCAAGGACGATTCGGGTCGTCTGCTCCCGGCCGGAATCTATGTGTGCCGATTGGAGACCGCCAATTCGGCTATCTCGACCCGCATCGTACTCGCCCGCTGAATCCCCGGCACGCGCGGCATAGCGCGCAGCGGCAACTCGCGGTACTGCATGCACGGCTTTGTGCGTACCGGGTTCGATGAGGCCCCTCATGACCGGGATGGTCCCAGCTATGGCCGAGCGACCGGCGGCGGGACTGGAGAGACTTGTCGCGCTGCTTGACCTCGGGTTGCAGGGCTCTAGAATATCCACAGCGTGAAAGACATCTTTGCCTTCCTGCGCGGTCAGATGGAACTGAAGACAAAGGGCTCCCGGTCCGACGACTTTCTGATTCGCGGCCTTTGGAAGACCGACCTGCTGTTCCGGCCGAGCAGTAACGAGCGGACATTCAACTACACCTACCTGCTGGCTCAGACCGTGGGACAGGGCTGTTGCTACTGCCCGGCGACGGTCCAGCCCGACCACACCATCATGGGTACTGACGCCCGGGAGGCCCTCCGCGAACGCACGCCAACCGGCATCGCGCTGCTGGATTCCATCTTTGCCCGGATCCCGCGGCGACCCCAGGAAGTCCAGAGTCTCTGTTGCGATTCGGTGGAGAAGGCGCGACTGCGTACCGGCATCATCATGCGCGAAGCCGAGCGCCTGCTGCCGGACGGCAAGGGCGCGAACGCGCGCATCGTCAACGTCGGAGTCGTGGGCGAGCTGCTGCGGCGGCTCAAGGAGAAGTATCGGAACGTGACCGCCACGGATTTCGATGAGGTGATTGTCGGCCTTTCGCTGCACGGCGTTTCGATTGACCACGGCAACCAGACACTCGAGCACGTGCGGGAGGCCGACCTGGCGATTGTTACCGGGATGACGCTGGCAACCGGCACGCTGGAAGCGATAGTCGACACCGCGCGCAGCGCCGGCACGAAGCTCGTGGTCTTTGCCGAGACCGGCGCGAATTTCGGGGAAGAGTATTGCCGTGAACTCGGGATTGACGCGGTGGTGAGCGAGCCGTTTCCGTTCTATATCTTCCAGGGCGCCACGCGCATCGAAGTGTATCGGAAGGAATAGCTTGCGGCCCGACGCGTTTGTCCGGAACGGGCAGTTTGACGTCGAGGGTTTTGGCCTCTCCAACCTGACCGGGTCTTCCCGGACTCCTTTCTACGTCTACTCCGGGCGAGTAGTCCGGCAGAACTACGCGAGGCTGGTCCGGGCCCTGCCCGGCTTTGAGGTCTTCTTCTCCCTGAAGGCAAATCCGCTGCCCGCAGTTTCCGGTCTGCTGCACTCACTGGGCGCAGGCGCCGAGGTGAGTTCAGCCGGCGAACTGCGCACCGTGCTGCGAGTCGGTTTCGCACCCCGTAACATCGTCCTTGTCGGACCGGCCAAGACCCGGCGCGATCTGAGCGCGGCGCTGAATGCAGGCATCTATGCCGTCGTGGCGGAATCGGCGGCGGAGCTGGCTGTCCTCGAGGAACTGGCCGCGCGCAGGCGAGTCCGCCCATCGGTGCTGCTGCGCGTGAATACCTGGGAACAGCCGACCGGCGCTCGGGAAAGGATGGTCGGCGGTCCGAGCAAGTTCGGTTTCGATGAGGAAACCCTGGTCAGTGAAGTCCGGAAGCTCAACCTGCGTCATGTTCGGATTCTGGGAATCCAGGCGTATTCGGCGAGCGGCGTGCTTGACGCCGGGTTCATCCGCCGGCATCTGGAATACGTGGTCCGGCTTGCCGCGCGCGTGAGCCGGGAACTCGCGTTTCCATTGCGCGGCATTGACTTCGGCGGCGGGTTCGGCATTCCGTATGAGACGGGCCAACGTGAACTGGACCTGTCGCGAGTCTCGCGCGCGGCCGCCCAACTGCGGCGAAAGTACACTCAGGAGTTGCGCGGCTGCCGACTGATTCTGGAAATCGGACGGTATCTTGTCGCCGAGGCCGGGGTCTTCGTCACGCGGGTCGTGCGCGTGAAACAGTCCCGGGGCAGGCTGTTTGCCATCTGTGACGGCGGGATGAACCACTTTTCACGCCCGGTTTTCATGCAGGTTGCGCATCAGGCTCATGTTCTGAACAGGATTGCCGAGCGAGCAGTTCAGGAATACGAAATCGCCGGGCCGCTGTGCACGCCGATTGACCGGCTGGCCACGAAATGCCGTCTGCCTGAGGTTGAAGCCGGAGACCTGATTGGCGTGTTCGATGCCGGGGCCTACGGCTGCTCCATGAGTCTGTTGAGATTCCTCAGCTTCGGATTGCCGGGCGAGATACTGGTTGACCAGGGACGGCCGGTGTACGTCCGGCGCCGCATTCAGTAGCGGCTCGCCCAGTCAGCAAGGACCGAGCCCAGTTCCTTCTCTCGGTCGTCGTAGACGTGATTCGCGTCTCGTATCGCCCTGCCCGTGAACTGCCGGGCTGAGCTCACGCTGCGGCCAAGCAGGCTCATGAGTTCTTCGGCATCGCGCGTGATGTACTCGTCTTGCCCGCCCACAACGGCATGCACCGGCAACTCAAGCGAACTCAGGATTGAGTTGGGCCTGCCCGGGAAGCTGAACATGCCGGCAATCTCCAGGTTGCTGAAGAGCGACAGATAGTTGCCGGCGCCTATCGGGTCGTAGCTGGTTCCGTCTGGCATCAACCCATCCGGATTGTCCTGCGCCAGTTCGCGCGCAAGGCTCAAGTTGCGGTCGAGGTTCCGGTCAGGGCTCTTCCGGACCGTGCCGAGAATGTCGGGCGGGGAGATGAGAAACAGCGCTCTGACCCGCGTATCATGAGTCCGGGCGCAGTAGTAGGCGGCTTTCATCGCGCCCAGGCTGTGACCCTGAAGCAGGACGCAGGTGTATCCCGTGCTTTCGGCCAGATCGATCCAGGCTCGGATATCGAGCAGGCAGTCCCCGAACTCTTCAAGGATACCGCCGATGCGCTTCGAGCAATATCCACCCTGAGGTCGTCTGGTCTTGAAGTCGGAATAGTAGTCATGGCCGCGGGTGTTGACCGACAGAAACGCAGTGCCTGAAGACGTGCATGCTCCAGCCACTTCGTCCAGAAACAGGTTCTCGTAGAAGTTACCGTAGGAGCCATGGACGTGCAGGACGAGTCGGATCGAAGGCGACCGCGGCCGGCAGAGCATGCCTTGCAGACCGAGATTGTCGTCGGTCCAGGCCCTCACGATTTCACCAGACATCCGACTCGATTCCGGGCTTTGCGTCGGCTCGGCTGAGGAGTCACTCATGAGCGGAATTCTACCCTAGCCCGACGGCTCAGTCCAGCGCCGAACAGTGGAAGTCGACCAGCCGGGATTTCGCCAGCGACGCCACTCACTTGACTTTCCGAACCCGCCAACTACACTCAGAGCAGGAAACAGCTCCCCGGGCAATGGAATCCGGGGCAATGGAGGATATCATGCGAGTTCTTGTTCTGTGTTGTCTGTCGCTGAACCTGGTCTTTGCAGTGATGGACGAAATGGGCTGTGTCGGTCCGGCCGGCGGCACGCCGACAGTGCCCGCGACCGGTCCGAATCTGCCCGAACTCAACTGGGAAACCCGGCAGCCGATGCCGACTGCCCGATACGGGATGGCGGTGGCGGCCGGCGGCAGTCTGCTGTATGCAGTCGGCGGGTATGGCGGGTCACGCCTGACTCTGAATGAAATGTACGACCCGCGCGGCGACACCTGGACTGCGAAGACCTCGATGGTCAATGCCCGAAATGGCACCTACGGCGCCGCGCTGGACGGCTGGGTCTATGTCGTGGGCGGGTACAACGGTGTCTCGCGGCTCAACATCGTCGAGGGCTACGACGTTCTTGCCGACACATGGTACACTCTGCCGCTGCTGGCAACCCAACGCACGGTGCCGGCCGCGGTCGGTCTGAACGGGAAGCTCTACGTTTTCGGCGGATTCGACGGCACGAACTACCACCGCATGGTTGAGCGCTATGACCCGGGGACCAGTACGTGGGATACGGTCGCGCCGATGCCGACCGGCCGGTGCGGGCTCGCGGCAGCGGCTCTGGACGGCAAGATCTATGTCATGGGCGGTTGGGTGGGCAGCAATCCGACACGCACCGAACTCGAAATGTACGACCCGGCCGGCGATTCGTGGGTGGTTCTGGCGCCGATGCCGACCGGCCGAATGTACCTCACTGCCGCCACGCTCAACGGTCATATCCTGGCCATCGGCGGCCAGCTCACGTTCAGCGGGCCGCAGACCGGAGTCGTTGAAGCCTACAATCCGGCGACCGGTGAATGGACTGCGGAGAATCCGATGCAGGTCAGCCGGGGCTCGGTTGGCGCCGCAGCCATCGACGGCCATGTCTATGCGGTTGGCGGGTGGACCGGCTCATCGGCGCTGGCGGACAACGAGCGCGCCGATGACCTGAGCGGTATCCGGGAAGAGAGATCGAAGAGCAGAGGTGACACTTCTTCACTGCGAACGGGAGTCACCTCTGTGAACCCGAATCCATTCCATCTGACGACGCAGATTCGCTTTGCCCGCGTACCGGGCGCAGACGGCACGATGCTGATTCGAGACGCGACCGGGAGATTGGCCCGGGCACTGGCCGTGTCGGCAGGGCAAGCGAGCGTTGCCTGGGACCGCACGGATGATGCCGGACAGACTGTGAAGCCGGGAGTGTACTTCGCCGCGCTTGGCCGCGACCGGGCGAGGCTCATCGTCGCCCGCTGAAGGAGAACAGGAGGTAGGATGCGTTACGTCACGCTATTCTGCGCGCTGCTCTCGGCGGCGGCGGCAACAAGCTGGGACCCGGTGGTCCGGCTGACCGACAACGACTACGCGGATTTCAGCTACTGGAGTTGCCAGCGTCGGGTCGTCGTGGACCCGCTGGGGCGGGTTCATGCGGCCTGGCATGTGATGGACTCGGACCTCGGCACGTACCGGTTCCAGATTTTCTACAAGCGCTACACGCCGGGTTCCGGCTGGTCGGCCGATACCATGCTGAGCGCCGACCTCTACGCCGAGAATCTCAACAGCAAGTATGTCTCACTGACGGTGGACTCGAGCGGCACGGTCTACGCGGTCTGGGCGGCAGGCGCGAGCGACGATGCCGACGAGTATATTCAGATCAAGAGTTGTGTTCCGGAGGGTTCCGGCAACGGCGGCTGGCAGGAGGTTTCGAGCCGGCTGTCCGTGACGGCCGCGGACTACGCGAAGGGCTGTCCGAATGCGGCGGCAACACCGGACGGCCATGTGCACGTGACCTGGCTGGAGGACCCGCCGTCCGGAGGGGCCTACATCGCCTACCGCGAGCGGATTGATACGACGTGGCAGCCGATGCAGCAGCTCGAGACCAGTACGAACTACAAGGCCTACCCGGCGCTGGCCGGGGGAACGGACAACCGGCTGCATCTCATCTGGTACGGACGCTCCGGGCCGAGCGGCTACTACAATGTTTTCTACAAGATGCGTTCGGACACGGTGTGGTCAGGAACCGAGAACGTCTCCAACGGCACGCGTCATCAGATGTACCCGTCCGTTGCGGTGAATCCGGCGACCGGCAATCCCCACGTCCTGTGGCAGTGCTACGACGCGGAGAATGACCGCCGCATCGTGCACGCGTGGCGCGATGCGGGCGGCTGGCAGCCACGCGACACCCTGACTGAGGCCGACACCCTGCTGGACCAGAACACGGGCCAGATTGCCTTCACCCCGGACGGCCGGGGTCACGCCCTGTGGGGTGGCCGGAGTCCGGACTGGCCCACGCTGGACCAGGTTCGCTACTGCGAGCGGTCGGTCGCCGGGGTCTGGACTGCGCCGTTCAATGTCACGGACACGGGCGGGAGCAAGGAGCGGCCCTCGGTGACCGCGGGCGGGGGCAGTGCGCCCAATGACGTGCATGTGGTCTGGACCGACTATCGGGACGGCACGGCCGAGATCTACTACGCCCGGGGCAGTCCGGTTCAGGGGCTGGCGGAGGCGGGCAGACTCCCGGGGCCGGGCCGACCGAGTGTTCGGTGGGTCAGCGGCGTGCTCACGCTTGAGGCCGGATGCCGGTCGGCGGAATTGTGGGACGCGAACGGCCGCTGCGTCCAGCGCCTGCACAGCGGTCCCAATGACGTCGGGCGGCTCGCGCCGGGCCTGTATTTCCTGAGCGAGCCGGTGTCGGCGAACGGCGGGCATCCGAGCGTCCGGAAGGTCCTCGTCCCGGAGTAGCTGATGCTGAAGTTCGGTCGGGCGATGGCACGCGGCGCGTATCCGACGCTGGTGTTGGCACTCAGCGTCGCGGCGCACGCCGGGATCGACGGCCTGCAGTTCGTCGGTCACAACGAGGTCAACCGCAATCACCTGATGGATGCCGAGGTGGTCGGCGACCGGGCGTTCATCGCGGTCGGCGCCGCACAGGGCGTGGAGGCCTACGACATCTCGAATCCGGCGTCACCGGTCCGGCGCTGGCTGAGCAACGGACCGAACTGCTGGCGGGTCGCCGCGTCCGGTGACTCCTGGCTCTTTGCGTTCTGCCGGCGGGAGGGAGTCGCACTCTACGACATCAGCAGTCCGGACACCGTGCTAAGGGTCGGCTACTACGACCCGCCGGGCGGGCGGGAGGCAATCGAAGGCGGGGTGCTGGTTGGCAGCACGCTCTACGCGGCGGCGCACCAGAATGGAGTCTATGCGCTGGACTACTCGGATCCGCACTCGCCTCAGCGGATCGGTGCGCTCGAGCTGGGTCCGTCGCAGGCCTGGAACGTGGCGGCCCGGGACTCGTTTCTGTTCGTGGCCAACGGGCGCGAAGGGCTGACGGTGGTGGGACTCCAGGGCGGGATGCACGTCAGTGCCCGTCTGGAATTGCCGGGCTGCGCGGATGACATCGTGCTGGACGGGAGCACGGCGGTGCTCTCGCTGGGACCAGCCGGTCTGGTCACGATTGACATTTCGAATCCCGGGAACCCGATTCAACTCGACGCGATTCCGAGCGACGGCTGCGCATGGGGCATTGACATTTCCCGGCACGCGGTTATCTGCGGGTCATGGCGGGTGCTCGAGGCATTCGACGTCACGAACCCGGTTGATATCCGGCGCATCGGTTGGGACAACACCTATGTCTGGGCGCACGGCGCGGCGCTCAGGGACGACAGCCTGATTGCGGTTGCGGACTGGAGGGGAATGTCGTGCTACCGGCTGGGCCCGGATGCCGGTCCGGACATTGACATCGTTCCGGAAATCGTCGACTTCGGCAGCGTGAGTTCGAGCCGGGAGACCCTGATTGTCGTCAGGAACACGGGCACTGCGACGCTCAACGTGACGGGCACGGTGAGCCCGAACAGCATTGCGGTCAATCCCCGCAGCTACTCGATCCCATCCGGCGATTCACAGATTGTCACGCTGACTGCGTCCGGCACGAACCAGGTGCGGAATACAATCCGGCTCTCATGCAACGACGCGGACGAGACACTCCGGACCTTTCGCGTCTACAAGAACAACACCGCCTATCCTCAAGTCGGTTCGACCGCGCCGGACTTCACGCTGCTCGGAACCGACGGCCTGACGCACTCGCTTTCCGACTACCAGGGGCGGGTCGTCTACCTCGGGTTCGGCGCATCGTGGTGACCTCTGTGCGGGCCGCAGGCTGCGGCCACTGACGGGTCAATCTACGAGCGCTATGATACCGCCCGCGTCGCAGTGCTGGCCATCGGCGCAGACGCGAACGAGCTGTCCGAGTTCCGGGAGGTCTTCGGCATGCGCTTTCTCGGGCTGATTGACCCGTCGAGCGGCGTCTACAATTCGTGGCGCGTGCCGGACCCGACCGCGCCCTATCCGCAGGACTACATCATTGACCAGCAGGGTCGAGTCGCCTACTGGAATGACCAGTATGACCCGCAGGCCGTGATTGCGACAATTGACCGACTGCTCGGGAGCGGAGCCGAGGAGGCCGAAACGCATGACGCCCCACGCCCCACGCATGACGCGACTATCGTTCACGGTGTGCTGTCGGTCCCGGCATCAGGTCTGACGCCGGACATTTCGCGCGTGCTTCTTGACGCGGCGGGTCGGAGAGTACTCGACCTGCGCACGGGCGGAAATGATGTCAGTCGGCTGGCACCGGGAGTCTACTTCGTCAGCGACCAGGGAGCTGGGGTCGGGGGTCGGGGAGAAGTTCGCAAGGTTGTGATTCAGCGTTGAGCCGGCGGCGCCCGGCTTTCGGCTTGACACCGGGTCTTTTTGCGGCGATGATAGGGCAATGAACAAGGAGAATTCGCCCGTGACCGAGAAACCTGCTGTCTGGCACACCCTGTCTGCGGCCGCCGCGGTTGCCGAGCTGAAGACGAGCGCCTCAGTCGGCCTGTCCGATGCTGAAGCCCGGGACCGCCTGGTCCGACACGGGCCGAACCAACTGGTCGCAGCAGCCCGTGTTTCGCCGCTGGCGCTGCTGCTCAGCCAGTTCAAGAACACCCTGATTATCGTCCTGCTGGTCGCGACCGCGCTTTCCGGGGTGCTGGGTCACGAGGTGGAGGCGATTGCCATCGGCGTGATTATCCTGTTTGCGGTGCTGCTTGGTTTCATTCAGGAGTACCGGGCCGAGCGGGCGCTGGAGGCGCTGCGCGAGATGGCCGCACCGCTGGCACTGGTCCTGCGCGACGGACTCGAAAAGGAGATTCCGGCCCGCGAACTCGTGCCCGGTGATCTCATCATCCTCACGACCGGCGACCGGATTCCGGCCGATGCCCGGCTGATCGAGGCGGTGAACCTCAAGGTCGAGGAGTCGGCGCTGACCGGCGAGTCGCTGGCGGTGGCCAAGCACGGCGACGCGCTGTGCGCGGAGGATGCCGCGCTGGGCGACCGTCGGAACATGGTCTTCTCGGGCACGATCGCCACCTATGGACGGGGTCGGGCGGTGGTCACCGCGACCGGGATGCAGACCGAGTTCGGGCGCATCGCCGGGATGCTCTCGGGGATGGAGCGCGAAACCACGCCGCTGCAGAAGAGCCTGGACCGGGTCGGCAAGACTCTGACCAAGGCCGCGTTCGCGGTCGTGGCCGTGATTGTCGTGCTCGGTCTGCTGCGCCACCAGCCGTTGCTGGAGATGTTCGTATTTGGCATCGCGCTGGCGGTCGCGGTCGTACCTGAGGCCCTGCCGGCGGTGGTAACGATTTCGCTGGCCATCGGCGTGCAGCGGATGGCCAGACGTCATGCGCTGGTACGTTCGCTGCCGGCGGTGGAAACCCTGGGCTGCACCACCGTTATTTGTTCGGACAAGACCGGTACCCTGACCAAGGACGAAATGACCGTGCGTCGCATTGTCCTGAACGGCGACCTCGTGCTCGAGGTCACGGGCAGCGGG
>Ga0233425_10003770_pt1 | contig 26748 bp, 21 predicted proteins | sample Watercolumn_Towu_2_FD_181712 | JGI IMG/M metagenome (GOLD analysis project Ga0233425, IMG submission 181712) | Freshwater microbial communities from Lake Towuti, South Sulawesi, Indonesia - Watercolumn_Towuti2014_140_MG | ecosystem: Environmental > Aquatic > Freshwater > Lake | place...
GTCGTCGCCAGGCTCCGTTCAAACCTGAAAGAGCGCGACGCACTCGTGTTCGCGTTGCTGGACACTCTGTTCATGCAATACGACAAAGACGTGGCATCGATGAGTGATGTTGAAAAACAGGGAGTGTCCGTTCGACTCGAGCGCAGAAACGTCCTGACGAACATCAAGAAGAGCATCTCCGATAACCTGGTCTTTCTCCAGTCAACGAGTCTCTCTGCAAACGACTACGTTGAGATAGCCCGGCAGAATCAGCGTTTTGCGAGTCAGTGGAAAGGACTCGGACCGAAGATTTCGAGCATTTACCTGAGTGGCAAACAGAAGAAGAATGAACCCGCCGTGATCGACTCAATGCTCTCGACGTGGTCTGCAAAAGTCGACGAAGCCACCTGGAGGGGATTGGCAGCTCTGATGGCGAAGGGCGGAGTTCAACTGAGCTCGTTCGCGAACGGAAAGGAGTTCACCTCACGCTTCTCGGCCTTCGTCGATGCAGAAATCAAGAACGCGAAAAATGAGCCCGAGGATGTGCTGCGAAAGCGGTTCAATACGTTCAATGACGAGGTGTGGCAGAAAGACATCGCTCCCGCATGGTTGCCCGTTCTGATGGAGTCGGGCAAGATCACTGCCGATCAAAAAGCAGAGATCGAGAAGAGCCATGACTCATGGGAGAAGGCGGTCACGCCGGTCTCACCTATCGTATATATCCTTGTCATTTTCGTGATCATGCTGTTTCTTTGGTCACTCGGTCGGCGAATGCGAAAGAAATAGCGCTTTCTCCGGACGAGATCACCAGCGCCAATTTTGGGCTCGGCCATTGCCGGGCCTTTGGCGTTTTATGGGGGCGAACGAATGTTGTCGAGGTCATGGGGAACTTGGCTTGTGTCCGGTTCGTTGTGTGTACAGTCCGGTGAAGGGGATGAATGTTGAACTGAACATACAACAATATGGCGAGGACAAATCATGGGAAAATCTACTCGTGAGATGATTACTGTGAGTGCGGTGGTGGACGCTCCGATCGAAAAGGTTTGGAGGTGTTGGACGACGCCGGAGGATATCATGAGGTGGAACAATGCATCAGATGACTGGCACACGCCGTCGGCAACGAACGATGTGCGGCCCGGCGGAACATTCACCTACCGCATGGAAGCGAGAGACGGGAGCTTCGGGTTTGACTTTAGCGGCGTTTATGAAAGGGTCGACGCGCATCAGTTGATTTCATATGCGCTCGGCGATGAAAGGAAAGTGAAAATCCTTTTTGAAGAACAAGGCAGTCAGACGAAAGTGATCGAATCCTTCGACGCCGAGAGCCGGAATCCGGTAGAAATGCAGCGTGACGGCTGGCAGGCCATTCTCAATAACTTCAAAATGTACGTCGAGAGGTGTCCATGACAAACGTTCGAACACATTGCATCACTCCTTGCCTCTGGTTTGACAACAACGCAGAGGATGCCATCAGGCTCTACACGTCCGTCTTCAGAAACTCGAAGATCGTTCATCTGCATCCGGTGCTCTCGACGTTCGAGATCGATGGGCAGCGGATCATGGCTCTCAACGGAGGTCCTCACTTCAAGTTCACAGAAGCGATTTCCCTGTTCGTCAGCTGCGATACCCAGGAAGAAATCGACTACTACTGGGAGCGATTGAAGGCGGACGGCGGGGCGGAGGTTCAATGTGGCTGGCTGAAGGACAAGTTTGGCCTATCCTGGCAAATCGTTCCCGCGATACTTAGTGAAATGATGAATGACCCCGATCGTCAGAAGACCGAACGGGTGATGCAGGCCGTTTTAAAAATGAAGAAATTGAATATCCGGGAGCTGAAGCAAGCGTACGCAGAATGAATTGATGCGCTGCAGCACCAACTTGACGCCCCGCCCGCCGGGGCGTTTCTCGTTCACTCAATGCCCCCATGATCGCAGTGCATTTTCCCGCCCGCCTCGTTTGCTTTTGAGATGAGTCAGTCATAGCTTAGCAGTCGATACGGATCGCTTTCTTTATTTCCAGCCTTCGCAGGTTCCCTCTTGAACCAATCTCTAAGGTGAAATCATGAAGAGAATACTGGTGTTCTTCTGTCTTCTCGTTGTCCTGACGGCGGGATTACCCGCACAGCAGACGAGGATGTTGTCGTTCCCGGAACCGCCGCGAGCGAAAGGGCAAACGAATGTTCTTCAGCTCGCATGTGCGCCGATCGATACGGTGCGTATCGGCTTCGTTGGACTCGGTATGCGGGGCTCTGACAGCTTTGCCAGGTATTTGTACATCAATGGGGTGAAAGTCGTCGCTCTCTGCGATCTGTTGCCGGAGAGGGTCGATTCGTGTCAGAAAGTCCTGCAGGCCCACAATCGGGCACCGGCTGCGGCATACTCAGGCGCCGATGGTTGGAAACGGTTGTGCGAGCGGAACGATATCGATCTGGTCTACATCTGTACCCCCTGGCTGCTGCACACGCCAATTGCTGTTTATGCCATGGAGCATGGAAAGCATGTGGCGATTGAAGTTCCAGCTGCCACGACTCTCGATGAATGCTGGCAGCTTGTGAATACCGCCGAGAAAACACGCCGCCACTGCATGATGTTGGAAAACTGCTGCTATGATTTCTTTGAGATGGCGACGCTGCAGATGGCTCAGAAGGGAGTCTTTGGTGAAGTGATGCATGTCGAAGGCGCATACATCCATGACCTTCGCTGGCTGATGTTCGATGAGAAATCGGGATACCAGGGTATGTGGCGTCTGAAATACAATACCGACCACACGGGAGACCCGTACCCGACTCACGGACTGGGGCCGATATGCCAGGTTCTGAACATTCATCGCGGCGACAAGATGAACGTGCTTGTTTCCATGTCGACAGACCAGGTTGGCATGACGGCGTACGCGAAAGAGAAGTTCGGGGCCGATTCGAAGTATGCAAAGACTCCGTACAAGCTCGGAGACATGAATACGACCGTGATCCGGACGGAGAAGGGGAAGACCATCATGGTCCAGCACGATGTTACCAGTCCTCGTCCCTACAGCCGCATTCACCGGATCAGCGGCACCAAAGGATACGCGGAGAAATATCCTGTGCAGAATATTGCCCTTGAACCAGACGGGCATAGATTCCTCTCACGCGCGCGTCTCGATTCGGTACTCAAAGTCTATGAACATCCCTTCTCGAAGGAGATCGGCGAGCTCGCCCGAAAGGTAGGGGGGCATGGCGGAATGGACTTCATCATGGACTATCGACTGATTTATTGCCTGAGGAAAGGCCTCCCCCTAGACCAGGATGTCTACGATGCCGCAGAATGGTCCTCCATCATTTATCTTTCCGAAAAATCTGTGTTGAACGGATCTGTTCCTGTGAAGATTCCTGACTTCACACGCGGTGCATGGAATCAGCTCAAGGGATTGAAATTCGCAGAATGACGGGGAGAGCCGTCGACGATCCCCGTTTCCTGAAGCCCCCCGAGGCATGGCATGGTACGAAGTCCGAACTGTCTTGCGAAGTTGAAGAGAATGAACAGGACTCTCCGCCACGAAGAGGCGGATCGTGTTCCGATCAGCGACTTCTTCTGGGGGAGCTTCCTTGATCGCTGGCGCCGTGACCTTGGGCTCGCGAAGGACACCGATATCTACAAGTACTACGATCTCGATTGGATCGTCACTGCTCCCAATATGGATCCTCATATCAAGCAGTTTGAATTGATTGAGGAATCCTCCCACCATGTGCTCCTCCGCACGGGATTCGAAGCCGTGATCAAGAAGCAGTTTGCCGATCCGATGCCTGCATTCCTGAGATTCGAGACGGATACTATTGAGAGAATGGCTTCATTCCGGTTCGACGATCCCTGGGATGACAGGAGGTATTTCAATTCCGGTGATAACCAGATTGCCGGGGTCGGCGACGGTTTCGCCCGGAATTCACCAGCGTGGCTGGAGACTGTGAAGTCGCTCCATCCCGACTTCCCCGTCTACGGCAGCGTTTGCGAAGGGCAGGAGATGCTGTGGCGCATCATTGGCTCGGAAAACGTGATGCTCTGGATACGTCTCTATCCTGACGAACTTGCCAGGTTCATTGAGCGCATCGGCGAGTTTGCTCTTGGCATCACGAAAGCTCAGATCAAGGCGGCCGGCGGAATGCTTGATGGAATGGTCATCTGGGGAGATGTTGCATACACGCAGGATCTGTTCTTTTCACCCGAAGATTGGCGCAGATGCTTCAGGCCGGTTGTCAAAGCGATTGTCGACGAATGCCACGCGAGCGGAATTCCGGTCATCTATCATGGTTGCGGAAACGTCAGAAGGATCTTTCAGGATTTTATTGACATCGGAGTGGATGCGTACAATCCGCTCGAGGCGAAAGCGGGAATGGATGTGATCGCCTTGCGACGGCAATACGGACACTCGATAGGCTTCTGCGGCAATCTGGATGTTGTTACCTGGGCGAATGGCACGCAAGAAGAAATCAGGAGTATGGTACTTAGCAAGCTGAATGCTGCAAAAGGCGGCGGCTACATCGTTCAGTCGGACCACTCTGTGCCGGGCAACGTATCGGGGGAGAACTACGACTTCGTGGTGAAGCTTGTGCGCGAGCATGGCGTGTATCCGCTCAATCTTGGCGCGTACGATATTCCGGACATACGGTGAATGATCTCTGCCCTCACATGCATGATCGAATGCCGATAGTACGGATCGTGAACCTTGCCTCTCTCGTCGTGCTGCTGTGCGCGTCGCAGGCTCGGTCTCAGGACGCCACAGGAACCAATTGGCGCGCTGAGGTCATTCGACACATCAACATCTATCAGTCGTCGTCAGAGTACTGCGCCTGGCCCTCCATCGCAAGAACTTCCGGAGGAGATCTCATTGTGCTCTTCACGAGAACGGATGAGCACCTGGGGCCGAACGGTGCAATCCTCCTCAGCCGGTCAACCGACAACGGCGCGACATGGCTCAAGCCTTCCGTGATTCTCGATTCACCGATCGATGACCGTGAATCGGGTATCACAACTCTTCGCAACGGAACGATGGTAGCTCATTTCTGGTCGACGTTCTGGACGCGGGAAGCGTACGAACGCCTCGCTCCGGGTTCCTACGAGCGCGGCCTGCTCGACCACTGGATGAAAGTCGTACAACGGCAAGCGTATCGGGATGCCGCGAAGGTGCATGGGGCATCGGTGGCACTCTCGGGTGACGGAGGACGGACCTGGTCAAATCCGGTCCGGGGGCACGATTCGGTTCACGGCGGAATCGAACTTGCGAATGGCACACTTCTCCTCGCCTCGTATCGGGAAGATGGAGGAAGCATCAGTGTACACTCTGCTGATTCGGCTTTGGGTCAATGGCGGCGACTGGCGGTCGTCCGCTCACCACAGCCCGACAGTCTGACCTTTGGAGAACCGCACATCCTGCAACTCAAATCCGGCCGGGTGATCATGATGATCAGGGCGACTGCGCGGCCTTACAACGACATGGATCCCCGTTGTGTCCTGTGGGAGACATACTCAGATGACAACGGCAGGACGTGGGCAACCCCGTTTGCCACGCCGCTCTGGGGTTTCCCTCCGCATCTGACACTTCTCGCAGACGGAAGGGTCCTCTGCTCATACGGATATCGTCGGCCACCGTATGGCCAGAGAGCGTGCCTAAGCGATGATGGTGTGACCTGGAGTCTTCACCATGAGGTGGTGTTGCGCGATGATGCACCCAATGGTGATCTCGGATATCCCGCGTCGATTGAATTACACCAAGGCACGGTCCTGACGGTGTACTATCAGCCCGACGTCACTCCTGGCACGTTGCAGCAGATGCATCCTCCGGACCCGAAGAGGACGAAGCCGGGAATACTCGGGACGATATGGAGAATTCCGCCTGCAAAGTAAACTCCCAATTGCCTTTCAACCCGGACTGCGGTAGCTTTCGAAAGTCAGAAGGCCTCTATCAATCCCATCTCTGGAGAGACCATGCATCAACATCGAAGATCATTCATCGCGATTCTATCATCCCTGCTGTTGCTTCTATCCCTCCCGGCGTTTGGCCAGCTGGCGACGAAGAAGACGGTCACGCTCGAACTGGCAAAGAGAATTGCTGCCGCAGCAGAAGCTGAAGCCAGGAAGAACAATTGGAACGTCGTTGTCTCCATTGTGGATGACGGGGCAAATCTTGTCTACCTCGGACGAATGGACAATACCCAGATCGGCAGCATCGAAGTGTCAATTCAGAAAGCCAAGACTGCGGCCTCCTTTAAGCGGTCGACGAAAACATTTGAAGACAACATAGCCGGCGGGCGAACCGTTCTCCTGAAGTTGCCGGGTGCATTGCCAATCGAAGGAGGATTGCCGCTGATTGTCGACGGTCAGATTGTGGGCGCGATCGGGATAAGCGGCGTTACATCTCAACAAGACGGGATTATTGCCAAGGCTGGCGCCGACGCTTTGCAGTCACAATAAGAGATCCCGTGCTCCCGACATGTGTCTTGTGATGACATTTCTCCCTGATCAACCTCATGGTCGCTTCACTGTGACTTCACTGATGCGTTGCCCGATACTCGTCTCGCTTTTTGTTGCTGCTGTGCTCTTTTCCGCCTGCTCACGCAACTCCGGCAATGGCGGCAGTATCGCAATCGGTGAGAATCGTACCGTTCGCTCAAACCTTCTGAACGAAGACAGGCACATTGTCATCTATCTCCCTCCGGGGTATCCGCAGCAGGGCATCCGGTATCCGGTTGTGTACATGCTTGACGGCGATTCGCACTTTCATCATGCATCGGGGATCATCCAGTTTCTGACGAGCAGCGGCGTCACGGCTCCATTGATCCTGGTCGGTGTCGGCAACACGGATCGCACCCGTGATTTGACGCCTTCGCGATTGACTGACACGCTGCATCGATCCCTAACAAGCGGCGGGGCAAATACATTTCTGAAATTCCTCACGGAGGAGTTGGCCGGCTTCATGAAGTCCCAGTATCAGGTCGGACCCTACAAGATTCTCGTTGGCCATTCACTTGGCGGGTTATTTGCTCTGCATACTTTCGTGACCAAGCCTCACTCATTCAATGCGTACATAGCGATCAGTCCCAGCCTTTGGTGGAACAAGAGGTCTGAGCTCGAATCGGCGAAGGCGTTTTGCGAATCGCGCCCAACAGTCAAAAACTCCCTCTACATGGTGGTAGGCAACGAGGGTGAAGGGATGATTGCCGCCTCGCGGGGTTTTGCCAGGATCCTCCAGGACGCCCCGATTCAGGATCTCCGATGGAAATTCGTACCAATGCCAAATGAAGATCATGGATCTATCGTCCACCGTGCATTGTATGATGGCCTGGAATTCACCTTTGCTCCGTTGAACCATCTGCCGGAAGTCGCATGTCTGGACACGGCGGCTCTCAGCCGTTATTTCGTCGCCCTTTCCGATGAGCTTGGATATCCCGTGGCGGCATCAGAGCGTCTGGTGGCGAGAACGGGTTTCCGGCTGCTCGAAGAGAAGAAGACACAGGCCGCGATCGCATTGTTTCAATACAACGTAAAGAGATTCCCCGAACTTCCGGATTGCTATGATCATCTCGTCGTTGCCTACGAACAAAGCAACCAGCTCGAGTTGGCAATAAAGAGCTGCGAGGCGGGTCTGGAAAAAGCGAGGAAGGCTTCGGATCCGTCGGTGCCGTACTTCGAAAAAAGCTTGGCTGACCTCAAGGTGAGATTAGCGAGGCGATGAGTTGTGCTCGTGTCCTGTTATTGAATCGAATCAACCATGGGGTGGATAATGAATCGCCGGTCATTTGTCCTTTTGCTTGCCGCGTTTACGTTTGTTTTGGCCTCCATCGCGATGTCAGGCCAACCGAGCGCGCAACTTGTACCAAGGGCCAGAGCCGTTGTGGGACTGATCGACGAAGTCCAGGAGTTCTATCCCGACACAAAACTGGTTCAGCGGGCAAAGCGCATCACACTGAACACTGCGCGTAACACTGTCGCTGGTGTGCATGTGATGGTAACAGGACTTCAGGGGGATGAAGGTATCAGGTTCTCCGAGTCCGGCAAGAGCGGCAAGCCGACGCCGGGAGTCCGATGGTACAGGATGATTGATGTTCCCGTTGCCGAGAACACAGGACTCGATCGGAACACGGAGAAATACAGCGGAAAGACAAATCCGTATGTCATCCGAAGGGCGCCATTCAGGATTTACGATCCGTTCCGACCCGTAACGTCACCCATCAAAGCAGACTCCACTTCTCTGGCTCTCCGGCTGGAGATCCCGATCGGTTCAACAATGCCGTCTGGGGAGTACACCCATCGCGTCCGAATTGAGATCGGTGATCAGGTGGAGGACCTCGAATTCGTTGTGATCGTTCACAGGGCAAAGGTCCCGCCGGTGAGTCGATCCACCATCTCCTACATCAATTGGCTGAATCCCGACAACATCTGCACAGCCCACGGTGTCCAGAAGTGGAGCGAACCATTCTGGGATATGCTCTCGAAATATGCTCGCCTGATGGCGAGGGGGAGGCAGAATGCGTTTTGGTTTCTCTGGACGGACTATTTCCAGATTGACAGTGCGGGCAACGTCACTGAATTCCGGCGTGACCGGCTCGAGCGATACATCCGTGTCTTTCTGGGCGCAGGGCTCCGAACTATCCACGGGGCTCCCATGTTCGGCCGCCGTAACTGGACCGGCTCTCTCGATATGCTTCTTTATGTGCCGACCGCTGACGGGCAGGAGGTCCACGCGACTTCAGACAAAGCGAAGCGGATGCTGACGCAAATGGCCTCACGAATCATTGCTGTGATGACCGAGAACGGGTGGGAGAAGCAATGGGTTCAGGGTGTGTTTGATGAACCCGAAGATCCGTACGTCGATCGGTACAGGATGTTGATTTCGCTTTTGCGGGGACTGAAGCCGGACATACAGATCCTCGAGGCGACAATGACGATGAACGTTACGGGCCTTGTCAATATCTGGTGTCCTCAGGTCCAGGAGTATCAGGCACATCGTGATTTCTTTGACGCCCGGAAAGCGGCGGGTGACAAAGTGTGGGTCTATACCTGCCTCTCGCCGGGAGGACCGTGGTTGAATCGGCTGCTGGACCAGGAGAGATTGCGCCAGGTGTATATCGGGTGGGCGTTGGCGAAGTATGACGTGCAGGGCTATCTGCATTGGGGACTGAATTTCCATACACCCAAGCCGTTTGAAGAGCTTGTCAGGTTCCACATGGAGGGGCAATTCCTTCCCGCAGGCGATTCCCATATTGTATATCCTGTACAGGACGGACCTCTCTCAAGTCATCGGTTTGAGGCTCACCGGATCGGGATGGAAGACTGCGAACTCCTCGCACAAGTGAAACGCCGCGAACCCGTGGAGGCCGGGAAGATCATTGACCGCGTCCTGCAAGGATTCGACAAATACAGCAAAGACGTCGCCGCGTACCGTACGGCGCGCAGACTCCTGCTTGAAGCTGTCGACAAATACTCCGTCGAGTGACAACGAATCCCCGGGGGCATGGCCCACGGGCCGGATTTGGAAATCATGAGATGTTACAGTATCATCGTTTGGCCATGTACATCGGGCACCAATAGACGAAACTCCATCCTGCAATGAAACCCTTCAGCGAAGCCCTCCGAATTACGGGCCTTCTCGGCGCTATTCTCCTCTTTGGGGTGATCGGGTACCATCTCATTGAAGGTTGGTCGTTCTTCGACTCGTTGTATATGACTGTCATAACGCTTGCCACTGTTGGCTACGGAGAGACGCACCCGCTTTCGACGACAGGGCGTGCCTTCACGATGTTCCTCATCCTGGGCGGCATGGGCGTCATTCTCTATGGTGTTACGCGTATCACGTCATTTGTCGTTGAAGGTGAAATGAGCGGCATCTTAAGGAGACGGAGAATGAACCGAACGATCAGCCATTTGTCAGATCATTACATCATCTGTGGCTGGGGGAATACTGGATACTACGCGGCAGAAGAGCTTCACCGCACCCACCGGGCGTGCGTGATTGTCGAAAACGACCCCGCCAGGATCAAAGAGCTGATGGAGAAGGAGATGATGTATGTAGAAGGAGACGCGACGGATGACAAAACGCTCATCGCCGCAGGGATTCACCGTGCGGCGGGTCTGATCTCGACGCTCGAGAAGGACAGAGACAACATGTTTGTTGTGATTACTGCCCGCGGCCTCAATCCCACGTTCCGCATCGTCAGCAAAATCGACGATGTCGCCTCACGTGACAAGTTCATTCGGGGAGGTGCAAATATCGTAATCTCCTCGGACTTCATTGGTGGCCTCAGAATGGTCTCAGAGCTTGTTCGTCCGGGTGCAACAAGTTTCCTTGATACGATGCTCAGAGACAGTTCCGCTCTTCGGGTTGAAGATGTTCAGGTGGGGCTTCAGTCGAAATATGCCAAGAAACCTCTCAGCAATTGTGACGCATTCTCGAAGTCGGGAGTGCTTCTCGTGTCTATGAAACAAGGTGATTCATTTCACTTCAATCCGCCCCCCGAAACGATTCTTCAAGGAGGAGATACCCTTGTTGTGATCGGAAATCCTGAACAGCTCCAAATGCTTCGGGGTTTCCTGGGCGCTTCGTGATGGCCTGATTGCGACGTTCTCTCGCCGCTCCGGCAAGATGGTCCGGGCGCTGTGCCTGGAACATAGAGAGCGGAAGGCAACAAAGAAAAATCCCTGTCGACTTCGAATCCGGCAGGGATGTTTTGTTTCCGACAATTCCCGAAGATCGAACCACTAGACGTGCTGACCTAACATCCTCCCTTGATTTTTTTCACTTTCTTCAGAGTAGCTCCTGGTTTCGCCTTGGCCTCTTCCATCATCTTGATGAGTTTTCCGCGGGCGGTGGTTCGAAAGCGCTGGACATCCTGATCCCACCTTGCGTTGACGATTCGGAATGAACCCTCAGAGAGAATCAACGATCGGAATTTGTCGAACCCACCTTCCAGGACGCTGACATTCGCATACCCAAGTTTGTGTGCGACCAACGCAGCCTTCTGAGCGTCCTGACCATCGCTTGAAATGAAGACTTTGAGATTGTGCTTCTTTGCAAGCAGCACGTCAGCTTCCTTCTTGAAGAGGTCGGGAATTCCCATATTTGCTGATCCTGGCAAGGCGGTGCTGGCGTACTCCTCCGGACTGCGAAGGTCGACTAATATCAATCGAGGATCTCGGTCGAGTATTCTGAACGCGACTTCATCTGAAGAGATCCGTTGAATGGGATGTTTCTGCTGATATGCCGGATCCGATACCTCGTCGACAACGGTGTCCTGCCTGTTCGGGAGCCATACGAAAAGGAGTGCTGCGGCAAGTGCGGCGGTTCCGACACCTCTGTGGGTGAATTTCGGGAATGTGTTGGAAGGGGCCTCCTTGCTGACGCGCTTCTCGATGATTGTCACGACGCTAAACGCTCCGATCGCAGTAGCGATGAGCAGGAACGTGAACAGACCTTTTGGGAGTCCGAGGGAATCATAGACGTAGATGGAGCCCCAGTTTGTCGAGTCTGCGAAGTCTCCGAGAAGAGGCGTGAGTTCTGCATAAAGGAATACACCCAGTAGTCCTCCCCCCACATACATCATGGCATCGGTCTTGCCTATAGAAAGGGCGCACATGCTGGTGCCCGGGCAGTAACCGCCGAGGATGAATCCAACACCCATACAAATGCCGCCGACAACGGCGGGGAGGAGGTAGAGTGTGTTTACATAGACGAGTCCGGTGTCGAGAAATCCAAAATGCTCCAACAACGTTATGCCTGAGATCGCGGTGATCGCTGCAGTAAAGAAGACCCGCAGAACGGTGAAATCGTACCCATAGAACAGCCCCGTCAGCCGACGAGAAGAAGAAAAGCCAGCCTGTTCGAGAACGATCCCGAATGCGATCCCGATGACGAACGCGACGACGAGATTAAGCTGGTCGCTAATAAGATCAGGTACAAACGGTCCCATACGGTCACCTCACGCTTCAAATCCAGAGTTTTCTGAAGAAGTATGCTACGACGTAACCGCTGCCAAAAATTGCCAGCATCGTGACAAATCCTGCGGTTGAAAGAACGGCCATCCCGCTCAGGGCGGCCCCGCTAGTGCATCCTCGCGCGAGCTGAGCTCCAAAACCAAAGAGCCCCCCGCCGATGACAGCGAAGAGGAGCCGGGTCCTGGGGCGGAGCTGTGGACCGTGTTCTGTCTGCAGTTTGAGCCGGTTCGCCATAAGGCCCGAGAGAAATCCGCCGACGACAACACCCAAGACTTCAAATACCAGCCACGATTTCATCGGATTTCCTTCAGCAGTTGCTTTCTTGTAGAATTCATTTGATGCTGCATGCGATGGGGCGACCACCGGAACGGCAGTGGCGACAACGCTCTTCATCGCTCCGCTCGCGCCAAGTCCTCTCCCGGTGACAAAAACTGTAATCAAGAGAACAAGCCCGAGCAGAAAGCCGGCGAGGTATGGATTCATGTGAGACGATTTCATAGTGTATGCTCTCCGAGATGCTCTCAGGCTATTGAGTGGCAGCCTTTGGATCGATGCTGTCGTTCCTGCCAACAGCGGGAGCTGATCGTACGTCGGACGCAGAGAGAACCTCCTCCTCGTCTTCCAGCTCTTCGACGCCGGTGATCATCGCTTTGAGATTCGAGGTGATGGTCGTGCCTGTTGTGATGAGGTAGATGTGAACAATGAAGAATGAGACAAGGACGAATGCCCCCGCCGTATGGAGTACTGCAATCGTCTCCAGGCCTCCGATCGTCAGGCTCTCAATCCCGTACCGCTGCGGGTACCTGAAGAAGAGATAGAGCAGACCTGAGGAAACCATCACGGGGATAATGACTGCTTTGAGAGAAAAATAGACGATCTTCTGCAATGGGTTTAGCTTGCTCAGAGTCGTCTTTCTTGTCGGGTGCGGAGCGTTCCGGAATATTCCGATCAGGTAGTACTCGATATATGAACGGATGTATTGTTTCGTCGGAATGTACTGTCTCCATTCCCCCGTTGTGATGTGCCAGAATATTGCGAAAGCGATGAGCACAAGGAATGCCCAGGCTGCAGTGGTGTGGATACTCACGGCCTGCTCGAATCCGAAGAAATCGAGCGAGCCGTGAACCTCAAATCCCGAAAACGCCAGGAGGAGAACGAGAGCCGCCTGCGCCCAGTGCCAGAATCGCTCAAACCCTTTGTAGATTGTGACCCGTTTCTTCATTGTTGTTGCTCCGATTGCGTGCGCTTCCGGAAAACAATTCTTGTGGCGGCATGGCCCAACGCGCCGATCAGTGAGACGACGACAAGAAAGAATCCAAACGTCTCAACGGGCGCGCTGCGATCCCGTCCAGGGAGGTAGAAATCGGTGAGCGCGGCAATTCTGCTTCCGTCACGAGTGTGACATTCCTCGCACTTCACGGTCTCTGACTTTGGAGAAACCATGTGGTTTAGGGGAAGGTACATCTCCGTACTCGTGAAGCCGTATTCTCCGCTATACGGGAGGCCAACTTCCTTCATCCCCTCTTCCGCTGCACGTGGCCAGTTGAATTCTTTCCAGTATCCGCAGTCGCCGTGTTTTGTCGAGACCGTCTTCGGCTGAATGAGATAGCGGTATTTGGTGTCGTAGATTTGGAGTGCGCGGTGAACTCTCACCGGCACGATCTTCGCCTCAGGATCGTCGTAGCTTCCCTGGAGCGGATTCATCTGGAGAGGTTCAGTGGCTGGCAGCGTGTCTCCAAGGAGGTAGTGTGAGGCGGTCCCGTTGAACCAGAAGTATTCGGGGATGAGGTTCCTTCCCCACGTGAACGTCCCTTTCTTTGATGTGTAAGTGATGACGCCCGTGGAATCGCGCTCTTCGTACGGCTCAGCATTTCTGAGCCTGCCTGCAGTTGACCAATCCCAGGTCGTTTTCACCGGATTCACTTTCGCGTAGCGAGGGATGTGGCATGTCTGACACGCCACCTTCATGGTATGCTCATTGATCACATCATTCTCATGAGGGAGGGAACCGTGGCATTGTTCGCAGGTAGCTCGGTCCCTGTTCATCGACGAGAACGTATACATTTTCCCAAGCATCTGGTGATTCTCGGTGCGGTGGCAATCTACGCAGTGGAGGTCTCCGCCATCGGACGCAAGGTGAACGTCGATGTCACGCGTTGTTTCCAGAAGGGCCGATTCCAGATCGCCATGCTTGACGTTGTTGCCTCCTCCGCTATTGAAATGGCACACACCGCAATTCTCACGGATTGGCCTGCCGACGCTCTGTGCCACAAGAGCAAGATTGATGGTGGGATCCGGATACCCGGAATTTCCCACAGGCTTGACATAGGTACCGGTGTGATCGTGGCAGCCGAGGCAATCGACGTTCAGAGAATCACTGAAATTGAACGTCCGGTCTCCCCATCCATACCCAACATGGCACGAATTACAGGTAGTTTCGTTTCCTGATATCCCGATGCAGAAGTTGTTCAGGATGTTCTTTTTGCCGACGGTTCGTATGCCTTTTCCGACGATGAACTCTTCCCGCTCCCATTTCCAATGAGAGGTGGCCATGACCTCCGTGTGGCTGCCGTTGTGACAGCGAATGCAGGCAGCTGTCACATCCCGGGGTGAGCTGAATTGTTTGCGGAGCTCCGGAAAGCTGGCATGTACCACCGACGACCGTTTCTTCGTCTTGTACTCATCTTTCAGTTTGCTCAATGGGGTATCGAAGCGGACCTTCTCGGGGAGCTGGGAGATGAGGACGAGCACAACGACGAGGATGACTGCCGTCAAAGCGAATGCTCGCTTGATCATGTATTGTGTACCTCCTTGCAGGATCACTCATGAACCAGAAGCAGACCGCAGCAATGCGGCAGACTCAGAAGGAGGCGGGCAGCACCATGAGGGTGCTCGAACCCGCCGGCCCTCTCTCCGGGACCGGAGCGGAAATGTCCACGGCACTTTTCGCTGGCTCATCCTACATCTGTTTCGCCAATGCGCTCGATGCTTCGTCAACCGCCTGGACGAACGTGTCGACTTCGTCGTACGTGTTATAGAAAGCGAGGGAAGCCCGCACCGTTTCTGCAAGGTTAAACCTGGCAAGCGCTGGTTGCGCGCAATGATGTCCTGCCCGTACGGCTATTCCCTGCTCATTCAGAAATCTGCCGACTGCCTCTGGTGCAATGCCATCAAGAAGGAATGAGATGACACCTGCCCGTTGCGTGGGCATGCCGATGATTCGCACAGCGGGCAACGACATGAGCCGCTGAAGAGCATACGACACGAGTTCATGCTCATACAGGGCGGCGGATTCGAAGCCGATGCGGTTGAGATAATCGATGGCCGCTCCCAGTCCGACCGCTCCTGCGATGATAGGCGTTCCTGCTTCGAATTTGTACGGTAACTCCTTGTAGATCGTTTCGTCGAACGTTACCCGATCGATCATGCTGCCGCCTCCTTGCCACGGAGGCAACTGCTCCAGGAGCTCCGATTTCCCGAAGAGGACCCCTATCCCGGTGGGCGCGAACACCTTGTGGCCCGAGAAGGCGAAGAAATCTGCATCCAGGGATTGCACGTTCACGCGGAAGTGCGGGACGGATTGTGCGCCGTCGATGAGCACTCTCGCTCCATGCCGGTGGGCCATGGCAATCATCTGTTGCAGAGGGAGGATAGTTCCGATCGCGTTCGAGACATGCGTCAGGGCCACAAGTTTCGTCCGCGGTCCCAGCAGCTTCTCATATTCATCGAGGATCACATCGCCCCGATTGTCGACCGGTATGACGCGAAGGACAATGCCTCGTTCTTCACGTAGCAGCTGCCACGGGACAATGTTGGAGTGATGCTCGAGCGTTGTGACGAGAACTTCGTCCTTCCGGTCGAGCATCGTGCGTCCGAACGTCTGCGCGACGAGGTTGATCGATTCTGTCGCTCCATGAGTGAAGATGATCTCCTTCGTCGAGCGTGCTCCGAGAAACTCACGGACCTTGGCTCGTGCGTTTTCGTAGGCATCGGTTGCACGTCCCGCAAGCTCATGAACGCCGCGATGAACATTGGAATTGTCCATCTCATAGTAATGCTGTACCGCCTGAATGACCTCGAGCGGCTTCTGGCTCGTTGCCGCGTTGTCAAACCAGATGAGCGGCCTCCCGTGGATCAACTGCTTCAGGATGGGAAAATCCTGCCTGACCGCCTGGATGCAGAATTTGTGCTGGTCGGCTGAGGACACAACCGGTCCGCTGGCGGCTGGCATGAAGTACAGTCGCTGGTAACTCATGCGCCGCGGCAACGAGACAAATTGCTCCTGCTCTACATCCGCCAGCAACGACCGGAAGTCGATCGCACCTCCTGTCAGGTCGTTTGCTGCTGTTGGCATGTCGTGTGAGGGCTGCGAAGGCTTGCTCTCCACCGGTTTGGAGACGGGAGAAGCGGGAATGTCTGTCGGCGGCATGCCTGCCGGCGACGGGGCTACCGTCTGTGTCGCTCCCATGAGACTTGCGAGGCTTGGTTCCGGTCCGGTGTGGAAGCCCGGGAGCTCTGCGAAAAGCTTCTGGGCAATCTGGTCCAGGAGATCTCTATTAAGCACGTCAGCCGGAGGCGCAGTTCCTTTCGGACCCGGTTCGGCGGCCGACGGCAGATCCATGTTGTCGATGTTATGCATAGTCATAGTAGTTTGAGACCTCCACGTTCTCAAGTACGCCGAGACAATCCGCGACAAGCGTCGCGACGGAGAAGTACTGAGTGACAAGGTAGGACGCAATGGCCATCGTGTCGATATTCATCAACCGAACGGAGAGGCTCGGCATAACTTCATTGGGGATCCCTTTTTGATGCAGTCCGATCACTCCCTGGTCTTTCTCTCCAAGGCGCATGAGAAGGATGTTGGTCGTTCCACCGCCCATGGTGGGACGTGACTGGCCGTTGACCAACAGTTTGTCACATGGGATGATCGGGATGCCGCGCCACAGGAGGAAAGACTGGCCGAACATTTCGACAGTGGGGGGAGGTACTCCTCTGCGTGTGCATTCCCGGCCGAATGCAGAGATGGCGCGAGGGTGTGCGAGGAACAACGCAGGTTTCTTCCAGACGCGTGAGAGGAGCTCATCCATGTCGTCGGGCGTCGGTGAGCCCTTCCGTGTCTGAACCCGCATTGACGACGTTGCGACGTTCAGGAGCCCGAAATCCTTGTTGTTAATGATTTCCCATTCCTGTCGTTCCTTGACTGTCTCGATCGTCAGGCGGAGCTGCTCCCTCAGTTGATTGATCGGGTTGTTGTAGATGTCGGTGACACGTGTATGGACCCTCATGACGCTCTGCACCACATTGAGCGGATACTCCGCCGGCTGTTCATCGTAGTCGACGAATGTCTCGGGGAGGAGTGTTTCGCCAAAGTGACCGGAGGCCACTTCAATGATGCGCTCCCCATACTCGTTGACCATGGAAGCTTTTGCATCCTGACGCTGTTTGACGATCTTCTCAAACTGCGCCCGCATCTCAGGGGCTTTGTTCAACATCTTTTCAAATTCTGCGCGATCAAGCGAAAACAGCATACAAGGGGTCAGCGCGGTGACTGTCGCTGTTCGCAATGTGTCCTGAATCAGCGCTATCTCCCCGAAGTAATCGCCGTCACCAAGGATTGCCAGCTGTATCTTCTTGCCTTGCTTGTTGGTGGTCGTTACTTCGACCTTTCCATGTGCGATGATATAGAACTTGTCGCCGGGTTTTCCCTCTTTCACGATGGATACGCCGGCACCTGCTTCTTCTCGTACGAACTTCGTTGTGAGTGATGCAATGAGAGACTCGTCGGCATCCCGAAGCAACGAGATGGCGCGAAGATGCTGGGGCTCGATTCTCGCTTCTTCTCCTTCGGTTGTGATGCGAATCTTCTGATCTTCGCGCAGCATCAGTTTTCGCCTGTTGATGCGGTAGGTACCTGAATCGACCTGTACCCAGGGGAGGAGCTGAAGGAGCCATCGGGGCGAGGTTCCGACCATTTGAAGGCCGGTCTTCGTCGTTGTCGCCAGAAACCGGGCAGCACTCGTGCTGACACTTTTCTGGGACTTCTCAGTGGTCGCGTCTTCAGACATTGAAGTACTCCTTTCTGAAAGATGGAGAAACCGTTCTAAAGGATGGTAGATTCATTGCGTGTAAGTCTCAATTATTGTCGTTTGGAAGAATGCCCATAGTAGAAGTGAGGTGCGGGGAGTTTCATCAATCCGTTTCCCCGAGGACGAATTGACACGGAGAAACTCCTCTGCTGCAATTGGGTTTGGAGCTACCCGATGGATATCTCGGCCACCGTTTCGATGGAGCACACCATCGCCTCAGAACGTCCTTGTGCGAGCTTCGCGGGATGTTCTCTGCGAGGAAAAGGGAACTCTGGAAGAATGAAAAGGCAGGACTGAAAACCAGGACTTGGCATGAAGATTTTTTCCAATCATGTGTGGAAAAAATCGCTCCCAGCTCTCCGGCGGCACAACATCAGATGCCGCTAATTTATAGAGACTAGGATTTGGAAGCAAGCAAGAACTTGGCTCCGGGGGCGGATCCGAGTCAAAAGAACTGCCGCAGATGTTGCCCGTGGGGGCGTCATCCAAGTTCGCATGAGTGTTTCTCGCATTTTTCGCCGCTGAGATGATGATGTCTGCCACAGGCGTAGGATGAAGTGAAGATGGTTCTCGTTTTTGAGTATTCGCAGACTTAGTGATTGTGACCAGCCCCCATGTGCGGTGCTCATGTGAGGTTTGTTTGGGTGTTCAGGGGTACTTGCCCCCTCGCTGGCTCAACGTCAGGGCTGGTTTCTGGTACTCTTTAGTGTTGCGATGGCATCTTCCTTCGAATTGACCCAACACTGATTCAAGCGCTCTTGTCGGAAGTGCAAGTTGAACGCTCCGACGAGAGTGTTCTCCACCGGACACACATTCGGCTTGGCTGGCCACCTGCATCTCATGTTGCAGTGGATGTCGTACTTTGCTGACGTTGACTTTTGACTAATACTGTCTTACCATCGCACAGAATCTGAAGTTCGCCAGGTGCCCGGAGAGAACACCGACTCTCGATGTGAGCGGATTGTTGTGAAGGGTACGTAGAGATCAGGAATGCGTTGCATATGAAGAAGAAAGTACTGTTGGTTGAAGACAATGAGGACAATAGGGACCTCGTGCGGTTCATTATCAAAGGGGCTCGCCTTGATGTTGAACTCTTCATGGCAGAGAACGGAGAGGAAGGACTAGCCCTTGCTTTCCAGCACATTCCCGACCTCATCTTGATGGACATGCAGATGCCCGTGATGGATGGGTGGGAGGCGGTGCCGCGGCTACGGTCGGACCCCCGAACAGAAGCCATACCGATCGTTGCGCTCACAGCACAGGCGAAGCCGGAAGACAAGCAGAAGACGAAAGAGATCGGCTGTGTCGAGCACATGTGCAAGCCGGTGGCTCCGGAAGAACTTGTCGAGCTTGTGAAGCGCTATTTGTGTCCCTGACATTTTCCCGCAGCGTGAGCATACTACACCTCTTCCCATGGATGTGAAGACCGCATCGCTGTTGCCGCGACATTCGTCCACCTGGAGCTACGTCGGGTGGGCAGGCCTCTATCTCTTTCTCGGGATCTATCAGCTCGTTGGCGGGAAGATCTCTCCGGAGTTCGGCGAGGTCTTCTATATCGATTTCTTCATCAATCTTGTTTCTCCCTTTGTGCTGGCAGGAGGAGCATTCGTTGTCGTGCAGCTCGACAGGGGAATGAAAGGCGTAAAGTGGCACGAGTGGTTTGTCTTTGTCGTGGTCTTCGTGGTCGCAATCGTCATCCCGGCGATAGTTCTTTTCGGTGTCGGAGGCGTTCCGCTCTTTCTGAGCGGCCTTCTCTTCTTCCTGAAGCTCAGCTGGTATGGACCGGCCAAGGAGAAAGGAAAAACCATTGCTCTTCTCTTCATCCGCGGGATTGCAGGACCATTCGTCTTCTTTGCGCCGGCGCTTTTGATTTCTACTCTCGCGGTCGGTCGTTCGACTCTTACCACGGATGAGAGCGACTGGGTGGCGCTGTTTGGCGTGATCTATTTCTTGCTTCAGGCGGTCTTCGAGGAATTGCTCCTGCGAAAGGCAGAGAAGCCGGATCTCATTACGTCTGAAAAACTCATTCAAGTTCAGACGCCTGTAGATGAAGGGAAGGAGTAGGGTGGAGGCGGATTGGTTAAGTGGTGAATTGGGTGGGCTTGTCCTCGTTCTCAGTTTTCGTATCGTTGCCGCTTTCGGCCCGGCTTTGGCTCCAGCAGCCGGGTCCTCTTCTGTGTAATGCTGATTGTCTTGTTCATTGAATTCCTTTGTATGATCTAACTGGAATCCCGCCACAAATAGGCGTATCGTAAGAAGAATCTATCATCTCACCACTGTACTGTGCGAGCTGCGGCTTTTATTTTGACATTTGCGATTCCCCTTCTCTCGCCGAAGGCAAAATCGAATACGGATCTTCCCGCGGCAGATAGCTCCGTCGTCATCCGTGATCGATGGGGGGTTCCACATATCATTGCCCCGAACGAGCGACTACTGTTCTTTGGAGCAGGATATGCCGCAGCGGAAGACCGACTCTTCCAAATGGTGCTGTGCCGTTTGTCCATCCAGGGTAGACTGGCAGAGTTCTTCGGTTCGAGTTTCGTTGAGAGAGATAAACGGATTCGCACCATCGGGTACTACCGCCATGCAGAACAATCTCTTGGCTATCTCTCCGATACTACGCGGACGGCTCTTCAGGCGTATGCAGATGGCGTCAATGCGTACATGGCACAACATCCGGAGCACCTCGCAGCGCTTTTTCAAAGCTATGCTATCAGGCCTGAAAAATGGACTGCAGCGGATGGAATCGCTTGCTTCCTCAGAATAGCAGAGCGGTTTGACGGCGGCTGGACGAACGAGATCGCCGCGTTACGTAAGTATGAAGAGCTGGAACAACGCATCGGAAGGGAACAAGCCCTCAGTCAACTGGAACAAGACCGGCGGCGTGTCGATGACTCCTCAGCAATCGTCTCACAGGCAGAGTACCAACGATACTCTGCCGGGCTGTTGCACGTTTCTGCATCCACCTCGCTTCAGAAAGGAACGTCCGAAACGGAACCGGTGTGGACAGCGCCGACGATGAGCCATAACTGGTGCGTTGCCGGTTCAAAATCGAAGACGGGATTACCCATTCTTGAATCCGATCCGCAGATCAGCGTCGAAAGCCCATCCACGTGGTATGAGTTCCACTTGCAGGGAGGTCGCTTCAATGTTCGAGGCATCGGTGTCCCGGGCACGCCCGCCATGCTCATCGGTTACAATGATCACCTCGCGTGGGGTGCAACTGCTCTTGGCTCGGACAACGCCGATCTCTTCCAAGAACAGTTCAAAGCGGGAAGCACGACGGAGTACAGATGGAAGGACGGATGGGAGACGATGACGGAGCGCAGCGAGCTCATCAAGGTGAAGAACGCCTCCACGATTGCGATGACGGTAAAGTCGACCCGCCATGGCCCTGTGGTCAATGAGTTCCTGACCGGCTTGCGATCCAATGAAGTCTTTGCACTGCACTATGTTGTTACCAAAGACCCTGCGACCGAGGTGGAGGGCTTGCTGGAGATGATGGCGGCAAAGAATTGGACCCCATTCACCAAAGGTGTGGCGAAATACCGGTCCCCCGGCATCCATGTAATCTATGCCGACAAGATGAATAACATCGGCTACTACACGATGGCACGATTGCCACATCGTGCTTTTGAAGCAGGAATTCCTTTCCGCGGCTGGACCGGCGATGAGGAATGGAAAGGGTACATCCCGTTTGGCGAGATGCCCCGGATGTTGAATCCTCTCTCCGGCTTCATCAGCACAGCGAACAACTGTCCCATCGGTTCATGGTACCCCTATTACGTCGGCGGTGCCATCGGTGACAACGCCCGAAGCTGGCGCTTGAAAGAACTCCTCGGGGGCGACAAAACGTTCTCGCCGGATGATTTCTTGACGATCCATCGCGATGCCGTGAATCCTATTGCGCGTGACTTTGTTTTCTTTGCCCTCCTGGCGATGAAAGAAGAGAACCCGGCCAATGCTGATGCTCAGGCCGCGGCAGCACTACTGGCGAACTGGGACTATCGGATGTACACTTCGTTCGGCGCGTACGCTCTGGTGTCGAGCATTCCCACCAACATCAATAGGACGCTCAGAGGCACACCCTTGGAACAAAGGTACCTTGGCGGCAGTGCGGGATTGGTGCAGCTGTTCTTGGACCTTGAAGCGCATTACGATTCTACCAAGCAGCTCCTAAGAGATTCCGATATCCGATCGTGGCTCATCACGCAGCTCGGAGAGTGCTATCGTAAGAGTGGCATCGGATCGAGTGGTGGTCGGCCAGTAGCGGTCACCCACACAATGCTCTATCAAAACAATCTGGAAGGATTCGGCTCGCTGAGCAGCGCCTACAACATCGTTTCTCCACCGCTGAAATGCGGCGTCGTAGAAACGATCTGGTCGCAAACTGGGAACAGCTATTCGCAAATCGTGGATTTCAGCAAAATCGATTCGTCGTCGACGATCATACCTCCCGGTAACTCAGAGGTCCCTTCATCGAAGCATTTCAAAGATCAAGTGGACCTCTGGGTCACAGGAACGATGCATGTTGCCCCGCTTTCCTACGCTGCCCTTCTCTCGATCGAAGAATCGCGGTACACTGTCAGGCCCACTGCAACGCTGATGGGTGAGTCGCAGAATGCTGTGCCTCAGTCGCACCGCCTTGAGGACAACTATCCAAATCCTTTCAATGCTGCGACGATGATCTCCTATGAGCTGTCCGAGCGAACCCATGTCCGGATTGCCATCTACAATACAGTCGGTCAGGAGATCACGCTCCTTGTTAACGAGAGGCAGGAACCGGGAAGTTATCAAGTTCGATGGCTGACTGATCACGCGAGCGGCGTCTATTACGCAAGAATGACTGCCGGAGAGTACAGTGCCACGAAGAAACTGGTCCTCATGAGGTAAAGACAGGCGATGAGCGACAACAAGATCATCTTCTCCATGATCGGCGTCGGTAAGGTCCACAGGCCGAACAAGCAAGTTCTGAAAGACATCTACCTCTCGTTCTACTACGGAGCGAAGATTGGAGTACTCGGACTCAACGGGGCGGGAAAGAGCACGCTCCTCCGTATCATTGCCGGTGTGGATAAAGATTACTTGGGCCAGGTGACAGCGCAGAAGGGAATCACCTTCGATTATCTTCCGCAGGAGCCGGAACTCGATCCATCCAAGACTGTAAAAGAAATTGTTGAGGAAGGTGCTGCCGAGACAGTGGCACTGCTCAAAGAGTACGAGGCTGTCAACGCGGCACTTGGGGAGCCGGATGCCGATTTTGACAAGCTGCTTGAGAAGCAGGCAAAGCTTCAGGAAAAAATCGATCACCTCAATGCATGGGATCTTGAGAGCAGACTCGAAATGGCGATGGACGCGCTACGTTGTCCCCCGGGTGATACGCCTGTGAAGGTTCTCTCAGGCGGCGAGCGCCGCCGTGTTGCCCTCTGCCGACTCTTGCTGAAGGAACCGGATGTGCTTCTGCTCGACGAACCGACGAACCATCTTGACGCCGAATCAGTCGCATGGTTGGAGCACCATCTTGGGCAATACAAGGGAACGGTCATTGCTGTTACACATGACCGCTATTTCCTGGACAACGTCGCGGGATGGATTCTGGAACTCGACAGGGGAGAAGGGATTCCATTTGAAGGTAGCTACTCATCGTGGCTGGAGCAGAAGAAAGCACGTCTTGCGGTCGAAGAGAAGCAGGAGAGCAAACGGCAGAGAGTCCTGGCGCGCGAATTGGAATGGGTGCAGCTAAATCCCAAAGGTCGTCACGCGAAGAGCAAAGCCCGCATCGCCGCGTATGAGAAGATGCTGGAGGAACAGGGTGAGAAACGGGAGGAAGAGATCGAGATATATGTTCCTCCTGGCCCTCGGTTGGGCGAAATTGTCATTGAGGCGAAAAACGTGTCGAAGGCTTACGGTGACAATATCCTGTGTGAAGACATGACATTCTCGCTTCCGCGCGGCGGCATTATCGGTGTCATCGGACCAAATGGAGCGGGGAAAACCACGCTGTTCCGGATGATCACTGGTGAGGACAAGCCCGACTCGGGAAGCCTCGCAATAGGAGATACGGTCAAGCTTGCCTACGTCGACCAGAGCCGCCCACTTGATCCCAACAAGACGATCTGGCAGGAGATCTCAGGAGGGGAAGAGCTGCTCCAACTCGGGACCCGTGAAGTGAACTCACGCGCCTATGTGGCTCGCTTCAATTTCAACGGGACCGACCAGCAGAAACCGACCGGTGTCCTCTCCGGAGGCGAGAGAAATCGGGTTCATCTGGCAAAGATTTTGAAGGCCGGAGCCAACGTGCTCCTGTTGGACGAGCCGACGAACGATCTCGATGTCAACACGCTGCGTGCGCTTGAAGAGGCGCTCGCGAATTTCGCGGGTTGTGCAGTGATCATTTCACACGACCGATGGTTCCTCGATCGTGTTGTGACGCATGTTCTGGCGTTTGAAGGCGACAGCAAGGTCGTCTGGTATGACGGCAACTACACCGAGTACGAGGAAAACCGCAAAAAGCGACTTGGCATTGCGGCGGATCAACCGCACAGGATCAAATACAAGAGGCTGGTGAGGTGATGTGCCAAGTTGGTCTAGACGTTGCATGCAACGTCTCGACCTGCAACGCCTCGACCGTAATTCGGTATTGACAATCCTTCTGCGAATCGCCATCTTTGCATTCATCAGCACCGTCGAATCCCACACTCCCCAGGGATTCTGAGTCTCCCACGCTTCCCTATTCCATGACCACACGTATGGGGGTCCCATGGTAGGGCTTACCATATCTCATTTCAAAATCCTCGAAAAGCTCGGCGGCGGAGGCATGGGCGTTGTCTACAGAGCCCAGGACCTCAAACTCGGACGCAACGTGGCGATCAAGTTTCTCCCTCCCGATTTGACCCGGGATGCGGAAGCCAAGACCCGATTCGTCCATGAAGCCAAGGCTGTATCACTTCTTCAGCATAACAACATCTGCACGCTCCACGAGATCGACGAGACGCCTGAGGGACAATCGTTCATCGTCATGGACTACTACGAAGGCGAGACTCTCAAGACGAGAATCGAGCGGGGTCCACTGAAGATTGAGGAGACACTCGGTATAGCAATCCAGATTGCCCAGGGTCTGGAGGAGGCGCACAGGCAGAATATTGTGCATCGAGACATAAAACCTGCAAATATCCTGATCAGTGCCGGCGGCGTGGTCAAGATTCTCGACTTTGGCTTGGCCAAGCTTGCAGGACAAACGATGCTGACGCAAAAGGGCGCGGCGGTTGGCACAGCAGCGTACATGTCCCCCGAACAAACCTGGGGTGAAACTGTTGATGCAAGGTCGGACATTTGGTCGTTGGGTGTTGTGCTTTATGAGATGGTGACGGGGCAGCGGCCTTTCAAGGGAGAACATGACGCACTCATGTTCTCGATAGGTAACGCGGAACCGGAGCCGTTGACAGCACTGCGGACTGGTGTGCCGATGGAGATCGAGAAAATCGTACAGAAATGTCTTTCCAAAAGGTCCGGAGAACGGTACCAGCATGTCGATGAGTTGCTTGTTGATTTGCGATTACACTCCAAAGATTCATCGAAGAGGATCTCACAGCCTCAGGGTCTGGTGAGAACATCCCGAATACGCAGGATCGCGTTCTGGTCTGCTGGCGCGGCTTGCATCGTCATCCTCCTCGGCATACTGTATCTGCAGGCCAAAAAGACCCCTGAAACGGCGAGTCTCCCTATTGTCAACTTCATTTCCACATTCGAAGATGTTTCTGTGCTCGGATCTGTGACGATTTCCCCCGACGGTACTCGCATTGTGTTTCAGGGTAGAGACTCGACAGGAAAGAGTCAGCTCTATCTTTGGCCCCTGAACTCTCTGAGTGCTCAACCCATCTCGGGTACTATCGGGGCAATCAGGCCCTTCTGGTCTCCGGATGGGGAGAGGGTTGCATACCGGCAAGGGCTGGAACTGAAAATTATTGACATCAAAGGGGGGGCACCCAAAACTCTTGGCCAGTTCGAATACTACGGCGCTGCATGGAATCGCAACGATACTATCCTTCTCGCACCGGGTCGTGGCAGGATCAGGAAAATCTCTGCAAAGTGGGGCGGTCTCACGGTGGTGATGCCGCTGGATTCGGGGAACGGTGAAACACGTCAAGTCCAACCGACGTTTCTGCCCGACGATGAACATTTTCTCTACTTGTCTGGTCCCGTTGCACGTCCAAAATCGGGGCTTTACATGAGTTCCATGGATGGCGGTACTCGCCAGTACATTGGAAAGATCTTGAATCGCGCTGAGTATTTGCCAACGGGTCACCTAGTGTATCCTCGATACGCCTTGCTCTACGCGCAGTCTTTTGACCTGACTTCCTTAACTCTTGGGAATGATCCGATTTTCATCGCCAAAGTTGCGGTGACTCGGCTTGGCGATGCAGAGTATTCCATCTCTCAAAATGGTATTCTGGCATTCATCGAGCCGGACCCACCAAGTTCGCGACTTGTTTGGTTTGACCGCAAAGGTAACCGGATCGGAACCCTGGGTGATATTGGCCGCTACGGTGAGATAGCCCTATCGCCCGATCAGAAACGACTTGCTGTTGGAATCAGCCAAGACGACCCTGCTCTCCAGGATGTTTGGATTGTAGAACTTGCCCGGGGTGTCTCCACCCGCTTCACATCTGACCCAGCATTTGAAGCTTCTCCTGAGTGGTCGGCGGACAGCAAATCACTGTACTATA
>Ga0233425_10003771_pt1 | contig 26741 bp, 27 predicted proteins | sample Watercolumn_Towu_2_FD_181712 | JGI IMG/M metagenome (GOLD analysis project Ga0233425, IMG submission 181712) | Freshwater microbial communities from Lake Towuti, South Sulawesi, Indonesia - Watercolumn_Towuti2014_140_MG | ecosystem: Environmental > Aquatic > Freshwater > Lake | place...
GCCCCGTCGCACAACACCTGAACATAACAATCCCCGAACGCCACAGGGCATCCGGGGACGCATATGCAACCGCGTTGGTCCTCGTGAAATTCCTCTCGTATCTGCAGAAGAAGGAGAACCTCAAGACGGTTGACGAACTTCTGAAATTTCAGTACGGGCGACGGACAAGCACTTCCAACGTCTGATGGCCTCGACCCTCCGCCCTGCTGCGGTTCCTAAGATCCTTGCTGTGGCGCAAACTTCTTCAGGAACGTGAACACCTTCTCATAGTCGTGGTGATCACCAGATTCAAGCTCTCCCGTATCCTGTGAATGCACGAGTTTCCCCTTGCTGTCGAGTACGAAGAGATGAGGATATCCCTTCACTGCCGGATAGTTGCTGAGGAACTTCTCGTTCTTGTTCTCCTTGCTCCAATTCACTTTCACGACAATGTAGTTCTTATGAAGAAATTCTGAGACGTCATTATTGTCCTGAAAGAACTTGTCAAGCTTGCGGCACCAGATGCACCACTCTCCGCCCACATCAAGCAGGATTCGTTTCCCGGCTTTTGATGCGATGTCCATGGCGACCCTCAGGTCTTGATCCGGATCGCGTTTCGGATCGAACTTCTCCCGCTGATCCGATTCGGCTTTCTGAACTTCTTTTGTCTGTGCAATCATCTGTCCGAACAACAACATCAGCACCGCGAGGACGAGAACACTTCTGTGTCTCATAGGCTTCCTTTCATCGAATGACGCTCGTGTGGTTTGAATGATCTGTCAACGGCGCACCGGCCGTGGGGTCGTGTATAGACTTGCATTCCCTTCTTTGTCCACTGCTTGCACTCCAAAGAGGTAATCGTCTTTGGACACAGTGAGGCTTATCGTTGTATCAGCGGTGAATACCGACTTTTCCCAGACCGGATAGCTCGTTTGGCGGTAACGCACGTAGTATCCGGCTAGATCAGAGTCGGGATTGCCTGCCCACCGCAGAACGGTTTCATTGCTGAGCTGTGAGGTCATGATACCAACATCCTCCGGCGGTTTCGGCGCTCTCGCCAGTGTCGCCAGTGCCGCCGCATTGATCTTCCCGACCTGTGCACAATACTCGTAGTCGACGAACTTCGGAAGATCCCCGTATTCCTTGCCGTTCTCGAGCCGGACATTCTGATGCTGGCGATCGTAGTTCTCTTTCACCTCGCAGAATCTGACCGCACGAAAACCTCGTTCGTGGAACGGACGGTGGTCCCCACCCCTCAGAAACCGGTCGAGCCTGTATATCATTGTGACGCCAAACCGGGGATGATACGTTTCACCGATCTCCTTGATTGTTCGTGCAAGCGACCGCGATTCGCCGTCGTTCTCGAGTCCTAATGAAATTCGCTGCCTCAGCACTGCTCCCGTGTCGAGGGGGCTGAATGCTTCAGAGAACAACCGCACGTATCCATCCTCCTTCGAGCCGTCTCCAGCCACCGAGCTCCCGATCATATCGTTGTTCAACATTGCCTCGATGTTCATTCCGCGTTGCTTCGCCATCTCTGCCCATGCAGTCGCCCCCAGCAAACCTTGCTCTTCTCCCGCCACAGCAAGGAAGACGATGGTCGCATCAAAGCTGAATCTGCTCATGATCCTGGCCAACTCGAGCACAACTGCCACTCCGCTGGCGTCGTCGTCCGCGCCCGGTGCATCACTCTGAGCGTCAACCGGGCTTCGTGCCATCGAATCGTAATGACCGCTCACGACAACAATACGTTCACCGGATGAACTCGTCCGGTCAGGCTTCAGCGTCGCTACGACGTTCACGACTGGAGTCGGCGCCGGGATTCTCTGCGAGACAGGTGCAATCGTGCTAAAGAACTCCACCGTCATTCGCCCATTGCTTTGTTTCGCGTACTTCTCAAATTCGGATTTGATCCAGCGTCGCGCCGCCCCAATTCCGCGCGTTTCGCTGACAGTGTCCGAGAGTGTGTTGCGGGTGCCAAATCCGACAAGCTTCTCGACAATTGATTTGATATTCCGCGCAGACACCCCTTCAACGATCTTCTCAACAATGGGATCCTTGAGAGGAGGTTGTTGGCAGAAGACGCTGGATGCGATCCCCAAAATGCCAATAACTATTACAGATCGTCGGCACATGAAAACTCCGTGGAGTAACAAATGATACTGTTCCGTTTTCTCATCGACTCATTCATCCAATCCCTCCATCAACCCATCCCCTTCACCACCTCTGGATACTTCGAACCTGCTGCCGTGTTGAACACGACCACCTGATCTTGCTCACTTATTCTCCCTTCCTTCAAGAGGTGTCGCAGTGAGGCAAACGCCGCGGCGCCCTCCGGACAAATGAAAAGCCCCTCCGACTTGGCGATCTCATACACCTCGCTCACGAGCTCTTCATCACGAACAGCCACCGCGCTCCCGCCGCTCTTGTACACTGCGTCCAGAATAAGGTGATCGGCAAATGCTTTCGGCACGCGCAAACCAGACGCCACAGTCGCAGCACCCTCCCAGAACTGGGAATCTGATTTTCGCTCCTTGAAGGCACGCACGATCGGTGCACAGCCTGCGGCTTGTACTGAGACCATTCTTGGCCGCCTGGGCCCAATCCATCCAAGCTGCTCCATTTCATCAAAGGCTTTCCACATGCCAATCAGGCCTGTGCCGCCCCCGGTCGGATAGATGATAACATCCGGTAGCGTCCAGTCGAGTTGCTCGGCGAGTTCGTATCCCATCGTCTTTTTCCCCTCAAGGCGATACGGCTCTTTCAGGGTCGAGACATCAAACCAGCCGGGATTCTCCTTGCGCTTCTCGTTCATCCGCTTCGCCGCATCGCTGATATTACCCCGGACAAGCTCTACATGGGCCCCACACACAAGGCATTCCTTAATGTTGATTTCTGGTGTATCTTCCGGCAGAAAGATGAAAGACTCCATGCCTGCACGCGCGGCGTACGCCGACAACGCTCCCGCGGCATTTCCAGCCGACGGGATGCAGACCGCCCGTATGCTGAGTTCCTTGGCTTTTGAAACCGCCATTGCCAGGCCTCGGGCTTTGAACGAACCCGTGGGAAGTTGGCCTTCATCCTTCATGATGAGGCGCGAAAGCCCCAGGAGATTTCCGAGAGTTGGGAGCGGAGTAAGAGGCGTCATCTGTTCGCCGAGTGAGACTACGTTCTCGGGACGCTCGATCGGCAGGAGCTCGGAGTATCTCCACAGCGACTGTGGTCGCTGCTTGAGGATGGCTGGAGTGAGTGCTTTTTGAGCGGCCTTCAGATCATATCGCGCGATGAGGCATTTGCCACAGGATCGACAGATTGTTTGCACTTCATGCGGAGAGTGGCGATCGCCGCACACACTGCATTCAAGGTGGGTCAGAGTATTCACGGGTTCTCTCAGGAATTGTCAACGTGGGACGGCGTAACATAACCCGGCGACGCTGGAACCCAATGTAGAATGAGAATGTTGGAGAATCAAGGCAAAAGGGCTGTGCTTACGAGCCGCCCATGAGTGCTCACCACGACCAGGAAAATGACAATGAAGACACGACTTCTCACCGTTGCTGGGATGCTGCTCGCCATCACAGTTGCGGCGAATGCACTCCCGCGTTTTTCCAGCCGGACAAACCTTTCCTGTCAAAGCTGTCACGTCAATCCCTCCGGCGGAGGAATGAGAAACGCATTCGGAGAGGAATTCGGACGCCAGCAACTCGCGGTGCAGAGGTGGCAGAAGGAGTACGGCCTCGAGGAGGCGTCCACGAAGATCACCGACAACATCTCATATGGTGCCGACTTCAGGTTCCTCGCGTTGTATCGCACAAAAGACAATCCAGATGTTTCGTCGGCTTCTTTCATCCCGATGCAGATGGATCTCACCTTGAATCTTGCCGTCTCAAAAAAAATCAGCCTGTACCTCAATCCAGCCTTTGGCCCCTACAACCGGCTTGAGGCGTTCGCCGTGGCGAAGATACTGCCTGCTTCCGGGTATCTGAAAGCGGGACGATTCACGCCCCCCCATGGCCTGCGGATTGATGATCACACCTCATTCGTCCGCCAGGCCACGCCGTTCCGGAACAACGCCGGTCAGCAAACAGGCGTCGAATTCGGTTTCGCACCCTCACCGTTCCGTTTCATGGGAGCATTCACGAACGGCCTCCGCGGGGATGCGGATGCGGGTCTCGCAAAAGCGGTCTATGCCAAAGCCGAGGCAAGCGGCTCTATCATTGGGATCAATCTGTTTGGTGGGCTCTCGTCGTACAACGACGCGTCGGGCGGTGAAAAGCTAAACCTTCAGGAAGTCTACGCCGCGGCCACGATCGGGGAGCGCCTCACGGTTCTCGGGACAGTCGGGAGAATCAAGGGGAATGCTTCTGCAATGAGCGTCAACTCCGACGCGAACCAGCGAAATACGGCAGGTGCGAATCTCACTCAGTTCGCGCTCCTTGTGGAGGTCGACTACCTCATTTCTGAAGGGCTCGACCTGAAGGTGATGTATGACTTCTTCGATCCAAACACCAGCATCAAAACGGGGACCGCAAAACGAATTTCCGGCGGCGTGGAATTCTTCCCGCTCAGCGGCGTCGAACTCCGCCCTCTTGTCCGCTACACAGACGACTCTCTCATCGGTAGAACCTCAACCGATGTTCAGATGCTCATCCACCTGTACTTGTAGGCGCACAAAAAATCCTCTGCGAAGAACCACCGATCTTCGCAGAGGATAATCTCATCCGCCATAGCAATATCGTCTCTTCTATTCCACCTTCTCGATCTTGATCGTGTTCGTCGTTCCTCTCGAGAGAAGCGGAAGACCGGCAGTGTACACCACATAGTCGCCCGACTGCACGTATTGCAGCTTCCGCAGCTCTTCGTTGATTCGCCGGAACGCGAGATCTGAGTCCGCAACGAAATCCGGGATGATGATTCCCCGCACGCCCCAAATGAGATTGAGTCGCCGGAGAATCTTGTCGCGGTCGGTGACCGCAAGAATATTCGCCTTCGGTCGATACTTCGCTGTGTTGATGGCACTGAATCCGGAGTGGGTCACAACGACAATGGCTTTTGCTTCGATCTCATTCGCGATGACACACGCAGCCCTAGCAATCGCGTCAAACAATGCCAGTTGTTTTCCCTTGGGAGTTCGCGCGACATCAAGATGATCCTTGGAGCGGACCTCCGCTTTTCGGATAATGTGGTCCATCGTGAGCACGGCCTCCACCGGGAATTTCCCGACCGACGTCTCTCCGCTCAACATCACGGCATCCGCGCCATCCAGCACGGCGTTCGCGACATCATTTGCCTCTGCTCTTGTAGGACGGGGGTTCTCAACCATCGATTCGAGCATCTGCGTCGCAATGATCACAGGTGTCCCCAATTCATTGCACTTCCGGACAACCATCTTTTGGATCATAGGCACGTCCTCAGGAGGAAGTTCAACACCCAGATCCCCCCTTGCGAGCATCACGACATCAGACTCTTCGATGATCGCGTCAATCGAATCGACTGCTTCTTCACGCTCGATCTTCGCCACAATCGGAATTCTCTTTCCTTTTGGGGCCTCCTTGATGAGAAATTCTCGCAGCTCGCGCAAATCAGAAGCAGAACGAACAAACGAGAGCGCCACGTAGTCGATATCATTTGCCAGGCCGAACCGGAGATCTTCAATGTCCTTTTCCGTTAGTGATGGAACGCTCACCCTCACGCCGGGAAGGTTCATCCCCTTTTTATCAGAGAGGATACCTCCATTGATCGCCGTGCAAAGCACCTCTGTCTCAGTGGTCGAAAGAACACTGAACTTCATTTTGCCGTCATCAACCAGGATCGTATCCCCGGCTTTGACATCACGAGGTAGATACTGATAGGTTGTCGAGACTCGTTCCGCATTCCCGGGTACATCCTGAGTGGTGAACGTAAACTGTGCTCCCGTCTTGATCTCGACCTTCTTGTCCTTGAGCTTGCCGGTGCGGATCTTCGGTCCGCTCAGATCCTGCAAGATCGTTACATACTCCCCCGACCTGCGGCTTGCTTCCCTGACATTGTCGATGACTTTCTGGTGTTCTTCGCGTGTCCCATGGGAGAAATTGAGGCGCGCGACATCCATGCCGGCATCTATGAGCTTCATGAGCGATTCAATGCTCTGTGAAGCCGGACCGATTGTACAGATGATTTTCGTCTTGCTGAATCCATTGGTGGGCATCATATGCAGCCTCACAAGTGTCTTAGAGGTTCGATAGAAGCTCGGGCAAAATCTCCCCGGACTTTCCAAGAAGAGTCTGATTCGCCCGGGAAGAAAGGTCTGTCTCCTCCAGGTTGATTTCGACGACAAATGATCCGTGCTCCAACGCCGTGAACGGAAGCGATGCCGCTGGGTAGACAATGGATGACGTGCCGACGCAAAGGAAGAGCTGGCATCGGCGCGCGGCCGCCTCCGCTTTCGCGAATGCACCAACCGGGAGCATTTCACCGAACCAGACGACATCGGGACGTATTAGTCCTCCGCAAGCACTGCATCTCGGTACGCCCGCAGACAGATCGAGAGGCACGTCCGGTGCGTTCTTACGACAATCAATACAGTAGCTTCGCTCGATGTTGCCGTGCAGTTCGACAACGTTCTTGCTGCCTGCACGCGCGTGAAGATTATCCACATTTTGAGTGACGAGCGTGAAATCTGCAACCCGCTTCTCGAGCTCGACCAGCGCATAGTGGCCGGGATTCGGCTTTACTTCATGAATCAAGGTGCGACGGTAGGAGTACCATTCCCAGACGAGTTCGGGATTTCGGATGAACGCCTGGAAGTTGGCAAGCTCTTCCGGCCTGAATTTCCTCCAGAGCCCCTGATCACCACGAAACGTCGGCACTCCGCTTTCTGCAGAGATGCCGGCCCCGGTCAGGACACAAACCGAACGCGCACTTCTGAATCGCTGCAGAACCTCTGCTGGAATATTCATTTGTCGGGCCGGAGAATAAGTAGATCGTAGTTTGCTTTCTCGATGTCAGCCCGATCGAACAGACGCTTCCGGTATCCGCCGTTTGTCCAGAGTACGACCTGATCATCATAGTGCTGCTGAAACACCTGGCCCGATTGTCCCGGGGGCATGACCGCACGATCATTTCGCATGCTCGAAAGATCAAAAATCTGCCGGATGGAAGGCCCCACATGGTTGAGGAACGGACGCCCGAAGGGAAAGTCACCCTTATTGACAGTTGAATGTGACCCGCCTGCCTCAAAGGGGCCTACAGTGAAGAGCGGACGGAGCACTGGATGATCGCTGAAGACGTGTGGAAACTCGACCTGATGAACCTGCCCCCAGCGCCACTCTTTGATTTCACCCCCAAGTTTTGACTTCAGATCCTTCAGGGCGTCGTGAAGACTTCGCCGGATGATGTCGTTCATCGTTTCCAGCTGCGGAGTCTGGAGATCGTCAAACCAGGCAGAAGATCCTTTCTTCATCAGCTTTTCGACCGCGTGCAGCGGCAACGTGGCAAGGGTATCGTAGAGCGATAGAAGCTGTGGACCCATCTCGTCTTCGAGCGTATTCTTCACCATGAAGACCGAAAAAGCCTGGAACAGCGTCGTGGAGACATCTCGCGCTTTCATTTCGAAATTCCAGTTCCGAAAATACGAGAGCGTCGCCTGGATATCAGCCGGTTCGTCAACGCGTCCCTCGTACGCCCGCAGAATCATTGGTACAGTGTTTCGCGCGTGTGGTGAGAGCACGTCTTGCTGGAGGCGTTCCATCTCTTCGACCGAAAAACGGGGCTGACTTTTCAACACTTCCGTGATTCGCTCGATGCGCCATTCTGGTTCCCACAGGTTCGAGAGATAATGAGGGTAGGAATCCGAAACGATCTTGTTGTTCGCCGACGCTACAAATCCTTCAGGCGGATTGAACGACTGCGGCATGTCCTCAAACGGAACGAATCCCTTCCAGTCGAACTCATCAGTGTGGCCGGGAAAAACCAGTGTTGGGACCTTCGTCTTTCGAATGGGAATACGACCCCCCATGTGGTAGCCGATGTTTCCGGCAGTATCGGCATAGACGAAGTTCTGCGCAGGCACAGCGAAGTTCCTCATCGCGTCGAGGAATTCCTTCCAGGTGCCAGCCCGATTGATCTGATAGAACGCGAACGCCTCGTGAGAAATCTCATGCCCGATCCACCTCATTGAAATGAGCTGGCGGGCAAACTGCGCCGAAGGCTCCATTCTGTTGACAATCGGGCCTCTGTGGGTTTTGTACACTGTCAGAAGCACGGGAGGGCCGTCTTTGACGAGGATGGTGTCAACATCGGACGAGAGCGGACGCCAGGAATTGTTGAACCGGTAGCGTGTCGGATGCTGCACAGAGTCCACTTCTTCGACATAGAAATCCTCGTCATCCAGCATGGCGTTCGTGACACCCCATGCGATGGACCGGTTACGTCCAATGAGCACAAAGGGTACCCCCGGAATGCTCGCGCCAATCACATCAAGACCGGGCGCGGTGGTATGCACCTCGTACCATCGACCGGGAGTAGTGAACAACAGATGAGGATCGTTTGCCAAGATCGGCTTGCCGGTGGCAGATTTGGAACCTGCAATCGCCCAGGCATTGCTCCCCGATTCGAGGCCTGATGTGCCCAGAAGATTCTTGAACGCCTGGTCAGCATCAAGAAGATCACCAGCAACAAAGCCCGGTTTCTTTCCGTGAAGCGGGTCCGGAACAACAAGCGGCGCAGCCTCCGGCCAGGCAGGAAAGATCTCCGACGCCTTCGCACTCCCCAGCCGATCTACGAGACTGGTGAGGATGACGTCGACCCATCGCGAGTAGTTCAGTTCCCAAGCCATGAGTCGGCTGATGAGCAAGGAATGCTCAACCGTCCACGGTTCCGGTTCGTAGTCGAGGAGGTCAAACTCGATCGGTAACTTACCCTTATGCGTCAGAAGGAATGCATTGATACCGTTTGCATATGCCTGAAGTGCCACGCGAGTAGTCTCGTTCATGCTCGTTCGAAGAATCCGGGCATAACGTGCAAGGCCGAGGGTTCTGAACATTCTGTCTATCTTCAATGCCGGCTCTCCGAGTATCTCTGCGAGTCTCCCCTCTCCAGCGCGGCGCATTAGCTCCATTTGCCAGAGACGGTCCTGGGCGTGGAGGTAGCCCACCGCGAAGTAGACATCTCGCTCGGAGCGACCAGTGATATGGGGAACACCGTACTCATCCCGTGCGATACTGACATCTGCATCGATACCCGTCACAGCAATCGTGCCGGACGTTTCAGGGAAGGACTTCGTGATGAGATAGCCGAAGAAAAAGACAAGCGCAACCAACAGCACAACGACTGTGCCAACTACTCCAAGTACAACCTTCAGCCGAGATGGCATGCGAGCGAGAAAATGTAAGGTGAGAAATGGCGCTTGAGATCAGATTCGAACCGGGGCAATGTAAAGAAAGTTGGCGGGGATATCAATACAGCGCTGGTACCTCTCTGCCGATTCCTGTGCAGCAACAGGCAGAGTCAGCATCATGCACGCGGCCGCAAGTACCCATCGGAGTTCAACGATAAGATGCCTCATGGCAGATTCCTCAAAAGAGAACCCCGGCGCGGTCACCGGGGTTCTGGGGAGAGTTCCTGAGACGACAGGTCAGAACCGGTACGTCATCGTAATATTGACCAGACTTGTGCTCACTGATTCGCTGGTCCTCGAGGGGGCGCTGAGCCCAAAGAGGTAGTAATTGTCTCGAAATGTCTTCCAATTCCCGATCGCAACTGACGCGTTGAGCCCGACGTTCTCATCAATTGTGGCACCTGCACCCAGCGTAAAGTACTTCTGGTCGAAGTCACTCGGATCATCCTTGTAGGGTGATGGAATGTAGGCATACCCGCCCCGCAGCTTGACGCCGAGGTCGAACAACGTCACTTCCACGCCGCCCTTCAACGCGGTTGTGGCGGTGAAGAGATTCCGGATGATTCTGTTTTCCTCGATGAGATCAAGGTTGTCAGACGTGAATTCCATCTCAGTCCAATCGGTATACTCAGCATCGCCTGCAAGGAGCAGCCAGTCCAAGGCCTGCACCGAGACTCCGGCAGAGAGGACATATGGCGACTTCACGTCATAGTTGGTTGAGCCAGGATTGCTGATTTCAAAATGGTCGTTGTTGTCAAACCAGCTTTTACCGAAATCGGTATAGCTCTCCTCGATCTTGTAGTAGGTCGGGGTCCGAACGGTCATCCCAACCTTGTACTTTCCCTGTTTTCGATACATCAGCCCAATGAGGACATTGTACCCGCTGAGATCACTATTGATTGAGCTCTCGTATCGGAATCGTGCAAAGTCGAAGGGTGGAGCGTATCTGTAGATGTTCCTCGAGTCGCTCTCCGTGTAAACCCGGTCGTAGCCGTACGACCCGGAGAGAATATTGATGCCGACACCCAGCGAGAGCCCTCTCGCGATCTCCACCGCCCCGCCAAATGACCAGCTGTTCACACCTCCCGTTTCACGAATCGTACCATCCTGCTGAACGCTATCTGTGACGTTTGGGTAGAGCCTGCCGGACAAACTGTCAGCGAGGAAGATTTGAAACGGGATATTGCTGTCGAGCAGCTGTTTCTTGTCGCCTGACGACATGCCGTTCAGATTCACATCCGGCGTGAGAGACTCGACCATTGAGCTGCCCGGATTGAATCCCGAGAAGGATGCAGTAGTGGCAAAATTTGAAACACGGGCGAATCCGAACGCGAAGGAAAGACTTCCTCGTTTTGTCGGAACCGGATATACAAGTCCGAAGTTACTCAAATTTGTGACGCGCTCACTTGCGTTGGTTTTCATCCCGAAAAATGACGCGTCGTTGTTGTATCCTGAATTCGAAAGTCCCACGGAGAACTCAAAACTCCGAAGTGATGTCAGTCCCGCCGGGTTCGTGAAAAGGGATGAGAAATCATCTGCGATACCGACCGACGTGTTGCCCATTGCCGCAGAGCGCGCCCCGATGCCCGTGTTGAAGGTCGAGAAGCGTAACACATCTTCGGCGAACTGAGCCTGCAGTGCCTGGCTCCCTGCCAGCAGTGCGAGCACAGCCACTGCAATTGTTCGGGTCAAAGAGTATTGATGATGGTACTTCATGGTCACTCACTCCGGTATGAACGGTCGATTAGTTCCTTCCACTGCGTGAAGCACCACTGCTGCGATTCCCACCATCTCCACCTCCGCCTGAGCTTGGCGCTGAACTCGATGGCGCGGGTGCGTACGACGGCGAGGGACTGCTTGCAGGCGCTGAATAGGAAGGCGTATACGAACGCGATCCTGCATCAGAGCGCGAATATCCGGACGAAGGAGACGAATAGGAGCTTCCCGCATTGCTCGGCCGATAATATCGCGACGCAGGAGCAACAGCTTCCGAACCACTCGTTTGCGTTTCTATGTAGGAACGAAAGTATCCTGACATCGAACCATCAGATCCACCTCTGTTTCGCGTCGATCCGCTGTTGCGCGTGCCTCCCTCTGGACTGCGGCTCCCGCCAGATGGTTGGGAAGAGCCAACACCAGAAGATCCCGACCGGCTGGGAGTGGCTGATCCACCAGAACGCCCGCTCGATTGCGGGGTATAACTTCTCGAAGAACCGCGACCGGATGGAGACTCGGACCTGCGCGTTGCAGGAGCGGGGGCACTAGGTGCCGACACACCCGCCCGGCGGCTGGCAGGGACTGCTCCCACCGATGTTGCAGGGCGCCCGGAGAAGCCGCTCATTCGGGTATCACCTGTCCGTCGATATCCGGAATTCCTGGTCTGTTGCTGATAGAATCTGTCTGTCACGACATAGGGATAACCCGTGTAATATCCGTACGGGTAGTGGCCATACGGTGTGGCGTGTCCCCAATATCCACCGTAATAGTAAGGGCTATAGCCGTAATAGTTCCAGCCGAATCCGCTCGAGTACCAGAACGGGTAGTACCCGGGCCAACCGTAGTAGTAGGGATCAGAGAACGCGGCATCCCAATACCACCACGACGGGTAGTAGTAGCTGAATCCAATTCGGTAGTGGCGTTGCCAGTTGTCGTAGTCGTCGAAGTCGTAGTAGGACCGTTCTCTCTCGGCAGTCGAGTCCTGTTCATCTTCGATTCGGGCCACTCCACCTCTCTCGTATGGTTCTTCTTCATCTTCACGGGTCACCAGCTGCGTGTAGCAGCCAGAGAAGAGAACCGTTGTGGTCGAAGCCACAAGAAGCATGCGTGCGAAGCTGAGTGATGGTTTCATGGTCTTACCCTCTATGCCTATTGTCTGACTGGAATAGCACAATATCAGTGCCACCCCAGCCAAGAAGAAAACCCCGATCTCATTGAAAAATCGGGGTTTTCGGGACTCTCTGAACTCTCAAATATCCACTTTTGTCAACACCCAAAATGGGCCCTGTCCACTGCATTGAACATTAGAATGATCCCACATATTCAATACGAATCGTCCTGTTCCCGAGTGAGATATCCCCCTGATTCTTGAGAACGTCCTTCATATCGAGCCCGAGCACCATCCCTTTGCCCCAGCTCCAACGCAAGCCCAGGTTCAGATACCCTCTGCCTCGATCCCGGCCAAATGCATCTGCGCTGTTGTCGTTCGTCGCAAAGTCGTACTCGGCGAGCAGCGAAATGTCACTCCCCAGCGACTTCTCAGCTCCAACGAAAGCAGCCAGGTCCTTGTCGCCGTCTCCCCGCTCCGTTGAGATATTGACACCGCCGTGGACACTCAGGTTTCCGACGATAGCATAATTCTGACTCGCAACCGCGTAGAATCCGGGAGATTTCACCTGGTACCGTTTGAACTCTTTGCTATAGGGTCCTTTTCCCTGCCAGTCAAAACCTATGGCGATCGCGGGAACTGCAGAACTCTCCTCGATTACACGAAGCCGAATATTCACGCCAGGATAAGGATTCATTTGCGGTTCTCGCTTGCCGAGGACGTTCGTACCACCATAGGAAATGCCAAAATCAAACCTGTCAAGAAGGCCGACCGAAACTCCGAAGAGGACACCTCCTTCTTCAAAGAAATCGGCTGTCACGCGATGGTTGCCACGATGCAGCATTCCGGCTGTTGGCCGATCAATCAACATCGTCGGCTCGATGCTCGCCGCCGCACCCGCATTACTTTGCCCAAAAACCTGGTTGGGAAAAACAAGCAGAAGACACGCCCCGAGCAACATGACATATGTTTTCACCGTCCACCTCTCCTCATTCGGTTCTTTGATCCCGACTACCCCTTGCGCCAGATGGTGCCGTCTTTCCGATCCTCGATGGCAACGTGCAATTGTTTCAGTCTGTCACGTATTGTGTCAGAGAGCGCCCAGAGCTTTTGGGCTCTCACCTCACCCCGCAGGTCGACCAGAAGCTGAAGAAGCTGCGGTTCAAGGCTCTCGTCCGACGCAGTGCGCACCACAGTACCGCCGGGGAGAATCCCCAGAACTCCCCCGCCAAGCTCACGGAACAAATCCAGAATCTTACCAAGTGAGGAAGCGCTTGCTTTTGTCTCAAGGTTTAGAAGGGCGTTGGTCTCGCGGGCGAGGTCGAACAACACCGCAATCGCCTGGGAAGAATTGAAATCGTCATCCATCGCCGCCACAAAGCGATGCTTGTACGATTCGAGATCGATCGCGGCATCGGCGACACCCTGACCGGTCACTGCTCCCCTTGCCTGCTCCTCAGACAGGTTCCTCACCGTGTTGAGCAATTTCTCGTAGCCCGTTTTGGCGCCCTGAACCGCTTCATCGCTGAAATCGAGAGTGCTCCGGTAATGGCTTTGCAGAACAAAGAACCTGATCACCAGCGGGTCATACTTCTTGAATGCATCTTTGAGGCTCACCGAGTTCCCAAGCGATTTCCCCATCTTCTGCCCGTGTGTAGTCACCATGTTATTGTGCAGCCAGTACTTCACAAACGGCTTGCCGGTGGCGCACTCGCTTTGAGCAACCTCACACTCATGATGCGGGAACTGGTTCTCCAGCCCACCACCATGAATGTCGAAACTTTCACCAAGGTATTTCATGGACATCGCGGAGCACTCGACGTGCCAGCCCGGGTATCCCTTTCCCCATGGACTGGGCCATTGCATGATATGGCTGGGCTCAGCCTCCTTCCAGAGTGCAAAGTCCGCTGGATGACGCTTTTCGGGATTGACGTCAACGCGCGCACCCGCCTCCATGTCCTCAAAACTGCGGCCGGAGAGCTTTCCGTACTCAGCGAACGCTGGAACGCTGAAGTACACCGACCCATTGGTCTCGTACGCAAAGCCTTTCCGGATGAGTTGTTCCACAATCTCGATCTGTTCGAGGATATGACCCGAGGCCCGGGGTGAGATATCCGGCCGCAGGACACCCATTGCATCCATGTCCTCAAAGTAACTCCTCGTGTACGTTTCGGCGATCTGCATCGGATGCACACGATCGATGCGCGATTGCTTTTCGATCTTGTCCTCCCCTTCGTCAGCGTCATCGGTGAGGTGTCCGACATCGGTCACATTCTGGACGTACACAACCTTGTAGCCAAGGTATCGAAGGTAGCGGACCATCACATCGAATGAAACGTAGCTCTTCGCGTGGCCAAGATGGGAGTCGCCGTACACCGTCGGCCCGCATACATACATGCCGACAAATCCCTCGTGCAGAGGCTTGAACTCCTCCTTGCGCCGTGTCAGTGTGTTGTAGACATGTAGTGCCATAGGATTCCAATCAGATAGGGTACCAAAATCGTTCCCGCTCCTCAGTGCTTGCCGATTCCCATCAGTTCACGCGCGCTCCGGAGTCCTGAATCGGTCACCTGCGTGCCGCTCATGAGCTTGGCCACCTCCTCTACGCGTTCCTCGAGATCGAGCTTTCTGAGCCGCGTCTTCGTCCGTTTCTCGCGCTCCAATTTCTCCACAACAAAGTGCGTGTCCCCGAGTCCTGCAATCTGCGGAAGGTGCGTGATAGCAATGACCTGGTGAAACTGCGAGAGACTCTTGATGCTTTTGCCCACCGCGGCGGCGATCCTGCCGCTCACCCCGACATCGATCTCATCGAAAATCAGAAGCGGCAACCGCTCCGACTTTGCCAGAATTGTTTTGAGTGCCAGCATCACCCGCGAGATCTCGCCACCCGACGCCACCTTCGCAAGGGGCATTGGCTCTTCTCCAAGGTTCGTCGAAATATGAAACTCGACGATGTCGATGCCTTTCGGCGTGGCCTCATAGAACTCCCTGCCTAACTTCACGAAGGAGCGCGACGGAGCCGGAGATTCGTTTGACTTTCCGAGCACGCGGTTCTGGACGACCACGTCAAACCGTGCATTCGAGATTCCAAGCTTCGCGAGCTCTGCGACGACCGCAGTATTGATCTTGCCAACATGTTCGCGCCGCTTTGTGGAGAGCCGCTGAGCGGCACTGGAGCAGGACCGACGTTCCGCGTCGATCCGTTCGTTCAACTTCTTGATTTCTCCATCGAAGTTCTCGGCGAGCGCAAATTCCTGTCCGATCTTTTCGCGATGTGCGAGGACAGCCTCGGTGGAGCCGCCGTATTTCTTTTTCAGAAGCGCGAGTTTTCCGAGGCGATCCCTGATCTGCTCCAACCGTTCGGGATTGAATTCAATTTTCGAGTTGTAGGTCTGGATGAATTTTGCCAGCTCACCAACAATCGCAACTGCCGAAGAAGACTCATTCTTGACATCCTCGAACGAGCCGTCGATGCGCGCAAGATCTTCAAGTTGATTTCGGGCAAGCACGAGCTGGTCATACACTGCCTGCTCGCCTTCATAGAGGAGCTGGTGTAGAGACGAGGTCAATTCAAAGAGCTTCTCTGCGTTCTCCAGAATCCTCAGCTCCGTCTCCAGAGCTTCCTCCTCGCCTGCCTGAGGACTTAGGGCATCGATCTCCTGAATCTGGAACTCGTACAGATCCTTTCTCTCGCGGAGTGACCGCTCTTTCGCCTGCAGCGTCTCCAGCTCATCGAATAATCCCTTCAGGCGCTGGTAGGACGCCTCATACTCTTCCCGCAAACCGGCGAGACCTCCGAAATCGTCAAGAAGATCGATGTGGGTTTCGGTTCGAAGAAGGGACTGGTGGTCGTGTTGACCGTGAAGGTCGACGAGGAGATCTCCAATCGTCTGCAGAACAGCGAGAGAGACCGGAGTGTCGTTGATGAAACATCGGTTATGACCTTTGCCAGAAATCTCCCGCCGAAGAATCAGATCGCCGTCCCCCTCAAGGTCGTGCTCCTTCAGAATCCCTTTCACTTTCTTGTTTCCGGAGATCCCGAACACCGATTCCACGATCGTCTTATCGGCGCCTTTTCTGATCACGTCAGAGCTCGCGCGCTCACCCAAAACAAGGCCAAGAGCATCAATGAGAATCGACTTTCCTGCGCCCGTCTCACCGGTGATAATGTTCAGACCGCTCTCGAATTCCGCTTCCACTTCTTCGATGAGCGCGTAGTTCTTGATGAGAAGACTTTTCAGCACGCGATCCCTCTCAGTTGAACAGAATGTACCCAAAAAAAGGGGAAATTCAATGCGATGAACTGCGACCAGTGACGCACCGTTGATGAACCAGATGCCAAACTTCAATCATTGGATTGTCGGTGGGACAGGCGGGGAGATCTCGAAGAAGTTGATGTCAGGCACGTCCGGCAGGACACCGTGGTAGTACGCGTAGCGAATGAACTCATCGAGGCCATTCTGTTCATCCTCACCGAGCTCGTAGCTGAACGACGCGATGTAGTTCCTGCTCTCCGTCAGGCTGAGCTGACGCTCGCTCGCGAGAGCCTGAGAAGTCCGGTCGAGATGTGACAATCCAAATTCCTTTGCCCGAAGCAGGCGCTCTGCAACGAGTTCCGCCTCCGGTTCATCGTGACCTACCCAGAAACCGTGCACATAGGGAAGTCCCGTCATATCGCTCCATTCGTCAACAAGATCCAGGGCAAACGGATCACTTTCCCGGGCAGGAACCGGATGAAAGTTCACAACAAGTGCAGCGTCCGCTTTACGGAGCATTTCTGCGCGGCTCGCGATCATCGGAATGAACTGGAGCGCATGCGTGTCGGACGCGAGGTTGGGAAATTTCTCAGCCAACAGGATTTTTGTGAGAATGATCTCGGAGGTGACGCGAATATCAACAGCAACGCGATCGATATTGCGGACGGATGGATTGACGTACAGTTTGATCGTATTGGAACGACCGGACGACGAAACGGCAGCACCGGGAACAATCAGGTAGTCGCCGCCATGACGGGCATAATCGATGGGAGACAAAAAAGCGCACCGAAGAAGCGCGGTGCGCTGTTGAAGTGTAAGAGCCAGTTGCGCCGGCACATCGACATGGAGATCGAGGTCGCTGAGGCCGTAGATCAAGGGCTTGAGATACGAAGCCTCAGGGAGGCCAACACGATGCGGACCGGGATCAGGCACTTGTCTTCTGCGTCACTTGTTTTGCAGCAAGTTTCCGCAGGTAGTAGAGTTTCGCACGGCGGACTTTTCCGCCCTTTACCTTCTCGATCTTCGCAATCCTGGGCGAGTGAAGCGGAAAGATTCTCTCCACACCAACTCCGTCCGAGATCTTTCGGACCGTAAACGTCGTGTTGAGGCCGGCACCCCGCTTTCCAATGACGACGCCCTGAAATTGCTGGATGCGCTCTTTATCGCCTTCGACGACACGCACGTGGACATTGATGGTGTCCCCGGGATTAAATGCCGGTCGATCCGACTTGAGCTGCATCGCCTCAACGAGTTTCAACTTATCCATGGTACTTTCTCCAGACTGGTATCGTGTTTCTCTTCTAACTATTCTCTTTCAACAAATCTGACCGGCGGGTCTTCGTACGCACCGACCGTTCCCGCTGCCGCCACTCCTCGATATCCTTGTGATTCCCCGAGAGGAGCACCTCCGGAACTTTCATTCCGCGGAACTCAGGCGGCCGTGTATATTGTGGTGCACCCAGGAGGCCATCCTGGAACGAATCGCTCAACGCCGATTCACTGTCATTCATCACACCGGGCACCAACCGGGCAACGGCATCCACGACAACCGCTGCTGCCAGTTCTCCGCCCGTCAGCACATAGTCGCCAATAGAGATTTCGCGTGTGACAAGGCCCGTTCTGACTCTCTCATCGATCCCCTTGTAGTGGCCGCAGACGAGGATCAGGTTCGCTTTCAGCGAGAGCTCGTTCGCGAGTCCCTGCGTGAATTTCTCGCCATCAGCTGCAAGCAGGATGACCTCATCATACGGCCGCTGCGCCCGAAGCATGTCAACACACTCGAATACCGGCTCCGGTTTCAGCACCATCCCCGCTCCGCCGCCGTACGGAGTGTCATCGATCGTCTTGTGCTTGTCGTGCGTGAAATCACGCAGATCGTGAACGATGATCTCGATCTTTCCTTTTTCCTGCCCCCGCTTGATGATACTCTCCTGAAGCGGGCTCTCGAGCAGTTTCGGAAGTCCTGTCACGATGTCGATTCGCATCAGTCCAGCATTCCTTCCATCGGACGGATGATGACCAACTTCAGTCCGAGGTTGACTGATCGTATCACCTCTCTGATTGCGGGGATCAGCACTTCCTTGTCCCCGGATTTCACAACCCACACATCATTCGCCGGAAGCTGCATCACTTCCGTTACCATTCCAAGAAGCGTACCGGCTTCATCCACAACCTTCATCCCGACAATCTCATGGATGAAGTACGAACCTTTCCTCGGTCTCACTGCCTCTTTGTCAGCCACGAAGACGAGCTGTCCTCGTCTTTCGTCAGCCTGCGACCGGGTCTCAATTCCTCCCAGCTGAAGAACGATCCCCCCTGCTGTCTCTCTCACCAACTGCACACTGAACTCTGACGCTGTCTCTTCTCCGCTCCCTATCCACACTGATTTCAGTCTGCGAAAGCGGTCGGCTGAATCTGTGAGGAGGGCGACCTTCATCTCCCCTTTCACGCCAACGCTCTTGCTGATTTTTCCGACAGCAATCATCGACCAAGTGTGTTATGGATCCTCGAAGAGGCTGGCCGATTCACCCGATGATATCGAGGACGGCCTTCTTTCCTTCTTTTGCGGCCACTGCTCTCAGGAGCACCCTGAAGGCAGAGGCTGTCCGCCCCTTCTTCCCTATCAACTTCCCTACATCTGCCTGGTCAACCTTGAGCTTGAAAATCGTTTTGTCTTCCTTCTCTTCAAGCTCCACGATTACCGACTCTGATTTGTCCACGAGATGCCTTGCAAGGTATTCCACGAATTCCTTCATGATCCACCTCCTGCGTTAAGGACAGAGCCCTTGCACTGTTACCCGATACCTCTCACCCTCACACCATCATGGGAAGAAATTCTGTCAACTCCGTGGCGTGGGACACGCGGTGTCCCAGCGAAACCTCAGGCAGCCGGCTGCGAGGCCGGTTCCGCCGCTGGTGCGGCGCCCTCGGCAGGCTTCGCCGCGGCCTTCTTTTTCTTGTGCATCCGTCGCGCTTTGCGATCAGCTTCGCGCGATGCCTTCTCGGCCTGTTGCATCTGCCACCGCTCCAGAATCACCTGCTTCTTTGCTTCATCAATCCCGCGTCGTGTCAGGGTCCAGCGAAGCCAGAGCCCGTTCCGCTGGAACAGCGAGCGGACCGTGTCCGTCGGCTGTGCGCCTTTACGCAGCCAATGAAACACGCGCTCCTCCTTCAGCGACAGGAGAATGGGATTGAGATTCGGATTGTACTGCCCCACGGCCTCAATAAACCGCCCGTCCCGGGGGGAGCGAATATCCGCGGCAACGATCTTGTAGATCGGATATTTCTTCTTGCCAGTTCTTCGCAAGCGTAACTTGACCACCGTTTGACTCCTCGATGTAGTATGTTAGACGTTGAACATTTTCAATTCTCACCACTCAACCGCTCTCTCAGCGGGGCGGGAACCGCATTCCTTGCATCGCCCGCCGCATGTTCCCTTTGCTGAACCGCTTCATCATGCGCTGCATTTCCTCAAACTGCTTCAGCAGCCGGTTTACTTCCTGCACTGTCGTTCCGCTTCCCAACGCGATCCGCCGCCGCCGGCTTCCATTGATGATCGACGGCCTCGTTCGCTCTTCCGGCGTCATCGACTGAATCATCGCTTCGATGCGCACAAGAGCGTTCTCGTCAACCTGCACATCGCTCGGGAGCCTGTTCATGCCAGGCAGCATCCCAAGCACCTGGCTCAGCGGACCCATTTTCTTCACTTCGCGCAACTGCTCCAGAAAATCCTCCAGCGTGAGCTGCGATTTTCTGAGTTTCTCCTCGAGCTTGGTCGCCTTCTCTTCATCGAACCGCTCCTGCGCCTTCTCGACGAGGGTGACAATGTCACCCATTCCGAGAATACGCGAGGCGATCCGATCGGGATAGAACGGCTCGAGAGCGTCAAGCTTCTCCCCGATGCCGATAAACTTGATCGGCTTCTGCACCACCGACCGGATGGAAAGAGCAGCGCCCCCACGACTGTCACCGTCAAGTTTCGTCAGTACGACGCCGTCGAAGTCGAGCCGGTCATGAAACGCCTTCGCTGTGTTGACGGCATCCTGACCCGTCATTGCGTCGACGACGAACAAGATCTCGTGCGGCTTCGTCGATTCCTTGATCGACGTCACCTCCTGCATCATCTCTTGATCGACATGCAGGCGGCCCGCAGTATCGATGATGACGGTATCCCGCACGTTCTTCCGGGCGTAGTCGATCGAATCTGTCGCGATGGTGACCGCGTTCTGACCACGCTCGGTGTAGACCGGAATATCCAGCTGCTTGCCGAGAGTAATCAGCTGATCGATCGCAGCGGGCCGATGGATATCAGCGGCAACAAGAAGCGGATTGCTACCCTTGCTTCGGAGATACCGGGCCAGCTTCGCAGCAATCGTCGTTTTCCCCGAGCCCTGGAGTCCGGCAATGAGGACAACGGTCGGAGGCGTCTGGGAGGTTCTGATCTCCGCCCGTGACTCACCCAGCAGTTTCACCATCTCGTCGAAGATGATCTTGATGATGAGCTGCCCTGGCGTGATGCTGTTCAGAACTTCCTGACCGAGCGCCCTCTTTTGAACGTCATCAATGAACTGCCTGGCGACCTTGTAGTTGACGTCTGCATCTAAAAGAACACGCCTGACCTCGCGGAGGTTCTCGGCCACATTGGCTTCGGTGATTTTCCCTTCACCGCGAAGCTTCTTGAAGACCGCTTCCAGCTTCTGACTCAGGCTCTCAAACATCGAAACCAATCCCCCTGCGCAAGAACAAAACTTCCGAAATCTCCCCGAAAATTGAGATTTCGGAAGCCGTAAGTCTCAAAATCTTGGGCCTAAAATGTACCAAAAAAACGCTCACTGAGCAAGCTCTTTCGCAGCTCAATCCACGCCCGATTCATGCACCCACCAAGCCCCTGCCATGGCGAGGGTGTCGGTCCCCGCATGATCCTGACCCATATGGCATCATTCCTGACGGATTTGGAGGGAAACAGAGGGTAGGAGCGGATATGCCCCGGAATCCTTGGCTGGCAAAGAGAACCAAGCTTTAGCCGGCCTTCGTCAAAGCCTCCGCACCGCTCACCACTTCCAACAATTCCTTCGTAATGGAAGCCTGGCGGGCATTGTTGAACTTCAGCGTGAGGTCCCTGATCAATTCCGCTGCATTCTCAGTTGCATTGTCCATCGCCGTCATCTGAGCACCCTGAGCAGCGGCGTTCGACTCGAGCAGCACACGCCAGAGCTGGAAATTCAGGTGACGAGGAATCAGCGAGTTCACGATCTCCGTGCTGGACGGCTCGTAGATATAGTCCACTTGAGAAAGCGCGCGCAGATCCTTGGCAGGCGTAATCTGTTCTTGTGGAATCGGGAGAACCTGCTCGACAACAATCCTTTGCTGGATGACAGATTTGAACTCATTGTAGATTACATCAACTCTGTCAAATTCGCCGATGAGGTAGCCACGGGTAATTTCATCGACAATTGCACGCGCGTGCTGAAAGTCGAGCGCCTGAAAGAGCCCGCTATGCTTCGCAACTACAACGTAGTTTCGTTTCCCGAAGTACTCACTCCCCTTCTTCCCCACCGTCAGCACTTTCACGCCGACACCTTCCTGTGCGTACAGATGCTGAACTGCCGCTTTGATCAGGTTGCTGTTGAACGATCCGCACAAGCCTCGATCGCCTGTGACCACGACCAAGAGGGTCGTCTTCACCTCACGCGTGACGAGCAGCGGATTGAGTGATGGATCGACCTTCGTTGCGAGGTCTCGTAACAACGCACCGAGCTTGCGTGCGTACGGCCGCGTTGAGACGATGGCTTCCTGTGCACGACGGAGCCGCGCCGCAGCAATCATCTTCATGGCGCGCGTAATCTTCTGCGTGCTCTTGACGCCGGTAATGCGTCTTCGTATTTCGCGGAGGGTTGCCACTAGTTCGCCTTCGTGGACGTCTTGAATCTGCTGCTGAACTCCTTCAGGAGCTCGTGAAGCTTCGCCACTGTTTCGTCCGAAAGATCTTTGGTCCCAGAAATCGTCGTATAGACCGCGGGAGACTTCATCTCGATGAACTCATGGAGTTCCCGTTCAAATCGCTGGACATCCTCGAGAGGAATCGGATCGAGGTAACCGCTGGTGCCTGCAAAGATGCCGACGATTTGTTTCTCTACGGGCATCGGAACGTACTGACCCTGCTTCAGGAGTTCGACGAGCCGGGAACCACGGCGGAGCTGCTGTTGCGTCGCCTTGTCGAGGTCGGAACCGAACTTTGCGAACGCTTCAAGTTCACGGTACTGTGCGAGCTCAAGGCGCAACCTGCCGGCCACCTTGCGGAGGGCTTTGATCTGAGCGTTTCCGCCGACGCGCGAGACCGAAATTCCCACGTTGATGGCGGGCCTGATGCCGGAGTTGAACAGACTCGATTCGAGGTAGATCTGACCGTCCGTGATCGAGATGACGTTCGTCGGAATGTACGCCGACACGTCTCCAGCCTGAGTTTCAATGATGGGGAGCGCGGTGAGGCTGCCGCCGCCGAGCTCGTCGTTGAGTTTCGATGCACGCTCCAGAAGCCTTGAATGGAGATAGAACACGTCTCCGGGATACGCTTCGCGTCCGGGGGGCCGGCGAAGAAGCAACGACATCTGACGATACGCCTGTGCGTGTTTCGACAAATCATCATAAATCACAAGTGCATGCCGTCCGCTGTCCCGGAAGAACTCCCCGAGCGTTGCACCGGCATACGGGGCGATGAACTGCATCGGAGCAGGATCGCTGGCCGTCGCCTGAATGACGGTGGTATACTCCATGGCGCCGTACTCTTCCAGCTTCCTGACCACCTGCGCCATCGTTGATCCCTTTTGGCCGACAGCGACATAGATACAGAAGACCGGTTTGACCCCTTCCTTCTTCGCCTTCTCGGTGTGGGTGTACTTCTGATTGATGATCGCGTCGAGCGCAACCGCTGTTTTTCCCGTCTGGCGGTCGCCGATGATGAGCTCACGTTGTCCCCGTCCGATCGGAATCATTCCATCGACTGCCTTGATGCCGGTCTGCAGCGGCTCTTTCACGGGCTGTCGCTGGATGACACCGAGCGCCTTCCGCTCCAACGGGAGATACTTGTCCAATGTGATGGGGCCCTTGCCGTCGAGCGGTTCGCCGAGGGGCGTAATCACACGGCCGAGCATCTGATCGCCCACGGGCATGGACGCGAGTCGTTTCGTCCGCTTGACGACGTCTCCCTCTTTCACAAACGTGCTCTCACCAAACAACACGCAACCGACATTATCCTCCTCGACGTTGAGCACCATGCCGAAGACATCGTGCGGAAACTCCACGAGCTCGCTCGCCATGACTTTCGAGAGTCCGTAGACGCGGGCAATACCGTCTCCGACCTGGAGGACGGTCCCCACATCGTACACATCAACCTCTTTCTCGAAACCGGAGAGTTGTTTCCGCAGAATCGCGGAGACTTCATCAGGTCTGACTTCTGCCATACATTTTCCTTTTCTTCAATGCGTTCATCACCACATCCTAGTTGTTGAGCACGCCCTCTGCAAACCGCTCGCGGAGGAGCTCAAGCTGCCGGAGAAGACTTCCGTCGTACACTGTATCGCCCACTCGGGCGACGAACCCGCCCTTCAGTTCTCTGTCTACACGGAACGCTGCACGCACCTTTTTGCCGGTAAGCGCTTCGAAGCGTTTCACCATTGTTTTCTGCTGGTTCTCATCCATCTCCGTCGCAGAACGTACGTCAAGCACAACAAGGCCTTGCCGCTCATCCCGCAGGCGGAAGAACTCGAGCACGATATCATGAAGGACATCTTCGCGCCCCTTGTCGACGAGAAGATTCAGGAAACCGAACGTGAATCCGGAGAGCCTGGACTTGAAGAGCTCAGAGAGCGTGGACCGTTTCCGGTCCTTCGAGATCACAGGGCTTTTCAGAAACGCCACGAATTCCCGCGAACTCCTCATCGTTTCCTGAAGGAGCGCCAGGTCCTCGGCGAACCTGTTGCCAAGTTGTTGTTCTTCTGCTAGTCCGTACGCGGCCTCTGCATAGCGCCGCGCAACACGAAATACACTCATCGTTCCGTTCCAGTCACCAGAAGGCGTCATCCCTGAACGCACCGTCAGACGCTGGTGCGCCTACGGTCGTACCGGGCATGTTCACGCCGGTCTCAGTGACTTAGCTGTTCGGGAGCTGGTTGAGAAAGTTGTCGACAATCTTCCTGTGCTTCTGGGCATCGAGCGATTCATCGAGAATCTTGCCTGCGGCCTGAACGGCGAGGTCTGCAACCTCGGTTCGCAGCTGTTGCCGCGCAGCGTCGACATCCCGCTGAATTTCTTCCTTCGCTTGTTGAAGCTGCCGCTGGGCCTGCGCGTTTGCCTTTGCCACGATCTCCTCCTTCAACTTCTCTGCAAACGCCTTCCCTTCCCGGACAATCTTCTGATACTCCTCTTCCGCCCGTGCCAGATTCACTTCGTTTTGTTTAAGAAGCTCCGACGCTTCCGCGCGCGCCTTCTCGGCTTGTCCGAGCGCATCACGAATATTGTCCTCGCGCTCTTGCAGCGACTTCAGCAGCGGCTTCCAGGCGTACTTCGACAAAACGAGGAGGAGCACCACGAAGGTGACCACCGTCCAGACCATCAATCCCGGATTAATATCAAACATGGGAGTTGATCCTCAGTTACTTCGCTGCAAGAATGATACAGATCGCGAGACCGAAGAACGTCGCGCCTTCGATGAGCGCTGCAGCAATAATCATCGCCGTGCGCACTTGACCCGCAACTTCGGGTTGACGGCCGGTCGCTTCCATGGTCGCGGCAGCGAGTTTCCCGATACCGAACGCAGCGCCGATAACGACGAGACCGGCACCAATTCCGGCTGAAAGATATCCGAGAGCAGTTGGTTCCATTGTGTATGTTCCTCCAGTTAAGGTGTTCGTTCTGAGAGATCTTGTGATTTCACATTATTCGTGTGCGTGTTCCGCATGTTCTTCGGCGTGCTCCGTTTGCATGCCGAACCCCATGAAGAGAGAAGTCAGCATGACGAAGATATACGCCTGCAGAAATGCGACAAACAGTTCGAGGATCATCACTCCCACACCGAAGAGCACGGGCAACGGAGCGATGACGGCGGATCGGAACAATAAGATAATACCGACGAGCGCGAGGAGGACGATATGTCCACCGTTCATGTTCGCGAAAAGACGCATACAGAGTGCAAAGGGCTTCGTGAACAGCCCGAGAATTTCCACAGGGATCATGATCGGCCAAAGCGCCCAGTGGACACCACCTGTGAGGTGGGCAATGTAGTGTTTGATCCCCTGCGCGCGTATCGCAGCAACTTGAATCATGATGAACGCAATAAACGCCAGGGCTGCCGTCACGGAGATGTTCGAGGTCGACGTTGCTCCGTACGGGATGAGCCCGAGAAGGTTCATGGCGAGGATGAAAAAGAAGGTTGTCAGCAGGAATGGAAGGTACTTGAGACCGCCGGGACCCATGTTCGGCAAGGCGATTTCGTCGCGCACAAAGACGACGAAGATCTCCATCAGGTTGCCGAGACCGCGCGGGACGGGGCTCTTCCGGTTCTTTCTCGCCGACACGATTGCGAACACGCCAATCAGGAGCGCCGCAACAAGGAGAAAGAAGACATGCTTCGTGATAGAGAGATCGATCGCCACGCCGCCAATCTGGATCGGATCAAAGTGCGGAAGCCCGATGTGACCACCTGGAAACTCAATCTCACGGGCGTCCTTCATGTGATCCAACAGGTGACCGAACTCGAATCCCTCTCCGTGTCCTGCGGCACCGCGGGACGCTGCAGCCGCCGTCGTATCCACGACTGCTTTCGTACTTTGCTGGGTTGTATCTGCAATGGTCTCGATCATTGAACGCCGTTACCGCCTGAGAGCAACTCGTTTCTGAAGAAGGTGAATTTCAAGTATGAGATTTAGCACATAGTACATCAGGAACGAAATCATCAATGACATCGTGTGGTATTGATAGAACCGGATCAACACAAACACGACGCCAACTAGCACGATCATCCGCACGAGCGTTCCACCGAGGATGATCTTCAGAAACGTGGTATTCGGTTTGTCAAAACCGATCTCGATGAGTGCGTAACCGACCAGGATGTGAAACAGACTTGCCACGCCGCTCGCCACGACGCTCCGGACCACCTCAGGATTGCTTGTGAGCATCAGAGGTACAATCACCACTCCGATGACCCCCAACGTGCAGTAGAGCACCAACCGCAGAAATGCCCAGTCAATTTTCACCTTGCACCTACCGGCCCGAAGAACGCTTGTCAGTCAACTCTGAGATAGATTTGAGG
>Ga0233425_10003772_pt1 | contig 26736 bp, 40 predicted proteins | sample Watercolumn_Towu_2_FD_181712 | JGI IMG/M metagenome (GOLD analysis project Ga0233425, IMG submission 181712) | Freshwater microbial communities from Lake Towuti, South Sulawesi, Indonesia - Watercolumn_Towuti2014_140_MG | ecosystem: Environmental > Aquatic > Freshwater > Lake | place...
GTTATTGACGGCGGTGGCGATGGATGAGGGGCTGAGGTTTGCAATTCGAGAAGGCGGAAAGACCGTTGGCGCCGGTGTCGTTACCAAGATTAGTGAATAAATTATATTTAGTGATTGATTTTAGCAAAATGTGTGTTATATTTATTCTCTTTTGCAATTAATGGTTTAATAGTTTCTTTATTGGAGCGTTATGGTACTGGATCAGAAAATAAGAATACGAATGGAAGCTTATGACTACAGGGTATTGGATCAATCTGCCTTAGAAGTTGTTGAAACGGCAAAGCGTACCGGAGCGAAGGTTTTTGGGCCGGTTCCTTTACCAACCCGTATCGAAAGATACACGGTGCTTAGATCACCACATGTTGATAAAAAGTCTAGAGAGCAATTTGAGATAAGAACTCATAAAAGGTTGATTGATATCGTTGAGCCTACCGCAAAAACTATGGATGCGCTGAATAAAATAAATATGCCGGCGGGCATAGAAATCAAAATAAAAGCTTAAATTAAGAAATGTAAACATTCTTGTGGATTGAGGTGAAAGTGGCATGTTAAGTGGATTTCTTGGGAAGAAAATCGGGATGACGCAAATTTACACTGATGATGGGTGTTTACTCCCGATAACCCTGATTCAGGCAGGGCCGTGCAGTGTAATGCAAATAAAAACAATAGAAAATGACGGCTATTCTTCAATTAAGTTGGGGTTTGACGATAAGAAAAAGAAAAATGCAACAAAACAGGAGATTGGAAGCGCAGCAAAGGTTTCGCAGGAGCCGAAAAGGTTCATAAGGGAAGTAAAGCCGGATGCTGGTGCGGAAATTAAATTAGGACAGAGTATTACCGTAGATATATTCGCCGATGTCAAACAGGTGGATGTGATTGGAATGACTAAGGGAAAGGGGTATGCCGGTGTGATGAAGAGATGGAATTTTAAGGGTGGTTTAAATACTCATGGGTCTACACGGCACAGACCGCCCGGCTCGATCAGTTCCAACACCGATCCCGGTAGGGTAATCAGGGGAAAGAAAATGGCCGGAAGACTCGGCGTCGAACGTGTAACAATAAAGAACATTGATGTAGTGAAGATTGATAAAGACAGAAATTTACTATATGTCAGAGGTGCGGTTCCTGGACATAAAGGAAGTTATCTTATATTAAATAAAAGTAGAGTGAAAAGGGTAGGTAAATAAAAGTTATGGAAATACCTGTATATAGCAAAGAGGGAGAAAAAATAGATAACTTACAGTTGGACGATAAGAAGTTTGGCGGGCCTATTCGTAAGAAACTGCTGAGAGATGCGGTCATTATGTACGAAGCTAACAAGAGACAGGGGACGGCGTCTACAAAAACCAAAGGTGAAGTTGCGGGTGGCGGGAAAAAACCGTGGGTGCAAAAACATACAGGCAGGGCAAGGGCCGGTAGTATTCGTTCTCCGCTTTGGAAAGGTGGTGGCGTGTCGCATGGTCCAAAGCCAAGAGACTATTCATTCGCAATTCCTAAAAAAGCAAGGAGATTAGCTCTCTATGCGGCGTTATCTGCGAAAGCACGGGATAACGAATTAGTTGTTATAGATGATTTAAATTTTGATATTCCTAAGACCAAGCAAATGGTTGGCATATTGAAGGCTCTGAACATAGATAATTCCACTTGTCTCATAGTGGTATCGGGGACAAATGAAGCAGTTTGGAAATCTGCGAGAAATATACCTTCTGTAAAAATAATGGCGAGTACGGAACTAAATGCGTATGAGGTTCTCAGGCCAAAAAAAGTACTTTTGACAAAAGAAGCATTGAGTAGCATAGGATAGGAGTAATGAATATCTCATGGACACGTACAATATTATAAAGAGACCTTTACGAACTGAAAAGAGCGTTGCAGATGGAGAGGCAACGAATTCATATCATTTTGAAGTTGATTTAAGAGCAAATAAAATTCAAATAAAAAAAGCAGTAGAGAAATACTTCAATGTGAAAGTTCAGGATGTAAGGACCATAGTAAGAAAAGGCAAGACGAAAAGGGTTCGGTTCAGGTTAGGGAGAACAAAAGACTGGAAGAAGGCTGTTGTTACACTGAAAGAGGGAAGTACAATAGATTTTGGTTACTAAATAAACGAAGAGGAATAGATATTCATGGGCATCATATATTATAAACCGGTTACTGCAGGAAGACGATTTGCGAGTGTTTCTGATTTTTCGGAAATAACAAAAACGAAGCCTGAAAAATCATTGTTAGAACCTTTAAGAAAAACCGGTGGTCGAAATACAGAGGGTAAAATAACCGCTGAACATATTGGTGGCGGAAGCAGACGACATTACAGAATTATTGATTTTAAACGTAAAAAAGATAATATTCCGGCAAAGGTTGCCAGCATAGAATATGATCCTAACCGATCGGCGCGTATTGCCCTGTTGCATTATGTGGATGGAGAGAAGAGATATATCCTTGCGCCTGATAAGTTGCAGGTCGGCAAGACTGTAATGTCAGGCGACAAAGTGGAGCCGGAAATCGGTAATTGTATGCCGATTAAAAATATACCCCTGGGTTTAGATATCCACAATATCGAGTTGCACGTAGGTCAGGGCGGGCGATTGGTGCGTTCTGCGGGTGGAGTTGCTAAATTGCTGGCGAAAGAAGGAGATTATGCGCATATTATCCTCCCGTCAGGAGAGGTAAGGAAGGTTTTTGTTGGCTGCCGGGCTACGATAGGCCAGCTTGGAAATCTCGATCATGGTAACATCAGATTGGGAAAAGCTGGCAGAAAACGCTGGAAAGGGATAAGACCACATGTAAGGGGTGTAGCTCAAAACCCTGTAGCGCATCCGTTAGGTGGTGGAGAAGGCAGAAGCGGTGGTGGAAGGCATCCTTGTTCCAGGACTGGTTTGTTGGCGAAGGGCGGGAAAACTCGCAAAAAGAAAGCGTTAAGCAATAAGTTTATAATTCGCAGAAGAAGGATTGGCGCTAGAGGCAATTTGTAAAAAGAATAAATTAACTGGTTAACTGGTATTTGGGAGAAGTTATGAGTCGTTCAGTAAAAAAGGGACCGTATGTTGATAGTAAGTTAATGAAGAAAGTATTGAAGCAAAAAGATGCAGGTGGCAGTGAACCTATACGGACATGGGCTAGGAGCTGTACAATTGTCCCTGAGTTTGTTTCGCATACCTTTATGATTCATAACGGTAAAATATTTCAAAAACTATTTGTTACAGACGATATGGTTGGCCATAAACTTGGAGAGTTTGCCCAGACGCGTATTTTCAGGGCTCACGGTGGTGTGAAAAAGAAAGAAACTCCACACGGTTAGTAGGTTGTAAGGTCAATTATAGATTATTGCACTGAAAGGTTGTATAAAATGGAATTTAGATCCTGTTGTAAATATGCGAGGATATCGCCGCGAAAAGCAAGATATGTTATTGATCTTGTCAGAGGCAAGTCGGTTAATGATGCATTAAGGATTTTGAGGGTAACTCACAAACGTGCATCGTACATGATAGATAAAGTGATTAGAGCTGCCATAGCCGCTGCGAATGAAAATTTAGACGTTGATGTTGATTCTCTGTTTGTAACACAAGCATTAGTGGATGGTGGTCCGACCAGAAAATGGCAGCGTACGAGACCACGTGGCATGTCGGCGCGAATATTGAAGCGTACCAGCCATATCACGGTAGTATTATCTGAAAAAAAGTAAAAAGTTTAAATAAATAATAAGAGGAGATAAGATGGGTCATAAGGTATGTCCAATAGGATTAAGGTTAGGGATAACTCAGGGGTGGAAATCGTTTTGGTATGCCGACAAAAAGATATTTGGCTCATTGCTTGTGGAAGACCAGAAGATCCGTAAGATAATTAAAAAAAGTTATAGTTTTGCCGGGATTTCACTTATTGAGATAGAAAGAACCAGGCAAGATGCGAAAATAACTTTGCATACCGCGCGTCCTGGACTGATCATTGGTAGAAAAGGCGCTGAGGTCGATAAACTTAAAGAAGAGATACAAAAAATTACTGGAAGAGAAGTTGTTGTTAAAATAAAAGAAATAATGAAGCCTGAACTGCAAGCACAGCTTGTTGCCGAAAACATTGCAGAGCAGTTGGAAAAGCGAGTTGCGTTTAGAAGAGCGATGAAAAAAGCACTGGATGCATCAAATGATGCGGGTGCAAAGGGTGTAAAGATGCAGGTGGCAGGCAGGCTGGGTGGGGCGGAAATCGCAAGGACTGAAAAAATGTCATCGGGAAGTGTTCCGTTGCATACATTGAGGGCCGATGTTGATTACGGTTTTGCTGAAGCGAAAACGACGTACGGTGTTATTGGGGTAAAAGTTTGGATTTATAAAGGGTTAATTAGTTCCGAGAAGGAGAAGTCATATGCGCCTGATGCCAAAGAGGGTGAAGTTCAGGAAGTCGCAACGGCAAAAAATTAAAGGAAATGCGACAAGAGGCAATAGAGTATCTTTTGGTGAATTTGGTTTGCAGTCTTTGGAACCCGGATGGATAACAGCCCAACAGCTCGAGGCGGGGAGAGTATCCGCATCCCAATATTTACCAAGAGAGGGGAAGTTAACGATAAGAGTGTTCCCACACAAATCCGTTTCATCGAAACCGATTGAAACCCGTATGGGAAAAGGTAAGGGTGAGCCTGAATTCTGGGTTGCCGTGGTGAAACCCGGAACCATTTTGTACGAGCTGAGTGGTATCAATGAAGAAATTGCGAAGCAGACATTTAACAGAATAGCTCATAAAATGCCGGTTAAGGTGCGACTTGTACAGAGGAGAAAGACGATTTGAAGGTCAGTGAAATGAGGATGAAATCTAGGCAGGAGATTTTGGATGAAATCGATGCTTGCAGAAGGGAATTGTTGAATATACGATTTCAGTGGCAAGCGGGTGAAACCAGAAATCCTGCACAGAGAAGAGATATTCGAAGAGACGTTGCTCGGTTGAAAACTATTCTGAGAGAGATGGACCTATCCATCAATGCTCCTCTCAATGCAAAGGAGTAAGTTCGAAAATGAGTGTTGAAAATAAAAGAGGCAGAAGTAGGAAAATCGTTGGGACGGTTATTGGCAATAAGATGCAGAAGACGATAGTCGTTGAGGTTGTGCGTCTTGTAAAGCATGCCAAATATGGTAAGTATATAAAACGGTCTTCAATCTATAAAACACACGATCAAAATAACGAAGCAAAAGTGGGCGATAAGGTTGAGATTATTGAGGCGCGACCGTTAAGCAAAACAAAATCTACAAGATTACTTCGTATCGTAGAAAAGGCAAAGCTATAGAATTAAGCGGAGTTAAATAAAATGATAATGGAGCAAACAAAGCTGGATATTGCAGACAACAGTGGCGCCAAAAGGGCTACATGCATAAAGGTATTGGGGGGTAGCGGAAGGACATATGCCACGGTTGGTGATATTATTGTTGCGGCAGTGAAGAAGGCAATACCGGAGGGTGTCGTTAAAAAAGGGGAAGTGGTAAAAGGGGTTGTCGTGAGAACAAAAAAAAATATACGGAGAGACGATGGTTCTTATTTAAAATTTGACAAAAATGCAATAGTTATTATTGACAATGATGGCAATCCTCGGGGAACTCGTATATTTGGTGCTGTAGCCAGAGAATTACGTCAAAAGAATTTTATGAAAATTATATCTCTGGCCGCTGAGGTTGTGTAGAAAGATTTAATTACAAGGTTAAACAAATACCTGTGGAGAATGTATATTTATGCATGTTTGCAAGAATGATTTAGTTGCAGTGATGGCTGGCAATGAGGTTGGTAAGACAGGGAAAATAATAAAGGTTTTACGAGACAAAGAGCGAGTTATTATTAAGGGTCTGAATTTAGTTTATAGACACACGAAACCAAGTCAAAAGAACCAGCAAGGTGGCAGAATACAGAAAGAAGCTTCTATGGCAATTGCAAATGTGTTACCCGTTTGTCAGAACAAAAACTGCAAAAGAAACGGCAAGGGAGTGCGGACGAGAAAAAAGATATCGGAAAATCGTAATAAGATGCGTGTATGCGTCTATTGTGGGTCTGAAATAATTTCTGCTGAGTGAGGTGTTAACGTAAAATATGGCAAGATTATTGGAAAAATATCAAAAGCAAGTAATACAGCAGCTCATAACAAAGTTTAAATATAAAAATAAACTCTCATTGCCTAAGTTGCAGAAGATTGTGGTCAATATGGGTGTAGGCAGGGCAGTTGATAATAAAAAACTCATTGAGGAAGCAACGAAACATCTGACGATAGTCACCGGACAAAAACCGCTCGTAACAGTGGCAAAAAAAGCCATATCTGGTTTTAAACTGCGCAAAGGTCAGGCAATTGGATGTAAAGTTACGCTACGGGGGAAACGGATGTTTGAATTTCTAGATCGTTTAATTAGTATCGTGTTACCGAGAATAAGGGATTTTAGGGGCATTTCCCCAAAGGCATTTGATGGCCGTGGTAATTATACCTTGGGTCTAACAGAGCAGATCGTATTTCCTGAAATAAGTATCGAGAGTGTGGAATTTGTTCAGGGTATGGACATAACCTTGGTAATATCCGGTAATTCAAACGAGCAATCCTGTGAATTGTTAAAATTATTGGGTATGCCTTTTAGATCAGAATAAGGAGTACGAATGGCAAGAAAATGTTTGATAGAAAAATCAAAAAAAGAGCCAAAGTATAAAACGAGAAAATACAACAGGTGTAAGTTATGTGGGCGTCGCAGGGCATATTATCGTAAATTTCAAATCTGCAGACTTTGTTTTAGAAAACTTGCTTCAAAGGGAGAAATTCCGGGCGTAAAAAAAGCAAGTTGGTAGAAAGTCGATTATTACAGAATAGTATTAACAATTAAGGAATATAATAATGTGTATGACAGATCCGATTTCTGATATGCTGACGCGTATTAGAAACGCAAGCGTGATTAAACGAGAATGTGTGGATATTTCCTCATCCAAGGTAAAATCGGCAATTTTGAAAATATTAAAGGAAGAAGGTTATATCAGGGATTATAAAGAGATGCCGATGGGGGGTAACAAAGCTTCCGTAAGGGTCTACTTAAAGTACGGCCCCTTAAAACAGCAAATAATTAATAACATCGAAAGAGTGAGTAAATCGAGCAGGCGCATATATAGGAAAGCTGAGAAAATTGGTAAAATCTTTGGTGGAATTGGTACAGCGATATACTCCACATCGAGAGGTATTATAAGTGACAAGGAGTGTAGAAAACTAAAAATCGGTGGTGAGTTGATTTGTATTGTGTCGTAAGCGATTTATCTGGATAGAGGATTTAAGATGTCACGAATAGGAAAACAACCCGTTAAAGTTCCAAACGATGTAAAGGTGTCAATAAGCGGTAATACGGTAAATATCGATGGTTCAAAAGGAAAACTAACTCAGACATTTCATTCCGACATAGCTATAGAATATGTTCATCAGGATAAGCAAATTGTAGTAAAAAGGTCTTCTGATGAAAAATATCATAGGGCATTGCACGGTTTGACGCGTTCGTTAATTTCTAATATGGTAGTGGGTGTAACTAAGGGTTATTCCAAGAATCTTGAGATTGTTGGACTGGGTTTCAACGCCAAGGTTCAGGGTAAAGATCTTGTATTATTACTTGGGTATACGCACCCGGTAAGTTTGGAAATACCGAAGGGAATAAAGGTGGAAGTTACAAACCCAACAAACCCTGCAAAGCTTACAGTATCTGGGCCTGACAAGCAAATGGTGGGACAATTTTCAGCTGTAATCAGGGGTATGAGACCACCTGAGCCGTATAAAGGAATGGGTGTTAAATATGAAGATGAGGTTATTAGAAGGAAGGCTGGGAAGGCAACCACAACCGGTGCTGCATAACAGTATTAATTAAGGATTTTTAGATATGGATCATATAAAGGAAAAATTACGAAAAAGAACACGACGTCACCTTAGAATTAGAAGGAAAGTAGTAGGAACTGCCGAAAGACCACGTTTGAGTGTGTATCGTAGTTTAAAGCATATTTATTGTCAAATTATTAATGATATAGAAGGAAAGACGTTAGTAGCGGCTTCAACTCAATCCCCTGATCTTCGGTCGCAGATTAAATACGGAGGGAATGTCGCTGCTGCTGAGATCGTTGGGAAAAAGATTGCAGAAGAGGCAAAAAATAAGGGTATTACAAAAGTTGTGTTTGATAAAGGCGGTTATAAGTATCACGGAAGGATAAAGGCCTTAGCTGAAGCTGCAAGAAAATACAATTTGAGTTTCTAAAATCTGATTCGTACAAGGAGAATCACTTGGCGCGTTTGGAAGAACCTGTAAATATAGAAGAAACAGTTATAAGGATCAATCGTTGTACAACGGTAACAAAGGGCGGTAAATCAATGAGTTTTAGCGCCTTAGTAGTCGTTGGAGATAAAAAGGGAAACGTTGGAATTGGATTTGGTAAGGCGCGGGAAGTCCCTAACGCTGTTAATAAAGCCGTTAAAGAAGCTAAAAAGCAGATGGTTAAAATACCATTGAAAGGCGATACCATACCACACGAGGCATGGGGAAGATATAAAGCGGCCAATGTGTACTTAAGGCCGGCATGTTCCGGTACTGGAATAAAGGCTGGCGCTTCAGCGCGAGCCGTTATTGAGTATGCAGGCATTAAGAACATATTAACAAAATGTTACGGTAAGAGAAACCCGCTGAATGTGGCTAAGGCAACATTGATGGGTTTGAAAGCTTTGAGAACAAAAGAAGAGGTTGGAGAACTGAGGGGAGTGAAGATAGAATGAATCTTTTTGATATAAAATCAATACCTTTTCCCAGAAAGCGTAAAAAGAGGGTAGGTCGAGGCAGGGGTTCAGGTATGGGAAAAACTTCCTGTAGAGGAGGTAAAGGGGCAACGGCTAGGTCCGGAAATGAAACAAGTATACAGTTTGAAGGTGGACAAACACCGCTCTTTCGTCGTTTGCCAAAGAGGGGATTCAATAATCCGTTCAAAAAAGAATATAGTGTGGTTAATGTAAAGGATATTGAACGGTTTGACAATGGTACCCATGTAAACCCTGAAAAATTAATGGAAGTGGGGCTTGTAAGAAAGATATTAGACGGGGTAAAGGTATTGGGTGACGGTGAAATCACAAAACCTGTAACGGTGAGTGCGCATAAATTTAGTAAGGTTGCAATAGAAAAGATTAAAGCGGCGGGTGGAGAAATAAAGGTCTTATCATGATTGAACAATTTGGAAATATCTTTAGAATACCGGAGTTACGTAAAAAAGTACTCATAACCCTTGGCCTTATCGCTTTATGCCGCATTGGGGTTTATATACCGATTCCTGGAATAGATACGACTGTATTAAAGTCATACTTCCATCAATTTACGCAAACTGGCGTCGGGCAGTTATTAGGATTAGTTGACATGTTTGCCGGAGGTGCGTTGGCTTCAGGTGCAATTTTTGGCTTAGGGGTTATGCCCTATATTAGTGCGTCCATCATTTTTCAATTGCTCGTAGGCGTAGTGCCTTATCTTGAAAAATTACAGAAAGAAGGCGAAGTCGGAAGGAAAAAGATTAATCAATATACGAGACTTGCAACGGTAGGGTTATGCTTGTTTCAGGCGTTTGTCATGACGCGAACGCTCTATACGGTAGAATTTAATGGTGTTCCAGTTATACCGGTGTATCTCCAGGGTATTGGGTTCCAGATGATGGCTGCGCTTCTCTTAACAACTGGAACCATGACCTTGATGTGGATCGGAGAGCAAATTGAAGAACATGGTATCGGCAGTGGAATATCGATAGTAATTATGGTTGGTATTATTGACCGTTTGCCCTGGGCATTCTCTCAGGTAATGCAGAACTTTACCTTTTCTGTTACTCCCGCTGAACATCAGATCGGGATTGTGAAATTGATTGTTCTGCTCGGTATGTTTCTTGCGATTGTCGGTGGGGTTGTGTATATTACCCAGGGTCAAAGGCGTATACCTGTCCAGCAGGCAAAACATACTCGTGGAAGAAAGGTATACGGCGGACAAAGGCATTTCTTGCCGCTTCGAGTTAATCAAGCTGGTGTAATGCCCATCATTTTTGCGCAATCTTTGTTAATATTCCCCGCTGCTATTATGCAGGGCATTCAGGTGCGTTTTGAACCTGGAAGCTTTGGATATTGGATTACTTCTCGTTTGTCAGAAGTTTTGCAAGGCGGTGTGATTTATGTTATTCTTTATATACTTCTCATAACGTTTTTCTGTTATTTTTGGACAGCAATACAATTCAATCCTAAAGAAATGTCAAATAATATGAAGGACTACGGAAGTTTTATTCCGGGAATCAGGCCGGGTCAGAGGACAGCAGAATACTTGGAAAGTATCATGGGTAAGATTACGTTGGCTGGAGCTGCTTTTTTAGCGTTAATTGCAATATTACCGAAAATTGTGGCAGGTGGTTTTGAACTTAACCGGGCTATTGCCGGTTTTTACGGTGGAACAGGTTTGCTTATTATCGTTGGTGTGGCGCTTGATATGGTTCAGAGAATAGAGTCCCATATGATTATGAGACAGTATAGCGGGTTTTTAAGCGGTGGAACCCGAATAAGAGGAAGAATGGGATGATGATTGTGTTTCTTGGACCTCCGGGAGCAGGTAAGGGAACCCAAGCAGAAACGATTAGTAAAGAAAAAAAGATTCCTCATATATCTTCTGGAAATTTACTAAGGGAAGCAGTTGAGGCTGGCACTGAGACAGGGAAAAAAGCGAGAAGTTACATAGAGAAAGGTCTTTTGGTCCCTGATCAAATAGTTGTCGATATCATCAAAGATCGCATATTAAAAAATGATTGTAAGGTAGGTTTTGTTTTAGATGGGTTTCCGAGGACGCTTTCACAGGCAAAAGTGTTAGACGAGATGCTGAGAAATCTCGGAAATAGTTTAGATATGGTTTTTTATTTTTCAGTATCCGAAGAAAGTGTGGTCCAAAGATTGTCGGGTAGGTTGATTTGCAGTGCTTGCGGTGCAAACTATCATAAAATTTATGTTCCGGCTTCTAAAGACGGATTTTGCGATAAATGTGGTGGTAAATTATATCAACGTGCGGATGATAAACATGAAACAATACTGGAAAGATTAAGGGTTTATCACGAACAGACAGAGGGCTTGATTGATTACTATAAAAAAAGTGGTATTTTGAGAGAAGTTCTGAGTGATGACAGGCAGATTGAAATGATTACTAAAAATATATCGGATACTATTGAGAATACATTGCAAAAAAAGTCATTGATCGGTAGAGGGGTAAACTGAGTTGATAGTTTGTAAATCCCCCCGCGAGATTGAAATAATGAGGGCTGCGGGAAAGGTCGTAGCGAACGCACTAAGATTAGCCAAAGAGATTGCAGGAAAAGATGTAACGACGGATTATCTGAATATAGAGCTTGAAAAGTATATCATAAGCCAGGGCGGGATACCTATTTTTAAAGGATACAGAGGGTTCCCGAAAAGTATCTGTACGTCGATAAATGAAGAAGTTGTGCATGGAATTCCGGGACCAAGAAAATTAAGAGAGGGAGATATACTCAGCATTGACGTTGGAGTTGGTTATCGGAAATACGTTGCCGATGCCGCATTGACGATACCTATAGGAGAAGTTACACCAGAGGCTAAAAGACTTATAGAGGTGTGCGAAAAGTCGCTGTACATGGCGATTAATGTTATAAAATCGAATAAAAAACTATCTTTGATATCAAGTACAATACAAGAATATGTTGAAAAAAGTGGTTATTCTGTTATCAGAAATTACACTGGTCACGGGATTGGGAGGTGTATGCATGAAGATCCACAGGTGCCCAATTTTGTGAGCAAATCATTGTTAGAAGCAGATGAAATTTTAATGTCCGGCGTTACTATTGCCATAGAACCCATGATATGTATGGGCAAGTATGACACTGAGGTTTTAAACAATAAATGGACGGTAGTGACGAAAGACAGAAAATTATCCGCACATTTTGAACATACAATTGTGGTTACCGAGAATGGTGCAGACATTCTAACGCAATGAAAACAAATTTCTGAAACAGTCATATCCATTTAAATATGCCCAAAGAAGAGCCCATAAGAGTAGAAGCAACGGTTAAAGAAGCACTTCCCAATGCAATGTTTTGGGTGGAATTACAGAATGGCCATAAAGTACTTGCACATGTTTCCGGGAAGATGAGGATGCATTTTATTAAAATACTGCCGGGAGACAAGGTAACCATAGAAATGTCTCCTTATGACCTTGATAAAGGCAGAATTATTTATAGGCAAGTTTAGTGTCGACTCGAAATTGACTAATAAGTTTTTAGGATGATAAACAATGAAGGTTCGATCTTCTGTGAAAAGAATTTGTGAAAGCTGTAAAATAGTTAGAAGAAAAAATGTAGTTCGTGTAATCTGTTCTAATCCTCGCCATAAGCAGAGGCAAGGGTAATTCAGACTAATTTAGAGAATAATTTAGAAAGGAATTGATTAATGGCGAGAATTGCTGGAATAGACATTCCCGCAGATAAAAGGATTGTTATTGCACTCACATACGTATATGGGATTGGTAAGGCTTTGTCCCAGAAAATACTGAAAGCTGTAAATATCGATGAGAATAAACGTGCAAAGGATCTTCACGAAGATCAGTTGAGTACGTTGGGTGCTTATATAGAAAAGAATTTTTCTACCGAGGGGCAATTACGCCGGCAGGAAATGCAGAATATTGTGCGTATGAAAAGCATTAATTGTTATCGAGGAATACGCCATAAGGTAGGCTTGCCTGTGAGGGGACAAAGAACAAAAACAAACGCACGCACGAGAAAAGGTCGCAAGAAGACGGTTGCCGGTAAAAAGAGTGTAAAAGAATTGGGTTAGTATGACGCTCGTGTCGGCCTTTCGATTGCTGCCGGTTAAACGTAAAAATTATTTATGGAAATCAAAGACACAATAGAAGAACTATTAAGATCTAGTAAGGAGTTGTTAAAGATAATTGAATTAGATATCGACCAGTCCGGCGATGAACGGGAGATAAAGAAATTTAATGAAGTAGTAGGATTTTGCGAGCACGTTATACGGATCATCGAAGCGTATCCACAGGACAAGGAAATTGTTTTTCTCGATTGTTCGTGCGGTAAATCATATTTATCGTTTGTGCTGAATATTATCCTGAAAAAGCACTTTGCTGTAAATACGTATTTTTACGGTGTTGATACTAATAAAATACTGATAGAAAAATGTGATCGAATTAAAGACAGCCTCGGCTTTCAAAATATGCATTTTATTAACGGCAGAATAATTGATGTTCATCCTGAAAAGCCGGTAGATATTGTGATTGCATTGCATGCGTGTGATATTGCAACGGATGAGGCCATTGCCAAGGGTATTAAATCTGGGGCAAAATATATAGTTGTAGTTCCCTGTTGTGAAAATCAAATCAGGAGTCGCTTAAAAGTAGGGCATCCACTTGTTGACCTGACTGATTTTGGGCTTTTAAGGTATCGGTTTGCCGATATTTTGACGGAAGCATTGAGGGCACAATTTCTTACTGGTGCTGGCTATCATGTAAAACTGACGGAGGTAACGTCCCCTAAGTTTACCCCAAAAAATTTAATGATAATAGCTCGAAGGAAAAAAGGAAACAAAAGGTATAATTTGGACAAATATAAAAGACTGAACGAAATGTTCAACACAGAGTTTGTGTTAAATAATTATTTTAGCGAATGTGATCTGGATCAAAATGATTTACTTAGTCCTGTTAACTGATGGAAAAATTGTTTCGTTTGAGGATAAAAAATAATCATGTCAAGTGTAGGTAAGAAAAAAATAAGGCGTAATGTTTCACGAGCGGTTGCGAACATCAAGGCTACTTTTAACAATACATATGTGACGATATCTGACGTTAATGGTGAGACGATATGCTGGGCGAGTGCTGGTACAGTAGGTTTTAAAGGGTCTCGGAAAAGTACCCCATTTGCGGCTCAAAAAGCGGCATCGAGCGCAGCAGAAAAGGCACAAAAGTATGGGGTGCAAGAAATTGAAATTAGAGTCAAAGGTCCGGGCCCAGGCCGGGAATCAGCCATCACGGCGCTCCAGGCAGCCGGTCTGAGTGTAAAGGCGATTGAGGATGTAACACCGCTTCCCCATAATGGTTGTCGTCCAAGGAAAAAACGCAGAGTATAATAGGTTTTAAAAAGAGGTTTGAGAAAGGAAAAAAATGGCTAGATACGTTGGTCCCCAGTGTAGATTATGCAGGAGAGAGGGTGAAAAACTGTTCCTTAAAGGGATTAGATGTGATACGGTTAAGTGCGCAATTACAAAGCGGAAGTATCCTCCAGGTCAGTTTACATGGGGTAGAGGCAAGTTGTCAAAATATGGAATCCAATTTCGCGAAAAGCAGAAAATGAAACGTTTTTATGGAATTTTAGAAAGGCAATTCCGAAATTATTTTAGAAAGGCAGAACGGCAAAAGGGAAATACGGGAGAGAACCTCTTGGTTATGTTAGAGAGAAGATTGGATAATGTTTTATGTTTAGTTTCTTTTGCCGCATCAAGAAAAAGCGCCAGACAGTTAATTCGTCATGGCCACATAACGGTTAACGATAAAAAGGTGGATATTGCTTCTTACCTGGTAAAAGTTGGGGACGTTATAAAACCAAAGAGTACTGAAACAAACCTCAATATTGTAAAAGCGAATATAGAATTATTAAAAGGTCGCAACATTCCAGCGTGGATAGAATTTAAAGCGGAAATACCGGAGGCGGTAGTAACGCAGCTTCCTGCAAGGGAAGATATTTCAGTTCCTGTTCAAGAACAGCTAATTGTAGAATTGTGTTCTAAATAAGGAAGTTTGGTTGGTTCAATTCATTCCGCAACTGTAAAGTCAATTAATATATTTTGTATTGCCTCACAGGGTTTTGCTTTCTTAAATATATTATTGTTCACAATATAACAATTTATTTTATTTTGAAATCCCTTATTACTGAATTAGGGGGAAAAATATGCGAATAAGGTGGAGAGGTCTTGAACTTCCCGTCCGGGTGGATGTGGAACATGAGACTTTGACCGATACATATGGAAAGTTTATAGCTGCTCCTTTCGAGCGTGGATTTGGTCATTCTGTGGGGAATAGTTTGCGTAGGATTCTGCTTTCTTCGTTAGAAGGAAGTGCAGTTGTGTCTGTTAAGATTGACCGGATAAGTCACGAATTTACCCATATACCTGGTATAGTAGAAGATGTAACAGATATTATGTTAAACATCAAAAACCTCGTTGTGAAGCTACACACCGATCAGCCTAAAGTGATAAAAATTGAAGCGAATAAAAAAGGTGAAGTAAAAGCAAAAGATATCATAACGGATGATAATATAGAAATTCTGAATGAGGATTTACATATTGCCACGCTCTCTGAAGATGTAAATTTCAAAGTGGAGATGGAGGTACGAAAGGGCCGGGGGTATGTGACTGCCGAGGAAAATGAACCAGAGGAACAGGAGATTGGATTGGTAGCTGTGGATTCAATATTTTCTCCTGTAAGGAACGTTCGTTTTGCAATTGAAGAAACACGCGTTGGCAGACGTACAAATTACGATAGACTCATCATGGAAATATGGACAAACGGCGTAGTATCTGCAGAGATGGCCCTTGTTGAGTCGGCAAAAATATTGAGAAAACATTTAAATCCATTTGTACAGTACTTTGAGATCGGCAGAGAACTGCAGCAGGTTGAAAAGAGGATGGGCATTGAATCAGCCCCGGAGATATCAGAAGAAGAGCTTAACAAAAAATTGAGTATGTCTATTACGGAATTGGATTTGTCAGTAAGGGCTTCCAACTGCCTTGAAACTGCAAAAATCGCAACGGTAGGTGATCTTATTGCGAAAACAGAGGAACAGCTTCTCGAGATAAAAAACTTTGGTAAAACCACTTTAAAAGAGGTTAAGAAAAAATTAACACAACTAAATTTAATGATCGGAATGCCTATACCGATTAAACAAATAGAAAAAGGGAAGGGATAATTCCATGAGACACAAAATGAGGGGAAGGCATTTATCCAGGACGGCTTCACATAGAAAAGCACTGAGGCAGAACATTGCAAATAGTCTCCTTTCGTACGGGAGAATAATTACAACGCTTGAAAAGGCAAAAGAAACAAAGTCTTTCGCTGAAAAAATAATTACCACTGCTAAAAAAGGGCTGATGAAAAAAGAGACTGATAAACCGGGATACGTGCATTGTTATCGTCAGGTTCTTTCTAGCTTGAGAAATGCTGAGGTTGTAAAAAAACTGTTTGGAGAAGGGCAATGGCGTGAAACCGGTGGTATTGCACAAAGGTATATGACTCGGAACGGCGGGTATACGAGGATATTAAAGTTGTCAGGAACCCGATTAGGCGTCCTGTCCGGGAGCAGCGTTGGGAAAATACCGGAGCTTGAATACAAGATGGAAGGCAGGGATAGAAAATTACGCATGCTGGGAAGGCGACTGAACGATAATGCATCCCGCGTGATTTTTGAATTAGTTGAAGGTGCAGTTGAGGCACAGAAAGCCGAGGAAATTAAACCCGAAGTTACTACTGCATAGCGGGAGTTAAAATCTTATTTTAATCATTTGTTGAGGTAAAATACAAAACCCTTTTACTAACGATTGACGTAGTGGAAGGGTTTTTTTATCCACAAAGAGAATTATGCCGAAGAAGCGTTTGATACTTGCTTCAAATTCGCCGAGAAGAATTGTATTATTAAAATCACTGGGGTATCATTTTGACATTATTCCTCATGACATCGAAGAATGTATCCATGGCAATGTTTCGCCAACGGAGTTAGTTCAGAATCTTGCCTTCTTAAAGGCGAGTGACGTTGCCGGAAGGGTATGTGACGCCGTAATTGTTAGTGCGGATACGATTATTGTGCACAAGAAAAGTATTTTGGGCAAACCCAAAGATGTAAGTGATGCTAAAAGAATACTGTCAATACTGAGCAATTCGGAACATGATGTTATTTCTTGCGTATGCGTAATGGCATCTCCATCACGAAAGAAAATGTTGCGAATTGAACGAACACATATTAAAATGAAAAATATAAAAGACGAAGAAATTGACAGATATATTCTAACAGGTGAACCAATGGATAAGGCAGGTGCTTATGCTATCCAGGGTGAAGGTCGAAAATTTATTGAAAAAATAGATGGCAGCTACTCAAATGCAGTCGGTTTACCTTTGGAATTATTACAAGAAATGCTTAACCATTTTATGAATGATGAGAATGCCTAGAAATTTTAGTTGGCTTATACAAGATGAAATTGCCGGTATGGCAAGACCTATGTCAATGGTAGCAGACCTTGAGTTTCTTAAGGACAATGGGATCGAGGCAATAGTATCGTTAACGGAAGTGCCGCTTCACAAAACCCTGATAGAAGAATTTGGATTTGAGTATAAACATATCCCCATACCTGATCTTGCATCGCCAACACAAGAACAAATCGAGGAGTTTGTCTCTTTCGTAAATAATCTTACAACTTCCAAGAAGAAAATTGTCGTTCACTGTGATGCCGGGATCGGCAGGACAGGCACTATGCTGGCCTGTTATCTTGTAAACAAGGGTTGTAGTGCAAGTCTGGCTATTACAGAGGTGCGCAAAAAAAGACCGGGTTCAATAGAAACGGCAGAACAGGAAGATACGGTCGTGAAATATGAAGAAAGAAATTCAAAGAAACATCATAAAGACTGACTTAATGTTTTTTGTTTAGATGTTCATGGGCAATAATAGCGGCGCCCACGGCTGTGGTAATCTGCGGATCGGGCGGAACGTGTAAATCTACCCCTAATTCTTGTTCCAATGCCTTTTTCAATCCCTGATTAAAGGCAGGGCCCCCATCAAAGAAAATGGCCTCTTTAACGCCGATTTTTTTGACCATGGATACTACCCGCTTGGCAATGGATTTGTGTATTCCTGCAATAATATCCTCGACGCGTCTTCCCTGAGATAGTAATGATATAACTTCAGATTCACCGAAGACTGTGCATAGGCTATTTATCTGTGGTATATCTTCCGCTTTCTCCGACAATCTTCCTAACTCGTCCAGTTCCACCTCAAGGACACGGCTCATGACCTCCAGGAAACGTCCCGTCCCGGCAGCGCATTTGTCGTTCATGGCAAAGTCTACCATAATACCATTATTATCCAGGGCGATTACCTTGCAATCCTGACCGCCGATATTAATAAGGGTCCTTACATGTACCTTCCCGTTCATGAGCCATTTGGCGGCCCTGGCGTTTGCCGTTATTTCTGTGATAATTTCATTGGCGGGTACCATCCGGCGGCCATATCCCGTAGTTACCGTATACTGGATTTCTTCCTCCTTTATATCAAGGTCTTCCAGCATTTCATCAAGCAATAGTTTTACGGTCTTCTTGCAGTTAGCGCCTGTGGAAGATATTTTTGAGCCAAGGATTGCATTTCCTCTCATTATCACGGTCTTAGTAGTAGTCGATCCGATATCTATTCCTGCTACGATTTTCATGGATGTAATATTAACCGTTAAAGGCACGCAGGGCAAGATAAAAGATATTTCTCGAACGTTAAAATAGTTGGGAGATAGCAATCCGGATGTAAATGAGGCAAACGTATGTTATTAAAATATCATTTTTGTTGACAATAAAGGATTTGTTTGTAAAATATTACTAATTATATCTGACGTAGTTGTATGGCTTGATAACTAATTAGTGTGAATACGTTGTAATATAGAGCCGCTACGATTTATCGTTGCGGCTTTTTTATTTAGTTTATTTTACCACAGAAAAAACATAAAATATCATAGAAAAGGATATTTAGTTTAAGGAGTAATATGACACAGATAGTAAGAGACGACGTCCGTAATGTGGCAATTATTGCCCATGTTGACCATGGCAAAACTACCCTTGTAGATCAAATGCTCAAGCAGAGCGGTACATTCCGGTCTAACCAGCAGATTCAAAATGTAGAAAGGATCATGGACTCCAACGACCTGGAACGAGAACGAGGGATTACCATCCTGGCCAAGAATACTGCTATCAACCATAAAGGTGTAAAGATTAATATTATTGACACGCCAGGACATGCCGATTTTGGAGGAGAAGTGGAGCGCGTTCTCAAGATGGCAGACGGTGTGCTGTTGCTGGTGGATGCTGCCGAAGGGACGATGCCCCAGACGCGTTTTGTGCTCCGTAAGGCGTTGAGTTACAATCTGAGACCGCTTGTGATAATCAATAAGATTGACAGACCGGACGCCCGTTGCGAGGAGGTGTTGAACGAGGTGTTCGATCTCTTTGTCGAGCTCAATGCAACCGACGAGCAGTTGGATTTTACGGTAATTTATGCCAGTGGCCGGGAAGGTTACGCAAAATTGTCCTTAGAAGATGACAATAAAGATATTATACCGCTGCTTGATGCAATTTTGCATTACGTTCCTAAGCCTAGCGGTGATCCCGCAGCGCCATTGCAGATGCAGACAACCTCTCTGGATTATAATGATTATGTTGGACGAATTGGAATAGGGAAAATTTTTATGGGGAGTATCAATGTTGGCCAGCAAGTTACGAGAATCGACAAAAACAGCAATCATACAACGCATAGGATAACTGAATTATTTACTTTTACAGGGTTAGGAAAAGAGCCGGTAAAGTCAGCCAGGGCCGGAGATATTGTTGCATTGACCGGGATTGAGAACATTGACATCAGCGATACCATTGCTTCTATCGATAATCCCCAAGCAATGACAAAAATTAGTATCGATGAGCCTACGCTTTCGATGATATTTTCAGTTAATAATTCTCCTTTCTGTGGTCAGGATGGTAAATACGTTACCAGCCGAAACCTGAGGGAAAGGCTTTATCGGGAACTGCGATCAAACGTAGCCCTCAAGGTGGAAGACACGGAAACGCCTGATGCCATGCGTGTTTCCGGGCGTGGGCTTTTGCATCTGTCCGTGTTAATTGAAAATATGCGGAGGGAGGGATACGAACTACAGGTTTCCAAACCCAAGGTTATTTTTAAGGAATTGGAAGGCGAAAAAGCAGAACCTATAGAATATGTTGTGATTGATGTGCCCAAAGAATATGAGGGCCAGGTGATTTCTATGCTCGGTGCACGGAAGGGAGAAATGCTCACTATGGATACCGATAAGGATATTACCCACTTCGAGTTCAAGGTGCCTTCCCGCGGCTTGATCGGTCTCAGGAACCGCCTCTTGAGCGCCACACGTGGAGAAGCAGTGATATATCATAATTTTTATGCCTACGAACAGTACAAAGGTGATATTGCCCATCGCATACAGGGTGTATTGATTTCTATGGCTTTAGGCGAGATAACCGCTTATGCCCTGGATGGATTACTGGACAGAGGTATTATGTTTGTGAAACCAGGTGATCGTGTGTACGAGGGGATGATAGTTGGTGAACACTGTGAACAGAACGATATTACGGTAAATGTCATAAGGGCAAAGAAGGCAACCAATATTCGCTGTGCCACAGCCGAAAAGGGAATTAAGCTTCCTCCCCCAAGAGAATTTTCACTTGAAATGGCTTTAGAGTATATCGAGGATGATGAATTGGTGGAGATTACACCCAAAACCTTTCGGTTGAGGAAGAAGCTCCTTACTGAAAACGAACGTAGAGTTACTCGCAGACAACAAACCCTGGAACCTGTAGAGACGTCCTCGGAAAAAACGTAATGGGTGAATGTTTCTGAAGAAATGAGAAACAAACAAAAAAGCAGGCTTTAAAGCCTGCTTTTTTGTTATATATTCAATGTGAACTGTTTATTTGTTTACAGCATTCTTGAAATCTTGTCCGGGGGTAAATTTTACCGTTTTGCTGGCCTTGATGTTAATCACAGCTCCTGTCTGAGGATTGCGCCCTTTCCGTGCCTTTCTGGTTCTTACTGAAAAAGTGCCAAATCCAATCAAGCGGACTTCTTTGGTCTTTTTAACGCCATTCTTTATACCGTCTAAAATAGCATTTACCGCTTTTTCCCCACAAGCCTTTGATACCTCACATTCTTTTGCCACAACTTCAACCAATTCCTGCTTATTCATTCAACATCCCCCTTTCATAAAAATGGTTTACGTGATATGAGTACGATATATCAAATGCGCTATTTTCTTGAGTTAGAATACATTAAATGACTTCCTGAATCAAGTATTTTCTGGATTTTTTCAATAAATATTTTTTCCCGGAATTGTTCTGCAAAGAGTTCTTGAATATAAGAATGTTATTTTCGTAACCAGGAACAATCAACTATGCCGGGGTTTTTAACTTTTTTCCCAATCCTGAGTATACAATACAGACCTTTTAAACTCTTTTTCAAATACCCAACCGACAATGATGAGCGCTGATTTTTTAATCGATTCCAGCTTAACCTTTTCAGCAATATCACCGAGTTTACTGCATACAATCTTCTGGTCAGGCCAGGTTGCCTTATACACAACGGCCACAGGGCAGTCTTTACTATAATAGGGAATGAGTATTTTCACAACTTCATCGATTTTGTCGATACTCAGGAAAATACACATCGTGGGGGTAGTGGTTGCCAGTTTGCCAAGGTGTTCCTTTTCGGGGATGGGGGTTTTCCCTTCCATGCGGGTAATCACAATGGTTTGTGTGGTTCCGGGAAGAGTTAGCTCTTGTTTTAAAACTGCTGCGGCGCCAACAAAGGAACTGACTCCGGGAATAACCTCATAAGGAATTCCTAGTTCGTCCAATGCGTGCATCTGCTCTTGCATTGCGCCGTAAATTGACGGGTCTCCTGAGTGTATCCTTGCAACGTCGGCATTTTCTTTCAACGCTTCTTTAAAAACAACCACCATTTCTTCCAGACGCATATCGGAAGAATCGTATATCTTTGCGTGAGACGGAAGGGCATTAAGTAATTCTTTATTTACTAAAGAGCCGGCATAAATGCAATATCCGGATCGTTGGATGGCCTTAAATCCCTTAATCGTTATTAACTCAGGGTCTCCCGGGCCTGCGCCTATAAAATATACTTTCATATGCCTTTACCATGAAAATCCCCCTTAATAAAGGGGGTTAGGGGGTTGTTATTAAACATTTTTATAAGGGGGGGTGACAAATATTTGTTTGTCATGACAGTTTAGTTTCCGTCTTTCCAATGAATGGCATTAACGATGACTTTTTTCGATTCTTCTCCTACAATCTTGAATTGGCTGTCCTTTATCAAATACGTTGAGGCTTCTTTGCTGCTGGTTCTTACGGTAACGACCCAGCATCCTCCGTCTCTGCTGACAGATTCAATCTTTCCTTTCTTTACCGTAACACTGATATTCAATACGGACTCCTGCTCTGCATCCGTTATTTGCCGCACACTTTCTACGGCAAATACGCTCGGTAGGCCGGATTTTAGTTTAATCTCCGGGACCTCATAATCATAAAACTGTCCAAATGCAGTGGAAGATATTCCACACAGCAAAAACACCAATACAATTAATTTCTTCTTCATACTATATCACCTCATATTTATAAATGAATGCGTGCAAATATATAGGGCACTATTCTACACACAGAACAAAGAGGTAGCAACCATTTTTAGTATATTTATATTATATTGACACATCTCGAATTGTTATTTATATTACTTTATCTTATTTTGCTGTACCCCCGTATTGTTTGCGCAGGATTGTTTACGTATGTCTAGTAAAAAGTCTAAAATTGTGAACGTAAGAAATCTGGCTATAGGTCAAAGACAGCCGCTGGCCTTCATTGCAGGTCCATGTGTCATAGAGAGCCATGAAAGCTGTTTGAAACTGGCAGATAAATTAAAGACCATTTTTCAGACAAAAAAGATTCCTTTTATTTTTAAGGCGTCGTATGATAAGGCAAATCGGACGTCTATTAATTCATATAGAGGGCCCGGCGTCAAAGAAGGTATAAAGATTTTGGCTGATATTAAAAAACGGTTGGACTTACTGATACTTTCTGATGTCCATAGTGAAGCAGAAATACCTATCATAGCAGAAATACTTGATATTATTCAGATACCTGCCTTTCTCTGTCGTCAAACAGATTTGCTTCTGGCTGTTGCAAAGGCAGGCAAAGCGATTAATATCAAAAAAGGGCAATTTTTGGCGCCGTGGGATATGAAGGCTGTTACCGAAAAAGTACAGAGCACGGGTAATGAGCAGATTTTAATAACGGAACGGGGCACATGTTTTGGATATAATAATCTGGTTAGTGATATGCGGTCGTTGGTCATTATGCGTGAATTAGGCTATCCAGTGATTTATGATGCCACACACAGTGTTCAATTACCGGGTGGTCAGGGAAGCGTTTCCGGGGGAGAGAGAAACATGGTTATGCCGCTTGCCAGAGCTGCAGTTGCAACAGGGTGTGATGGGTTATTCCTGGAAGTGCACGAAAACCCTGAAAAGGCGCTTTCGGATGCAGCAACTATGCTTTCAATAGAAGCCTTGCCGAACTTGATTGACCAGGTATTAGAGATACACAGAGTGGTTACAACAGATACTTAAAAATATATCACCCTCCCACTGTCCCCCTCTGGAGGGGGATAAAGGGGGAGGAAGGAAAGTTCCCTCGCCTCTTGTGCGAGCGGGTCAGGTGAGGGGTGTTTTCGTGTAAATTAATTATTGTAAATACCAGAAATTTTAGTATAATCTCACTTTTAAGTTATTGCCCGCGTAGCTCAATTGGCGGAGCACGTCATTCGTAATGATGAGGTTGTCGGTTCGACTCCGATCGCGGGCTTTTACTATTTAAGGCATAGTCGAAGGTAGTCCCTCCCCTGATTCTTTAGAATCATATCAAAACAGCATATATTTCCAGGAAAATAATTCTCTTCAATTCAGATTTGGAACCCTCATTTGTAGAATAATTATGGTTATCAATAAGAAAAAGGTATTCGTATTGGGACTGGACTCGATACCACCGGAACTCCTATTTGATAGATGGTTAGACCGGCTACCCAATATAAAACGCCTTGTTTCCAATAGTATCTACGGTGCGATGAAGAGTACCATCCCAGCTATTACCTGTCCTGCGTGGGTGTCTATGATGACTAGCGCCAATCCCGGCAGGTTGGGATTGTATGGGTTTAGAAATCGGTCGAGTTACGACTATGAGGGATTATCATTTGCAAATTCAAGCGCCATTCATCAGGATACCATTTGGGATATCCTGTCAAAAATGGGGAAAAAAGTTGTGGTGATAGGCGTACCCATGACATACCCGCCAAAACCTGTCAATGGCTGTATGGTAACGTGCTTCATGACACCCGATACGAAGTGTGATTATACGTATCCACACGAATTGAAAGCCGAGGTGGAGTCTGTTTCAAATGGTTATATCCTCGATGTCGAGGAGTTCCGGAGTGATAATAAAGACCCTATTTTAAAAACAATCTATGATATGACGGAAAAACGGTTCCGGCTAACCAGACATTTTATTCGTTCCAAAGAATGGGATTTCTTTATGGTTGTAGAAATGGGTACCGACAGGATTCATCATGCCTTCTGGAAATATTTTGATGTAGAGCATCCCTTGCATATTCCGGGTTCTCAATACGAGGACGCTATTTTGAATTACTACAAATACCTTGATGATGAAATTGGCGAGACCCTGAAATTATTATCTGATGATACCTTGATTCTTATTGTTTCCGACCATGGGGCAAAAAAAATGGTTGGCGGTATCTGCATCAATGAATGGCTTATCCAGAATGGCTACATGAAGCTGGCACAATATCCGTCAGAGACAACGCAGTTCAATAAAGTTATTGTCGACTGGGAAAATACGATGGTCTGGGGTGAAGGCGGATACTATGGGCGAATTTTTATGAATGTAAAAGGCCGGGAACCCAGTGGAATCATTGCGCCACAGCACTACGAGCATTTTCGGAATGAATTGATAAGGAAGCTGGAAGATTTGCGGGATGAGAATGGCAGGAATATCAATACGAAGGTCTTTAAACCCGAAGATATTTACACGGAATGCAACGGCATACCGCCTGATTTAATTGTGTACTACGGCGATCTCTCCTGGCGGTCTATTGGGAGTGTGGGGAACAGGACTATATGGGCAAGTGAGAACGACACCGGTCCTGATGATGCAAACCACTCACAGTATGGTATTTTTATTATGCGAAACGGTAAAAGTCAATATGGCGTGCGGCGTGAAGGTGTGACTTTGTACGATGTTGCCCCGACGATATTGAATTATATGGGTGTTAAGGTGCCAGAAGATATGGAAGGGGAGGCGCTTCTGTAGCTATTTTAGCAAAAATATTATATTGACATTGTTTTGCCAACTACTTAATATACCGGCAAGTTTTCTACAAACTTTAATTATATGCCCAAATAGGCATATAATAAGAGTATTATATGTACTAATAGCCGTAAAGCAAGACGGCTTTTAGTACGGCTAATTCATGTTAGGCTGCAAAGGAGACCTTCTTGGCACGAAGAAGCGCACCGCCACCCGAGCCGGCCCTCTATCTGACGGAACCTCGGGAGGAGGCAGCCTCCAAGCTCGTCGAGAGAATCGACCGGGGCAACGAGCTCAAGCGTCGTCCGATCAGCAACCTTCAGATGCATGAGGAGGTGGAGCAGTCCTATTGGACATGGAGCGAGTACAACGAAGAGATGCTTCGACGGATGTTTACGAGCCCCAAGATTGCCGAAGAGTACAGCCCATCAATTGGCGTCTTTGCAGTAGGCGGCCAAAGAGTACTGCACGAGGAAATCAAGGAACTTCATGACTCGATAGAGGGGAAGATTCGCAGACTGGCGTCCATCAAGGAACGGCTTGAGCTGATTCCAGTTGCCCCCGGCATCGGGGGAGGCCAGCGCGCTCCGCGTTCAGTGGTAACCACTTCGACCAATGAGGTCTTCGTGGTCCACGGGCACGATGACGCGACTCGCGAAGCAGTTGCCCGCTTCGTCGCCAAGCTCGATCTCACGCCGATCATTCTGCATGAGCAGGCGAGCCAAGGCCGCACTATCGTCAAAAACCTTGAGCATCACGGTGGCGTCGCCTATGCGATTGTTCTCCTGACACCGGATGACGTTGGCGGGAAGAACGCTCAAGAGCTCCAGCCAAGGGCCCGCCAGAATGTCGTCCGTGAACTGGGCTATTTCCTCGGTCGCCTCGGTCGCGACCGTGTTTGCGGTTTGCATCGAGGTGAACTCGAACTGCCCTCGGACTACATGGGTGTGGTTTACATCCCGTTTGATGCTGGGGGTGGCTGGCGGCTCCAGCTTGCGAAGGAACTCAAGGCCGCCGGATTCGCCGTAGACATGAACAAGGCGTTGTAGATCACCCGTGAATCGAGGTGCGGAGTCGAGGCGTGGGTTTGAGCAGCGCCTAACATGCCGCTTCAGCGGACCGAGCCTCGCGTTGCTCGCCTCGGCCGCTGAGCGCCCGCGTTAAGTGCCAAAAACCATTAGCAAATACTGATGTTTGAATCGATAACGTTTTTCAATCAAAACAAAACCAATACAGCAAACCCATTGGAGATTGGTGCATTGGTAGAATGCATGCTGTTTTATGGGAAAACTTCGGTAGTAGCTAATCAGTCCATATTAAGACAGTTGTTTTTATACTTCGCGTTGAGCGTGTAATTGAACTAATCAAAGAAGAATTATTAGAACAGTACTTTGTTAAAAATTTAAGCGGCGCATTTTTTCTTAAGTCGTTTGGATTTAATTTTAAAATAGCCATCAGCAAGTTTTTCGTTCTTTGATAAGGCATTGGTAGAGGCGAATTCAAGCATGGA